>Ga0081539_10007013_pt1 | contig 10452 bp, 8 predicted proteins | sample TabmetS4T2R2_FD_71023 | JGI IMG/M metagenome (GOLD analysis project Ga0081539, IMG submission 71023) | Tabebuia heterophylla rhizosphere microbial communities from the University of Puerto Rico - S4T2R2 | ecosystem: Host-associated > Plants > Roots > Rhizosphere ... | reverse complement strand
GGCACGTCGACGAGCTACGGGCTGCAGACGGGCGATCAGGACGCCGGCTCGGGGACCGGGGCCATCGACGTCCAGGTCGCGCTCGGCGGCCTGACGAGCGCTACCAGCTACCACTACCGCGTGGTGGCCACGAACGCAGCCGGCGTCGACCGCGGGGCCGACCGCACCTTCACGACCGCGGGCGCGCCCGGCGCGAGCACCGGCTCGGCGCGCAACGTCACCACGACGGGCGCGCGGCTGACGGCGACAGTGGATCCCAACGCCCTGGCGACGACCTACCGCTTCGAGTACGGGACCACGACGAGCTACGGCAGGCAGACCGCCTCGGCCTCGGCGGGAAGCGGCGCGAGCGCGGTGGCCGTCGGGGCGAACGTCTCGGGCCTGCAGCCGCACACGCGCTACCACTACCGGGTCGTCGCCACCAACGCGGCCGGCACCGTCCGCGGGCGCGACCGCACCTTCACCACCCTGCGCAGCCCGCGCGGCGTGACCGCCTCGGCCTCGCCGAACCCGGCGCCGTGGGGCGGCACGACCACGATCACCGGGCGCCTGACCGGCCAGGGCATCGGCGGCACCACCGTCGCGCTCGAGCGCCAGGACTTCCCGTTCACCGGACCCTTCTACCTCGTCGGCACGAAGACCGCGTCGAGCAGCGGGTCGTTCTCGTTCACGGTCGGGCCGCTGTGGGCGATCGCCCGCCTGCGCGTGACCGCCCGCACCACGATCGCGGCTACCAGCCCGGTCGTCGAGGTGCGCAACGCGCTGCGCGTCGGCCTGCGGGTCAGCCGGCTGTCGGGCGGGCGCGTGCGGCTGCAGGGAGCGGTCAGCCCGCGAGTGCCGCGCGGGCGGGCGTCGCTGCAGAAGCGATCGCCGCACGGGCGCTGGGTCGTCGTCCGCCGCGCGGACGTGCGCCCGCTGCGCGGCGGACGCTCGCGCTATCGCTTCACCGTGCGCCGCGCGGGCACCTACCGCGTTGTCGTGCTGCCGCGCGACAACTTCGCGCACGTGCGCGGCGTCAGCCGCGAGCGGCGCATCGCCCGCTGACGGCGCGGGTAGCGCGGCGATATGGCCGCGACCATCGACGAGCAGCTCACCAAGTACCTGACCGACGCGCACTCGATCGAGGAGCAGGCGCTCGTGCAGATGCGCCTCGCGCCGCGCATCGCCCACGACGACGTGCTCGCCGCGATCTTCCGCGAGCACTGCGCGGAGACCGAGGGCCACGTGCGCCGCACGCGCGAGCGCCTCGAGGCTCGCGACGCATCGCCGTCCAGGCTCAAGGAAGCGGTCATGAAGGCCGGCGGCGTGGGCTTTGCGCTCTTCGCCAGCTCGCAGCCCGACACGCCGGGCAAGCTCGTGGCCCACGCCTACTCCTACGAGCACCTCGAGCTCGCCTCCTACGAGCTGCTCGTCCGCGTGGCCGAGCGCGCGCGCGACGAGGAGACCGCGGAGGCCGCGCGGGCGATCCGCGAGGAGGAGCGGGCGATGGCCGAGCGCCTGTCCGATCACTTCGATCGCGCCGTCGAGGCCTCGCTGCAGGCCAAGCGCAGCGACGAGCCCGAGCGCGACCTCGTCAAGTACCTGGCCGACGCGCACGCCATCGAGGCCCAGGCGATCCAGCTGCTCGAGCGCGCGCCCAAGATCGCCGGCGACGCTGACCTCGAGCAGGTCTACCGGCGCCACCTCGTGCAGACCCTCGACCAGCAGCGGATGGTGGCCGAGCGGCTCTACGCAGTCGGCGGCAGCCCGAACAAGCTCAAGGACGCCGCGATGCGCCTCGGCGCGCTGAACTGGGGCACGTTCTTCCAGGCCCACCCCGACACGCCCGGCAAGCTCGCCGCGTTCTCCTACGCGTTCGAGCACCTGGAGATCGCCGGATACGAGCTGCTGCGGCGCGTCGCCGCGCGCGCCGGCGACGAGGAGACCGGGCGGCTGGCCGACACGATCGCCGGCCAGGAGCGCGACGCCGCCGAGCAGATCGCCGAACGGTGGGATCGGGCGGTCGACGCGTCGCTGCGCGAGGTGGGGGTTGGCGCCGGGGCGTAGCGTCCCGGGGATGCAACCCACCCAGCACGAGAAGGCCACCCAGTTGCGCTCGCTGCACGAGGGCGAGCCGTTCGTCATCCCCAACCCATGGGACGCGGGGTCGGCGGTCGCGTTCGCCGCGCTCGGCTTCAAGGCGCTGGCGAGCACGAGCTCGGGGTTCGCGTTCACCCTCGGGCGAGCCGACGGCGGCGTCACGCTCGACGAGGTCGCCGAGCACGCCCGCGCGCTCGATCGCGCGACCGCGCTGCCGGTGTCCATGGACCTCGAGAACGGGTACGGCCCGGCGCCCGAGGATGCGGCGCGCGCGATCGCGCGCGTCGCCGAGGCGGGCGCGGTCGGCGGTTCGATCGAGGACTACGACCCCGACGACGGCCTGTATGCCTTCGACCACGCGGTGGAGCGCGTCGCGGCGGCGGCCGAGGCGGCGCGTGCGCTGGACTTCCCCTTCACGCTCACCGCGCGGGCCGAGAACCACATCCGCGGCAACCCCGACCTCGACGACACCATCGCGCGCCTGCAGGCGTACGAGCGGGCGGGAGCCGACGTCCTCTACGCGCCGGGCCTGCGCGACGCCGAGGAGATCCGCGCGGTGACCGGCGCCGTGGGCAGGCCGGTGAACGTCCTTGCCCTCGCCGGGCTGTCAGTGGCCGAGATCGTCGACGCGGGAGCCCAGCGGATCAGCGTCGGCGGCGGCCTGACCTGGGTGGCGGTGCGGGCGACGGTCGCGGCGGCCGAGCAGATCCGCGACGCCGGCGACCTCTCGTCGCTGACCGGGCCGGGCCCGATCAGGGGGTGGCTCTAGGCGGCGAGCGGAAGGACGGCCGCCCGGGAGCGCGGACGGCGGTTGGAGGCGCGGCGGTAACGCTTGATTCGACGCAGGATGCTGGACATGCGTTGACGGTACGGCGGCAGGGCGCGTCGCACAGCGTGGGCATCCCCCGAAAGCGAGGTAGGGCTGGCACGACCCTCAGCCCAGCTCGAGGGCCAGCGCGCGCAGGAGGCGGTCGCTCGCCTCGGCGCGCTGGATCGCCGCGCGAACGCGGTCGGCGTCGCCCAGCGGACCGCCGGCGGCGACGATGACGCCATGGCGCTCGAGGCGGCGGGCGAGCTCGGCGCCCGGCACGCCTTCGGCGCGAAGCCACGCGACGTTGGCCTGGCTGGCGACGACGTCGAGGCCCAGCTCGCGCAGGGCAGGGATCAGCCGCGCGCGCTCGGCGGCGACCGCCGCCGTCCGGTGCGCCACGACGCCCTCGGCGTGGCGCAGCGCTTCGAGCGCGCCGGCGTGGGCGAGCTCGTCGATCCCCAGCTCGGGCGCGAGCTGCTCGAGCAGCGGCTCGGCGCCCGGCCCGCCGACCGCATAGCCGACGCGCAGGCCGGCAAGGCCCCAGGCCTTCGAGAAGGTGCGGAAGACGAGCAGCCGCGGGAACTCGCCGGTCAGCGCGAGCGCCGCGTCGCGCTCCTCGGCGTCGACGAAGTCGCGCAGCGCCTCGTCGAGCAGCACGACGACGCGCTCGGGCAGCGCGGCGAGCAGCGAGCGCAGCTCGTCGGCGCGCAGCAGCTCGCCGGTCGGGTCGTTGGGGTTGCACACCGCGACCAGCCGGGTGCGCTCGTTGATGGCGCGCAGGATCGCCTCGGCGCCGAACCCCGGCACCGGCACCGCGTGGCCCCGGGCGCGCCGCGCCATCGTGGGGTACAGGCCGTACGACGGCCACGGCGTGACCAGCTCGTCGAGCGGCTCCAGCAGCGCCTGCGCGGCGGCGGACAGCAGTTGCGCGGCGCCGCCGCCGACCACGAGCCGGTCGGCCGGCAGGCCGTGACGGTGGGCCAGCTCGGAGCGCAGCGCGGTCGCGTCGCGGTAGCGATGAAGCCCCCGGCGGGCCGCGTAGGTGATCGCGTTGACGACCGTGGGCGGCGGGTACTCGGGCCACGTCGTCGCGCTGAGGTCGATCGGCTCCACGCGCGCGAGCGCCCGCTCCCGGCGCTCGGACGCCTTCGCGCGCAGGTCCGCGGAGATCTCCTCCTCGGTCATCTCCTCGAACTGCCGGTAGTGGCGGAACATCAGTGCCCCGACTGAAGCGACGACCCGAGGCCGCCGATGAACACCAGCCAGAAGACGAACGCGCTGCCGCCGATCACCGCCGTGGTCGCGAAGACGCGGCTGAGGACGCCCTGGCGCTGATCGTGGCCGGCCGCGCGGCGGGCGAGGATCCAGAAGCGGTCCATGCGCTTGAGCACGGCCAGGCCGCCGAAGAGCAGCGCCAGCAGGCTCAGGAACCCGACGAGGATCCCGAGCGACACCGAGCCCGTCCCGTACTGCACCCGCGAGGCGACCCACAGCCCGACCGCCGGGATCGGGCCCCAGAACAGCAGGTTGACCACCACCATCGCGGCCAGGACGACGGCCGCGACGAGCGCGTCGAGGCGCTGCCGGCGGGCGCTGCCCCGCTCGGGCGGCGTGCGGTAGCGGATGGGCGCCGTCCCCGGCCGGCGGCCGACGAAGAGCCCGCCGGTGTCCGTGGGATCTGTGCGCACGCGCACGAAGGGTAGTGCGGTTCTCCGCACCAGCCGCCGGGAGCCTGCCCGTTGGGCGGGCACGAGTTGGCGCGCGAGCATCGTCGCACTTGGACTTCGAGAGCCCATTGGGGGACTGATTCGATGTACGGCATCACCTCGAGCGCGCCCGACGTGCGCGCCTTGCGAGAGGAGCTGACCGGCACGGTCACCGTGGCCGGAGACGCGGGCTGGGACGACGCCCGCGCCGCCTGGAACCTCGCCGTCGACCAGCGCCCGGCCGCGGTGGCCGAGCCCGAGACCGTCGCCGACGTCGTCGCCGTCGTGCGCTTCGCGCGCGAGCGCGGGCTGCGCGTCACCGCGCAGGGCACCGGCCACGGCGCCGCCGCGCACGAGCCGCTGCACGACACCGTCCTCATCAAGACGCACCGCATGCGCGTGGTCGGCGTCGATCCCGAGGCGCGCCTGGCCCGCGCGCAGGCCGGCGCGACCTGGGCCGACGTGGTCGGCCCGGCGTCCGAGCACGACCTCGCCCCGCTGGCCGGCTCCTCTCACGACGTCGGCGTCGTGGGCTACACGCTCGGCGGCGGCGTGAGCTGGCTTGCGCGCAAGCATGGCCTCGCCGCCAACGGCGTCATCGCGATCCAGGTCGTCACCGCCGACGGCCGCGTGCGCGTCGTCGACTCCGAGCACGAGCCCGACCTGTTCTGGGCCCTGCGCGGCGGCGGCGGCAGCTTCGGCATCGTCACCGCGCTCGAGATCGAGCTGCACCCGGTCGACGAGCTGTGCGCGGGCATGCTCGCCTTCCCGTGGGAGCGCTCGGCCGAGGTGCTGCGCGCCTGGCGCGACTGGACTGACACCGTGCCCGACGAGGTCATGTCGTGCGCGCGGATCGTCCAGATCCCGCCGCTGCCCGAGATCCCCGAGCCCGTCCGCGGACGCAACCTCGCGATCGTCGAGGTCGTCTGCCTGCACGGCGAGGCGGCCACCGCGGACCTCGTCGCGCCGCTGCGCGCGCTCGGCCCCGAGATCGACACGATCGCGCCGACCGGTCCCGCCGGCCTGCTGCACCTGCACATGGACCCGCCAGGGCCGGTGCCCGGGGCGGGCGACGGCGCACTGCTCGACGTCGTGCCCGGCGAGGCGATCGACGCGCTCGTCGCGGCCGCCGGCCCGGGCTCGGGCTCCCCGCTGATCTCGGTGGAGCTGCGCCACCTGGGCGGAGCGCTGCGCCGCGCGCACGACCGCCACGGCGCCCTGTCGACCCTGGATGCCGACTTCGGGATGTACGCCGTCGGCATGGCCCCCGATGCCGACGCGCGCGCCGCGGTCAACGACCACATCGACGTGGTCAAGGGCGCGCTGTCGGAATGGAACGCCGGCCGCTTCCTGAACTTCAGCGAGCGGCGCGGCGGCGGCGAGCTGTGGCCGCCAGAGACCTACCGCCGCCTGCGGGCGGTCAAGACGCTGGTCGACCCCGACGACATGATCCGGGCCAACCACCCGGTCGCGCCGATCGACTAGTCACCGAACGTCCAGGAGCTACGAACCCAGTTCGCGACTCCTGGACGTTCGCCGCTGGGGGCCGCCGCTGCCGGGGGGCGCGGCGGCCCTCAACCTTCGTAGAGCTCGGCGAAGCGCTCGGCGTACAGGTCGTAGACGACGTTGCGCTTGACCTTCAGCGTCGGCGTCAGCTCGCCGGTCTCCTGGCTGAGGTCGTGGTCGAGGATGAAGAAGCGCTTGACCTGCTCGACGCGCGCGTACTTCTCGTTGGCCGCGTCGAGCTCGGCCTGGATGAGCGCGCGCACGCGCTCGTCGCGGGCGAGCGCCGAGATCGACACGTCCTCGATGCCCTCGGCTTGCGCCCAGGGCACGATCTCCTCCTCGTCGAGCGTGATGAGCATGACCGGGTAGGGGCGGCGGTCGCCGTGCATGACCGCCTGGGAGACCCAGCGGCATGACTTCATGTCGTTCTCGAGGTTGGCCGGCGTGAGGTTCTTGCCACCCGCGGTGATGATGATGTCCTTCTTGCGGCCGGTGATGAAGATGTAGCCGTCCTCGTCGATGGTCGCGAGGTCGCCGGTGTGCAGCCAGCCGTCGACGACGGCGCCGAAGCTCGCGTCGTCGTTGTTGTGGTAGCCGCGGAAGATGTTGGGCCCCTTGAGCAGCAGCTCGCCGTCGTCGGCGATGCGCGCCTCGAGGCCCGGGAGCGCGCGGCCGACCGATCCGAAGCGGTGGTTCTCGACCGTCGAGTACGTCGCCACCGTGGCCGTCTCGGTCATGCCGTAGCCCTCGAGCACCGGGATCCCGCAGCCGTAGAAGAACTCGAGGATCTCGCGGGCGATCGGGGCGGCGCCGCTGACCGCGCGCTCCAGCGAGCCGCCGAACACCGCGCGCACGTTCTTGAACAGCTGCTCGTCGGCCTCGTCGAACTTCGCCTGCAGCTCGGCCGGGACCTCCTCGCCGCGCAGGCGCATGTCGCGCACGGTCACGCCGAGCTGGGCGGCCGCCTTCATCTTGGCCCGGACCTCGGGCGGTTGGGAGCCGAGGGCGAGCGTGTAGATCTTCTCGAAGATCCGCGGCACGCTCGGCAGGTAGGTGGGCTTGGTCTCCTGCAGCTCGGGGACGATCTGCTTGGTGTCGCCGCCGAAGTAGGCGATCGAGCCGCCGACGTCGTAGCTGAGCAGCTGGATGAGCAGCGCGAACGAGTGGGCGAGGGGGAGGAAGAGGTAGGTGCGCTCCTCGCCCGTGATGACGTCGAGCGACTCGCACATGCTCAGCACCGAGCGGTAGTTGCCGTGGGTGAGCACGCATCCCTTCGGCGGGCCGGTCGTGCCCGACGTGTAGATGAACGTGAAGGGGTCGTCGGGCGTGACCGCGGCGGCGCGGGCCTCGAGCTCGGCGGCGTCGCGGCCGCGGCCGCGCTCGCGGACCTCGTCCATCGCGACCGCGTCGCCGACGTCGCCGGACGGGTCGATCGCGACGATCGTGCGCAGCGCGGGAAGGCGGTCGCGCACGGCCTCGATCTTCGCGACCTGCGAGGCGTCCTCGCAGACGATCGCGACCGCCTCGGAGTTGCCGGCCACCCACTCGCACTCCTCGGGCGAGTTGGTCGGGTAGATCGGCACGACCACGGCGCCGGCGCTCGAGATCGCGAAGTCGAAGTAGGTCCACTCGACTCGCGTCGTGCTGAGGATGCAGACGCGCTCGCCGGGCGCGATGCCCAGGTCGATGAGCCCGCGGCCGACCTCGCTGACGATCTCGCCGACCTCGGCGAACGTCACCTCGCGCCAGGTGCCATCGGCCTTGTGGATCGCCGCGACCCGGTCGCCGTACCGATCGGCGGCACGGCCGATCATGTCGGCGATCGTCCTGGACCCCGTCGACTGCGTGGCAGTCCCAGCGTGCATCGCTCTCCTCCTCCCTCGTGAGGAGGCGATTCTATGGGTGTCGCGCCCGAGGCGCGACAGGGTGTCAAACGGTTGCTACGCGGTGCTGGCGGCGGCCTGCGGCGACTTCGTCGCCTCTCCGAGGCTCGCCACGAAGAGAGTCTTGTCGATCCTGCCCTGGAAGATCGGGACGCCCAGTTCCATGCACTTCGAGATGACGTCTCTGCGCTCGAGGCCCGTCTCGCGTGCCAGCTCGGTGGGCGTCAGGTGAATTGCCATCGGAGCGACTTACCTCCTGTGAGTTTGCGCCGTTCGTTACGTATAGCGCTCGTTCCGGACATCGACAAGCCAATCCGCCCAAACGGTCGCTAGGAGCGGACGAACGACCCCCCGTACCTAGGCGTTGCGTGTAGCTAGATCGGGTTCGGCACGTCGATGAAGACGTGGCGCAGCCCGAAGCGCTCGGCGAGCCGATCGCCCAGCGCGCGCACGCCGAACGTCTCGGTGGCGTAGTGGCCGGCGGCGAGGAAGTGGATGCCCGCCTCCTGGGCGCGGGACATCGAGCGCTCGGCGGGCTCGCCGGTGACGAAGGCGTCGAGGCCGGCGGCGATCGCCTCGTCGAGGTGGTCGGCGCCGGCGCCGGAGACGATGCCGACGCTGCGCACCGGGTCGGGCCCGTCGGTGAAGGCCAGCGGCTCGCGGTCGGTCGCTGCGGCCACGCGCTCGACGAGCTCGGCGGGGCCGATCGGCTCGAGCTTCGCGCGGACGCCGATCGTGGCCGAGCGGTGGGCGCCGAAGGGCTCGATGTCGGTCGCGCCGATGGCCTTCGCCAGCAGCGCGTTGTTGCCGACGTCGAGATGGCCGTCGAGCGGCAGGTGGTAGGCGGCGAGGGCGAGGTCGGCGTCGAAGAGCAGCTGCAGGCGCCGCTTGGACGCCTGGTCGAGCGCCCGCGGCGGCCCCGACCAGAACAGCCCATGGTGCACGAGCACCAGGTCGACGCCCTCCTCGCGCGCGCGCGTGAAGAGCCGGGCGTTCGCGCTCACGCCGGTCGCCACGGACTCGATCTCCTCTCGCCCGGGTACTTGCAGACCGTTCGGCCCGTAGTCGTCGTAGGACGCGGGGTCAAGGATCGAGTCCAAATAGCCGATGACGTCTTTGCAGGCTGCCATCCAACCGCAAGTTTCGAGTTTGTCCGGCGTTCCAGTGAACGCTATGGTTCGACGCCGTCGACGCGTCGGGCCATAGGGAGGGCAGACGCGTCCACGTATGTCTGAGGAGTAGGGGACCATAGCCACGCTAGCTGCCGCACCGCTCGCGGTTCCGGGGGCGGGAACGGATCGCAACGACGACGACGCGCTCGTAGCCTGCGTGCGCGCTGGTGACGACCGCGCTTTCGAGCAGCTCTACCTGCGCTACCAGCGGCGGATCGCCGCCTACGTCTACGGCATGGTGCACGACCACCAGCGCGCCGAGGACATCACCCAGGACGTCTTCATCTCGGCGCTGCGGCGGATGCGCGCGACCGACGCGCACATCGCGTTCAAGCCGTGGATCTACGAGATCGCCAAGAACGCCTGCATCGACGCCTTCCGGCGCTCCAAGCGCGCCGAGGAGGTCTCCTACGACGTCGAGGACGGCGCCGAGCGCCTGCACCTGATGAGCAACGGGCCGACGCCCGACGCCGCGGTTGACACGCGGATGTCGCTCGATCACCTGCGCGGCGCGTTCGGCGGGCTGTCTGAGGCCCACCACCAGATCCTCGTCATGCGCGAGCTCGAAGGGCTCAGCTACCGGCAGATCGGCGAGCGGCTGGGGATGAGCCGGCCGTCGGTCGAGTCGACGCTGTTCCGCGCTCGTCGGCGCCTGTCCGAGGAGTACGAGGAGCTCGTCTCCGGCGAGCGCTGCCGGCGCATCCAGGCGATCATCGCCGGGGCGACGGGCGGCCACGTCGGCACCCGCGACGAGCGCAAGATGGCGCGCCACGTCTCCTACTGCCAGCCTTGCCGCCGCGCGGCGCTGGTGGCCGGGTTCGATCTCGACGCGCTCGCGCCGAAGCGCACCGTGCGCGAGAAGATCGCGGCGCTGCTGCCGGTGCCGTCGTTCCTCAAGCGCTTCATCGCCGGCTCGGGCGGCGACCACGGCCTGCTTTCGGCGGCCGCCCACTACGGCGATTCGGCCAGCGGCGGCTGGATGAAGCTCGCCGCCGCGGCGAGCGCGCTTGCCCTAGCCGGGTTCGGCGCGCACGAGGTCACCACCAACGGCGGCGGCGACAAGCACGACGCCGCCGGCACTCCCGCAGCGGTGGCGGCCACGCCGGTGTCGGATCCGTCGTCGGCCTCGGCGTCCGGCGGGGTCGGCCAGCACGGCGCGGCCGGGGCCGCCCAGCGGCTCGTGACCAGCAGCCGTGGCGGTTCGAAGGTCCACCACAAGAGCTCGATCGGCTCGTCGTCGGGGTCGAAGACCACGGGCGCCGGCGGCTCGTCGCCGAGCGGCGCCGGAGCGGGCA
>Ga0081539_10007011_pt1 | contig 10453 bp, 6 predicted proteins | sample TabmetS4T2R2_FD_71023 | JGI IMG/M metagenome (GOLD analysis project Ga0081539, IMG submission 71023) | Tabebuia heterophylla rhizosphere microbial communities from the University of Puerto Rico - S4T2R2 | ecosystem: Host-associated > Plants > Roots > Rhizosphere ... | reverse complement strand
GCGCCGCTTTGGTCGCGCGCGGAGCGCGTCGATCTTCCCGCTATGTATGCGCGCTCCGCGCGCGGGGAAAGCGGCGCCAGGCCGCCGCACTCCAAGGAGGCGACTCATAGCATTAAATCGCTCGTGTCGAGCCGGTCTGCGTCGCGCAAAGCAGCAAAGCGGTCCATCGTCTCGCGCATGCCGATCTCCAGCGGTGTCGAAGGTAGATTGCTTATGAGACGTCTGATCGCCGAGTCGTCCATCGCAGGCGCGATTGGAATCGGTGGACCGCCAAACGTGATCAAGTCGGCGTTTGAAGTTGTGTTGATGAACTTTGCGATGCGCTCGACCGTGACAGTCTCGCCGTGCAGGTTGAAAACGTGTGCGCCTTCGAGCATGTTGTCGGCACACGCGATGAAGGTCGCAGCGGTGTCAGCGACGTACTGAAAATCCGTCGCGCCGTCGAAGCGAATGTGAAAAGGGCGTCCGAGCACGGCGGACTTCATCGCTTTGGTTGGATCGCTCGTAAGCCCGGTATCACGATTGACGCCGTAGACAGTCAAAGGTCGCAGGCCGACGCTATTAATACCGTGATCAAGAAAATAGACACGCGCGTTGCCCTCGTTCGCGCGTTTGAAGACGCCGTAGTGCGTCGTCGGCTCACATGCCGCGGTCTCATCGATCGCAACGTCGTCATCGTTCATCCCGTAGACCGCGGCTGAGCTCGCGTAAACAACTGCGCGGATACCGATCTTGCGTGCGGCTTCGAAGACGTTCAGCGTGCCGGCGACGTTCACGAGCGCGCCCGCAATTGGATCAATTTTGCACGTTGGCACTTGTAAACCCGCCAGATGGATCACGCGCGTCGCGCCGGAATCACTCAGCGCAGATAAAACCGCAGCCCCATCAGTGATATCGCCCGTGATGAAGCGCACGCGTGCAAGATCGCCATCGCTCATGATCGCGCTGAGTCGACGTGAGTCGTCACTCCGATCGAAGACCACAGCTCGATCACCACGCTCGGTAAGCGCCTTCACGATCCACGAGCCGATACAACCCTGCGCGCCAGTGATGAAATATGTTTCAGACATCAGCCAAGACGATAAAACCTCGCTGCGTTTTGCGAAAAGATCTTCTCACGATCAGCGTCACTGAGATATTGCAAAACTTCCTGAAACGAGTCGAGCACGCGATCGTAAGTAGCGGCGAGCAGGCAGACGGGGTAATCGCTGCCGAACATCAGGCGATTCGCACCGAAGAGTTCGAGTGCGCAATTGACGAAGGGACGGAGATCGTCCGTCTGCCATGAATTCCAGTTTGCTTCGGTGACGAGACCAGAAAGCTTGCAATGGATACTTGGATAGCGCGCCACGGATCCCATGGCACGCGACCATTCCTTGATCTCGTTGCGTGCAATTGGTGGTTTTGCAAGATGATCGATGACGAGCGCCAGCTCGGGACACGTTTCGGCGACGACGGGCACGTGTTTCAGGTGACGAGTATGCACGAGCAGATCGTAAGACAGCCCGTGCGCCGAAAGCTTTTGTAAATTCGATAGAACGGAAGGTTGAACGAGCCAGTCATCATCAGGCTCGCTCTCGACGAGATGCCGGACGCCTTTGAACTTCGGATGTGTGAATAACTCTATTTCAGGGCTGGTGAGATCGACCCAGCCGACGACGCCCGCGATGAAGCTGTTTGCGTCAGCGAGCTCGAGCAACCACTGTGATTCCTCGACGCTGTTGCTCGCCTGGACCAGGATCGTTTGCGTGATTCCATTCGCTTCCAGGATCGGTGTGAGATCCGCGGGGAGATAGTCGCGATAGAGCACGCCGAGATCGCGGGTCATCCAAGGGTAATCGAAACGACCGACCTGCCAGAAATGTTGATGGGCATCAATCATGGAACGCGGATCATACAGATCAAAGCCCGGATTTACGCCGATACGTCGCGCGGTTTTTCAGCGCGCTTGCCTTCGTGGCTTTGGCGCGGTTCGCTGTCGCACTCGAGGGCGAAGGTGGTTACGCGCTCAGGGGCGCGCGCGGGAAGGCCGATGAGGCGAATGCGAAAGTCGTCCTGTATGAACTTCACGGGTGTGTTGGTGCTGTGCATTGTTACTGCGTTGACTTTATTCAGCAGGTTTCCGATCACGACCGTTTCGCCGGGCCAGTAGTGAACGTGAGCGTAGAGCGTGTTGCCGCGGCGCGTGTAGCTCAGATAATTACCGCGGCGCGGCTGGCAGTTGTCGGAAAGACGAATCGTATCGCCATGCTTTGCCATCCAGTCGCCGACGGTCGATAACACCTGTACTGATTCGAGTGGGATCGAGCCGTCCTCAGTTGGACCAATGTTCAGAAGATAATTTCCACCATCACGCGCGCACGTGATCAGGTTGCGAATGACAGTCGTCGGGCTCTTCCAGTTCCGATCCGAGATGTGATAACCCCAGCTATCATTCAACGTCATGCACGACTCCCACGGTCGGTTCGCTGACGCTTCAATGCGTTGTTCGGGCGTGTCGAAGTCTTCGGGGATCTTCGACCGGTTGTTGATGATGATGTCGGGCTGGAGCTTGCGCACCATGGTGTTCATCTCGACCGACTCCCAGCCCTTCGCATCGAGCGGCCACGGCACGTCGTACCAGAGAATGTCGACCGTGCCGTAATTCGTCATCAATTCACGCACCTGGCCGTGAATGTAATCGACAAAGCGACGGCGCGCGGCCTCATCCTTCAGGCAACGCGCGCCATCCGGATGATGCCAATCCATTAACGAATAGTAGAAGCCAAACCGCAAACCCTCGGCGCGCGCCGCGTCAACGTATTCCTTTACCAGATCACGACCGGGAGCTTTCTTTGTCGCGCAGTAGTTCGTCAGCTTCGAATCGAAGTTGCAGAAGCCTTCGTGGTGCTTCGTGGTCATCACCATGTACTTCATGCCCGCACGCTTGGCGAGCTTCGCCCAGGCCGCTGCGAAGTTCGGTTTCGGTTTGAAGTTGTTCGCGTACTGCTCGTACTCCTTCGCGGGAATGCCTTCGTTTTCCATCACCCACTCGTGACGGCCCAGCGTGCTGTAGAGACCCCAGTGAATAAACATGCCGAACTTCGCTTCGTGCCACCATTTCATACGCCGCTTGCGATCCTCGACCGTGGAGGTTGTCGGCGCGCCCGGATCTTTAGGCTCCTGTGCAGAAGCGAAGTTGGAGGTTGCGAGGGCGCCTGCGGCTGCGCCCATCAGGGCCAGGTAGTTTCGTCTGTTCATCACGTTGTCTCCTGAAGAATTCACAAGAATTTTTCCCAGGTGGAAAGGATCGTACGGAGCTCGTCTTCTTCGTCAGGTTTGACGTTGACGAGCGGAGGGCGTACCGGACCACCGCTCAATCCAATCATATCCATCATCACTTTCATCGCCGACACTTCATAACCACCACGACGCGAGCGCAGCGCGTAAAGTGGGATCACACACCGATCGAGTAACTCGGTCAGCGCCTCACTATCACCTGCCTCAGCGAGTTCATGCAGTTTCAACGACAGCAATGGCGCGACAGTAGCAATGCTCGACGTGAACGTGCGGATGCCAATGCTGTAATAAGCGGCGACGAGGTCGTCACCTGCACCTCCGATCCAATGCAGTCGCTCGCCGATGCGATTCATGATCGCCTGCAACCGGCGTATGTCGCCTTGCCCATCCTTCCAGGCGATCAGCGTCGGTATGGACGTCAAACGCTCGACCATCGACGGGGTAAAGTTCGCCCAGTCGCGGCTGTAAATGATCATTCCCAGTCGGGTGGCGTCGCCGATCGCACGGTAGTATTCGACCAGCCCTTCGTCGTCTGCATTTGCATAGTAGGGAGGAAAGACGAGAATGCCGTCCGCGCCCGCTTTCTCTGCGGTCTGCGCCATCTCAACTGCGAGTCGTTGCCCGAATCCGACGCCCGCGATCACGGGCACACGATCCTCAACGGCCAGCGCCGTCAATTCGATTACGCGCGTGTACTCGGCGGGCGTGAGCGAGTACAACTCGCCCGTGCCACCGGCGGCAACGAGTGCGCAGATCTGGTATTGCAGCAATTTAGTCAGGTTTTGATGAAGCGCGGGCAGATCGAGAGACAGATCTTCCTTGAAAGGCGTGACGGGAAAGGCGATGACTCCGGAAAGTTTGTTGCGCAGCGTGCTTGGATGCATGATTGATTTATCCACGGGCTTCAGAGATTGGTGTGCAGATCAGCAACCGTCCGGAATGTGCGGGCATGTTTCTGATCTCAAACGCCCCGGAGTGTATCCCCAAAGCAGCTTCGCTCCAAAAATCGGTAATGCGACAACGCCGTTGCAAACGAATCGAAATATCCTGCGGCGCGTTGGTCCAATTCAGCACGGTTATTACTTCGCGCTTTTCTAAAGGAACTCTGCCCACGCGGAACGAATCGTCTTCAAACCGTGCCGCCACACCTGTTGGCGGTTGCAGCTTACGCAGCATCGCGAGCTTCTCCGCACTGATCTTCGTGAGATCGTCGCCGGACAAAAGCATCCCGCCCGATGCATAGATCGCGACGGCATGAAACTGAAACTCGTTATCCGGCAGAGCGCCCGTCAACACGATGGCGTCCGAATCGTTCCACCACAAACGGCCGTTCTGCCAGTTGCGACTGAGGTTCTGGCGCGCGGTCGTCTCGATGCGCTCCCATGTGCGCTTGATGTCGTTTGAGCTGCGCGACCCGTGAATCAGTCCGAGCGACGGCCAGATCGGATGGTTGCAACCAAGCACAAAACTATCTTCAGCGCCGCGCAGGATTGCTTTCATCCCTGCGCGATACGCCTCGATGCGCGTGGCTCGCGGATCATGAAAGCGGCCGCCGTGAATCGCGCCCCAGAAGTTTGCGTCGAGCTTGAAATATGTGCAGCCCCACTCGCGCTTCATCGTGCGAAAGAGCTTCTCGAAGTGTTGTTGCACTTGCGTGTGTGTGCCGTCGAGCACGTACCATGGACCACGCCGCCAGCCGCCAAATGTCACGCGATCAGATCGCAGCGGCGCGCCGTCCGTGTCTTTCACAAACCACTCCGGATGCTGCTGGAAGACGTGCGACTTCTCTTCAGCCACAAAAGGCGCGACCCAGATCGCGGGCTCGAAGCCACGCGCGCGAATCTGTTTCAGCACGCCCTGCACGTTTCCGCCAAACGCCGCACCGGTTTCGAGCCAATCGCCCATGGCAGGTTGATAGCCGTCATCGATTTGCACATAACGCAGACCGGGCGTGTGCTTCGCGATGACGTCGAGATTGTCGAGGACCTGCTGCGCGGTGACGCGCGGGCCGAAGCAGTACCACGAGCACCAGCCGGTCGGCGGCGCTGGGAATCTCAGTGGCGCATGATTGGCGACGAGTTGTGTGGCGAGATGATCGAGTAGCTTTTCGCGATCGTTGCTTGATTGGGACGTGAATGTTTCGAGTTGCCAGGTCTCGCCGGGCTGAAGCTCCAGGCCTTCAGTGTCGACAACGACTTTGAGTGATCGATCATTGAGATAAAACTGGCCGGCGAAGCGGCGACACGAGGTGAAGGCGAACAGATGATGATCGCGCGTCGAGGGCGAGAGCATCATCATGCCGTAGAAAACTTTTGTGTTGGGCGGCGCGGGGAGTTTGTAGTGTTTGGCGTCGGTGTAGTTGCCGAGATCCGCGGGTTGGCCCAGCGTGCCGCCGGTCTGCGAGAGCATCTGGAAGCCTTCGCCGTACAACTTCGTGGTTGATGGGTATGGCAGGTGATATTCGAAGAGTACGACTTCATTGAGTTTCACCGGCTCGCGACCATGATTGGTGATTTGGGAGTGGCAGATAGAGCCTTTCCAGCGACGATCGATCTTGATCGACTTCTGCGGGAATGCTGCCAGCACGGGAGAGACGAGAGCTAGCTGAAGGATCTGTCTGCGAGAGATCATTGTTTGACAGGATTACAGGATTTTACAAGATTTACTTGATTAGCTTCGGTTCTAGCCAGTCAGCATAAACACGCCCGCCTTCACCAACCCGACGCACACGCAACGTCAGTCGCTTCACGTTCTTCACATCGACGCGCAGAGATTTCGCACCATCACTCTTCCACAACTCCTTCCCATCGCCGATCACGAAATATTCCACCTTCTCGTCAATCCCCACGAGCGCGACAAAATTCTCGTACGTCCCATTCAACTCAAACTCAATCTCCGAATTCGTCGGCATGTTGATGCTGTTGATGTTTCGATTGAGCTCAGGCTGTCGCCAGCCCGGCGTCAGTCGCACCGGATCGAGATCGGAAAGAAACATCTCCGGCGGCTGGATCTTCCGGAGCGTGAACGATAGCTGCGCTTTCTTTTCACTCAGCGTCCCGTCCTGCCAGACAGTTCTCACTTCCGCCGTGTAGTTAGTGTTTGGATCGAGCGCGCGCAAGGCAAAGCTTTGCGAAGTCGTGTAACCCACGACTGTTCCGTTCAGTGAAACCTGGTAAGCGAACGTCGGCTGCGCAGGGATCGTCCAACGCAGGTTCGCCCCATCAACACCGTAGCGCTCGGCCCGAAGCTGCTGTGGCTCTTTGACGGGAAAGTGATATGCAGGTGCCGTCTCGAAGCGAACTTCCCAGTTGACCTCAGTCGTCCGCGGTGAAGTGATTTCAACCTCGGCCCAGCCCTGGTGATTCTGAAAACGCACCGGCAATCCGCCTGCCGTCGCGCTTTTAACCGCGAAGTTTTTACCGCGCGGAAAAGCAAACCGCAGATTGTACGGATCGTTGCGGATTAGTTTGCTTTTACCCGAGTGACGATTTCCACTGAGGTTGTGAGAGATCAAATCGACCCAGCCTTGCGTGAGGTGACGACTCGTCGAGACGAGCTGGATCTGATCCGTCGCCGGAACAAGCGATAACAGACGCGTGCTCGCCGGTCCAAGATCGATCGAGATCCCCTTCTCGAAGGCACCGAGATATTCCTTGTTCCAGAAATCAAAGACGTGCACGGGACGATCTTCCGGTAGTCCCAGATCTTTCCACGACAGGTAAGAAGAGCTCGGCCTGTTCTCGTCGAAGTTGAAGACGCCAACCACATCATACGCGCGGCCGAGATGATTGATCTTCAGATCCCAGATGCGCTTGTTTCGATCAGACGAGAACAGATCGAGTGGACGGATATCAACTGCCGGATACACACGCTTGATCAGCTCGACACGTTCCGCCGAAAGATCGACGAGACGATCGCTCATCAGCGCCGCCTGGCCCGTCAGTCCCTGCAACGTCGCCCACGCGCGCGCCTGCTCGAGCGGCAACGGCGCACGCACGATAAACACGTCCGGATCGGTGTACCACGCAACGTTGTGCAAAAAGTAGTACTGCATCGTCGCGCGCATTGCGTACTTGAAGCCGTCCCAGTTTGGCAAGACATCGGCGCCGATGCGCGAGCCGTTCATCAGCCCAACGCCTTCGAGCGGCACGACCCAGCAGCCCAGCAGGTAACTGTTTGGTCCAATCCCCGCGCGGATGCTTTTCAACGTCTCGCGATAGAGCGCGTCCGTATCGTCGCCCGGGGTCTTCATAAAGCTCTTCTTGTTGCGATACTCGCGCACGACGATCGGCTGGCCGTCGATCTTGAAGTACTCGTAACCCCAGCTCGAAAGCCTTGCAAACAAGTCGCGCAGGTATTTCTGCGACTCAGGCGCTGACGGATCGACGAGAAACGTGCCTTCCCACGTGTTCGACGCGGTCGTGCCATCCGGCTTCAACATGAAAACGCCGGTGTGGTTCCTGACGATCGCTTCGTTGCTCTGACCGTGTGGCGCGAGCCAGATGCCGGGCTTCAGACCGAGACTCTTGATGTACGCGGCGAGTCCGTCCATGCCGCTCGGGAAGCGTTTGTTGATGGTGGACCAGTCGCGGTTTTCACCGAGGCCGTGACCTGTGCCCTGCCAACCGTCATCAATCTGGACGTAAGTGACGCCGAAGTCTTTGAGGTTCTTGGCGATCCACTTCGCGTTGAGCTTGATCTCGTCTTCGTTGATCTCCTGGTAGAAGAAGTACCACGAGCACCAGCCTGACGGCGGTAGCGGGAAACGTGTTTTGTCGATTGGTTGGAAGTATTTGATGTTGAGAGTGTCGCGAAAATAGTTTTTGAGGACAGTGCCGTCTTTGAGCCGCAGCTCGTCTTTACCTGGATCGAATGTGCCGTCGGCAATCGCGGTGGAGACGTCGCCGAGCGTCATCACCATCAGATCTCTGTTCGCGCCGTCACGAACACGCGCCGGCCACGTTTGCCCCAAAGCCGTTTGGGCCGCAAAAAGGCACCAAAAGCACAAAAGAAATGATTTCATATTCAAGGTTCGTGATTATGTGCCTTTTGTGCCTCTTTGTGGCTAAAAACTGAACTTGACCGCGGCCTGCATCACGCGCGGTGTGCGGGCCGAGATCGGAGCACCGAAGCGCGTGTTGGTCTGGTTGCCGGCCGCATCAAACACGAGCCCCGCATCGATGTCTTTAAAGTTCGTGTGATTGAAAACGTTGTAAGCCTCCCAACGGAGTTGCAGCGTACGACCCTCACCCATCTTGATGTTCTTGAACAGCGCGACGTCGTTGTTGAAGATCGACGGCATGCGCAACGAATTGCGCGGTGTGTTGCCGATGTCACCGAGCCGCGTCGGCCGCGCGAAACAGTGGACGTTCACGACGTACGGCGTTCCGGTCGGATCGGCACCACTGATGTCGCGCATCGGATCGCAGATCGTATTCGCGCGCGCGTTGTCCTGGCCGCCGGTGATGTCGGTGATGCCGCCGTTGTACGTCACCGAGATGTTCTTCGGCTTGCCGCTCGCGTAAGAACTCGTGCCCGTGAGTTGCCAGTTGTCGAAGATGGCCTTGACGAAACCGTTGTTCAACTTCCGGCTCAAAGGCGGAATGTCGTAGATGTAATTGATCGTCAGGATGTGCGTCTGATCGAAGTCTGACGGCGCATAGTTGAACTGCTTGTAAGGACGATTAAAGAACACATCCGACGAATCGTCGTTCGCATAGTCAAACGACTTCGAATACGTGTAAGCCAAACCGTACTGAAAGCGGTTCGTATAGCGCCGCGTAATCTGCGCCTGCAATGAGTTGTAATTCGACGTGCCGCCCCACACGACCATGTTGATGTCGGCATAGCCGCGATACGGGCGCAGGAAATCGTTCCCGAGTCGCTGTCCCGTGACCGGATCGATGTTGTTCGCGCCGAGACGTGCGCCGTCGGGCACGCCATTGATATTGATTCGTTGGCCCAGGTGACGCGCAAACGATCCGACATAACTCACTTCCATCACTGTCTGGAAGCCGATGTCCTGCTGAATTCCAAACGTGAAGTTGTAGATCGCAGGCGTGTGCGATTCCTGTTCCACAGCATTCAGCGCAGACGGTCTTGTCAATGCCGTACCGGTCAGGCTGGCGAGGTTGTCGATGTTGCCGAAGTCGATGCTGAACGTGCGATTCGCTGGTTGATTGTTAACGAGGTTGCCGCCGGTCGTACCACCGCCGACGCGCGGTGCGTGATAAATGCCGCCCTGAAAACGCAGCACTGACTTACCCGAACCAAAAACGTCCCACGCCAGACCAAAGCGCGGCTCGTAGTCAATCGACTTCGTGTGCCTGAAGCCCGGCGTCGTGTTTGGATCGATGCCGAGTACGAGACCGTTGTTCGCATCGCCGCTGTTCCGCACGATCGCGCCGACGAGACCAGCATTCGCGCCCACCAGCGGAATCAGTTCGCCTGTGATCGGGTTCCTTGCCCGTCGTTGCGCTGTTGGGCACGTCGCCGGAGGAGTAAACTGGACTGCACACGCACTTTCAAACAACGAGACGGCGCGCGACCGGTCGAATAACGCCGGCACAAAGTTAGAGCCTTGCCCGTCGATCTGCTGGAACGGCGAGTGGTAGCCAAAACGCAGGCCGTAGTTGAGCGTGAGACGCCTGTGGATCTTCCACTGGTCCGCCGCGTACCACTGCACCTGCGTCAGTCGCAAGTTCGTAAACGGGCGCGCGGTTGATTCCTGGTAGTTTCTGAAGTTGCCAATCAGCGCGTTGGCGTAAGCGTAACCGGTGTTGCCGAGTGCGGCCGTGTAGTTGCTGTCATTGCCGGCGAAGTTGAAGACGCCTGACCACTGCCCGCCCGGTGCTTCGCCGTTGAGCAGTCGCTCGAAGTAAACACCAAACTTAAACGCGTGATCGCCGTGCGTGATCGAAAGGTTATCGGCGAACGACGGTTTGATGTAATCGTTTCCGGTTTCGCCCCAGCGATCGAGCCAGTTGATATTCGCGACGCCGTTCGTTGGACCACGAACACCGCTCCAGTTTGTCACTCTGGGAATCGTGCCGAGGTGATTGTTCTGCGGGAACAGTTGCGGCGCGGTGTAGTTCAAAGCCGCTCGCTGCACGCGCTCGACCTCGCCGTCGCCGGGAATGAAGCCTTCGGAGTCGTGGCGCATGCCGAAGTTGAA
>Ga0081539_10007010_pt1 | contig 10453 bp, 6 predicted proteins | sample TabmetS4T2R2_FD_71023 | JGI IMG/M metagenome (GOLD analysis project Ga0081539, IMG submission 71023) | Tabebuia heterophylla rhizosphere microbial communities from the University of Puerto Rico - S4T2R2 | ecosystem: Host-associated > Plants > Roots > Rhizosphere ... | reverse complement strand
CGGACGATCGTGAGCGGGATGGGTCGGTCCTCCGATCGGCGATCAGCGGCGCCATTGTGCGGGTTCGGGTTCCGGGGGGTCCGGACGGGCCGTCGTCGCGCCACGCACCAGCGCGGCGGTCGTCCTCAGAGGAGGCTCTCCGGGTCGACGTCGACGGACCAGGGGGGCTCGGGCGGTCCGTCGAGGAGGCCCACCGGGTCCTCGCCGCGCAGCACGACGTTCCAGCGCCAGCGGTCGGCACGGCGGGCGATGTACGCGGGCGCTGGCCCCACGACCACGACGGCGCTCCCGCGCTCACGAGCTCGGGCGCGGAGCCGCTCCGCCTCGGCGAGCGCCTCGCGCTCCGCGGCCTCCCGATCGACGACGCCAACGGTGAGCTTCACCAACCGTCCGAAGGGCGGCGATCCGAACCGCCGGCGGAGGGCCAGCTCGGCGTCGTAGAACGCGGCGGCTTCATCGTCGACGACGGCCCGGATCGCCGGATGATCGGGCTGATAGGTCTGGATGATCGCGCGGCCGGGACGATCGCCGCGGCCGGCTCGGCCGGCCGCCTGGACGAGGAGTTGGTACGTCCGCTCCGCGGCTCGCTCGTCCGGGAGATTCAGCGCGATGTCGGCCGACACGACGCCGACGAGCGTGACATTCGGGATGTCGAGACCCTTCGTGACGAGGGTGGTCCCCACGAGGACGTCGAGACGGCCCCCAGCGAACGCGTCGACCACGCGTTCGGCGGCGCCTCGATGCTCGACGACGTCGCGGTCGAGCCGGCCCACGCGCAGGCTCGGGAAGCCCCGACGGACCTCGTCCTCGACCCGCTGCGTTCCCCCGCCCAGGTACCGGATCCGCGGGGAGTGGCAGTTCGGGCAGCGCGTGGCCAGCGGCGAGGCCCGCCCGCAGTGGTGGCAGCGCAGCGTCGTCCCGGCCTGGTGGTAGACGAGCGGCCGCTCGCAGTCCGGGCACGCCTGGACGTGGCCGCAGTCCCGGCACAGGACGACCGAGGCCGTCCCGCGCCGGTTGATCGTGAGGATCGCCTGGTCGCCGGCCGCCCGGTCGAGAGCGGCGAGCGCCTCCGCGAGCGCGCCGGACAGGAGGCTGCGGTTGCCCGCCCGGAGCTCCTCGCGCAGGTCGACGACCTCGACGACCGGACGCGAGCCGGCGGGCCGGGCCGGTAGGACGACGTGGCGGTAGGTTCCGGCCCGCGCCCGCCCGATCGAGTCGACCGCCGGGGTCGCGCTGCCCAGGACGACCGCGGCACCGGCCAGCTCGGCGAGGCGCAGCGCCACGTCGCGCGCCTGGATCCGGGGCGTCCGGTCGCTCTTGTAGGCGGCGTCGTGCTCCTCGTCGACGACGATCAGGCCGACGTCCGCGAGCGGCGCGACGACGGCGAGCCGCGTCCCCACGACGATGTCGACGTCGCCGGCCCGGATCCGGCGCCACTCATCGGCGCGCTCGCCGTCGCTCAGCCCCGAGTGGACGACCGCGACGCGTGCCGCAAGATCCGCCCGGAGCCGGTCCACGAGTGGCAGGGCGAGCGCGATCTCGGGCACGAGGGCGAGGGCGGGCCGGCCGCGCTCGAGCGAGGCGACGATCGCCTCGACGTAGATCGCCGTCTTGCCGCCCCCGGTGACGCCGTCGAGGAGGAGCGGCGTCGGATCGCCGGTCGCCACCGCCTCGCGGGCGAGGCCAACCGCGTGGGCCTGGGCGGCGGTCAGCTCCGCGCCCGGCGGCCGTCCGCCGCGGAGGCCCACCGGACGGCCGGCGAGTGGCCGGCGGGGGCGCTCACGGACCTCTACCTCGACGAGCCCACGGCGGGCGAGTCCGGCGACCGCGCCCGTCCCGTGGCGCTCGGACAGCTCGGCGCCCCGGACGGCTGCGCCAGCCGCCACGAGGTCGGCCAGGACCGCGACCTGGCGCGGGCCGAGTGGCCGACGGGCTGGCTTGCCACCCGTCGCCGCCGTCTCCGCCGCCTCGCGACCCGCCTCGGTGAGCTCGACCCAGCGCTCGAACCGCGGCCCGGCGCCGGCCCCGAGCAGCGTCCAGTCGAGGGCCACGAGCCCGTCCGCCTCGAGCGCACGAAGCCGGCGGACGAGCGTCGCCCGGCCGTCCGCCGCGACGAGCTGACGGACGGGACGCGGACCGCGCTCCAGCTGATCGAGGAGATCGAGATGCGACGGCTCGATCGCCGTGCCGGGCGGAACCGCCCGAGACGTCCGCTCGGCGATCAGCTCCAGCCGCTCGAGGAGCCCCGGTGGCAGCATCGAGCGCAGGACGAGCGCGGGCGGGGCGAGGTAGCGCGCGGCGATCCAGCTCGCGAGCCCGAGGGCGAGCGGCGGCAGGAGCGGGCCGTCGGCCCGGACGCGACCCGCGATCGGCTTCGGGCTGATCCCCTCCCCCGGCGGCTCCGACTCGCCGAGGACGACGCCGAGCGCCTGGCGCCGGCCGAACTCGACGAGCACGGCCTCGCCCGGCTCGAGATCGGCGAGGTGATCGGGGACGAGATACGTGTACGGCCGCGCTCCACCGCCACCGGCGGCGTCGATCGCGACCGACACGTGCCGCGCGGTCGACGCCGGGACGTCGAGCATCGCGCGTCCTCCGGATGCCTCAGACCCGGACGCGGCGCGTCGGGTTCAGGCGGTGCTGGCGGGCGATGATTCCCTCGATCTTGCGGGCCGTCTCCTCGACCTCGCCGGTCTCGTTCGGGACGACCTCGTCGTAGTCGCCCTGCCGGGCGAGCTCGAGGGCCGCGTTCCGCTGGCGGAGCTCGAGCTGGTCGGCCGATTCCGTCGCGCGCGAGCGGAGGCGCTTGAAGAGCTCTTCCATCGACGGCGGGACCACGAAGATCAGGAGCGCCTGGCTGACCTGCTCCTTGACGACCTGGGCGCCCTGGACATCGATCTTCAGGATGACGTCCTTGCCTACGGCGAGGGCCGCCCGGACCTGGTCCCGCGGCGAGCCGTACCAGTTCCCGTGGACCTCGTTCGCCTCGAGGAAGCCGCGCGCGTCGCGAATCCGGAGGAACTCCTCGCGGCTCACGAAGTGGTAGTCGACGCCGTCGACCTCGCCGGGCCGAGGCGGCCGGGTCGTCACCGTGACGACGTAGTGGCGATCGTCCTCGCGACCGCTCGCGCGCTCCTGGCGGCGGAGCTCGTCGATGATCGTGTCCTTCCCGACACCGGACGGGCCCGAGATGATGATCAGCATCGCGCCCGGAGCGCCGTCGATCGTGTAGTCCGGCCGGCCCGGGTCGTCCGAGACGTGCCCGACGGCCGCCGCTGCGCTCGTCGCGTTCGGCTCGTCCCGCATCGGCTCCTCGGTCATCGTCGGCCGTCCGGTCCGGCGAGCGCCGCGGCTCCGCCCGTCCGCAGCCTCTCGAGGACGGCCTCGAGCTCGGCCGGCAGCGGCGCCTCGGCGCGGATCAGCCTACCGCCCGACGGCGAGGTGAGCTGGAGTCGCCAGGCGTGGAGGAAGAGGCGCTCGAGCGCGGCGGTGCCGCCGGCACGCGGCCCCTTGCGCGAGGTTCCCGTGCCGTAGACCGGATCGCCCGCCACCGGGTGGCCGATCGCCTCGAGGTGGACCCGGATCTGGTGCGTCCGCCCGGTCACGAGGTCCAGCTCGAGCAGCGTCCAGCCGGCGAACCGCTCCCGGACGCGATACCCCGTCACGGACGCCCGACCGTCCGGCACGACGGCCATCCGCGTCCGGTGCTTCGGGTCGCGCCCGATCGGCGCCTCGATCCGGCCGACCTCGGCTGCGACCTCGCCGAACACGAGCGCCAGGTAGGTCTTCTTGATCCGGCGAGCCTTCAACTGGGCCATCAGCGAGTGCTGGGCGGCATCCGTCCGGGCGACCATGAGCAGTCCGCTGGTGTCGCGGTCGAGGCGGTGAACGATCCCCGGCCGCTGGACGCCGGCGATGGCACCGAACGTCCCCGGGCCGCCGTGGGCGAGGAGCGCGTTGACGAGCGTTCCGCCGGGGTGCCCCGGCGACGGGTGCACGACGAGGCCCGCGGGCTTGTCGACGATCAGCAGGTCGGCGTCCTCGTGGACGATCCGGAGCGGGATCTCCGGCGCCGGCGCCAGGTCGAGCGGCTCAGGTTCGGGGACGATGAGGCGGAGGGAGGTCCCGGGCCCCACCACCGCGTTCGACTTGAGGGCAATGCCGTCGGCGGTCAGGTTGCCGGCCGAGATCAGCTTCTGGACGTGGCTCCGCGACAGCCCGGTCGCCTCCGCCACCCAGCGGTCGACGCGCTGGGTCGGGGCGGTCGCGGGCACCTGGAGCGCATGGACGCCGGGCGTCATCATCGCGCGCTCGACCCGTCGTTCCAGAACGCGGCGTCGGCTTCGGCCTCGGTCGGGGGCTGCGCACCGGCGGCGGTTGCGGTCGCCGGCTTCCCCTCGACGACCGACGGCCGGACCGCGGCCACGAACAGGAGGAGGATCGACAGGCTGATCGCGCTGTCCGCGACGTTGAACGTGTAGAACCGGAGGGAGCCGATCCCGACGTCGACGAAGTCCACGACGTAGCCCAGCCGGAGCCGGTCGATCATGTTCCCGACCGCCCCTCCGAGCAGCAGCCCGAGCGTGATCGTCAAGTAGAGGCTCGGCGTCGCGCGGCCGTGGTAGGCGACGATCAAGGCGATCACGACGATCGACACGACCCCGAACATCAGCGCGTTGTCCTTGAACAGGCCGAACAGGGCGCCCGTGTTCTGGCCGAACACGATCCGCGCGAGATCGCCGATGACCTGGACCGATTCGCCCGGCCGCAGCGAGGACGTCACGAGGCCCTTGGCGAGCTGATCGGCGACAACGACGAACGCCGCGAGTGCCACGAACAGGGGCCAGCGGCGTCGGCTGCCGCTGACTTCGGCCGGCGTGGCGCGGGCGACCCGCTCAGCCGTCACGCCGCCGTCTCGAGCCGGCGGATCGCGATCGCGACCGTGGCGCCTTCTAGCTTCACCGAGCCCGAGGTCGTCGCGTCTCCTGATGGTGCCGCGGTCTCGTGGACGGTCTCGGCCAGGGTCTCGGACGCCACGTTCGCGAGGTAGCCGGCGGCGGCGGCCGGAAGCCCGTCGACCCACAGCTCGATCCGATCGTCGAGCGCCAGGCCAGCGTCCTTGCGGAGGTCCTGGATCGCCCGCTGGAGCTCACGGGCGTCGCCTTCGGCCCGCAGCTCGTCGGTCAGCTCGGTGTCGATGACAACCACGAGGCCCTCGTCATGGGCGACCGCGGTCCCGGGCCGTGGCGTCGCGAGGATCTCGACCTCGTCGGCCGCGAGCGTGACCCCACCGAGCGTGACGGAGCCGTCGGCGTGGTAGTCCGCGGCGTTCTCGCGAGCCGCCGCCATGATCGCCGGGATCGCGGCGCCGTGCTTCTTGCCGATCTTCGGCAGGAGCGGCTTGACGCGGCGATCGACGAGCTCCGACTCGTCGCCGATCAGGACGACGTCCCGGACGTTGATCTCGTCGCGGACCAGCTCGATCAGCTGCTCGCGCGCCGTGAGCTCGCCGCGGGGCAGCGCCAGCCAGCCCCGCGCGAGCGGCTGTCGGACGCGGATGCCGGCCTGGGAGCGGAGGGTGCGGGCGAGCTCGACCGCGCGCCGGACGATCGCCATCGCCGACTCGAGCGCCTCGTCACGGTGGACCGCCATCTCGCCCGCCGGCCAGCGCGTGAGGTGGACGCTGTCGGGGACGTCCGGAGCCGCGACCGATCCCACCAGGTTGCCGTACATCGTCTCGGTCACGAACGGCAGGATCGGGGCCATGGTCCGGGCGAGGTTCACCAGCGCGGCATGGAGGGTCGCGAACGCGGAGTCCCGGTCGGCCGGCTCCGCGCCGGCTCGCATCCGATCTCGCGATCGCCGCAGGTACCAGGTCGAGAGGTCGTCGATGAAGGTCGAGATCGAGCGGGACGCTCCGCCCGCGTCCGTCTCGCGCAGGTCCGCCTCGACCTCGGATGCGAGCCCGGCCGCGCGCGACAGGATCCAGCGGTCGAGAGCAGGCCGGTCGCCCTCGATCCTGATCCGTTCCGACGGCGTCCAGTCCGCGAGCCTGGCGTAGGTCACGAAGAAGGCATAGACATTCCAGAGGACGAGCAGCTCGCGACGGGCCTCATCGGCGGCATGCCAGCCGAACAGGATGTTCTCCTCGGGCCGAGCCTTCGCGTATAGCCAGCGCATGACGTCGACGCCCATCCGCTCGGCGGCCTCGTCGAAGTCGATCGCGTTGCCCCAGCTCTTGTGCATCGGCCGGCCGTCCTCGCCGAACACCAGGGCGTAACCGAAGATCGTCTTGAACGGTTCCTCGCGCCGGAGCACCGTCGACATCGCGAGCATCGAGTAGAACCAGTTCCGGAACTGGCCCGGGAAGCTCTCGGTGATGAAGTCGGCCGGGAACCACTTCGCCCAAGCCTCGGGGTCCTCGCGGAAGTGGAGCGTCGAGAACGGCACGATCCCCGCGTCCAGCCACGGATTGCCGACGTCGGCGATCCGCCGGACTGGCTCGCCGCACGACGAGCAGGCGATCGTCACCTCGTCGATGAACGGCCGGTGCGGGGTGTGCCCCTCGAACCGCTCCCAGCCGGCGACGGCCCGCCGCTTCAGCTCCGCCCGGCCGCCGACGACGTCGAACGTGCCGCACGCCTTGCAGTCGTAGATCGGCAGCGCCAGCCCCCAGTAGCGCTTCTTGCTGATCATCCAGTCGTGCATGTTCAGGAGCCAGTCGATCTCGCGGTCGTAGCCGAAGCCGGGGATCCAGCGGATCCGATCGACCACCTCCATGATCTGGTAGCGGAGGCTCGCGTCGACCTCCGCCTTCGTGACCTCGGCGCGCGGCTTGTCGTAGACCGGGCCCATCGAGATGAACCACTCGTCGACGAGCCGGAACAGGAGCGGCGTGTCGCACCGCCAGCAGTGCGGATAGCGGTGGCTGTACGGCTCCAGGTGGTAGAAGAACCCGCGCCGCTCCAGGTCGTCGATGATCTCCTCGGCGACGGCTGGCGCCGACTTGCCGCTCAGCCAGCCGAAGCCCTCGTAGTAGCGGCCCTCCTCGTCGATCGGACCGATGACCGGAAGGTCGAGCGCCTTGCCCAACTGGAAGTCCTCGGCGCCGGCGCCCGGCGCGATGTGGACGATCCCCGTTCCCTCGTCCTCGCCGACCTCGGACCACGGCACGACCCGGTGCTCGTAGCCGGCCGATCCGAAGGCTCGCTGGGCCGCCGGCAGCTCGTCGAAGGGGCCGGTATAGCGCCAGCCAACGAGCTCCGAGCCCTTCCGCTCCTCGAGCACCTCGAACGAGCCGATGACCGCCGCCTTGAGCCGGGCACGCCCCACCCAGAACGTCTCCTCGCCCTGGCGGATGCGGACGTAGTCGAGATTCTCCCCGATCGCCGCGGCGACGTTCGCGGCGAGCGTCCACGGCGTCGTCGTCCAGACGAGCAGCGCCTCGCCCGGCCGGTCGACGAGCGGGAAGCGGACGGTCAGCCCCGGGTCCTCTCGATCGGCGTAGCCCTCGTTCATCTCCATCTGTGACAGCCCGGTCCCGCAGCGCGGGCACCACGGCATGGAGTCGTGGCCCTTGTAGATCAGGCCGCGCTCGTGGCACGCCTTCAGGAACCCCCAGATCAGGTCGTTGTTCTCGTTGCTGAACGTGTAGTAGCTGCCGCCCAGCTCGGGGTGGCCGAGCCGCCCCGCGAGCATCTCGGCCGTGTCGGTGAGCGGGCCGGCCGGACCCTGGATCGTGATCGTCTGGCTCGGATCGGCCGCGAGGGCATCGCGCAGGCGCCGGAGCTCGTCGGGATCGTCCCAGTCCATCCACATCCCGAGCCGGATCGATTGCTCGGTCTGGCGCGCGGCGTAGGTCAGGACGCGCTGCTTGCAGAGCGAGATGAACTCGGCGATCCCGTAGGCCTCGATGTCGCGCTTGCTGGTGAACCCGAGGTCGCGCTCGACGTTGACCTCGACCCACAGGCCCTGGCAGTCGAAGCCGTTCTGCCAGCGCTGGTCCTCGCCGAGCATCGCGTGGAACCGCTGGTAGAGATCCTTGTACGCCCGGCCCCAGGCGTGGTGGACGCCCATCGGGCCGTTGGCCGTGATCGGCCCGTCGAGGAAGCTCCAGCGCGGTCCGCCCGCGTTCTGCGCGCGCAGCCGCTCGAACGTCCGCCGCTCGCGCCACTGGGCCAGGACATCGTGCTCCATGGCAACGAGGTCGGGCTTCGCGGTGACGGGTTGGAACATCGGGCCTCGATAAGCGGCCACCCGCAAGAGGGTGGGCGGGCGGGCGGAATCGGTGTTGTCGGCGCCGAAATCGTGAACGGATCGTAACGGAGACTTCCGGGGCGTCCGGCTATCCTACCGTGCGATGCACCGCGCGCAGGAGCCGCGGCCTCGGGCGCGTTCGCCGTTCGTGGCCGCGTTCCTCTCCCTCCTCTTCCCCGGACTGGGCCACGCGTACGCGGGCGCATCCCAGCGGGCGCTCGGGTTCGCCGCGCCGCCGATTCTCCTGGGAGCCCTGCTTGCCGGGATCTTCCTCCGGATGGACACGGCCGCGAAACTCTCGTTCTTCCTCGCGACACCCACGATCCCGGGGATCTTCGTCGTCAACCTCCTGCTGCTCGCGTACCGGCTCGTGGCGATCGTTGATGCGTACCGGGTCGCGGCCTACCTGAACGCCTTGGATGCGAGCGGTGGGGGGCGCCTGGGACGGCCGCGGCTCGCCTTCAACCCGATCTCGGTCGCCGGGCTGCTGGCGGTCGTCCTCGTCATGGCCGGCGGCCATGTCGTCGTGGCGAAGTACGACCTCCTCGCGAACGAGGTCCTCCACGATCCGTGCATCTTCGTCGTGAACGATCCGAACGGAACCGCCGACTGCGACGACAGTCCATCGGGCTCGCCGTCTCCAGCTGCCACCGGGCCGACCGACGAGCCGGACGACTCCCAGCCGCCTACGCCGACGCCGCCGCCCGTCCAGGGCTCGGACCTGCCCGACGTGTCGGTTCCGCCGTGGGACGGGACGGATCGGCTGAACATCCTCCTGATCGGGACGGACCAGCGGCCGCTGGAGGACACGTACAACACGGACACCCTGATCGTCGTCTCGATCGATCCGGTGACCGGGCAGGTCGCGATGTTCAGCCTCCCGCGCGACTCCACGGACGTCCCGCTACCGCCGGGGACGCCACTGGCGAGGGCCTACGGCGGCGTCTATCCGCTGAAGATCAACTCGCTCTTCACCCAGACGCACAACCGGGGCGATCTCGTCCCGGGAACGAGCCGGACCCGCGGGTACAACGCCCTGAAGGCGGTCCTGGGCAACCTCTACCAGCTCCCGATCAAGTACTACGTCGAGGTGAACTTCGACGGCTTCAAGCAGGTCGTCGACGCCATGGGCGGGGTGACGATCAACGTCCAGGTCCCGGTCCTCGACGACGGCTACCCGGCCGATACCGGCCGCCACCAGCGGATCTACATCCCGAGCGGGATGCAGCACATGACGGGGGCGCAGGCGCTCGTCTACGCCCGGTCGCGCCACGGCTCGGATGATTTCGACCGCGGCTACCGCCAGCAGCGCGTCCTCACCTCCCTCCGCGAGCAGGCCGACGTGGCGACGCTGATCCCGCGGATCCCGGAGCTCTACGCGGCCCTGCGCAAGACGGTGAAGACAGACATTCCGCTCGACCAGCTCGCGAAGCTGGCCGGCCTCGCCGACAGCATCGACAGCCGGAACATCCGCTCGTACGTGTTCTCCTATCCGCGCTACGGGACGCAGGTCCTCGCCCCGATCTACAAGTACCTGCCGGACGTGGACAAGATCCGGGCTGCGGTCGCGAACGCGTTCAAGGTGGATCCTGCCCTCGAGGACACGCGGACGGCGCTCAGCGGCGAGAACGCCTCGATCTGGGTCCTGAACGGGAGCGGGATCGAGGGTCAGGCGAGCTCGCTCGCCGCCTTCCTGGAGTACTACGGGCTGACCGCCTCCGCGCCGACCCGGAAACCAGAGATCGCGAACCCGGCGAAGACGACGATCGTCGTCTACAACGGGGCGGAAGCACGGTTGACCCAGACGATCCGGTTCCTCGAGCAGCGGTTCCAGGTCGAGGTCCAGACGAAGGCGGATCCGCGGATCGTCGTCGACATCATCGTGACGACGTCCCGGTCGACGCCGGCCTACGCGCCCCCGCCGGCCAGCTGACCCAGCAGCCGGGGGCGCGGCGGCCGGCGGTTGAGCAGCCGGCGGCCCAGCGGCGGCGCGGCTGGATCAGGCCGACGCGGTCGCCCGGCTTGAGCCCTTGGCGGGCTGGAGCACCCGGATGCCGTTGCCGAACGGGTCGCGGATGCCCATGTCGACCCCGTAGGCATGCTCGATCGGCTCCTGGGTGAAATCGGTCACGCCACGCTCCTTGAGCGTCTCGTACAGCCCGCGAGCGTCGTCCGTCTCGAACACGAGCGACCCGAG
>Ga0081539_10007009_pt1 | contig 10454 bp, 8 predicted proteins | sample TabmetS4T2R2_FD_71023 | JGI IMG/M metagenome (GOLD analysis project Ga0081539, IMG submission 71023) | Tabebuia heterophylla rhizosphere microbial communities from the University of Puerto Rico - S4T2R2 | ecosystem: Host-associated > Plants > Roots > Rhizosphere ... | reverse complement strand
TGGACCGAGGGACGAGGGAAGACGCCGCCACCCGGCGCCGCCCGTAGCTTGCGAACCATCAGCACAGAGCAAGCAGGGCGGTGCGGCGGCGTCTGGACCGAGGAACGAGGGAAGACGCCGCCACCCGGCGCCGCCCGTAGCTTGCGAAGCTCGAATTAGCAGGCGTTTTGACCCCCTTTGTGGGTCAAAACGCCTGCTAATCGGGCCCAAGCAGCTCTGCGACGACCCCGGGGAGGGCGGCGGCGACGTCGGCTGACACGATCGGGCCCCCACGGGAAGCCGCGGCGGCCGCCCGGCCGTGAAGGAGTGCCGCGAGGCTTCCCGCGTCAAGCGGGTCCAGCCCCGCCGCCAGAAGTGTTCCCGCGATGCCCGCCAGGACGTCGCCGGCTCCCGCGGTCGCCAGCCAGGGCACGCCGTCGTGCTGGCTGCGCGCCCGGCCGTCCGGCCGGACCACGAGCGTCGTGGCGCCCTTCAGCAGCACGGTCGCGCCGGTGCGGCGGGCCGCCGCGTGGGCATGCGGGTACGGCCGCGCCTCGACGTCGGCCCGCTCGGTGGGTGCGCCCAGGTCGGTGAGCAGCCGGGCGAGCTCACCGGCGTGCGGCGTCAGCAGGATGCGGCGGGAATCGTCCGGCTGGTCCCGATCATCGTGGACCGGCGAGAGGGCTCGGGCCCACAGTGTGATCGCCCCGGCATCCAGGACGCACGGCAACCCGGCGTCCAGGGCCCGGGTGACGGCGTCCGGCTGCGGGTCGCGGTCGGGCTCGGCGTCCGGGTCGACGCCGGGCCCGAGCAACCAGGCCTGGACCCGTCCGGGCCCGGACACCACCTCCGGCCAGGCGGACAGGACGGCGGTCGTCACCTCCGGTGGGCCGACGTAGCGGACCATCCCGACGCCGGCGCGCAGCGCGCCCGAGCAGGCCAGCACGGCCGCGCCGGGGTAACCCGGCGACCCGGCCACCACTCCGAGCACGCCGCGCCGGTACTTGTCGTCGTCACGGCCCGGTAGAGGCCACATCGCGGCGGCGTCCAGCTCGGTCAACCGCTCAACCTGGGGGACGAACGGCAGGTACGGCGTCAGGCCGATGTCCACGATCTCCACGCGGCCCGCGGCGCGGTCGGCCGGCGGGAGCAGCAGACAGGGTTTCGCCGCGCCGAACGTGACGGTGAGGTGCGCCCGCACATGGGCCCCCGGCGTCAGGCCGCTGTCCGGGTCGACCCCGCTGGGCAGGTCGACGGCGACCACCGGCACGTCGTCCGGGATGCCTTGCACGATGGAGTTCGCCGGCTCGCGCAGACCGGGGGAACCACCGAGCCCGACCAACCCGTCGATCACGAGATCGGCCCGGACCAGCGCAGTGGCCGCCTGCGCGGGGAGGTCGCCGGACGGCGTGAGCACCCGGCCGCCGGCGGCCTGCAGCGCGGCCAGGCCCTCCGGGTGAACCGTCCTCGCGGTGGGGACGGCGCACACGTCCGCTCCCCGATCGGCGAGCCGGGACCCGGCCCACAGGGCGTCGCCGCCGTTGTTACCGGCACCTGCGAGCACGACGACGCGGCAGCCGGTGACCCTCCCGTGTCGCTCGCGCAGCAACCCGATGCACGCCGTCGCCAGACCGGCCGCCGCGCGCTGCATCAGGGCACCCACGGGGACGGAGGCGAGGGCCGCCTCCTCCGCGGTCCGGATGTCCTCCACCCGGTACGCCTGGATCAACCGGCGTCACTCCACGGTGACGGACTTGGCGAGGTTGCGCGGCTGGTCGACATCCAGGCCCTTGGCGGTGGCCAGCTCGCAGGCGAACACCTGGAGGGGCACGACGGTCACCAGCGGCGCCAGCAGAGTCGGCGCCTGCGGCACCCGGATCACCTCGTCGGCATACGGCACGACGTCGTCGTCGCCCTCCTCGGCGATGACGATCGTGCGCGCGCCGCGCGCGTTGATCTCCTGGATGTTCGACACGACCTTGCTGTGCAGGGAGTCCCGGCCGCGTGGCGAGGGCACGACGACGAAAACGGGCTGGCCGGGTTCGATCAGCGCGATCGGCCCGTGCTTCAACTCCCCGGCGGCGAAGCCTTCGGCGTGGATGTAGGCCAGCTCCTTCAGTTTGAGCGCGCCTTCCATCGCGACCGGGTAGCCGACGTGCCGGCCGAGGAACAGCACCGACCGGGTATCGGCCATCCAGCGCGCCATCCGTCGAACAGCGCCCAGCCCGTCCAGCACCTTCTGCACCTTGTCCGGCATGGCGTGCAGTTGCGACAGGATCTCGCCCACCTCGTCGGGGAACATGTTGCCGCGCAGCTCCGCCAGGTACAGGCCCAGCAGGTAGCACGCGGTGATCTGGGCGAGGAAGGCCTTCGTCGACGCGACGGCCACCTCCGGCCCGGCATGGGTGTACAGCGCGGCATCGGATTCTCGCGGGATGGTTGAGCCCTGGGTGTTGCAGATGGCGAGCACACAGGCGCCCTGCTCCCGGGCATGACGCACCGCCATGATGGTGTCCATCGTCTCGCCGGACTGCGAGATCGCGACCACCAAGGTCTTCTCGGTCACGACCGGGTCGCGGTACCGGAACTCGTGCGCCAGCTCCACCTCGCACGGGATCCGGCACCAGTGCTCGATGGCGTACTTGGCCACCATCCCGGCGTAGGCGGCGGTCCCACAGGCCACCACGACGATCTTGTCGATGGCGCGCAGAGTGGTCTCGTCGATCCGCATCTCGTCCAGCGTCAGGCGGCCGTCGAGGTCCGTGCGCGCCATGAGCGTGTCGGCGACGGCATGCGGCTGCTCGTCGATCTCCTTGGCCATGAAACTCGGGTACCCGCCCCGCTCGGCCGCCTTGGCATCCCAGTCGACGAAGAAGCGCCGGCCCTGGACCGGGTTGCCGTGGAAGTCGGTGATCTCCACCGACGTCGGCGAGATGGTCACGACCTGGTCCTGCCCCAGCTCGACGGCGTCCCTCGTGTGCCCGATGAACGCCGCGACATCGGATCCGAGGAAGTTCTCGCCGTCGCCGAGTCCGACGACAAGCGGGGAGTTGCGACGGGCGCCCACCACGACGTGGGGTACGTCGGCGTGCACGGCCAGCAGAGTGAACGCACCGTCCAGCCGGCGAGCGACGTCGCACATCGCCGTCGAAAGATCGCCCGAGGCGGCGTAGGCGCGGGCCAGCAGATGGGCGGCGACCTCGGTGTCGGTCTGGCTCAGGAATGGCACGCCCTCGGCGAGTAACTCGGCCTTGAGGGCGGCGAAGTTCTCGATGATGCCGTTGTGGATCACCGCGACGCTGCCGTGTCCGCCCAGGTGGGGGTGGGCGTTGGCGTCGGTCGGTCCGCCGTGCGTCGCCCAGCGGGTGTGTCCGATGCCGGTGGTGGCCGCCGCGGGCGGAGCGACGTCGAGGGCCTCAGTGAGGCGGCTGAGCTTTCCCGCGCGCTTGACGGTGATGAGTCCGCGGTCGGTCTGGAGCGTCACTCCGGCGGAGTCGTAGCCGCGGTACTCCAGCCGGCGGAGTCCCTCCAGGACGACATCCAGCGCCTGAGTGCGCCCTTCCGGCGATCCCGTGTAGCCCACGATTCCGCACATGGCCGCCAAGCGTATCGGGGCGGGCCAACCATCCCTCCTGTTCCGCCCCCCGGTTTTCGCCTGCCGGCCGCCGGCGCGACACCCGAAAGCGGACCTTTGGTATGTCGGTGCCCGCAGTTCATCTAACGTCCATCCGCGCGGCACCCATGGGGACCGTTTTGGCAATTCTGCGGGTATCGGCTCCCTTCTGCGGCTCCACGGAGGAGGCGCAGGAGGAGGAGTCACGACCATGAGACTGAAGCGCGGGATCATCACCGGCGCTCTGGGCTGTGGTATCGCCGCCGCCACGGCCGCGACGCTCACGACAAGCGGTGCCGCAGCACACGGCGGAGCTGGGGACCCCAGCACCTGGAACGAGGTCCCCGCTGCGCCCAAAGTGGCTGGTCTGACGGTGCCGAATGCGGTATCCGGCCAGCTGCGGCTGCACATCGCCGCGCAGGGCTCCATCCCACTGGACGGCGGAACCGCCGCCGTCCCCTACTACGGATACGACGGGGACGGCCCGCTCCTGCCGCCGCCCGGGGCACTCCCGGCGCCCGGCACCAAGATCGAGGCGACCAAGACCGAGCCGGACAAGAACACCTATCTCGTGCTGCACGGTCAGAAGGGCGCCGACCCGGCGTACAACTACGGCTATCACTTCCTCTTCCAGGGCCACGAGGCGGGCACCCCGGGCTATCTCACCCGGATCAACCTGGACGCCGACACCGCGCACCGGGTGACCCTCATGGCGACCACGGACGTCAACGGTGCGGCGCTGCCGACCTACGACGGCTCCACGTGGGATCCGTTCGCCCGCCGCCTCCTGCTCACTGCCGAGCTCGGCGCGAACGGCGGCGTGTGGCAGGCGACCCTGGACTACCCGTCGTCGGTTGAGGACATCTCCGCGGTGACCGGCCGCGCCGGGTACGAGGGCGTGCAGAACGACTCCGCGGGCCAGGTCTGGCTGGTCGAGGACGTCGGTGGGGCCACCATCAGCGGCACCAGGGTCCGGATCCCGAACAGCTTCGTCTACCGGTTCGTGCCGGACGACCCCTCCGACCTGGCCAAGGGCGGGAAGCTGCAAGCCCTGCAGGTGCTGTCGAACGCCACGCACGAGCCGATCACCTTCCAGGCGATCGACGCCGCCCACCCGAACGGGAACGCGCTGAGCGACGACCAGAAGGCGCTGCACGTCTACGGCAGTTCCTTCGAGACCCGCTGGGTGACCATCCACGACACGGAGACCGACACCTCGGGCCTGCCGTTCGACGCGAACGCGCTGGCCAAGTCGGCGGGGGCCACGCCGTTCAAGCGGCCGGAGAACGGCGTGTTCCGGCCGGGAATCGGGTTCACGGAGTTCTACTTCGACGAGACCGGTGACACCAACGCCGACTCGATCGCGAACGACGAGTACGGCGGCTGGGGCTCGATCTTCAAGCTGGCGCAGAGCTCGCCCACGGCGGACTCCGGGACGCTGAGCATCGTGCTCAAGGGCGACAAGGCGCATACCGCCTTCGACAACGTGAGCTTCCTGGACGGCGACAACCTCGGCGTCGTGGAGGACGCGGGTGACACCCTGCACACGCAGCGGGGTGCACTCGACTCCGGCTTCGTCGTCGACGTCACGCACGACTACTCCACGGGTCCGGCGCCGGTTCGCTTCCTCGCCGAGGGTCGCGACCCGTCCGCGACGCTGGACTCGGCGTTCCTCGCCTACGCCGGATTCACCAACGACGGCGACAACGAGATCACCGGCATCCACGCGTCCAACGGTGACCCGACTCCGAGGGGCATCCTCGGCGCCAAGGTCCCGAACCTCTTCCGCGACGGATGGCGGCTGTTCTGGACCCAGCAGCACGGCGACAACACCACCTGGGAGATCGTGCCGAGCTGAGTGCTGGCTGACGGACCAGCTGACGTAGCGGGGCCGGCCGGGTGTGCAGGAGCGCACCCGGCCGGTCCTCGGCGTGCGGGGTCCCCGGCAGCACGTCGCGGGCCGCGGGCCGTCCGTAACGTCAACAGTGCACAATGCCCACGTGTCGAGCACGTCCGCGCAGCCACAATCGACCGCCCGCGCCCAGGGCGGCATCGGCACGCCGTTCGTGGAGCTCGACCGGGAGGCCTGGAGCAGGCGGCGCGCCAACACCCCCATGACCCTCGACGAGGACGACATCGCGCGGGTCCGCGGCCTCGGCGACCCGATCGACCTGCTGGAGGTCGAAGAGGTCTACCTGCCGATGTCGCGGCTGCTCAACCTGTACGTCGGCGGCGTCGACCACCTGCACACCGCGACCTCGACCTTCCTCGGCGAGTCCCCGGAGCGCACGCCGTTCGTCATCGGGATCGCCGGGTCGGTCGCGGTGGGCAAGTCGACCACGGCGCGCGTCCTGCGCGAGTTGCTCGCCCGGTGGCCGGAGACACCGAAGGTCGAGTTGGTGACCACGGACGGCTTCCTCCTGCCGAACGCGGAACTCACCCGGCTCGGTCTGATGGAGCGCAAGGGCTTTCCGGAGTCCTACGACCGGCGTGCGCTGTTGCGCTTCGTCACCGACGTCAAGTCCGGCATCCCGGAGGTCCGGGCTCCGGTGTACTCCCACCTCACGTACGACATCGTGCCCGGCGCCGAGATCGTGATCCGGCGCCCGGATGTCCTGATCATCGAGGGACTGAACGTCCTGCAACCGGCGCGGGTCCGGCTGGACGGACGGCAGGGCGTGGCCGTCAGCGACTTCTTCGATTTCTCGATCTACGTCGACGCCCGCACCGAGGACGTGCGCCAGTGGTACGTCAACCGCTTCCTGCGGCTGCGCGAGACGGCGTTCAGCCGTCCGGAGTCCTACTTCCACCGCTACGCTGCGCTGACCGACGGTGAGGCGGTGGAGACGGCCCGCCAGATCTGGCGCGACATCAACGAGCGGAACCTGGTGGAGAACATCCTGCCGACGCGGGGTCGCGCGACCCTCGTCCTGAGCAAGGGCGCCGATCACGGCGTGAGCCGGATCCGGCTGCGCAAGCTGTGATCCATCTGCGCCTGGTGGTGCCGTTCGCCACCACCGAGGCCGTCGTGTCCTACCTGCGCAACGACCCACGGGTGGCGCACGTCGTCCTGCTGGCCGGCTCGGGCGTGCAGCCGGCGGGGGACGTCGTCCTGTGTGATGTAGCCCGGGAGGCGGCCACCGACGTGCTGGCGCGGTTGCGCTCCCTGGGCGCGGCGGACGCGGTGGCCATGGAGCAGGTGGACGCCACGTCATCGCCCTTCGCCGACCGCGCCGAACGGATGGCTCCCGGCGCACCGGACGACGCGATCGTGTGGGACATGGTGCTGCACCGCGCGAAGGCCGATGCACGCTCGTCCTGGTCCTACTACGCCTTCCTGGTCCTGGCCACGACGATCGCCGCGATCGCTGTCATCACCGACTCCTCGATCCTGGTGGTCGGCGCCATGGTGGTGGGGCCGGAGTTCGGACCTGTGGCCGCGGTGGCGGTGGGACTGGTGCTGCGGCACCGGCCGCTGCTGCTGGGGTCGCTACGTCTGCTGGTGCTCGGCTTCGCGGCCGCGATCGCCGTGACCGCCGGGCTGGCGCTGCTCGCGCACGCGGCGGGATGGGTGCAGCCCGCGGACCTGCAGGACGCCAGGCCGCTCACCGGGTTCATCTGGAAGCCGGACCGCTGGTCGCTGGTGGTCGCGCTGCTCGCCGGCGCCGCCGGCGTGCTCTCATTGACGGCGGGCCGGGCCAGCGCGCTGGTCGGGGTCTTCATCTCCGTGACGACCGTGCCCGCGGCGGGCAATCTGTCGCTGGCCCTCGCGCTGCGCGTACCGGACGAGATCGGCGGCGCGGCCGCGCAGCTGGGCATCAACCTGACCGGGATGATCATCGCGGGCACCGTCGTCCTGACGATCCAGCGCATCCTGACCCGCGACCTGCCCGTCAGGCCTTGACCGGGCAGTTCTCGGGCGACGTTCAGAGCGCCAGGCGCTCCCGGACCACGACCGCGAGCGAGTCGGCGATCTCCCGCGCCAGCCCCGCCTCGGGTGCCTCCACCATGACGCGCACGAGCGGCTCGGTGCCCGACGGGCGCAGCAGCACCCGTCCGGTCGGGCCGAGCCGGGCATCGGCAGCGGCGACGGCGGCACTCACCTCGGGGTCGGACGCGGCCCGGGCCTTGTCCACGCCCGGCACGTTGACCAGTACCTGCGGCAGCCGGCGCATCACTCCCGCGAGTTCGGCCAGCGACTGGCCGGTCTCGGTCACCCGGGCCAGCAGGTGCAGCGCGGTCAGGACACCGTCCCCCGTCGTGGCATGACGCAACATCACGACATGGCCGGACTGCTCGCCGCCGAGGCAGTAACCGCCCTCGCGCATCGCCTCCAGCACGTACCGGTCCCCCACTGCCGTCTGCACGGTGCGGATGTCGGCGTCGTCCATGGCCAGGCGCAACCCGAGGTTGCTCATCACCGTGGTGACCAGCGTGTTGTGTGCGAGCTCGCCGCGCCCGGCGAACGCCAGGGCCAGGATCGCCATGATCTGGTCGCCGTCCACCTCCCGGCCGAGGTGATCGATGGCCAGGCAGCGGTCGGCGTCGCCGTCGTGCGCGATGCCGGCATCTGCCTCCCGCGTCACGACCGCGTCACGCAGCCGTTCCAGATGGGTGGAACCGTAGCCCTCGTTGATGTTGAGGCCGTCGGGTTGCGCGCCGATCACCGTCACGTCCGCCCCGGCCCGGCGCAGGGCCGTCGGTGCGACCTCGCTCGCCGCGCCGTGCGCGCAGTCCAGCACGATCCGCAGGCCGTCCAACCGGTTCGGCAGGGTGGCGAGCAGGCGTGCGACGTACCGCTCCCCGGCGTCGGGCAGCGGTCGCACCCGGCCCACCGCAAGGCCGACGGGACGGTCCCACGGCTCGCCCATCCGGCGTTCGATCACGTCCTCGACCTCGTCGGGCAGCTTGTGCCCGCCCGCGGCGAAGAACTTGATGCCGTTGTCCGGCATGGGATTGTGCGATGCGGACAGCATCACGCCCAGGTCGGCACCCAAGTCCGCGACGAGCGCGGCCACCGCCGGTGTCGGCAAGACCCCGGCGTCGTCCACGTCCACACCCGCGCTGGCGAGCCCGGCGATCACCGCGGCCGCGAGGAACTCCCCGGAGGCACGCGGGTCGCGGCCCACGATCGCGCGGGGCCGCGCGTGACCGGCGCCCCGGTCCTCGATCAGCACATGCGCCGCGGCCACCGCGAGGTCGAGCGCCATCTCGGCCGTCACGTCCCGGTTGGCCAGGCCGCGTACGCCGTCCGTCCCGAAGAGCCGCCCCACGCCGCTCAGCGCCCGCGCGCCCGTCAGGCCGCTCAGCGCTTGCTGTACTGCGGAGCCTTGCGGGCCTTCTTGAGCCCGGCCTTCTTCCGTTCCTTCGCTCGGGCGTCGCGCGTGAGGAAGCCCGCCTTCTTCAGGCCGGGCCGGTTGGCGTCGGCGTCGATCGTGTTCAACGCGCGCGCCACGCCCAGCCGCAGGGCACCGGCCTGACCGGACGACCCGCCGCCGTGGATCCGCGCGATGACGTCGAACCGGCCCTCCATCTCGGTCACCCGGAACGGGTCGTTGACGAGTTGCTGGTGCACCTTGTTCGGGAAGTAGTCAGCCAGGTCACGACCGTTGATCTTCCAGGTCCCGGTGCCGGGCACCAGGCGGACCCGGGCGATGGCCTCCTTGCGCCGGCCGGTGGCGGCGCCGGGCGCCGTGATGCCGGTGCCGCCGCCGCGCGTGCCGGGGGTCGCGGTGCTGTAGTTGCTCGGCGTGGCCTTGTCAGCCTCGTCAGCCTCGACGTCGTCGATCTCGGGAGTGGACTCTGCCACGGTTCTCCTCGGGGTATGGCTGGTTCGCTGAGCAGGCCGTGGCCTACTGAGCGACCTGGGTGATCTCGAAAGGCTGGGGCCGCTGGGCGACGTGCGGGTGCTCGGGGCCGGCGTACACCTTGAGCTTGCGCATCATCTGCCGGCTCAGCGCGTTCTTCGGAAGCATGCCCCGGACGGCCTTCTCGACGGCCTTCTCCGGGTGCTTCTCGAGCAGCTCGACGTACCCGACGGAACGCAAGCCGCCCGGGTACCCGGAGTGCCGGTAGGCGCGCTTCTGCTCTCGCTTGGCACCGGTCAGCGCGACCTTGCCCGCGTTCACGATGATGACGAAGTCACCGGTGTCCACATGGGGAGCGAAGGTCGGCTTGTGCTTACCGCGCAACAGCACGGCGGTCTGGGCGGCGAGCCTGCCGAGCACGACGTCGGACGCGTCGATGACGTGCCAGCGGCGCTCAACCTCGCCCGGCTTGGGGGTGTACGTACGCACAGTCGTAGCCTTCGTCCTCATTCGGATGATGTCCGCGGCCCGGCCACCGCATCCCGGGGTGAATGGCCCCTTAAGACCGGACGCCGACCTCGCGGCCTGGCGGCAGGGACGCCGGACAGACCGCACAACGAAAGGTCAGGCTACCGTCGGCCGTAACGGGGGTCAAAATCGCGGAGCCGTGAGCGAGCCGGGCGGCGCGGCGGGGTCTGGACCGAGGAACGAGGGAAGACCCCGCCACCCGGCGCCGCCCGCAGCTCGCGAACCATCCAACGCAGTGAGCGAGCAGGGCGGCGCGGGCTGGAGGCTCGAATTAGCAGGCGTTTTGACCCCGGTTGTGGGTCAAAACGCCTGCTAATCGAGGCCAAGATCACCTCGGGCGAGCCAACATGCGACGGCGCGCGGCTGGGAGCGGACTCGTGAGCGAGCAGGGCGGCGCGGCGGGGTCTGGACCGAGGAACGAGGGAAGACCCCGCCACCCGGCGCCGCCCGTGGCGAGCGAACCATCAACACCGAGCGAGCAGGGCGGCGCGGCGGGGGCTGGACCGAGGAACGAGGGAAGAACCGCC
>Ga0081539_10007008_pt1 | contig 10455 bp, 10 predicted proteins | sample TabmetS4T2R2_FD_71023 | JGI IMG/M metagenome (GOLD analysis project Ga0081539, IMG submission 71023) | Tabebuia heterophylla rhizosphere microbial communities from the University of Puerto Rico - S4T2R2 | ecosystem: Host-associated > Plants > Roots > Rhizosphere ... | reverse complement strand
GTCGTTGCCGGTCGGGATGACGCGCTCGTAGTCGGGGAAGGTGCCGTCGATCAGCTTGCTGACCAGGGTGACCCCGCCCGAGGCGAAACGGATGCGGGTATCGGAAAGCTCGACATCGACCGAGCCGTCGCTCTCGTCGAGCAGCTTGCGCACCTCGCCGACCGTCTTGCGCGGCACGATCACGCCGGGAATCTCCGAAGCGCCCTTCGGCAACGGCACTTCGACGCGCGCCAGGCGGTGGCCGTCTGTGGCGACGCCGCGCAACACCTGGGTGCTGTTCGAGGCGGCGGCATGGAAATAGATGCCGTTCAGGTAGTACCGCGTCTCCTCGTTGGAAATGGCAAAGCGAGTACGGTCAATGATGCCTTTGAGGTCGGTCGCCGGCAGCTGGAAGCGATGCGGCAGGTCGCCCTCGCTCATGGCCGGGAAGTCGGCGGGCGGGAGGCACTGGAGTGTGAAGCGCGAACGGCCGGCGCGGATCACTAGCGTGCTGCCGTCGGACGCGCTCTCCAGCTCGACCTGCGCCCCGTCCGGCAGCTTGCGCACGATCTCGTACAGCGTATGGGCCGGGGCCGTCGTCGAGCCGGTCTTGCCAGCGCTCGCATCGACCGTCTCGGTGATGGCGAGGTCCATGTCGGTGGCGGCGAGGCTCAGCCGCCCCTTCTGCGCCGTGATCAGGACGTTGGACAGGATCGGGATGGTGTTCCGCCGCTCGACCACACTCTGGACATGGGCCAGTGCCTTCAGAAGGGCGGCCCGTTCGATCGTCAGTTTCATGGCTGGCTTTTGATCGCTCTACAGGGGTCTAAAAAGCGGTTTAGGACACCCCGTTACACGCGGCCAGAATGGATCGCCGCGGAACGGTTGGAGACTATAGCATGCCGCGCCCATGCGGGAAGCGATTTTGCTCGCGAATTGAGGGCCTTAAGGCCCGAATTCGACACAAAAAGGGGCCCATTCCGGGCCCCTTTTCCATCGTCTGTCGTCGGGCGTTCAGCCTTGCAACTGACGCTTGAGCAACTCTACGTCTTCCGCAATCGAAAGATCGGAGACCTTGAGTTCCTCGATCTTGCGAACCGCATGCATCACTGTCGTGTGGTCGCGGTTGCCGAAGCGCTTGCCAATCTGCGGCAAGCTCAGGGTCGTGAGTTGTTTGGCGAGATACATCGCGACCTGACGCGGTCGCGCCACCGAGCGCGCGCGACGCGGCGAGCTCATTTCGGCGAGCTTGATGTTGTAGTGCGCCGCAACCCGCTGCTGGATTTCGTCAACCGTGACCTTGCGGTCGGCCTGGCGCAGCAGGTCGTGCAGGACGTCCTGCGCCATGTCTACGGTGATCTCCCGGCCGATCAGCTGGCCGTGCGCGACTACCCGATTGAGTGCACCCTCGAGCTCGCGGATGTTGGTGTTGATCTTGTGGGCGAGGAACTCCAGCACGGCGGTCGGCACCGGCACGCGCGCCGTTTCCGCCTTGGTCTGCAGGATGCTGAGACGAAGCTCATAGGTCGAAGCGTGGATGTCGGCGACCAGGCCGCTGCCCAGCCGCGAGCGCATGCGCTCCTCGATGTCCTGCAGCTCGCTCGGCGGCTTCTCGGAGCTGAGCACGATCTGCTTGTTCTGCTCGACCAGCGAGTTGAAGGTGAAGAAGAACTCGTCCTGACTGGCTTCCTTGCCGCAGATGAACTGGACGTCGTCAACCATCAGGACGTCGACGTTGCGGAACAGTTCCTTGAACTGGCCGGTGTTCTTGGTGCGGAGCGCCTGGATGAAGCGGTTCACAAAGCTCTCGGCCGTCAGATACAGCACGCGCACCTTGGGATCGCGTTCGCGGATGGCATGCCAGATCGCATGCATCAGGTGCGTCTTGCCGAGCCCTACGCCGCCGAAAATGTACAGGGGGTTGCGCTCGGGCAGCGGGCGGTCCTGCTCGGCAATGTTGCGCGCCGCGGCATAAGCGAACTCGTTGGGCTTGCCGACCACGAAGTTGGCGAAGGTGTAGCGCGCCTCCGGGCCCTGGAACGACTCCTCGCCGCCGCGCCCGATCGCGGGACCCAGGCGCGGCATCGGCTGCGGGTAGTTCGGCACCGACGGCACCGGCGGCATGGCGATGATCTCGTTGGGCCGGCGCGGTGCCGGCGGAGGCACGAGATTGACCTCGACGTTGGCGACCTCGTTGTTGACCGCCTGCCAGTAGGCGAGCACGCGATCGCCATAGTGACGGGCGACCCAGTCGCGCACGAAACGCGTGGGAGCGTAGAGCCTGAGCTTGCCCGCCTTGAACTCGCCCAGCTCGACTTCGCCGAACCACGTCTTGAAGGCTTTGTCGCCGATCTCCTTGCGCAGTCGGTCGCAGACCCGCAGCCAGTTAGCTTCCAGATCCTTGCGACCCGCGACTTCTTCCATATCGGCCCCCGCCACGGTCTTTTGTTCGTATGTTGCGTTCTTGGTGTTGCTCAACATCGGCGCTTGAATTCGATTCACGATTGTCTCCACGGAAGTCCTGCTGCCTTCCATCCCCCCACTCTGCCGCGCTTCGCCTCGGCATCCAGGGGCCCCTCGAAGCCCTCTGCCACGTTGAAGCAACTACTGTAGCCGGCTGCGGTCATGGCTTTCGCCGCCGCAGCCGAACGTGCTCCGCTTCGACAGAGGAACAGAAGGGGCGCCGTCTTATCCGGTAAGGCAGCCGACAGCTCGGCAACGAACTGCGAGTTGGGCTGCATGCTCGGAAAGACCTGCCATTCGACCAGCGCGACCTTCTTGGCGAGGCCGTCGAGATCGGGCAGGCCCACGTAATTCCACTCGGCGCGCGTGCGGACATCGATCAGCACCGCAGCCTTCTGTTCACTCAGCATCTTCCATGCGGTTGAAGGGTTGACGTCGCCCGCGTAGCCGGGGACAGGAGTCGCGTTGTACGTGCCGGCGATCTTTGTATCGTTCGACATTGACCCCCCGCCCCTCAGTTCGTCGAAGCGGGTCGCCGATACGAGCCAACGATGCTCAGCAGGACTGCAGTTCGGTGAGACGACGAAACTTCAACAATGCGTCCTTGTTCGACGCTCTCTCTATTCTGTCGTCGTTGTCACCGAAATCTGCGGCTCTCTCCCTTGCTCGTTGTGGGGACGAGATGGAAACCCCCCATCCTCGTCCCTGCTCGCAACTCAGCGGCCCCACGCCCCGTCGCGATGTGCTTCGACTCTTAGACAGACTCGTTGCGCTTCGCAAACGGTTCGACTCGAGAACAGCGCGCGCTATCCATCATGTTCGTTGCTTCTGTCGCTTGACAGAAACGAGCGAAGAGAATCGACGAGTCGAATCGCGCTTCACTGTGCTCAACATCTAGCGCTGCACCTTCGCGACCGAGCGATAAAAACGAATCGTATGAGGTTCGGCGAATAGATGACCTAGTGTTCTCGGCCGGTCGGGCTCGAAAAAAAAATTGGGAAAGCCAGAAAGCAAAAACGCCGCTCGATGCCGAGCGGCGTTCATCGTCGTCCATGACGACAGCGATCATGCCATTGCCTTGATGCGCGCGGCGAGTCGCGACACGCGACGCGCGGCAGCGTTCTTCGTGATGATGTGCTTGGTGGCGCCGCGCTGGATCTCCGGTTGCGCCGCGCGCAACGCCACCATCGCGGCCTGCTTGTCGCCGGACTTGATCGCTTCCTCGACCTTCTTGATCGAGCCGCGTACCCGGCTGCGGCGGGCGGTGTTCACGACCGTGCGGCGCTCGGTCTGACGCGCCCGCTTCTCGGCCGACTTGTGATTAGCCATCGAATTCTTGTCCCTGGCCTCGTACGTAGAAGGGCGCGCTTATACGGTTCGCAAGCAAGCCGGTCAACCCCGCGAAAAGCCCCATTTTAGCGGTGTTTCCAGGCCGCCTTGCGCTTGTCGGCGAACGCCGCCATGCCTTCGGCACGGTCCTCGAAGGCGAAGGTGGCATGAAAAGTGCGGCGTTCGAAGCGTACCCCTTCGGCAAGCGTCGTCTCGAAAGCGCGGTTGACCGCCTCCTTGGCGACCATGGTGGCGGGCAGTGACATCGACGCGATCTTCTCCGCAGTGGCCATCGCCTCGTCCATCAAGTGCGCAAGCGGCACGACTCGACTGACCAGACCGCAGCGCTCGGCTTCTGCAGCGTCCATCATGCGGCCAGTAAGCACGAGGTCCATTGCCTTCGACTTGCCGATGAAGCGCGGCAGGCGTTGCGTGCCGCCGGCGCCCGGTACGGTGCCGAGCGTGATCTCGGGCTGACCGAAGCGCGCGTTGTCGGCGGCGATGATGAAGTCGCACATCATGGCCATCTCGCAGCCGCCGCCCAGCGCATATCCCGCGACCGCCGCGATGATCGGCTTGCGCACTTGGCTTACCTTCTCCCAGCCGACCGTGATGAAGTCTTCGAGGAAGACGTCCTGGTACGACTTCTCCTTCATCTCCTTGATGTCGGCACCCGCCGCGAAGGCCTTGTCGCTGCCGGTCAGCACCACGCAACCGATGCCTTGATGGGCTTCGAAAGCATCGAGCGCCTGTCCGAGCTCGCGCACAAGCTCGGCGCACAGCGCATTGAGCGCCTTCGGACGATCGAGACGGATGATGCCGACACGGCCCTTGGTCTCGGTCTTGATGTTTGCGTACTCGGTCAACGGTTCCTCCCGGACTGGAACGCGGCTCTTATCATCGCTGGCAACCCGCGCAATAGAAGGTCGAGCGGCCGCTCTGCACCAGCCGTCGCACCGGCCGTCCACATCCCGGCGTCGGGCAGATGGCATCGGAGCGGTCGTAGACATTGAAGCGCGTCTGAAAATATCCAAGCTCGCCGCCCGGCTGTACGTGGTCGCGCAAGGTAGAACCGCCGTCGTCGATCGAGCGCAGCAGCACCTGCTTGATCGCCTTCATGAGCCGTTCCGCCCGTTCGCCCTGAACGGTGTGCGCCGAGCGCTTGGGCGAAATCCCGGCGAGGAACAGCGCCTCGCACGCATATATGTTGCCGATCCCCACCAGCGTGCGCTGGTCGAGCAGTGCTGCCTTGATCGGCGTGCGCCGGCCCTTCAGCCGCGCCGCAAGCGCCGGTCCATCGAATGAATCGTCGAGCGGTTCGGGTCCCAGCCCCTTGAACAGCTTGTGGCCTTCGACGGCGTGGTTCGGCTCGAGGAGCATCAGGCCGAAGCGTCGAGCGTCGTTGAAACGCACCTGCCAGCCTTCGTCAGTATCCAGCACGACGTGATCGTGCGCATCGAACGGATGTTCACTGGCGCTCGTGGCGTCGTGCAAGGTCATGCGGCCCGACATTCCGAGATGGGCGATCAGGGTGTTGCCGTCATCGAGGCGCAGCAGCAGGTATTTCGCGCGACGATCGATACCCAGCACCCGCCGTCCCTCGACACGCTCGGCGAATTTCCGGGGGAACGGCACGCGCAGGTCTCTCCGTCGCTGCAGGACACGCACGATGCGACGGTCCACCAGCCGGGGCGCAAGCCCGCGCCGCACTGTCTCGACTTCCGGCAGCTCCGGCATGTCCGCTTCAGGTGCCCCGTGTGCCGAACAGGGCTGTGCCAACCCGGACATGGGTAGCACCGAACTTGATGGCGGTCTCGTAGTCGGCACTCATGCCCATGCTGACTTGGGCGAGGTCATTGCGTGCCGCCATCTTTGCCAGCAGCGCGAAGTGGAGCGCTGGCTCCTCGTCGACGGGCGGAATGCACATCAGGCCGACGATCGGCAGTTTGTACGCTTCCCGACAGAGCGCGACAAAGCCGTCGACATCCACCGGCAGGACACCGGCCTTTTGCGGCTCCTCTCCTGTGTTGACCTGGACGAAGCAGCTGGGTTGCCGGCCGGCCCGTGCCATCTCCTTGGCAAGGATCGCGGCCAGCCGCTCGCGGTCGACCGATTGGATGACGTCGAACAGCGCTACCGCATCGCGTGCCTTGTTGGTCTGCAGCGGTCCGATCAGATGAAGCTCGAGGTCGGGATGACGGGCCTTCAGGGCGGGGAACTTCTCCTCGGCCTCCTGCACGCGGTTCTCGCCGAACACGCGCTGGCCGGCATCGATCAACTCCTGGATCCGGTCAGCGCCGTGCGTCTTCGAGACGGCCACCAGGGTGACGGCATCGGGATCGCGATTGGAGGCGCGCGCCGCCCCGGCGATACGGCGGCGTACCTCCGCGAGGCGATCGGCTCCGGCCTTGTAGGCGGCGTCGTTCATGCCGGCAGTCTCATGCGCTCAGCGAGTGCTTCTTCGTTGTCCGGATCGGCCGCCAGAGCCGCATCGAGGGTCTCCAGCGCCTTGTCGAACTCGCCGAGGGCCGCAAGACAGGAACCATAGTGGGTGAGCAGCCGGCTGTCGCCCGGCAGGCTCTTCAACGCTTTCTCATGCAGTGGCCGCGCTTCGGCCGCGCGCTGGAGGTCGACCAGTACGCGCCCGAGGTTGGTCAGCACGAACGGATCGTCCGTCAGGACCCGCGAGGCGCGCTTCAGCGCCCGCCGAGCTTCGTTGAAACGCTGCAGGCCGCGCAGCGCCATCCCCTGGTTGTTGAGCGCCCGCGCGTCATCGGGTGCCTCCTTCAGATAGGGCTCCAGCGTCTCGAGGGCTTCCGCAAACCGGTTGCGTTCGAGATGATGCAGCGAAAGCTGCAGGACGGCGTCGCGATCGCGTGGCTTCACCTGCAGCGCCTGTTGCAGCAGGTCCACGGCATCGCCGTCGTTACCGGTGGCGGCCTGGGCGAGGGCCAGCGTCTTCATCGCCACTGCGAATGAGGGATCGAGCTCCAGGGCGCGCTGCAAGGGTTCGATCGCTTCCTCCGACCGGCCTGCAAAATGCAGCAGGAAACCCAGCACATGGTGCAGCGGCGCACTGTCGGGCGCCAGTTCAAGTGCCTGTTGCACCGCCCCGAAGGCCTCGTCGTGATGGCCAAGGGCGCCCAAAGCCAAGGCGCGATCGCCCAGGATCTGGCTACGGCGCGTGCTGTCCTCCTCGGCATCGACCAGCGCCATGTCCAGGACATCGATCGCCTCGGCGCTCCGGCCCAGGCGATACAGCGCGTAGCCCATCATGTTGCGGGCGCGTGCCTGCAACGGTTTCAGCGCCGCGTCTTCCTGGATCGCGACATCCAATTTGCCCGCAAGCTCAGCGAGTTCCCGCTCGGCAGCGGCATAGCGTGCCTGGTCCATGTGGACGGAGGCAAGGGCGGCGCGAGCTTCGAAATGGTCCGGCTGGCGGCGCAGCGTGTCGCGCAATCGCCGGGCCGCTTCGTCGAGTCGCCCCTGGCGCCGGGCGACCAGCGCGAGATTGTACGACAGCAACGGCTCGCCGGGATCCTTGGCCAGCGCCTTGCGCCACAACCCCTCGGCTTCCGAAAACGCACCACGCTGCGAGAGGCATACGGCCAGGAAATGCAGGATGTCAGGACGCTCGCCGTACCGGCCGAGCGCGGTACGGAAATGCGGTTCGGCCCGATCGAACCAACCCGCTCTTATATATTGCAGCCCGGTCTGGAGATCAGGATCCGGGGCAGGTGCCAGCGCCATGGTCCAGATGTAGACCCGGCCCGCCTGCGACGCTAGACGAATTGCCATGGCCAAGGACGTCGACCTGTTCGCAAAGGCGATGGCGGGAGCAGGCGTCAAGCCGCTGAAGCGACGCAAGAAGTCGAATTCCTCTCCCCCGTTAGGAGGAGAGGCGAGAAGAGGGGAAGACGACGTGCCTCGCCCCCTCTCGCGACCTCTCCCCCGGGCGGGGGAGAGGAGCAGGAAGACGGCGAATGCCGAGCCGCCAGACCTCGCCCTCGACGACGCTGCTTTCGACCGCGACATCGCCCGCGCGCTTGGTCGCGGGAAGCTCGTGCCGCAGGACTCGCTGGACCTGCACGGTCTGACCCTGGCCGCCGCCGAACGCGCGGTCAGCGGCTTCCTGGAGCGTGCCGTCGCCCAGGACCTGCGGCTGGTGCTGATCGTTACCGGCAAGGGCATCCGGTTGGAAGGCGGCCGGGTGTTCGGCGGCCGCATCCGCGCCGAGTTCTTGGGCTGGCTGAATAGTGCCGCCAACCGCGCCCGCCTGCGCGCCGTGCGCGCGGCTCATCCGCGGCACGGCGGTAGCGGCGCCTTTTACGTGCTGCTGCGCCGCCGCTCGTCGGCCAGCAGCCGTTCCTTGCGCTGAACGCCCCAGCGATAGCCAGTGAGGCCGCCGCGGGCGCCAACCGCGCGATGACAGGGGATGACTCCCGCCGCCTGGTTGGTGGCGCAGGCCCGGCCGACGGCACGCGCTGCACCCGGCTCGCCGATGCGCTTGGCGATCTCGCCATAGGTCCGGGTCTCGCCGGATGGAATCTCCGTCAGGGCCTTCCAGACCTTCCACTGAAAGGCGGTGCCAACGATATCGAGCGGCACCTCGGGCGCGTCGAGCGCCGAGGGCTTGCGGCCGTACAGTCGCGCCAGCACATCTCGTACGCGAGGCGCCAGCCCGGTATCGTCGCGCTCGATCTGGGCCGCCGGGAAGTCGCGCCGCAGGTCCCGCTCGAGGCTGTCGTCGTCGTCGCCCAGGAACACCGCCGCGATGCCCTTGGCCGTTGCCGCCACCAGCACGCGGCCATAGTCGGACTCGACTGTCGTGTAATCGATACGCGCGCCCGCGCCGCCCTTGGCATAGGTCGCTGGCGTCATGCCAAGCGCCTTGTCGCTCGACTCGTAGACGCGACTGGGCGAGCCATAGCCCGCGCCGTACAGCGCGTCGGCAACCTTCTCGCCGTCGCGCAAGGCCTTGCGGAAGCGCTCGCGCTTGCGCGCGCCAAGCCAGTCGCGCGGGTTGACGCCCAGCTCGGCGACGAACCGCTTGCTGAGCGCGCCGCTCGACAGGCCGACCCGGCGCGCTACTTCGGCAAGCGAGGGCGGCGTGTCGGCGAGGCCCGAGTCGAACAGAGCGCAAGCGCGTGCCACCGGCTTGCTCAGGCCCGCATCGGCCTGCCAGTCGGTTGGCTTGCAACGCTTGCAGGGACGGAAGCCCGCCGCCTCGGCATCGGCCGGGGAGGCGTGGAACGCCACGTTCTTGCGCAAGGCGGGGCGAGCGGCGCAGGACGGCAGGCAGTACACGCCGGTCGTCCTGACCGAGAACCAGAAGCGGCCGTTGTAGGTGCGGTCGCGTTGGCGGACCGCCTGCCAGCAGGTGTCCGCCTCGGGCAGCTGGGCTCGGCGTGGCGAGGCCAGCGCCACGGTGGGAAAAGAGAGGGTGTGTTGGGTCATGACGCCATCACAGCACTTGGACCCAACCTCCTCTATCCGCAAGCCGCCGGCAATTCATTGCTGGGAGCGCGTCACTCCAGTGGCGCACTCCCCGCAATGAGCTTACCCCCAGTAACCGCGGTCGGCCTCGAAGCGCGCTGTGGCGCGGTCGATGCCGATGTCGCGCAGCAGGCGTTCGTCGAGCTGGGCGAGCTGGCGTCGCGAGCGGGCAATCTCGGCGCGGGTCATGAGTTTCTCGACTCCCATCACGGCCAAGCCGGCCAACAGCGCGATCGGGCGGCCGAAAGTGAAGGCTGGGGCATCCGCACGGGCGATTTCCCGCACGTTTGACAGGGTCGACATGACTTAGCTCCGTTTGAGGCGGCCGGAGACCGGATGGTGCCGCCGTACCTCGTTTATGAGCTGAATTTGGGTTAGACTGGCTTGCCCTGCAAAGGATGATAGCTCGGGGGAGCCCTAGAAAAAATTATGTACAGAGACCTGCCATGAGCCGCTCGCAACTGCCCTTGAACGCACTCCGTGCCTTCGAGGCGGCAGCCCGTCACGCGAGCTTCACCCACGCCGCCGAGGAGCTGCACGTCACCCAGGCCGCCGTCAGCCATCAGGTCAAGGCGCTCGAGGAGCGGCTGGGCGTGGCGCTGTTCGTGCGCCGGCCGCGCGGCCTCGAGATCACCAGCGAAGGCGAGGCGCTGTTGCCCGATCTGCGCGATGCCTTCGACCGCATGACCAATGCGCTCGAGCGCGTCGGCCGCAAGGCCAATTCCGGGACCTTGAACGTCAGTCTCGTCACGACCTTTGCGCTCGGCTGGCTGGCGCCGCGCCTTCATCGCTTCCAGGCCAAGCATCCCGAGATCGAGGTGCGCATGACGACGACGCAGCGTCGCGTCGACTTCGCGCGCGAGGACTTCGATTGCGCCATCCGCTTCGCGGTGCAACCCGAGCCCGATCTGCATGCCATAAGGCTTTTTTCCGACGTGCTGACCCCGCTCTGCGGCAAGCGTTACAAGGACAAGCTGAAGACGCTCGAGGATCTCAAGCGCGTGCCGTTCATCGACATGACCTACGACCCCGAGTGGTCGATCTGGCTGCGCGCGGTCGGCATGGGCGACTTCAAGCCCAAGCGCGTGCTGACTTTCGATTCGACGATGATCGCCGTCGAAGCGGCGATGGAAGGCGCCGGCGTCGCCGTCGGACCACCGCAGCTCTTCCGCGAGGAGCTGGCCTCCG
>Ga0081539_10007007_pt1 | contig 10456 bp, 8 predicted proteins | sample TabmetS4T2R2_FD_71023 | JGI IMG/M metagenome (GOLD analysis project Ga0081539, IMG submission 71023) | Tabebuia heterophylla rhizosphere microbial communities from the University of Puerto Rico - S4T2R2 | ecosystem: Host-associated > Plants > Roots > Rhizosphere ... | reverse complement strand
GGGGGGGGCGCTCGACGGGCGCCGGCCGGGAGCCGCGAGCCCCATCAGCGCCGCGAAGCCGACCGCCGGAGCGGCCCCGCGCACCTCGCGCAGGCGACCGAAGCGGCAGATCGCCGTGCCCAGCACGGCGGCCGCGGCGAGCAGCAACAGCGAGGCGATGAGGGTTGCCGCCACGCCATCGAAGGTACCCGCTGACGATCCGCGCCGGTCTCAGGCTCGCCCGCGTTAGCTTCATAGGAAAGTCGAGTGATGGAGACGGGTCGAGCTGTGCCTTACGTCGACGGGCGCATCGAGGCGCTGACCGCCCGACGGCGGCGCCGGGCGCGCGTGCGGCGCCACGCGCGGGCCCGGGCCTTCGTGCTCGTGACCGCGCTCATGGGGCTCGTCGTCACCGGCGCATGCGTGGGGCTGGCCATGGTCTTCGTCGACGACCCCGCGGCGCTGGTGAGCTGCGACCTCGCCTCGCTGCACGCCCGCACGCTCGGCCGGAACACGTTCGTCTCCGCGGCGAGCGGCGCGCGGATCGGGGCCGTGGCGTCGACGTGGAACCGCGAGCCGATCCCGCTGCGGCGGATGTCGCGGTGGCTGCCCACGGCCACGGTGGCGATCGAGGACACGCGCTTCTGGACGCGCCGCAGCGCGCTGGACTTCGAGGCCATCACACGCGCGGCGGTCGCGGACCTGCGCGCCGGCCGGACCGTGCAGGGCGGCTCGACGATCGACCAGCAGCTCGTGCGCGACCTCTACCTGCGGTCGCCCGCGCCGACGCTCTCGCGCAAGCTCACGGAGGCCTGCCTGGCGGCGCAGCTCGAGCAACGCTACTCGCGCCGCACGATCCTTCAGGACTACCTCGACGAGGTCTACTACGGTCATCACGCGTACGGCGTCCAGGCCGCCGCGGAGACGTACTTCTCCCAGCCCGCGCGCCGGCTGACGCTCCCCCAGGCCGCGCTGCTCGCCGGGCTGCCGCAGGCGCCGACCGTCTACGACCCGCTCCGGAGCCCGATCCTCGCGCGCCAGCGCCGCGACGAAGTGCTCACCGCGCTGCGGAGCACCGGGAAGATCTCGGCCGCGCGGTACCGCGCCGCGGTCCGCCACTCGCTCGAGCTGCACCCGGGCCGGCGCTACTCGACGGCGCGCGAGCAGCCGTTCTTCGAGTTCGCCCGGCGCGAGCTCGTGCACCGCTTCGGGCGCTGGCGCGCCATGCACGGCGGCCTGCGCGTGACGACGACGCTCGATCCGCGCCTCCAGAGCGCGGCGGCCGGCGCGATCCGTACGTGGCTCGGCCGGCCGGGCGAGCCCGCTGCCGCGGTGGTCGCGATCGACCCCTCCTCGGGAGCGATCAAGGCGATGGCGGTCAACGCGCCCGGCCATCAGGGGCTCGAGTTCAACCTCGCCAGCCAGTCGCGCCGGCAGGCCGGCAGCACGTTCAAGACGTTCGCGCTCACGGCGGCGATGGAGGCCGGGATCCCGCTGAGCTCGGTGTGGCACGGCCCGAGCGCGCTGACGGTCACCGACCGGCGCTGCGAGAACGGCACCGCGCCGTGGGTGGTGCACAACTTCGCCGACGAGGCGGAGGGCACGATGTCGCTGCTCCAGGCGACCGCGTTCTCGGTCAACACGATCTTCGCCCAGGTCGTCCTGAAGGTCGGCCCCCAACAGGTCGTGGACGCCGCCCGGCGGATGGGCGTCCAGTCGCCGCTCGTGCCCGTGTGCTCGATCACGCTCGGCCCCGAGGGCGTCTCCCCGCTCGACATGGCCGACGCCTTCGCGACGCTCGCCGCCCGCGGCGTGCACCACCGGCCGGACGCCCTCCAAGCGGTCAGCGGCCCGCACGGAACCATGCTCGCGCGCCTCGGCACGGCGGGCGACCGGGCGCTGTCGCCGAGCGTCGCGGACCGCGTCACGTACGCGCTGTCCGGGGTCATCCGCGCCGGCACCGGCACCGCCGCGAACATCGGCCGCCCCGCCGCGGGCAAGACCGGCACCGCGGAGAGCTTCAAGGACGCGTGGTTCTGCGGGTTCGTCCCCCAGCTCGCGACCTGCGTGTGGGTCGGCTACCCGCGCGCGGAGATCCCGCTGCTGAACCTCGACGGCTTCGGCCAGGTCGTCGGCGGCTCGATCCCCGCCCGGATCTGGCACGACTTCATGAGCACGGCGGTCGCCGGCCTGCCGGTCGAGCCGCTCCCGACGCCCGCCGCCGGCCGCCTGCACGCGAACGCCGTGCACCCGGCCGCCACGCCCACGCCGGCCGTCCGCTGATCAGCCGGCGAACCGGCCGGAGATGATCGGCTCGCGCGTGGCGGATCGGCGGTGGGCCAGCCAGTCGCGGAGCAGGACCTGGAGCGCGCCGGCGACCGGGATCGCGCCGAGCGCCCCGAGGACCCCGGCGAGCTCCGCGCCGATCAGCACCGACACGAGCACCGCGAGCGGCGAGAGCTGCACCGTGCGCCCGTAGACGACGGGCTGGAGCACGTGGTTCTCGACCTGCTGGTAGACGATGAAGAAGACGACCATGACGACGCCCGCGGTCGTGGTGTGCAGGAAGGCCACGAGGGTCACGATGATCGCCGCCAGCGTCGCGCCCGCCAGCGGGATCAGGTCCAGCAGCGCGACCACGAGGCCGAGCGCGAGCGCATAGGGGACACCGAGCGCGAGCATGACAAGCGCTGCGGTCGTGCCGGCGATGACGCTGATGAGCAGGTTCCCGCTGATGTAGCCGCCGATCGTGCGGTAGATGTCCCGGCCGACGGCCCTCCAGCGGGGCTCCGCCTCGACGGGCAGCAGCGCGTAGAAGCGCTCGGTCCACGCGGGCCCCTCGAGCAGCATGAACAGCGTCATGAACGCGATCGTGACCACCGCGGCGAGCCCCGTGGCGATGCCGCGGCTGATCGAGAGGACCGTGCCGGCGCCCGCCGCGAGCCCGCCCGCGCCGCCGCGGCCGCTCACCGCCTCCCGCACGCGGTCCGCGAGGTGGTACTTGGTCTCGAGGAAGCCGAGCGGCCCGCGGCCGTGGACGAGGTCGCTCACGTAGTGCGGCGCGGCGGCGGCGAGATCGGTGAGCTGGCCGACGAGCGGGGGGACGAGCAGCGCCCCCAGCGCGAGCAGCACGAGCACGGCCGTCACGTAGATCGCCGCCACGGCCGCGCCCCGGCGACGGAGGCCGCGGCGCTGAAGGCCCTCGACGGCGGGGTTGAGCGCCAGCGCGAGGAACACCGAGATCAGGACCCACACGATCGCCTGGCGGGCGACCCAGACGACGAGGATCGCGATCGCGAGCGCCAGCAGCACGGCGGCGCTGGTCAGGATCGTGCGCGGGCGGAAGGTGACGACGCGTTCCTCGTTCATTGCCCCCTATCTACCCACGGCGGCGGTGGCCACGCGGGCCGTATCGTTCCGGGGCATGAACGACGCGGCGGATCTCACGGCGCACCTGCTGGCGCTCGCGCTCGCCCGCTCGCCGCGGGCGGTGCCGGAGCTCGTGGCGCAGGTCGACGCGCCGGAGGAGGAGGTGCGCGCGGCGCTCGCGGCGCTCGCGCGGCACGGGCTGGTGCGCTGGGACGCTCCCGACGCGCAGGTCTGGTGGGCGCATGCCCGCCGCCCGCTGGTCGAGGTCGCGGAGCCGGCCATGCGCCGGCTGGCCGACGAGACCGGCGAGACGGTGAACCTGATGGTCCGCAGCGCGCACGGCGCCGAGGCCGTGGCGCAGGTCGACGGCCGCCACGTGCTCGGCGTGAGCAGCTGGATCGGGCGAGAGGTGCCCGACCACGCGAGCGCGGCCGGCAAGGTGTTCCTCGCCTTCGGCGCGGCGGCCGCGCGCGATCCGCTCGAGCGCCTCACGCCGCGGACGATCGTGCATCCCGACCAGCTCGAGCGCGAGCTGGCGCAGACGCGCACGCGCGGCTACGCGACGATCGTCGACGAGCTGGAGATGGGGCTGGCGGCCGCCGCCGCCCCGATCCGGGACGGCGGCGGCACGGTGGTGGGAGCGCTGTCGGTCGCCGGCCCGACGGCGAGGCTGGGGCCGTCACGGCTCGGCGTGGTCGGCCGGCTCGCGATCGAGCAGGCCGAGGCAGTCTCCAAGGGGCTCTAGGCGGGGATCGCGCCCAGCTCCAGGCGCTTGGGGCTCCAGCGAGCCCGGGCCCGGCGGTGGCGCTTCAGCATGCGAAGGATCTTGGTCATGGCCTGATCGACGATAGGCGCGGCGGCCACGGTTTTCGGCACGGGCATCCCCCGGGCGCAGGTGTGGTTAGCGCTACGTGTCGGTCGCCTCGGCGAGCAGCGTCGCGAGGTCGACGACCCGCAGGTCGTCGCCGCGGCTGCGCACGCCGTCGTCGAGCATCACGGTGCAGAACGGGCAGGCGACGGCGAGCGTGCCGGCGCCGGTCGCGGCCGCCTCGCGCACGCGCTCCTCGTTGATCGCGCCCGCGTTCTCCTCCATCCACATGTGCGCGCCGCCGGCGCCGCAGCAGAAGGTCCGCTCCTCGCGCCGGTCCATCTCGACCGGCGTGCCGACGGCGGCGGCCAGCTCGCGCGGCTCGGCGCGCACGTCGTTGTGCCGCGCCAGGTAGCAGGAGTCGTGATAGGTGATCTCCTGCTCGCCCTTGGCGGGCGACAGGCGGCCGTCGCGGACGAGCTCGGCGAGCAGCTCGGTGTGGTGGACGACCTCGTAGCGGCCGCCGAAGTCCGGGTACTCGTTGGCGAGCGTGTTGAAGCAGTGCGGGCAGCTCGCGACGATCTTCGTCACGCCCGTCTCGTTGAGCGTCTCGACGTTCTGCTCGGCGTAGGCCTGGAAGACGAACTCGTTGCCCATGCGCCGCGCGGGGTCGCCGGTGCACGCCTCGAGCGGGCCGAGGATCGCGAAGTCGACGCCGGCGGCGAGCAGCAGCTTGGCCGTCGAGCGGGCGCCCTCGCGCGCACGCTCGTCGTAGGACGCGGCGCAGCCGACCCAGTACAGGTACTCGGGCACCGGGTCGCCCGGCTCGAGGACGCGGACATCGAGCCCCTCGGCCCAGCCCGCGCGCTCGGCCTGCGGCTTGCCCCACGGGTTCCCCTGGCGCTCGACGTCGCGCAGCATCGGCTCGGCCTCGGCGGGGAAGCGCGACTCGACCATGACGAGGTGGCGCCGCAGGTCGACGATGTGGTCGATCTGCTCGATGTTGACCGGGCACGCCTGCACGCACGCGCCGCACGTCACGCAGTCCCACACCATCTCCTCGAGCTGCCCGTGGGACGCCACGGCCGGCCCGTCGTACTCCTCGCCCGCGGCGAGCGCCTTCGGCCCCTCCGCGAACAGGTGGTCGCGCACGCCCATGACGACGAGCTTGGGCGAGAGCACCTTGCCGGTCGCGTACGCCGGGCACGCGTCCTGGCAGCGGCCGCACTCGGTGCACGAGAACGCGTCCATCATCTGCTTCCACGTCAGGTCCTTGACGCTGCCGATGCCGAAGCGCAGGTCCTCCTCCGGCGCGTCCTCGTCGAAGCGCAGCGGCTCGAGCCGCCCGCGCGCGCGGGTGCGACCGAAGTAGACGTTGATCGCCGCGGTGGCGATGTGCAGGTGCTTGGAGTGCGGCAGGTACGCGAGGAAGCCGAGGATCAGCAGCACGTGCGCCCACGCGAAGACGCGCGCGTCGGTGGCGTGCAGGAGCAGCAGCGTCGTCACGATCGCCGCGATCCAGGCCAGGATGAGATCGGCCTCGCCGAGGTGGCTGCCCGCGAAGCGCCGGGGCCGCAGCACCTTGCGGATGTAGAACGCGGTCGCGACCCCGATCAGCGCCAGCACGCAGAACGCGTCCGAGAGCGCGTCGTACCAGCCCCATTGCGGCGCCGAGTCCGGGGCCACGATCTCGATCATGGCGATGAAGATCGCCGGGAACAGCACGATGAAGGCCCAGAAGATGAACGCGTGCATGAGGCCGGGCACGAGGCGCTGGAGCAGCTTGCGCTGGCCGAGCACGACGACCGCCTCGGCGCGCACGCGGTCGGGCACGTCGTCGGTGCGGTCGATGCCGGGCGGCCGCGCCATCCGCACGAGCCGGCCGAGCAGCAGCACGCGGCGGGCGAACAGCGCGCCCGCGACGGCGACGGCGGCGGCGAGCGCGAGCGCGCTCGCGATCACGCCCGCACCCGGCGCAGCTCGGCCGTGATCGCGGGCACGATCTCGAGCACGTCGCCGATCACCGCGTAGTCGGCGGTCGCCATGATCGGCGCCTCGGGGTCGGAGTTGATGGCCAGCAGCTTCTTCGCGCCCTTGCAGCCGGCCATGTGCTGCGTCGCCCCGCTGATCCCGCACGGGATGTAGAGGTCGGGGGAGATCTTCGTGCCCGTCTGGCCGACCTGGTCGGTGTGCGGCCGCCAGCCGGCCATCGTCACCGCGCGCGAGCAGCCGACCACGCCGCCCAGCATCCCGGCCAGCTCCTCGAGCGAGGCGAACCCCTCGGCCGAGCCGACGCCGCGGCCACCGCTGACCACCACGGGCGCCTCGGCGAGCGACAGGCCTCCCGTCGACGTGTCGACGCGCTCGACCACGCGCGCCACGAGGTCGGCCTCCTCCAGCTCCGGCGCGAAGGGCTGCACCGCCGGCTCGCCCGCGGCCTCCTCGATCGCCACGGCGTGCGGCGCGACGGTCATCAGCTTCACGTCGCCGTGCAGCCGTGCCTCCTCGAGCAGGCTGCCGCCCCAGCGCTGGCGCGTGACCGCGTCGCCGTCCGCGCGCACGACGTTGGCCGCGAACACGCCGCCGGTCATCGCGGCCGCGTGCGCGAGCACCTCGTTGCCGCGATCGGTGCCGGCGGCGACCACGGTCGTGGGCGCCAGGCTCGCGATCGCCCGCGCCCACGCCTGGGGCGCGTAGCCGTCGATCTCGGCGACGTGCAGCGTGCCCACCCCCGTGACCGCGGGCGTGCCGCCGAAGGCGACGGCCTCGACGTCATCGTCGTAGCCACGCGCGAACGTCAGCGCCTGCAACGACAGCTCGTCGACGACGCCGCCGACGTGCTCGACGAACACGAGCGCCGTCATGACGACCCCCGCGGCGGCGCGACGATCCGGCGGTCGCTCATGCGATCCCCAGCTTCTGGAGCAGCTCCACCACGGCCGGCGCGGCGCCCGGGCCCTCTCCGAGGACCTCCGCCTGCTTGCCGCGCCCCTCGGGCACGACGAGCCGGACCATCTCCAGCCGCGGCGCCGCCCCGGCGGGAGTGCGGCGCTCGACCGGCTTGCGCCGCGCGCGCAGCTTCGCGGGCACCGACGGGTAGCGCGGCAGGTTGATCCCCTCCTTCACGGTGACCACCGCGGGCAGCGGGACGCGGTAGACGTCGCGCGCGCTCCCGACCTCCTGCTCGGCGCGCAGCGCGCCGTCCTCGACCGCGAGCGCCTTCACCCCGGTCACGATCGGGCGCCCTAGCGCGTGCGCCACGCGGATGCCGACCTGGAAGCCGCCCGAGTCGGCCGACTCGTTGCCGAACACGATCAGATCGGGCTGCGCCTCCTCGGCGCGGATCGCCTCGACGAGCGCGGCGGCCGTCGCCTCGGGGTCCCAGTCCGAGCCGTCGGTCTCCAGCAGGACCGCGCGTTCGGCGCCCAGCGCCATCGCGTCGCGCAGCTGCTCCTCGGCCTCGGGCGGGCCGAGCGTCAGCACGGTCACCGAGCCGCCGCCGGCCTCGACGATGCGCACGGCCTCCTCGACCCCGCACTCCTCGTGCGGGCTGATCGTGAAGCCGAGGTGGCGGGTCTCGATCGCCCGCTCGTCCGCCGTGAGGACCATCTTGCCGCCGGTCAGCGGCACGCGCTTGACGCAGACCAGGACGTTCACGAGCGGATGCGGGTGTTCTCCGGGTCGAAGATCGAGCGCGACCCGGCGACGGCGACGGTGACCGGGTAGCGCTCGTGCATGTACTCGACCGCGAGCTCGTTGCCCTCGACGGCGTACTCGGGCGGCAGGTACGCCATCAGCAGGTACTTGCCGACCGACGGCCCGGAGCCGGCCGTGGTGACGAACGAGCGGCGGCCCTTGGCGTCCACGAGCGGCGCGCCGTCGCGCGTGACGACGGGCTCGCGGCCGAGCATGTAGCGCCGGATCCCCGCCGCGGACATGTGGTCGTCCACCGTCAGCGTGCACATGACCGCGGCCGGGTCGGACTCGCGGTGGCGCACGTGCGCCTCCTTGCCGATGAAGTCCTGGTCCTTGACCTTGCCCCAGGCCATGTCGGCCTCGACGACGTCGTACTCCGCGTCGAGCTCGAACCCGAACGCGCGGTAGCCCTTCTCGATCCGGCCGGTGGTGCCGTAGACGCCGATGCCGGCCGGGACGATCCCGTGCGGCTCGCCCGCCTCCCACACGGCGTCCCAGAGCCGGGCGCCCTGCTCGATCGGCACGTGCAGCTCCCAGCCGAGGTCCCCGACGTAGGAGATCCGCGAGGCGAGCACGCGCACCGGGCCGACCTCGATGTCGCGGCAGCGGGCGAACGGGAAGCCCTCGTGCGAGATATCGGCCGACGTGAGGCCGGAGAGCACGTCGCGCGCCCGCGGGCCCCACAGCCCGAGCGTCGTCCACGCCGACGTGAGGTCGGTGACCGTCGCGTCGGGCTCGGCGTTGTCGCGCACCCACTTGAGGTCGGCCATGCCGTGCAGGCCGCCGGTGACGACGCGGAACACGTCGTCGGCGAGCCGCATGATCGTGAGGTCCGAGCGGAAGCCGCCGCCCGGCGTGAGCAGCGGCGTGTAGACGACGCGGCCGACCGGCACGTCCATCTGCCGCATGGCCACGCGCTGCACGGTGGCGAGCGCGCCCGGGCCGGCGACGTCGAAGATGCAGAAGGCGCTGAGGTCGAACATCGCGACGCGGTCGCGCATGGCGAGGTGCTCGGCGTTGATGATCGGCGACCACCAGCGGGCGTCCCACTCGGCCGGTCGGCCGTCGAGCCCGTACTCGTCGACGAGCTTGGCGTTGGACTCGTACCAGTGCGGGCGCTCCCACCCGGCGGTCTCGAAGAACACGGCGCCGAGCTGGTCCTCGCGCGCGTGGAACGGCGGCAGGCGCACGCCGCGGTCCGACGCCCACTGCTCGCCGGGATGCACGATCCCGTAGGTCTTGTTGAAGCCCTCCGACGCGCGCGCGCGCACGTGCACGCGCGTCTTCTGGCAGTCGTAGAAGCGCGCGACGTCCGAGCTCTGGAGGTCGATCTCGGACTCGCCGTGCGTCATCCACTCGGCCATGCCGCGCCCGACGCCCGGCCCCTCCTTGACCCACACCGCGGCCGCGGACCACAGGCCCCTGACCTCCGGCGTCTCGCCGAGCAGCGGCAGCCCGTCGGGCGTGAGCGAGAGCAGCCCGTTGATCGCGTACTTGATGCCCACGCTCTCGTCGCCCACGATCTCGGGCATCAGCTCGAGCGCGTGCTCCATCTGGAGCGCGAAGTCGTCCTCGGTGAACGGGAACTCGGTCGGCGAGAGCGCCGCCTCCTCGATCGAGGGGATCTCGGTCGGGTCGTGGAGGATCGGCCGGTGCGCGTAGGAGCCGATCTCCAGGCCGGTGCCGTCCTGGCGCTCGTACATGTTCGTGTCCATGTCGCGCACGATCGGGAACTCGATCGCGCGCGAGGTGCCCTCGAAGCGCGGCACCGGGCCGATGTCGATCATCTGGTGGATCGCCGGCGTGAGCGGGATCTCGGCGCCCGCCATGCGCGCCAGCAGCGGGCTCCAGACGCCGCAGGCGATGACCACGGTCTCGGCCTCGACGTCGCCCTCGGTGGTCCGCACGCGCCGCACGCGCCCGCGCTCGACGTCGATGCCGACGACCTCGACGTTGGGCACGACGGTCAGCGCGCCCGCGCCCTGGGCCTCCTCGCGCATCAGCGTGCCGGCGCGCAGCGAGTCCACCACCCCGACGGACTCGGTGTGGAAGCCGCCGACGATCACCGACTCGTCGATGAACGGGACGAGCTCCTTGATCTCCGCCGGGGTCACGAGGCGGACGTCGTCGACCCCCCACGCCTTGGCGGAGGCCATGCGCCGGCGCAGCTCCTCCATGCGCTCCTCGGTGCGCGCGACCTCGATCCCGCCCGAGCGCGTGAAGACGTCCAGCTCCTGGTACTGGCGCACGCTGTCGAGCGTCAGCGCGGTCATCTCGCGCGAGTGGTCGACCGGGAAGATGAAGTTGGAGGCGTGCCCGGTGGATCCACCCGGGTTGGGCAGCGGGCCCTTGTCGAGCTGCACGATGTCGCTCCAGCCGAGGCGGGCGAGGTGACACGCGAGGGAATTGCCCACGATGCCCGCGCCGATGACGACGGCGCGCGCGCTGCTCGGCAGGCGGCTCATCGCCACAGATATATCAGATGGAGCCGCGCGCGACGAAGGCCGGCGCGATGACCTCGCGCAGCGTCGCCTGGGGGCCGTCGGCGGCCATCGCCTTGACGAGGAACTCCGCCGCGAGCTCCGCCACCCGCTCGACGTCCCA
>Ga0081539_10007006_pt1 | contig 10457 bp, 10 predicted proteins | sample TabmetS4T2R2_FD_71023 | JGI IMG/M metagenome (GOLD analysis project Ga0081539, IMG submission 71023) | Tabebuia heterophylla rhizosphere microbial communities from the University of Puerto Rico - S4T2R2 | ecosystem: Host-associated > Plants > Roots > Rhizosphere ... | reverse complement strand
AGGGACGAGGGGGCGGAGAACGGGGGGGGCGGGGGGATTCGGACCGGCGGCGACGAGCTCCCGCGCGAGCTCGCGGCCGAAGCGCTCGCGATTGTCCGGGCCGGCGAGGTCTTGCGTCTCGGGCTTCCCGCCGAGCGCAGCGTCGACTCCCGTCGTGTCGAGCGGGACGCGGAGCGCGCGCAGCAGCACGATGCGGCCCCCGGCGTACGCGACCGTGCGACGGAGCGCGCCTGCGACGCCCTCGTCGACCGAGCCAACGAACACGACGCCGATCGTCTTGCCGGCGAGCCTGCCGTCGACGAGCGCCGCGTACGTCGCCTCGGCGAAGGTGTCGAGCGCCTCGCCGCGGCGGTTCGCGTCCTCCGCGAGGGCCACCGCGTCGTCCCGCTCGACCTTCAGCTCGTCGATCCGCGACTGGAGGTTCTCCCGCTCGGCGTCGCTGACGAATCCCTTCCCGGACAGGCCGACGCCCACGAAGATCCCGAGCACGAGCGCCACGAAGACCGCGGCGAGCGAGGCGACGTGGTAGCGCAGGTCGAACACGCGGGGAGTGTAGGGGCGCCCTACAAGCCCAGGCCGTTCGCGATCGCGCGCGAGGTCGACTGGATCACGTTGCGAAGCGCCGGCGACGCGAGCACCGCGCCGACGGTCGCCACAACGCCGGTCGCGGCGAACACGGCCAGCGGCCAGATGCCGACGCGACGGCTCACGAGCCGCGAGACGCCCTTCGCGTCGACGAGCGACTCGCCCACCTTCAGGCGGGTGACGAAGGTCGACGCCATTCCCGCGCGGTCGCGCTCGAGGAACTCGACCAGGTTGAAGTGCGTGCCGACGGCGACGATCAGCGCGGCGCCCTTCTCGAACGCGAGCTGGAGCGCGAGATCCTCGCTGATCCCGGGCGCCGAGACCACATGGAACGACCGCCCCGCCCGGCGCAGTCGCTCGGCCCCCGGAGCGGCGCCGTTCGGGTACGCATGGACGACGAGTTCCGCCTTCGACTGGAGAGACGCGTCGGAGACGGAGTCGAAGTCCCCCACGATCACGTCGGCGGCGAGACCGACCTCGCGCAGGGCGTCGGCGCCGCCGTCGACCGCGACGAGCACGGGCCGGAACTCGCGGATGTAGGGCCTGACCATCCGAAGGTCGGACTTGTAGCCCGGTCCTCGCGCGATCACGAGTGCATGCCGGTCGCGGAAGCGCGTCTCGAGCGGAGGGAGCTCGATGCCGGCCGCGAGCGCACCCGCCTCCTCGCTCAGGTGTCGCAGCGTGTTCTCGGCGAACGACTCGAGGGCGTGCGCGACGCGCCCCTGCTGCTCGCCGAGCGCCTGCTCCAGCGACAGGGCATCGAGCACCGTGCCCTCCGCGAGCAGCGTGCCGTTCCGCCAGACGGTGCCTCCGTCGAGGCGCACGAGGTCGCCGTCGGACAGCTGGTCGAAGAGGTCGACGTCCGGCACGTCGACGAGCCGGATGCCCGCTCGCACCAGTGCAAGCGGGCCCGGGTTGGGGAAGCGACCCGTCGTCGACGGCGAGACGTTCACCACCGCCCGCACGCCCGACTCGGCGAGCTCCTCGGCCGAGACGCGGTCGAGGTCTCGATGGTCGACGATCGCGACGTCCTCGGGCCCGAGCCTCCTGACGAGGTCCTTCGTGCGCCTTCCGAGGCGCGCCCTCCCCGTGATCTCGCCGTTCACGATCGCTCTGCGGTGACGGCGCTGACGAACTCCTCGCCGCCGAGCATCCGCTCGAGCTCGTCCCGGCGCTCGGCGACGTCGAGGATCGCGATCCGCGTATGCGTCGGGTCGCCCGGGACCTTCTCGACGCGAAGATGCTGGTCGGCGACGCTCGCGATCTGCGGAAGGTGCGTGATCGTCAGCACCTGCGCGCGTCCGGCGAGCCTGCGCAGGACGTCCGCGACCCGGTGGGCCGTCACGCCGCCGACGCCTGCGTCGATCTCGTCGAGCACGAGCGTCTCGCCGCCCGCCACCGCGGCGATCGCAAGCGCGATGCGCGATAGCTCGCCGCCCGAAGCGGTCTCCGAGACCGGCGCGAGCGGAAGACCCGCGTTCGACCGAACGAGGAAGGTGGCCTCGTCCGTCCCCGTCGGGCCCGGCTCGCGCGTCCCGAGCTCGACGTGGAACTCCCCCTCCCCCATGCCGAGCTCCGCGAGCTCGGCTGCGACGGCCTCCGCGAACGGCTTCGCCGCAGCCCGGCGCGCGTCGGCGAGCGTCGCCGCGACAGAGTCGAAGCGCGCCTGCGCGGCGTCCCGCTCGGCACGCGCTCGCTCCACCGGGTCGCCGCCTCCGTCGATCGCCTCGAGTTCCTCGACGGCCGCCGCCCGCCGCTCGAGCAGCTCGTCGAACGTGGCGGCGCGATGCCGGCGCCTGAGATCCGCGATCCGGTCGAGCCGCTCCTCGAGCTCGGCCGCCCGCGCCGGGTCGGCGTCGAGCGTGTCGCCGAACCGCCGCACGTCGCTCGCGACCTCCCCGAGCCGGACGACGAGCTCGCGCAGCTCTCCGGCGGCGGTGCGAAGCTCGGGTGCGAGCCGCTCGAGCGGGGCAAGGGCGCGCTCGGCGGCCGCGGCAAGATGGCGGGCGCCGTCGCCGTCGTCGGGGTCGATCGCCGCCGCCGCGGCAGCCGCTCCCTCGCCGAGCTCCGCGACGTGCCGAACCCGTTCGCGCTCCGCGCGCAGCGCGTCCTCCTCCCCGGGAACGAGCCCCTCGGTGTCCTCCACCAGGGCGGCCAGCTCCTCGAGTCGCGCCCGTTCCGTGTCTGCGCCGCGCTCGAGCTCGTCGCAGTGGCGTGTCGCCGCGGTCAGCGCACGCCAGGCGTCACGCGCCTCCACGCGGCGCGCCGTCTGCTCGGCCCCGGCGAACGCGTCGAGCAGCTCGAGCTGATACGGGGAGCGAGCGAGACGGCGCTGGGCGAACTGCCCCGACAGGACCAGCAGCCGCTCGGTGGCCGCGACCATGTCCTCCCGGGCGACGCTTCGGCCCCAGGCGTACGCCCGCGAGCGGCCGTCCGCGGTCACGCGCCGAGCGACGACGAGCCCCGGCTCGTCCGCGGGCCGCAGCTCGCGAAGCGCCTCGAGCCCCTCCTCGTCGAAGAAGCCGTCCGGGACGGCGAGCTCCGCCTCGACGTATGCCTCACTGCCCGCCGCGCCGACGGACGCAGCGTCGCCCTTCGCCCCGAGGAGGAGACCGACTGCCTGGGTGACGATCGTCTTCCCGGCCCCGGTCTCGCCGGTCAGTGCCACGAGCCCGGGTGCGAGCTCCAGATCCGCCTCGCGGATCAGGACGAGGTTCTCGATCCGGAGTCGGCGCAGCACGTGAAGATCGTAGACAGGTGCCTCCGTTCGCACACCTGTCCTTCCGTGGCCGGGCTACGGGGAGAAGCTCTCCCGGTAGCGGCGTACGAACGTGGCCTCGGGAAGCGTCGCGAGCAGCGTGCGTGCGTCGCCGAGACGGATCACGACGCGACCTCCCGGGCCGGCCTCCCCCACCCGGTGCCCGTCGACGAGAAGCACGACCGGGACGTCCGGCGTGCGATTCCAGACACGAACGTCTTTCCCTCGCGGCACGACCAGCGCGCGCGCGTGCAGGGAGTGCGGAGCGACGAAGGTGGCCGCCATGGCGTCGATCCCCCACATCAGCACCGGCCCGCCGTTCGACAGGTTGTACGCCGTCGACCCGGAGGGTGTAGAGCAGATCAGGCCGTCGCACGGGACCGTGCCCAGGTCCTCCTCCCCGACGGCCCATTCGAGCTCGATCATCCGCCCGATCTCGCCCGACGCCACCACGACGTCGTTCACCGCGACGTGCGTCGCGTTGCCGTTCTCGGCCTCGAGCGTGGGCAGCTCCACGACCTCGAGCTCGCCGGCGAACGCGCGCGGCAACCCGGTCTCGAGGTCGTCGGGCTCGATGGAGCTCAAGAACCCGACCCGGCCGAAGTTGACGCCGATGACGGGGATGCCCGTGCCGAGGAACATGCGCAGCGCTCGCAGCATCGTGCCGTCCCCACCGAGCACGACCACGAGCTCGGCCTCGGCCGCGTCGCCGGCCGCGGCGACGCCGTGGCGGTCGGCCTCGTCCGGCGTCAAGATCAGCTCGACGCCCGTCGCGCCGGTCAGCGCCTGCAGCCGCTCGAGCCCGTTCCCGACCTGCTCGGGCCGTCCGTGGGTAACGACGGCGACCCGGCTCACGGGCTTCCGGTCAGCCGACTGCGGCGTCGATCCGGCGCTCGATCTCATCGGGGTCCGAGGGCTCCTCGCTCGCGATCAGGTGGACGACGAACTCCCGGTTCCCCTTCGGCCCCGGGTGACCCGAGTCTACGACGCCGGCCACGCGCGCACCCCACCGCGCCGCTGCGCCGCAGAAGTCGCGCAAGACCCGACGATGCACCTCGGGGTCGCGAACGACGCCCTTCGGCACGTCCGCGCGACCCGCCTCGAACTGCGGCTTGACGAGCACCAGCGCCTCCCAGCCCTCCGCGGCGAGCGCGATCGCCGGCGGCATGACGCGGGTCGCGGAGATGAAGGAGACGTCGCATGTCACAAGCTCGGGCGCGAAGGGCAGCTCGACGAGGTGGCGTGCGTTGACGCGCTCCATCACGGTCACGCGGCCGTCGGCACGGAGGCGCGGGTGGAGCTGCCCGTAGCCGACGTCGAGCGCGATCACCCGCGCGGCGCCGCGTTGGAGCAGGACGTCCGTGAACCCTCCGGTCGACGCGCCGAGGTCGAGGCAGTCCTTGCCCTTCGGGTCGACGTCGAGGACGTCGAGGGCGTGCGCGAGCTTCTCCCCGCCACGAGACACGAACCGCGGCGGCTGCGCGACCTCGAGCTCGGCGTCGTCGGCGACCTGCTGGCCCGGCTTGTCGTACCCGGGGACGAGCCCGGCGAGCACGAGCGCCTGCGCCTGCGCGCGGCTCTCCGCGAGCCCGCGCTCGACGAGCAGCACGTCGAGCCGCTTTCGCATTCGCTAGGCCCTGCGAACGGCCAGCTCGTCCACGAGCTCCGCGAGCACCGACGTGTCCGCGTCGACCACGTGCAGGCGCTCGTGGGCGCGACGTGCTGCGGCGACCGCGACTTCGCGCGCGCCCTCCTCGCCGAGCTCGGTGGCGTACCCGTCGCCGTCGATGACATCGTCGATCGCCTGGAACAGGACGCCGAGCTCCTCTCCGAACGCACGCCACGGCGCCTGCGCCGGCGCGGGGACGTCGGCGGCCCAGAGCCCGAGCCCGACCGCCGCGGCGAACAGCCGCCCCGTCTTCAGGCGATGCATGTCTTCGAGCGCGACGTCCGCGTGCGTGATGTCGAGGAACTGCCCGCCGATCATTCCGAGCGTCGCCTCGGCCAGCTCGCGCGCCGGCTCGGGGCGGTCGTACGTCAGTGCGAGCTGCAGCGCGTGCGCGAGCAGCGCGTCCCCTGCGAGAAGCGCGACGCCTTCCCCGTGGGCGACGTGGGCGCTCGGACGCCCGCGGCGCTCGTCGTCGTCGTCGAGCGCGGGCAGATCGTCGTGGACGAGCGAGAAGGTGTGCACGAGCTCGAGGGCGACCGCCGCGGGGAGCGCGGTCTCGAGTCGCCCGCCCGCCGCGTCGGTGGTCGCGAGACAGAGCACCGGCCGGATCCGCTTTCCGCCGCCTGCGAGCGCGTACCGCATCGGGTCCGAGAGACCCGCGAGAACCGAGGGGAACGCGAGGTCGTCGAGCGCGGACTCGACGAACGCACGGAGCTCGTCAGGCGCCCGCATCGGCGGCCTGCCGCGCGCGCGTCACCTCTGCCTCGATCTCCTTCGCGAGCTCGGCGATCTCGGCGAGGCCGTCGACGGCCTCGTCGACGTCACCACCGGAGTCGGCGCTCGCCTCGAGCGCGTCCACCCGCGTCCGCAGCCGTTCGAGCAGCTCCTCCGCGCGTTGCAGCGACTCGTCCGAGACGCTCACGCCCGCCCGCCCGAGTCGTCCCGCCGGATCCGGCCGAGGATGCCGTTCACGAGCCGTGCCGCGTCCTCGGTCGCGTAGCGCTTTGCGAGCTCGACGGCTTCGTTGATCGCGACCTCCACCGGCACGCTCCCCTCCTCCAGCTCGTGCACCCCGATCCGCAGGATGTTCCGCTCGAGCGTACCCAGACGCTCGGCGGGCCAGCCCTCCGAGGCCCCGGTGATCCGCTCGTCCAGCTCGGCCGCGCGGATCGACACCGCGTCGGCGAGCGCGACGGCGAACTCGTCCGGCTCACCGTCGAACAGCGACGCGAGCGGCTGCTCCGTGAGGTCCCACTGGTAGAGGAGGAAGAGCGCTTGTCGACGCGCCTTCCGGCGGCCCATCGGCTGCGTCATCGTCCGGCTCATGCCCGCGCCGCAGATCCCGAATCTGCAAAAGCAGATCCGGGATCGCGACAATCCCTGAAGCGGCCGCTGGCGCGGCCGGTCGCGGCGATGGTCGTGAAACGCGGGGTTGACAAGGGGCCACTCATGCGGGACGGAGCGACGGCAGGAGCGCTTCCATCTCGTCAAGGTAGCCGGTCGAGTAGTCGCCGGCCGCGAACCGCTCGGAACGGAGCACGTCGAGCGCGAGCTCGCGCGTCGTGGGAATGCCCTCGACCGTGAGCTCCTCGAGGGCGCGGATCGTCCGCGCGATCGCCGCGGGCCGGTTGTCGTCGTGCACGATCACCTTCGCGATCATCGAGTCGTAGTAGGGCGGGATCTCGAGCCCGTCCTCGATCGCCGTGTCGACCCTGACGCCCGGGCCGAGCGGCGGGTGGAAGCGCGTCACCAGCCCGGGCGCAGGAGCGAATCCGCGCGTCGTGTCCTCGGCGTTGATCCGCACCTCGATCGCATGGCCATGCCGCGGCGCGCGGCCGACGACCGACAGCTGCTCCCCTGCGGCGATCCGCACCTGCTCGCGGACGACGTCGATGCCCGTGACGAGCTCCGACACCGGATGCTCGACCTGGAGCCGGCAGTTCACCTCGATGAAGTACGGCTCGCCCTCGGGGCCGAGCAGGAACTCGAACGTTCCCGCGTTGCGGTAGCCGATCGCGCCGCAGGCACGCGCGACGGACTCCTCCATCTCTTCGCGCGTCTCCGCCGAGAGCGCGGGCGACGGCGACTCCTCCACGAGCTTCTGGTGCCTCCGCTGGATCGAGCACTCGCGCTCGCCCAGCGTGAGCACGTTGCCGTGCGCGTCGCACAGCACCTGGATCTCCACGTGACGCGCGAGCATGACGACCTTTTCGAGGTACAGGGAGCCGTCGCCGAACGCCGCGACGGCCTCGGCGCTCGCGGCCGCGAACGCGTCGTCGAGCGCCTCCGGGTCGTCGACGAGCCGCATGCCCTTGCCCCCGCCGCCCGCCGTCGCCTTGAGGAGGACCGGGAACCCGAGCTCCGCCGCCGCGGCCCGGATCTCGTCGAGCGCCGCCGGGCCGTTCGTCCCGGGCACGAGGGGAAGGCCTGCCGCACGCATCTCGGCCTTCGCCTGCACCTTGTCGCCGAGGCGCTCCATCACCTCGGGCGAAGGCCCGATGAACACGAGGTCGTTCTCCGCGCACGCCCGCGCGAACGCGGGATTCTCCGCGAGGAAGCCGTAACCCGGATGTACCGCCTCGCAAGCGGTCGTCTCCGCCGCGGCGATGACGTTCGGGATGCGGAGGTAGCTCTCCGATGCAGCCGGCGGACCGATGCAGACCGCCTGGTCGGCGAGCCGGACGTGGAGCGCGTCGCGATCCGCCGTCGAGTAGACCGCGACGGCTTCGATGCCGAGCTCGTGCAGCGCACGGATCACGCGGACGGCGATCTCCCCCCGGTTCGCGACGAGGACCCGAGAGAACATGGCCCCGCTAGACGACCGGCGGGCCGCCGACCGGCTCGAGCTCGAACAGCAGCGTCCCGAACTCGACGGCCTGTCCGTTGTCGACGTGGATCGCGCGCACGACGCCGTCCGTGTCGGCCTTCAGCTCGTTGAACAGCTTCATCGCCTCGAGCATGCAGAGCGTCTGGCCAACGCCGACGACGTCGCCGATGTCGACGTACGGCGGCGCCCCGGGCGTCGGGGCGCGATAGAAGATCCCGACCATCGGCGACTCGACGCGGATCGTCCCCGTGGCGACGGGACCGTCGGCGAGCGGGACGTCCTCCATCTCGACTCCGCCCACGAGGCCTGTCGGCAGCGTCGCCGGCTCGTCCGCCCGGCGCACGGACACGCGCATCCCCTCGTCCTCGATCTCGATCTCGCCGACGCCCGACTCCTGCACGATCTTCACGAGCTCGCGAATCCGCTCGGCCCGCTGCGCATCGACGTCTCCCCCGAGGAGCGACGCCTCGCGCGAGTGGCGCTGGCGGATCGTCCGGAGCAGCGTCTCGGCCTCGTCGCCGAACATCGCGAGCAGGACGAGATCCTCTTCGGACGACGCAAGCCCGTCGGCCGCCTCGCGCACGTCCTCCGCGTCGGGTGGGTCCTCCTCGAGCGCCGGTGCGTCGCCGCCGCTCAGGAGCTCGACCGCGCGGCGGATCGAAGGCTCGATCGGCGCCGGCGGCTGCCCGTACGACCCGGTGACGAGCATCCGGAACTCGTCGAGCACCGTCCCGTATCGACGGGCCGAGAGAACGTTGAGGAGCGCCTGCGAGCCGAGGATCTGGCCGATCGGCGCCGCGAGCGGCGGCCACCCGGACTCCTCGCGGATCCGGACGACCTCCGACAGCGTGTCCAGCAGTCGGTCGCCGGCAGCGTGGCCGCGCAGGTGGACGTCGAGGGCGGCGACGAGGCCCGCTGGAAGGTCGTACTCCGCGGCGCGCACTGCGATCCGCGGCGCGAGCGGCGCGAGCGGCTCGTCGCCGATGTGCTCGTCGATGACGTCGGCGGCCTCCCACAGGCGCGAGACGTCGACCCCGGTGTCGCGTCCGAGGCCGTGAAGCGCCTCGACGAGCGACTCGCCGGCGATCCGGTGCAGCGTGAGCGCGAGCGGGTAGACGGCCGTCGCGACGACGTCCGCACCGACGCGCGTGGCGACGAGCGCGTTCGCGAGGCCCGTCCCCCCTGCCGCCTGGACGTAGAGGCCGACCGGCAGCCCGCTTGCCTCGCCGAGGCGCTCGACGAGCTCCTGCGTCACGTGCGGGAGGAGCGATCCGGTCGGGTCGTTGAGGAGTACGCGGGACGCGCCGAGCTCGCGGAGTCGCTTGGCCTGCTCGACGAGCGAGTCCGATTCTCCCGTGCGGCCGGGGCTGTAGACCAGGCCGACGTGGAGCTGCCGCCCCGCGCCGGTGATCGCCTCGCCTGCCTCCCGCAGGTTCGAGACGTCGTTCAGCGGATCGTGCAGCCGGAAGATCTCGATGCCGTTGTCGGACGCGCACGCCACGAAGCGGCGGACGATGTCGGGCGAGACCGGCTTCGACCCGACGAGGAACCGTCCCCGGAGCGCGATCCCGAGGGGCGTCTGCGTCCGGGCGTTGATGGCGCGGATGCGCTCCCACGGGCTCTCGACGCCGCGGCGGACGGACGCGTCGAACACGCCGCCGCCGGAGACCTCGAGGCAGGCGACACCAGCGCGATCGAGGATCTCGGCGATCCGCAGCACCTCGCCCGTCGGAACGCGACCCGCGAGCGGCTCCTGCGACAGCAAGCGGATGGTCGTGTCATGGAGCTGCGGCACGGGCGGAGCCTAGCGCCAGTCGGTCTCCGACTTCCGTCGGACAGCGGCGGTGCACGACCCGCAATCGGCGTCATGCCGCGAGCACGGGACGGCGTATCCTCGTGTCGTCGAAGGTCCCTCGTTGTCCCATCAAGCCGGCCGGCCACCATCCATCGCGCTTTCCTGGAGCGGCGGCAAGGATTCGGCGCTGACGCTGTGGGCGCTCGGCCGTGAGGCGCTTCAGCCCCGAGCGTTGATCACGACCGTGACCGAAGGCTACGACCGGATCAGCATGCACGGCGTCCGGCGCGCGCTGCTCGCGCGGCAGGCGCACGCGCTCGACATCGCGCTCGTCGAGGTCGTGATCCCGCCCGCGTGCACCAACGAGCTGTACGAGGCGCGCATGGCCGCGGCGTTCGCCTCACCGCCCTTGTCGGCCGTCGACGCCGTCGCATTCGGCGACCTCTTCCTCGAAGGCGTCCGTGCCTACCGCGAAGAGCGCCTCGCCGCGGCCGGCAAGCGGGGTCTCTTCCCACTCTGGGGCAAGGACACCGGTGTGCTCGCCCGCGAGTTCATCGCGGCCGGCTTCGAGGCGATCATCGTGTGCCTCGACCCTCGCCGTCTCGACGCCTCCTTCGCCGGACGGCCGTACGACGAGCGGCTCCTCGCCGACCTTCCTCCCGACGTCGACCCCTGTGGCGAGAACGGCGAGTTCCACACCTTCGTCCACGCCGGCCCGATCTTCGCCCAGCCGATTCCGTGCACGGTGAGCGACGCAGTGGAACGGGATGGCTTCGTCTTCTGCGATGTGATCGACCGCGGCGGGAGCGGCTAGCCGCGAAGA
>Ga0081539_10007005_pt1 | contig 10460 bp, 12 predicted proteins | sample TabmetS4T2R2_FD_71023 | JGI IMG/M metagenome (GOLD analysis project Ga0081539, IMG submission 71023) | Tabebuia heterophylla rhizosphere microbial communities from the University of Puerto Rico - S4T2R2 | ecosystem: Host-associated > Plants > Roots > Rhizosphere ... | reverse complement strand
TATCCTCGATCTTTTGCCATTGAGCTTCTGTGAGCTCATATCTCTTTGGCATGCGTTTCTACCTCGCTCGTTTGCTTTACCTTCGAGTGAAGCAGACATCTGCCTATATGTCGATTGGCCCTAGCAACTCAAGGGGAACGACTCTAGACGCTATTAGCAGAGCTTCCTGTATTGCTGAATCTATTTCTTCCTGAAGTTGTGGGCGACGCAATGCGAGCTGAGAAGCCCAATCTTCTGGGCCAGCATTAGTTGGACTCTTTCGCTTCGATGATCTTTGCTTATTTCTCTTCGCCATTTTTGGTACCGAGAGTCTTGAAGGGTTTACTAGGTTTTGAAGAGAGCGGACGACGGGCTTCGAACCCGCGACCTCCAGCTTGGGAAGCTGGCGCTCTACCAACTGAGCTACGTCCGCAGAGACAACTTAGGATGCTATTCTAGCACGGTGATTCAGCCTTTCCGACAGGAATACAGATTCTGCCCCCGCTGCGCCAGCCCTTTCGAAGAGCGGGTTCTCAAGGATGGGGAGCCGGAGCGGCTCGTGTGCGGGAACTGCGAGTTCGTCATGTATCTAGGGCCGAAGTTAGTGGCTGGTACCATCTTCGAGATAGATGGCAGGATAGTCCTGATCCAACGGGCCATCGAGCCGGGCTACGGCAAGTGGACGTTCCCCGGCGGCTTCGTGGAACGCGGCGAGACGGCGGAAGCCGCCGCAGAGCGCGAGACGCTGGAAGAGACCGGCGTGCGGGTCGAGACGACCGGCATCATCGGCCTGTACACCTACGAAGGCCAGATCCCGGCCATAGCCGCCTTCGCCGCGCACGCTGTCGGTGGCGAGCCGCGGCCGCTGGACGAGACGATGGACGTGCAAGGCTTCCCGCGCGACGCGCTTCCCTGGAACGAACTCGCCTTCCCGAGCACGGAGCAAGCGCTTAAAGATTATCTGCGCGGGCAACGTACAGAAGGTACTGCTTGACACATTCCGCCATTATTCGTCTATCAGCAGCACGCCGAGATCCCTCCACCCGTACGCCACCTCGATCACCCACACGCCGCCGATCTCGAAGGCGTCCTCTGCCACGAGAATGCCTCCGAGCGATTCGTAGAACTGGCGGGCTGCGTTGTTCTCGGTGAAGACCCAGAGGAGCATGGACCCGATACCGGTGCCCACGAAATACTTGGCGACGGCGGCGATGAGGCGCCTGCCAGCGTGGGCTCCCTGGCGGGATCGGAGCACGTAGATCGTATTCAGTTCGCCTACGTACTCCCTCAGCCCTCTGGAAAAATCCTCCCTCGGCCAGCCAGAGGCGAACCCGAAGATCCCGCCTTCGTCCTCCGCAACGAAGACGCAACCGCCATCTGATCTAGCTAAAATACCCTGCCAGAAACGCTCGGAATTGGCGTACGAGAGGCTATCGAGGTACGCATCGGGCACGATCCCCCTGTACGCTACCCGTCACGTGTCCACGTGCACGACGGAGATCCCATGTGCGTCCGCCTTTGTCGCAGACCGGATCAAGGGCCGTCGTCCACAGGCATACCTCCGGCGGCCCGATGGTCCGCTGGCTCTCCCGAAGATCCGTTTTCCTCTCAAGTCCTGTCTCTGCCTCCCGCCATGCCCCGATGCGTCAGGAGGATACCGAGCAGCACGACCGCGCCTCCCAGCGCCTGCCAGGGTCCGAGGGCTTCGCCCAGGAGCGCCCAGGCGAGCGCGGCGGCCGCGACCGGTTGCAATAGCAGGCCAACCGAAGAGAAGGCGGCCGGTAGGGAAGACAGGGCGTAGGTGACGAGGCTCTGTCCGCCGGCATGCGAGACGAGGGCCACGCCGAGCAGCATCGCCCACCCGTAGAGGCTCGTCGCGAAGAGGTTCTCGCCCGAGAGGAGGGTGATCGGGAGGAGCGCCGCGCACGTGACCATTCCGCTCGACACCATGATAGTAGGGGTGGAGAAGCGAGACCTGAGCCGGGATACGGTCAGGATGTATCCTCCGTAGAACCCAGCCGCGATCAACGCCAGCACATCCCCCGAGAGGTTCTGCGCATCCAGCGTGAGATCCCGGCCGACGAGCAGCACCGACCCCGCCAGTGCGACCACCATGCCGAAAACGAACGCGGCCGAGAAACGTTCGCCGAAGAGCATCCAACTCCCCAGCGCGACGAAGATCGGCGCCAGGTTGACGAGCAGCGTCGAGTTCGCCACCGAGGTGAGGACCACCGAAAGGTGCCACAGCGTGATGTCTCCGGTGAAGCACAGCCCGGCGAGCGCCAGGGCCAGATAGTCGGCGTATCCAGAGGGTCGGCGGGGGGCGAGTGTCCCGCGTTTTCCGGCCCCAGCCCACAGCCAGAGGACCGGCAGGGCGAGGGAGAGCCGCCAGAAAGCCGTTGCGACCGGGCCGAGTTCGCTCAGCCGCACGAAGATGGGCGAAGATCCTATGGCGATGGCGCCGACTAGCAGGGAGAACAACGCCAGACGGGCCGCCCCGGGATCCGGTCCTTTCGCCGCTACCATAGCGTTTGGTAAAAAGATCTGCCGCTCAGGCCGGGCGCAGCGCCAGCTCGACCTGAGCGACGATCTCCGCCTCTTCCGCGAGGCGCCCCACGCCCGCTTCCTCCTCTGCGGATGCCATGACACCCTCCGCGGGCCCCACGAAGCCGTGTCCCCAGCCCTTCAGGGTCTCGACGTTGCGGACGGTCGCGGGGCTCCGCCACATCTCCGGGTTCATGGCCGGCGCCCAGAGAACCTTCTTCGCCCCGGCGAGGATGGTGGCGGAGAGGAGGTCGTCGCCGAGCCCGATGGATACCCGGGCCATCGCGTCCGCCGTCGCGGGGGCCACGAGAACGAGGTCTGCCCAGCGGGCCAGGCCGACGTGTTCTATTTTCCCGGATTGGTCCCACCACGTCCCGGCTGTATGAACAGGTTTTCCGGTGGCTATCGCCAGGGTTTCTTCCGGGATGAAGCGAAGGGCGGCTTCGGTGGCTATGGTCTCGACCTCGTGGCCGGCTTCGCGGAGGCGACGGATCACACCGGGCGCCTTGTACGCCGCGATGCCCCCCGTAACCCCGACGAGTATGTTGCCCGAATCCGGCACGCCGCCAGTATATCGGAGGAACGGAAGAGACCGGGGATAAACCCCGGCCTCCCGGCGGACTAAGGCCCCGCTCGTTTGTCATCCTCACGGAGGGAGGTATAACGAATTTTTGGGTCCTGTCCGTCTGGAAGGTTATCGGCGCGGATGCACGGAACCTTTAGCCGCCGGGGAACGTCCGCGGCATATACAGATAAGATACGGTCATGGACACCGCCGAACAGACTCTAAAAAACAAGGCCGCGGTCGTGACCGGCGCCTCCAGCGGTATCGGCGAGGCTACGGCCCGCGCCCTCTCCATGAGAGGGGCATCCGTCGTGCTCGCCGCCCGCAACAGAGAGAGCCTGGACGCGCTGGAGCGCGAGCTCTCCTCCGCCGGTGGCCGGGTCGTGGCTGTCGAGACCGATGTCTCGGATGCCGGGTCCGTCGAAGCCATGATCGGGAAGACAGCTACCGAATTCGGGGGCGTTGACATACTGGTGAACAACGCCGGGCTCGGTCTCTCCGGCAGGTTGGCGGAGGTGCGGGCAGAGGACCTGCGCTACGTGTTTGAGGTAAACGTGATCGGGGCCCTCAACTGCATCCAGGCCGCGCTGCCGCACATGCAACCCGGCGGGCGCATCATCAACGTCTCCTCCGTGGTCGGGAAGCGCTCCATCCCCAAGGTCGGCGCGTACTGCGCCACGAAATCCGCCCTCAACGCCCTCTCTGACGCCCTGCGCGTCGAGGTGACCGGGAAGCACATCACCGTCACCAGCGTCTACCCAGGCACGACCCGCACCGCCTTCAGGGATAACTCCCGGTGCACCAGGGACGAGAAGCGCGGCTGGCGCCCCAAAGGCGTGACGCCTGAGGTGGTGGCGGAGAAGATAGCTCGCGCCGCCGAGCGAGGCGGCCGGGACGTGTACGTCACGATCCCGGATCGCGCCTACGTCGCGGCCGTTACCCTGCTCCCCGGCCTCGCCGACCGCGTGCTGCGCCGCTGGGCCAGGGACTGAGGCCGTGGGCTTCGACGAGAGCGCACTCGCCCGCCTGCGCCGCTACCGGGAAGAGGCCGATCGCTCCCTGGAACTTGTCCACGAGGCCGCGGCAGCAGCCCGCCGGTTCTCCGAGAGGCTGTTCGCCGGGCTGGAACACTCGGCCGTGCTCGCCCGCCAGGCCGGATTCGAGGCGGAGACCGAAGGCGGCGCAGGTACGTTTACGCTGCGGGCGGGCGCCTGGAGCGGCGCCCGGGTGACGTTCGGTCTCGTCAATGGTGCGGCTGCAGAAACCGACGAGGACCTCATGCACGAGGAGTTGAGCCGCTACGACCTCGATCCATCCGGCTACTCCGGCCGCATCCTCGGCTGGACGGAGGCCGCGGGTGAAGACCCATGCCAGACCTTCGCCGTCTACCGCGACGGCGTGTGGAAGACGAAAGGCATCTTCGTGGCGAAGGCCCGCGGCAGGGTGGACGACCCTGACGACGTGCTGAATGGTTTCTGCCTGCGCATACTCGGCCGCCTCATAGATCTCGCCGCCCTCACCGGGGGTGTGGGACGCCGGTGGGCTGACGCGCCTTATTCACTACCGGACCACCTGTCGGGCCGGGCGTATCCGATGGAGAGCAGGTTTCCGCGTTAACCCCAAAACTCTTCTCCGCAGAAGACCACATACCCCAGGCAAACGGCCCTCTGGACGCCGGACGCGCAGCCGGCGACGCACAAGCGCCGGGCACGGTGATTCGAGTAGCAGAGGATACGGATATCCTACCTGTTCAGGATCCTGAATCTTTATGCGCAGCACAAGATCTTGTAGCCGGCCTTTACCGACACCGGTGCTGTGAACGGGACGAATCCTTCGTAGGAGAGCAGGCTTACCCAAGATGCTGCATGCCAATCTCCGAGAAAGAGCCTTCTAGGCACTTCGGTGAATAAGGACAAAAAGGGAGGAGGCAATACCTCCTCCCCGCAGAACCGCACTACGCGGCTCTCAATCGAATCACTCGTAGGTAAATCCCTTGACAGGCTCAATCCAGCACGGCTCGCCGAGTTCGTCTGTGCGGCCGTTGACGTTGTTGTCCCTATTGTCCGCCTGGCACACCCGATGCCAGGGCAATCCCGAATAGAACACGGAGATGGCCCACGCATACGTTCCCTGGCAGCGTTCAGAGCATTCGTCCAGGTTCTTCGGCAGCACGAGGTCGAACGTCACGGTGTTTAGATGATCGCTGAAGCGGAAGTGAGCGGTAACGGGCGGAAAAGTCTTGGAGCCACTTCCAGGGAAGACGAGGGTGTGGTCGTTGGAGAGGATGTAGTGACCGTCATCGACGAAGTTGCCGTTTTGGTCGACGGAAGTGAATCGGCCGTCCCTGTAGAAGATGTGGTCGTGCGCCAGTCGGCCGTTTACTCCCCTGCAAGGATCGTCGGGATCTTGGCTACCTTGATCGCCATCGCCCGCACCGAACTCGGCGAGAAGGTCCTGATGTGAACCGATCTGATCGGCAAGGCCCGCCTGCTTCAACCTGCTCACGTACTCGTCGCACGTTCTTTTTCTGCGCCAGTCACCTACGAGGGGGTTGATGTTCGCCTTCTCGAAGGCCTCGGCCAACCCTTGGGCCTTGGCGTAGTCCCCGGGCTTACTAGGGTACTGGGGTCCGATGGGATAAGGCAGATTCTTCCAGAAGCTCTGCGGGATGGAGTTGTACACTCCGTCGAACTCGGAGTTCCTGTCGGCCACCTTCTCGCAGTCGGCTGCGACCACATCTTTCCTGTCGGCGAACACCCAGTCGTAGCCGCCACCGCATCTGACTATGTCCTTGCCTGCAGGGTCGTTGTTGGAGAAGAACACGTCGTTGCCCCCTCCCCCGGAGAGAGTGTCCTTCACGGGGTGCTCGTATTCGCCATCAACCAATAGGTCGTTACCTTCGCCGCCCAGTATGGTGTCCGAGCCTTTGCCGCCCCAAAGGACATCGTTGCCGGTACCGCCGATCAGCTCCTTCGTGCCCCCGGAGGACGTGTAGTGTACTGGGAGGTCACCGTGCAACGAACGTCTACTACCGCCCCAAACCCAGTCCTTGCCCGGCCCACCTATCAGGGTGTCGTTACCGGCCAGAGAGAAGATCCTGTCGTTCTCTCCCTTGCCCACCAGGTGATCGGCTGCGTCGGTTCCCTGCAGGAAATCGCGGCCCTGGGTGCCGACCTTGTTAACCGCCAGTGCTATACCGCTGCCCAACACAAGCGCTGCGGCCATCACCGTCAAAAGAAGGATTACTCGTTGCATCCTTCACTCCTTCGCGCTCTCTTGCTCTACTTTCGCTCCGAAGATCTCACAGAGACGTATGTCAGGTAGGAATCGGAAAACACCTACCGACCACACCAAGCCCCTTCCTCCCCTGCCTCTAGGGGATCGATGCGCGGTACAGTCGGTTGCACCACTGGCTCCCCACGCCCCATGGGTGCCCACCTTCGCCGGGACGCGCTTCAGGGCCTCTGCCCGCTTTTTATTGGGAGGCACTCTATTACGATCGTACGTTCAGGCACATCCCCCAAATGAGCTAGATTTCGATCCTTCTGGCGAACTTACGAGAAAATGAAACACCGGAAGCCCTGGTTGCCGAAAAAGAACTTTCTCGGAGGGTCGCGCCAGGCTAGAGTCGGTGGCATCATGCTCTTGGTGGAAAGGCATAGCCCGCACCAACCCGGAGCGGGAGAAAGGAGAGGACGAAGTGCTGTTCCACGTCAGCGCGGAGATTCATCCTACCGTCAACTTGGACGATGACAAGCGCGTTAGAGAGGTCGTAGGGCCGCAGCTACAGAAGATGATGGAGTCGGGCAAGGTACGCGAACCGGTATCCTTAGCGGCACGCGGGGAGGCTTCTTCCTCGTCGACATCGACGCACCCGAAGAACTCTTTGAGCTAATGGGGCCTGAGATCTACGCCAACTTCAAGCTGGAGGTGCACCCTGTTACGCCCCTAGATACGATTGGGGAAATGTTCCAGAGGTGGGCCACCGAGGGTAGGTAGCGGGTTTTATTAGGAGTGCCAGGGCTGGGTCCTACGGGTCTCGGCCCTTGGCTTTGCACAAAAAGTCGAGGATGGGCTCTAGATGTAGTGTTCAGGTCTGAACAAGCCCCTGTATTCTGTAGCCGTTTGTAATTTGTGTGCAGGGCTCCCGGAACACTTTTGCGACCCACTTGTTGAGGTCCTGAATCTTTATGTCCAGCGCAAGATCTCGTGGCCAGTCTTTATCACATTGGTGCTGTGAACGGGACGAATCCTTCCTGGAAGAGCAGGCTTACTCAAGATGCTGCATGCCAATCTCCGAGGACACGCATTCCAGGTGACGGGGTGAACAAGGGCACAAACTAGGGCCGAGGTCAGATGCCCCGGCCCTTCGACCGCAACATCGCTCGGCTGCTAGTGCAGGCTTATGACTCCGAAACGGCCCCCATCTGCCTCATCGCTCCAAGCAGGTCGTACTCGGGCCACTCCTCTACCATCTTGCCGCTTTCCGCGTCGAAGCGGTCTATCTGGATGCCGCTCATCTCTATACGGTTGCCCGTGGGAGCGACGCTGAAAAACTCCCCTTGGTGGGTTCCGGTTGCCGTGTAGCGGCTCACCACCTTGTCGCCCTCCGCTACCTGATCTTCCACCGTGTAGGTGAGATCGGGGACGGCGTTGCGGAAGTATTCGATCTCCTGCTTCATGGTCTCTGCTCCCCTCACCTCTCCGGCCTCGGAGTTGGGGTCGTAGCAGACGAAGTCGGCCTCGAGCACCTCGTCGACGATCTCCAGCTTGCCCTGTCCGAAGCCCTCCTCCAGGAAGCGGCGCGCTTTCTCCTTGTTCTCTTGCACGGACATGCGGTTCTCCTTTCATCGCTCGTGCTCCCGAACGTATCTCTCCGACTCATCCTTCCCTGGCGTAGTGCTCAGTCTCGCTCGAGAAGTCGATCCCGACATAGGTCTCCTCCCCGACGAACCAGGCGTCGTGGCCCGGGCGGATTACGTAGACGTTCCCAGGACCCACCTCCTGCTCGGAGCCGTCGTCGTGGACTAGGTGCATCCGGCCCGAAACCACGTAGCCCGTGTGCAACACCTGGCAGCTATCGGTCCCCACGATAGGCTTGACGTTCTCCGACCATCGCCACCCGGGCTCCAGGGTAGACCGCCCCGCGGTTACCTCGTCGATGCTCACTATGTCGACCTTGCCGTTGTCAAGGTCCTGGTCTCGTCGGGGGACTCGACACTCTTGGCCTTCAGGGTTTCCGAGCCGGCCATGGCACTACCTCCCTTCCCTCGACCATCCTACACCCCAGGGGGAGGTGGCACATCCCGCATATTGCGTATCTTTGGCGTCGCTTGGTGATTACCAGCGGTTGTGACCTTCATAGAACGCCGTTAGGGCGAAGTTCTGAGAACTTTTCCAGCCTGTTGAAAAACCCCCTTGCTGTTCATTTTCGTCCCATCTCGGGCACCAAATGGCACCAAACGCACCGTTTCGGGGGCATTACGGGCCTGATTAGAGGTGGCAATCGACTCGATGCCGACTTTTTCAACAGGCTGGTACCTTCCACGCGCTAGAGTGAATAAGGCAAGAGGAGGGCCGGGGCTAATAATGTTAGCCCCGGCCCTCCTATCGATCGAGCGTCCTACCTGAAAAGCGCCATGGCCAAGGCCCGCTCCTCTCTGCCAAACCCGAACTCCGCCGGATGAAGCACCGCTTCTGGCTCCTCTCTTCGCGATGCTCTATGGCGCGGGGGTGAGGCCGTGGTGTCGCATCACTTCGCCGAACGCCGCGGGGTCGGGCGGGCCGTCCTTCGCCGCCCCCAACACGGAAGCCATATCACGGAAGTACCCGGGGCCGAGGATGCCGGGGCTTACGACCGCGAGCATCTTCGCGTCGACGCCGTGATCGTTGTCGAAGCGGTGGACGACCCCGCGGGGAATGAACAGCACCTCGCCCGGGCCTACGACGTCGGTCCTCGTCCCGTCGATCGTCCAGCTGAGCGCCCCCTCGAGCCCGTAGATCGTCTCGTCGAAAGCGTCATGGCTGTGGGCGGCCGGCACCCTGCCTGCGGCAGGGACCTCGAACTCGAATACCGCCACGGAACCTCCCGACTCTTCGCCCTCCAGGAGGAACCGGATCGCCATCTGCCCGATCCGGATTTCTTCGCTCGTCGTGCTCATATCCACCTCCTTACTACCGGCCTGATCTTCCAACCGGTAGCGTCTGCTCTCCTGCTCGTCGCCCATCGACCGATGGGATCCACATCGCAAGCTTCTTGTGCTTGCCCCCAGAAGTCTTCCGCCTCTATGGCCGCTATGTTTTCCCTCTAGACGACCGGGCAACGGTATTAGTAGTAGTTAGGCTTGCCAACCGACTGGCTGCTGGCTCTTGAATTTTCGAATAAGGCCGAGCATCGCGAAAACTATCTTTTGCCGTACACCGAGCACCGGAACCAGCCCGTGCTGGCGCATCACACCCTGTAGCTTATCAAAGTCAGGCAGACCCTCGACGTTCACCACCGAAGCGACATCCTCAAAGTACTCAGATTCCAAAATTCCCGGAGTAATGAGACAGGAAAACTCGACCGATTCTTTCGTGTGGTTGGCGAAGTAGTGGGTAGCGCCGCGTGAAATCAAGAGCGAGTCACCGGGCTTTAGATCGTTTCTTTCTCCGTTCACCACCCACGTAGTTGTGCCCTTCACGCCCGTGATGGACTCCTCAAATCGCTCATGGTAGTGTGGCATGGGCGTTCGGGCACCTGGCGGAACCACACACCTGAATACCGAGCGGGCGTGATGATTCTCTTTTCCTTCCTCAGAAAAATGAACCTCAAGGCCTCCTTTGAAGAGGATACTCTTCATGTCCTCTCCTTCACTCGACATCTTCATGTCCTCTCCTCCACTTCTATGGCCGCCTCCTCTTGCTCGCGGATGTACCTTGCCTCCTGGCCGGCGAGCAATCGTGAAGGTATCTGCTCACCCCCTCCGAGAGGCGCCAAAACGACTCTGCTCCCTAGCGGCGTCGATAAAGCCGGTGATCGTGGGGGCCTCCTCCTTTCCTCTCTCGCCATTATAGTACGACTTGCGTACTATAATGATACGTAATCCGTACTATAATGTCAACAGCCAAAGATACGTATCGCGACAAAAAGGAAAAAAGGAGGAAGCCCACCATGACCCAAAGCGAAGACGGCGAAGACTTCCCTCCGGCGATCGGGGCTCTTTTGCGGCTCGCTTGGCAGGCGGTGCGCGAGAGGATCTACGAGGGTGTCCAGGAGGCAGGTTACACCGACCTGAGCCGCGCCAACGTGTTCCTCCTGCGTTGGCCGCCCTTCGACGGGCTTAGACCATCCGAGATCGCGACGCGCAACCAGCTTAGCAGGCAAGCCATC
>Ga0081539_10007004_pt1 | contig 10460 bp, 6 predicted proteins | sample TabmetS4T2R2_FD_71023 | JGI IMG/M metagenome (GOLD analysis project Ga0081539, IMG submission 71023) | Tabebuia heterophylla rhizosphere microbial communities from the University of Puerto Rico - S4T2R2 | ecosystem: Host-associated > Plants > Roots > Rhizosphere ... | reverse complement strand
TGGCACCGCCTGGACCGATTTCTCGGAAATGATGGGCTTGCCAAGCAGTTCCCTCAGCACCCGCTACTCCTTCCCCGCCTATGACAATGTCCATCACAATTCCCAACTGCGCTTTGGCAATGTCGGCACTTCGCCCACCACCGTTACTGTCGCTATCAATGGCGTGCTCAAAGGCACCTACGGTGTGGCTCCCAATGCCAGCCGGCGCATCAGCTACCCCGGCTTGGACAGTGGGCCGGTGGTCATCCAAAGCTCAGGTGGAGTTCCGATCATCGCTTCCTTGCGCGTGGCCTACACCCCAGATGGTGGCAGCACCTGGACCAGTTTTGCCGAGATGATGGGGTTACCGCAGTCGCAACTCACCACCTCCTACTATTTCCCCTGGTACAACAACCTTGACCTCAACACTCAACTTCGAATTGGGGTGCCATAGATGTTCTTGGCTCCTCACAATCAATGAGGAGCCTTTTCGTGGTGAATTTTATCCCCCAAAGGTACTATTTGTTTTTGAGTCTTAATCAATATACTTTGAACTATTAAGTAAACATTAATTGCAAGGTGGATAATGGTACTTTTGAGCAGTGAAGGAGGCGAACATGCTCAAGTTCTATGCAAGCTTCTTCCGTAGAACCTTATTTGTAAGCCTGCTCGTAGTTTTTGTATTTTCCCTCTTAGGCATAGCAAGTCTCCCATCCGCTAGCGCACAGCAAGCGTGGACGCCAACCCCGACCGATGATATTTCACGTCAAATTGTAGGTGGACAACCCGCTAATGTAGGCAAATGGCCCTGGCAGATTGCTTTGATCCCTGGAGATGCCCCAGATTTTTTGGATCAATTCTGCGGAGGATCATTAATCGCGACTCAGTGGGTTTTAACCGCAGCGCACTGTGTAGAGGGTTTGACTACATCCGAAATTGATGTAGTAGCCGGAGTCTATGATGTGGTGAGTCCCGCGGCGGGCTATCAACGGCGTGATCTGATTCAGATCGTTGTACATCCAAACTACAATACAAACACTGTTGATTCAGATCTTGCTTTGCTTAAATTAGCAAGCCCCGTAACAATTGGTGGCAGCGGTGAAACCAGTACGCGTCTAATTGCGCTGGCTTCGCCTTCCATGGGCAGTCTAGTGGGGGCCAGCGCATGGGTAACTGGCTGGGGTGCTTTATCAGGTTCTGGACCCCTCGCCGATGTACTTTATGAAGTGAACACTTCAATCATTAGCAACACAAATTGTAATAACATCTATGGTGGCATTACCGGCAACATGATATGCGCGGGAACTGCAAGCAGGGGTTCCTGTTTCGGTGACTCAGGCGGACCGCTGGTCACAAAAGTCGGCAATATATGGTACTTGGCTGGGATTGTCTCGTTTGGAAGCCAAAATTGTAATTATTCACAAGTTTACACAAGGGTGTCAAATTTCAAGACGTGGATAGAAAATTATGTACCAGATCGGCAGAACGTTTATCTGGGCTGTTTCTTACAGAGTAAACATACATTTACCCATGGTCAAAGTTCAAGAGTAAGCTATGACATGAACCTGGGGCCAGTGGAAGTAATGAGCTCAAACGGAATCCCGATTATCGCATCGGAACGTGTTGCCTACAATAATGGCAGCGCCTGGACCAGCTTCTCTGAGGTGATGGGTATACCCACCAGTCAGCTGAGTACAAAATATCGATTCCCCTGGTATAACAACGTCGACCTCGACACGCAAATCCGCTTCGCCAACGTTGGCACCGCCAATACAACTGTGACTGTTAAAATAGGCGGGAGTGTAGCAAGTTACGTAGTCAGGCCATGTGAAAGTACTCGGAAAAGCTATAACCTGAATGCAGGTCCTGTCGAGGTATCCAGTTCGGGTGGAGTGCCAATCATCGCTTCGATGCGTATGGCCTATAACAATGGCAGCGCCTTCACTGATTTCTCTGAAGTGATGGGACTGTCTGCTGGTCAGGTCAGTACAAAATATTGGTTCCCCTGGTACAACAACATCGATCTCGACACGCAACTGCGCTTCGCAAATGTTGGCACCACCACTACTTGTTTGACCATTAAAATTGGCGGTATGCCTCAACCGGCTGTATGCCTTAATCCCGGAGTAAGCGACCGGAGAAGCTACGCCGTCAACAATGGTCCTGTCGAGGTTTCTAGTTCGGGTGGGGTACCGATCATCGCTTCCTTGCGTGTTGCTTACAATAATGGCAGTGCCTGGACCAGTTTCTCCGAGATGATGGGTCTACCCGCTGGTCAGGTGAGCACCAAATATTGGTTCCCCTGGTACAACAATATTGACATTAACTCTCAGTTCCGCCTGGCGAATGTAGGGAATGCCGTTACATGTGTGACTATTAAGATAGGTGCTTCGGTACAAAATGCTGGATGCCTTAGCCCAGGATTTAGCAGCCGGAAAAGCTATCCCCTCAGTAACGGGCCGGTTGAAGTATTCAGTTCAGGCGGGGTGCCCATCCTCGCTTCGATACGAATCGCCTACACCCCAGATGGAGGTACCACTTGGCCAAGCTTCTCAGAGATGATAGGTCTGCCAGATGCATTGAAGGGGACAAGCTACTGGTTCCCCTGGTATAACAATATCGACCTCGATACCCAACTCAGATTTGCTGTGCCATAGCTTATGTGATCACCAGTATGCGATGAACGGCCCCGATGATAGTATCGGGGCTGTTTTTTGGATTCCAGAGGAGGTGCGGTACAACGCTTACATCTTACCGATACATCAAACACACCTGCTCAGTTTTACCCTAGTTGGATATTTATGATATTTATCTAATATATTGACAGGAGGTTTAGGGGCGGTTATACTCCCGCGCATGAAAAGCACGAAAGATAAGATTCTGCAGACCCTGTTACGCAGGCCCAAGATCACTATAAATGATCTGGCTGAATCTGTGGGGATTAATCCAATTTCCGTTCGACATCACTTGACCAATTTACAGATGGAGGGACTAGTCGCCGCTGATGAGGAACGGCACGGTGTTGGACGCCCACGGCTGGTGTACTCACTGACAGAAGATGGCATGGAGAAATTCCCAACGAAATATTTGCGACTCACCACGCGCCTGTTGACACAGTTGAAAGAGACCATGCCCGCGCCAGTTGTGAGTAAACTGTTTGGCCAGATCGCAGAAGATCTTGCCAACGAATACTCGAATCAGATTCAAGGGTTGAGTATGGAAGAGCGGCTGGAGTTCGTCAAAGAGTTGCTCGCACAGGAAGGCTTCACAGTGGAATGGGAGAAAAAAGGGAGCGAGTACCAGATCCACGAAATATCCTGCCCGTACTATCAGATAGGAATCGCTCACCCCGAAGTTTGTACAGTAGATCAAACCTTGATTTCAAAAATGCTTGCATTACCTGCGAATAAGGTACAATGCATTCTCGATGGCGGCCCACACTGTACGTATGTTGTAAATACGAGTGGTAACAAAAACTGATGCGCTGCGAAAACTAAATTATTTATGAGGAAAAATGACTGAAGAAACCGTTAATCCGATCAAGTGGACCATTCACGACACACATCCTGATAAGGTGCAAATTGCGCGCGACAAACTTTCAGAAGTAGTTGACCCGGAAATTGGGATGAACATCATTCAGTTGGGATTGGTTCGTGATATCTCAATCGAGAACGATATTGCACGCTTAAAGATGATCCTCACTACCCCATTTTGTCCCTATGGACCGGCTATGATTGAAATGACGAAAGCCAAAGCTGTGGAAGCACTCGATATGCCTGTGACCATCGAAATGGGCATGGATATGTGGGACTTCTCGATGATGGAGGATCCATCCGCTTTGGACTGGGGAATGTACGCGTAGTGCTTACCCTAGTTAATTGAGCAAACGTACATAGAGGAGAAGTCCTCACGAAAATTCGTGAGGACTTCTTATTTCTTTATTGTTCAGTGATCGTTACACTTTCCATCGCATCGCCAGGAAAGGAGGGATTCTGATCCGGGTCTCGCAGTGTTATTGCGCTCACAACCTCCATCCCTTCGATCACTTGCCCAAAAATTGTATATCCTCCATTGAGATGCGGCGCTGGCCCAAACGTAATGAAGAACTGACTTCCATTCGTATCACGCCCAGCATTCGCCATAGCGACAACACCTGCTTTATCAAAAGTCAGATCGTTATCTTCATTTTCAAATTCATAACCAGGACCTCCCGAACCAGTACCGGTCGGGTCGCCGCCCTGCGCCATGAATCCTTCCAGAACGCGATGAAAGGTCAATCCATTGAAATATCCTTGCCGCGCGAGGAAGACAAAGCTGTTCACGGTCTTGGGAGCTTTGTCGGGAAAAAGCTGAATGGTAAACTCGCCACCCTTCGCCATTTTAACAGTCGCCAAGTATTCCCTGCTGGTATCAATCGTCATGGGTGGATAGGCATCATATTGGAGTGTAGTCTCCTGAGGTGCATCCGTTGGAACCACTTCTGTTACAGGCAATTCTGTAGGAGCTGCTTCTGTTGGCACTGCGTCGGCTCTGTTAGAGAAAAACATAAAACCTAGTGCCAAAACAATAAGAGCTACAACACCTGTTCCCACCATACGAATGGTACGTTCCGTTTGTTTTGCCCGTAATGCCTTTTCACGTTCTTCGATTTTCTTCTTATTTGCCATACTCGTTTTCTCCTTTGGAAAATAAGCTTACACGACAGCCTGGTCACTACGAATTACTCCGCTCACTCGATCATTAAGTTCCCGCACGCGAGTGGACATGTGGCGCAACACAGACACAGCTACTTCCGGACGATCCAATAAAATCGTCTTGAATGCATCTCCTTCAATGACCAATGCGCGTACAGGAGTATGTGCCCGTAATGTCGCGGAGCGCGGAGCAGATTCAAGGATCGCCATTTCACCGACAAATTCACCGACGTTGCGCATTGCAATTACCGTTTCCTTTTTATCTTTTTCCTTGATCACATCCACACTGCCGTCCACGATGATAAATAGTGTACTTCCCGGGTCGCCGTCCTTGGCGATGACAGCGCGTGCTGAGTAGAATTCTTCCCGTGCGATCTTAGCAATCTGTTCAAGATCTTCCGGGGAAAGCTTGGAAAACATCGGCACGTCCCGCAAAAGCAAGATACGTTCCAACGTAGAGAGAGTCTTTAAGGTTTCCATCGTCGTATCACCATCCAATCTGTCAAGCGCATTAACTGCTGCCTGACGCACTAACGGAACAGAGTCAGATTTCATTTTGCGTAACTCAGACGAATATTCTTTTAATCCAAGATCGGGAACGGAACGAGCCGCGAGCGCGCGCAACCAATAATCATCGTTCGATAACAGCGTGCGAATTACTTCTTCTGTGTTCATGGCCTGGTCCTGATCAGACTGAAATACACCGCTGCGCTCCAAGATTGGCAGTACCTCAAGGGTTATTTTCTTATCGCCCAGCGTTTCGAGAGCCTCCAAAGCCGCTGCTCGAGTCCCCGCCGTGCCTGCGTTCAAACTTTTACGGACCAATTCCATCGCGCGCGGGTTACCAAAGAGACCGATCGCTTTTACTAATCTTTCCTCACCAAGGGATTCGCGGTTCTTGAGAGTCTCACTCAACAAGCGGACCGCGCGTCCCTTCAGTGGAAGTGAAGCGGCCAGAGAACGGAGATATCGAATATCTGAGACTTCACGCTGAATATACTTTCGGAGCGGGTTTAACACCTCTTGATCTTCCAACGGAATGGAATCCAACGCAGCATTGAGGCGGACACCATCCAAATCTTCCAGGATTTGCAGGACTGCGCCTCGCGGCTCGGGCCAAAGCTGCTTCAGCGATTCTGAGGCGTTCATCCGCACTGTAGCATCTTCATCGGAAAGACAGCTCACAATGGAATCCACGATGTTATCCTTCTTCAAAAGAGCAGCCACACGCACTGCCTCCCTGCGAACAATGGGAGAGGGATCTTTCAGTGCACTTAAAATGAGATCAGTAATGGATGATAATTTTTCTGGCGAATTTATAGCGATGCGTCCAAATGCTTCGATCGCTACACGCCGCTTATAGAGATCCTCATCTTTCAATAAAGCAGCAAGAATCGACTCAGCGGGTTTATTTTCACCGAGAAAAAGCAACACTTCTGCCGCACGGGCACGGATACCAAGATTCGATGCATCCAACAAGCGCTCGAGCGTTCTGATCAGTTCGGGAGAGGGATTCACCCCCAGTCTGGGAAGTGAAGCGAGAGTCTGCTCACGAACAACATCTTCGGGGTCATCCAGACCAAGAATGATTTCCTGCAATGCAGACTTCGCATCAAGGTCAGCCAGCGCTCGAGTCGCGGACGCGCGTACACTCGCATCATTATCAGATAACCGTGCAACCAAATCTGGAACAGCCTGCATATTTCCCAACTTTGAAAGCATCTCAGCCGCCAGGCGGCGAGTAATAGCCTTTGGATCCTGTAGTGCCTTGAGAATCACCTGCAGCGCCGCTGGATCATCCTGATACCCTGAAAAGGCATCCTCTTCGTTACTAAATACTTCTACCCGGCCAGCGCGCAACGCGTTGAGAAGCGCCTCCCCATAAGCAGGCTTCATCTTCATCGTCAGGTATAAGGTAACCAGCGCAACACTGGCTCCGAGGATCAAAACGACCTTCGTATTCGCCAGGATCGTATTACTCAAGATAATCAATAAGCCTGAAACAACAACGCCGATCTGGGCGGGTACTCCATTATTGAACGCCAATATTTGTCCTCGTCGCTCCGGCGGCGCAACATTGAATAAGGCATTCCAGGCTGTGCTCATGATTCCTCCAAGCACGACCAGTTGTGCGAAACGGGCCACGATCGCTCCCTCAAATGTAAAACTTATAAAAAATACGATAAAACCGATCACATACGTGATAGGCATGATCAAGATGCTGTTGACAATACCCAGCCGTGTATAGAAACGATTTGCCAGTAATAGTGAAACCAGAAAGGTCACGGCCGTAACGATGCTGGTAAACAATCCCTTAAAACCTGCCAGCCCGGCCGCGTCGCCTGAATATTCAATAGAGACAATCGCGCTGAACGGAAAATCCACTGTGAAGAACAATACAGAATACAAAATCGATGACCAGGCAATGAGGCTGAATAGATCGGATTCACGCACAAATTCATATCCCGCGCGCATGTCATTGATAAGGCTGAACTTCGTTTTTCCACCGGTTTCGGGCCTGAAATAGGATCTTGTAATCGCGCGGGTTAGAAAAAAACCAACCGCGATCAAAGTTGCATACAGGACAATAAGATTTGCCGTGCCTGCAAGATTTGCAAAGATGCCTGTAAATAAATTGCCCAAGACACTTCCAAGGATGCCCATACTCGTAAAAAGTGGAAAGAGCCGCTTCGCCTGCCGTGCATCACAGACCTCTCCTGCCACTGTCCAGAGCAATGTTCCAATAATGACGCTCATTCCATAGGTGGTGAGCCACAACACTGAATAAACAGGGACACCAACTAGAGCGATCGCGATCCGCTCGATTACGAAAAGAACTGCCGTCCCAACCATTAAATTTACAACCACACTGGAATTTTGGAAACGACTCAAACTAGCCGAATACGCGAGTGAGGCCAGAAACACGACTCCCCCTAACCCCATATACATATAGGGAAGACGATCCACATCCACCTGAGCAAGGAAAAGTGCAAACGCAGCGTTCTCACCAAGTCCCTGGCCTGCCTGAACGCACAGGAATAAGGCAGCCATCAACATGACCATCCGCACTTCATCCGGGCGGATCTTTAGCAGAGTAATAGCTTTTGCATTCAGCATCTGAGCATATATGGAAAGGTCGAGGGCGTGCCGCTTCTCCGTCAATATTCTAGCATAATCTTAAAGCGCAAATAGGCTTAAGCCGCGGTCTTGGGCGGCATGTTAGAACTAACGCCTATGCCGCCTTGATAAGCCGAAGGTGGACGGCGCAGTGAGCAAACCGATATCATACTTGGTACAATCGGTTAAGAGAGTGTTTCGAAATTCAGACCCTAATGGTTTTTCCAGCAAGTCAGCCGGAAAATTTGTAGCAAATGTTTGTCAAAATGCCGTTTCGATTACAAAGAAAACCATTAGGGTCTCACGACATAATTGTTTTAACACTTTCTTAGAGACTTCTATAGGAATAACTCATATACATATAAAGGACCAACAACAATGAATTTTGATCTAACAGATGAACAAAAACTCTGGCAGAAAACAGTCCACGATTTTGTGGCGAATGAGGTGCAGCCAAGAGCGCATGAAGTGGATGCGACGAGTGAATTCAATTGGACGGCAACGCGCAAGATGGGTTCGCTGGGATTGTTAGGGTTGAACATCCCAGAAGAATATAGCGGCGCAGGAGTAGATGCGGTCAGCGCGGCGATTGCGATTGAAGAGCTTGGCTGGGGATGTGGATCAACTGCGCTTTCCATTGCTGCTCATAACGGCCTTGGAACAACACCTATCGTGCTTTTTGGAAGTGAAGAACTCAAGAAAAAATGGCTCCCTCTCGTTGCCAGTGGACAGAACAAGCTTGCCGCCCTTGCTCTCACAGAGCCCGGAGCCGGCTCGGATTTACAAGGCGGCGTCGTGACCAAAGCAGTAAAAGACGGAAACGAATGGATCATCAATGGTGCGAAGATGTGGTGCACTAATGCGTCTATTGCGGAATATATTATCACCCTCGTGCGCACGGACCCCAATGGCGGCTCCCGTTCATTGAGCCAGATCCTCGTCCCGACGGATGCTCCAGGTTTGAAAATTGGTCCTGCGGAAAAGAAGATGGGATTACACGGCTCTCCCACTCACGCAGTGACCTATGAGGATGTGCGCGTTCCACTGGAGAATCTCGTCGGAGAGGAAGGCAAGGGACTGCAACAAACTCTCTCTACTCTGGATGGCGGCAGAATCGGGATCGGTGCCATTTCAATCGGGCTTGCACAGGCTGCATTTGAATACGCTGTTAACTACGCAAGAGAACGTAAAGCGTTTGGGAAACCAATTGCCGAGCAACAAGCCATCCAATGGATGCTGGCAGATGCTGCGACAGAGATCGAGATTGGGCGTACCATGCTATACAAAGCGGCATGGCTGAAAGAGCAAAAACGCCCTTACAATAAAGAAGCCGCGATGGCAAAGATGTTCGCGACCGAAATGGCGGAACGAGTCTCTCGAAATGCTATTCAAATCCACGGCGGATATGGCTATTCAAGCGAATACCCCGTTGAGCGGATTTACCGCGACGCACGCTTAATGACTATCGGTGAAGGGACAAGCGAAATTCAAAGAATTGTCATCGCAAGGCATGTTTTGGCAAGTGAATAGGTATGAACGAAAAGTACTACTGCCTGAACAGTCGCACTTTTGATCAGTCAATATCTTAGCCATCGAAGTTGGGATTTTACACTTTCGGTCCCGCGTCGATCACATCCTGCGATGTTTCACTCTCAAACTTCTTGAAATTCTCAATGAACTTCTGCGCCAACTGCCTGTACTTCTTATCGTATTCCTCACGGTTCGGCCAGGATGACCAAGGTTCTAAAACCTCGCTAGGCACGTCCGGGCAGGTTCGTGGAACCTCAAAACCGAATACTGGATCTTTATCGTATTGGACATCCGCAAGTTTTCCTGTCAATGCGGCGTTTAGTAGGGCACGCGTGTACCTTATGGAAATCCGTTTGCCAACGCCAAATGGACCTCCCACCCAGCCGGTATTTACCAGCCAGCAATTGACTCCGTAGCGCTCGATCTTTTCCTTGAGGAGTTCTGCATATTTGGCAGGATGATGCACCATAAATGGAGCACCAAAGCAAGCTGAGAATGTAATTGCCGGCTCTTTCCCCAGACCCACTTCTGTGCCTCCAACTTTGGCAGTGTAGCCTGAAATGAACTGATACAAAGCCTGATTGGTTGTTAGGCGTGCAATAGGTGGCATCACACCTGAGGCGTCACAGGTCAAGAAAATAATATTCTTTGGATGCCCCGCTTTCTTTTCAGGGACAGCATTCGCGATAAATTCCAAAGGATAGGATGCGCGCGTATTTTCAGTGATCGAGTCGTCATCCAAATCGATCTGACGCGTGACAGGGTCAAAGGGAACGTTTTCGAGGATCGTCCCGAACTTTTTTGTCGTCGCATAAATTTGCGGTTCCGCAGATTCGGCTAAGCCAATCACTTTGGCGTAGCATCCGCCCTCGAAGTTAAAGACGCCGTCGTCACTCCAGCCATGTTCATCATCCCCGATGAGGCGGCGCGTCGGATCGGCAGAGAGAGTCGTTTTGCCTGTTCCACTTAAACCAAAGAATAAGGCAACATCATGGTCATCATTTGGGTCTACATTCGCCGAGCAATGCATGGAAAGTACACCCTCAAGCGGCAATAGATAATTTAATAGGGTAAAGACTGTCTTCTTCGTTTCCCCGGCGTAGGCAGTATTCCCAATGATGGCAAGTTTTCGCTCGAAAT
>Ga0081539_10007003_pt1 | contig 10461 bp, 11 predicted proteins | sample TabmetS4T2R2_FD_71023 | JGI IMG/M metagenome (GOLD analysis project Ga0081539, IMG submission 71023) | Tabebuia heterophylla rhizosphere microbial communities from the University of Puerto Rico - S4T2R2 | ecosystem: Host-associated > Plants > Roots > Rhizosphere ... | reverse complement strand
AGGTGTATTTCTGGCTGTTGCTGGTCTGCCTCACGCTGCCCGAGGTGGTGCTGCTGACCCCGCTGTTCGCGACCGACACCCGGTTGGGGCTGTACGACACGTACTGGGCGGTGATTCTGCCACTGGCCGCCCTGCAGGTGCCCTTCGCCGTCCTGCTCGCCCGGAACTTCATCAACGGGTTGCCGGACGAGTTGTTCGAGGCGGCGCGGGTGGACGGGGCCAACTCGTTCCGCGGCTTCCGCTACCTGGTCATCCCGCTGACCCGCCCGATCGCCGCCGCGATCCTGATCTTCACGCTGGTGGCGGCGTGGAACGACTACCTCTTCCCGCTGGTCTTCCTCCAGTCACCGGAGTTGCAGACCATCACGCTCGTGCCGCAGTACTTCGTCGGCGAGTTCAGCAACGACCAGACGAAGATCCTCGCCTCCGCGGTCATCACCGCGATCCCGGAGGTCGTCGCTTACCTGAGCCTCCAGCGACTGTTCGAGCGCGGCCTCTCGGCCGGTGCGATCAAGTGACTCCCCAGCTTCGAAAGGTGAACCACAGTGCCGCTCATCCATGTCCACCTCGATCGTGAGGTGTTCGACAAGTCCCACCAGGACATCGGGGACGCCGTCCACGAGGCGCAGATCGAGGCGCTGGGCATCCCGGCCGACGACCGGTTCCAGATCTTCCAGCCGCACGGCGCCGGCGAGCTGAAGTTCGACTCCGGCTACAACGGCGTCGACCGCCGCTCGCTGCTGGTCATCCGGGTCACCGCGGTGCACATGTACCCGGCGACGGCCAAGCAGGCGTTCTTCCGGGCCGTGGTGGAGAAGCTCGAGCCGCTCGGCGTCCGCCCGCAGGACGTTCTCATCAGCCTCACCGAGAACGGGTACGAAGACTGGTACGCGGGCAAGATCTGAGCACGAGGGGAGACACGACGATGCTGTACCACGACGCCGCTGACCTCAGCGTGCTCTATCTCGGCGGCACCGGCACGATCAGCGCGTCCTGCGTCGGCCTGTCGGTGGCGGCCGGTATGCGCGTCACAGTGGTCAACCGGGGCCGCAACACCGCCGAACGCCGGCTTCCGGAGGAGGTCGAGACGGTGGTCGCGGACGTGACCGACGACGCCGCGCTGGGCGCCACCCTCGGCGATCGCACGTTCGACGCGGTGGTGAACTTCCTGTCCTACGACGCCGACGACGCCCGCCGGATGGTCGCGCTCTTCGGTTCACGGACCCGGCAGTACGTGCACATAAGCTCCGGCTCGATCTACGCCAAGCCAGTGCGCCAGGTGCCGATCACCGAGTCCACGCCGACCGGGCCCAACCCGGTTCTCCCGTACGCGACGGCGAAATGGCGGGCCGAGCAAGCCCTCGCCGACGCGCACGTGACCGCGGGGTTCCCGCTCACCGTCGTCCGGCCCTCGCACACCTACGACGACGCCAACCCGCCTCTGCCCGGCGGCTGGTCGGCCGTCGACCGGATCGCCCGCGGCGAGGAGATCGCGGTGCACGGCGACGGCACTTCACTGTGGACGCTCACGCACGCCGAGGACTTCGCGCAGGGCCTGGTCGGGCTGCTGGGCAACCCGCGGGCGATCGGCGAGACGTTCAACATCACCGGCTCGGACGTCTACACCTGGGACCAGATCTACTCCATCGTCGCGGCCGCGCTCGGCGTCGAGGCGCGGCTGGTCCACGTCGCGTCGGAGATGTTCCCGGTGGTCGCCCCGGAGTGGTACTGGTCCGGCGAGATGCTCGGCGACATCGGGCACAGCGCGGTCTTCGACACCACCAAGATCCGCACGTTCGTGCCAGGCTTCGCGCCGAGGCTCACGTTCCACCGCGCCGCGACGCGGATGATGGCCTGGCGGCGCGACCACCCGGGCATCGCCAAGGGCGACCCGGCCACCGACGCCTTGCTGGCCCGGATCGTCGACGCCTACCACGCCTCGCGCGCCGTGTTCGAGGCCGGGGCGCCGTCATGAGCCGCACGCTCGGCGCCACCGGCCTGGTCGTCTCCCAACTGTGCGTCGGTACCAGCCCGCTCGCCAGCATGCCCGACCTCTACGGCTACGCGGTCGACGAGGACCGTGCGATCGCGACCGTCGACGCGGTCCTGGACAGCGGCAGCATCACGTTCCTCGACACCTCCAACGGGTACGGCGCGGACGGCTCGGCCGAGCGCCGCATCGGGGCCGCTCTCCGTCGCCGCGGCGGACTCCCGCCCGGCTTCCTGCTGGCCACGAAGGTCGATCCTGATCCTCGTACCGGCGACTTCTCCGGCGCCCGGGTGCGGGCCTCGGTGGCCGAGAGCCTGGACCGGCTGGGCCTGGACCGGATCGAGCTGCTGCACCTGCACGACCCGGAACGCATCCCGTTCGCCCAGGCGACCGCGCCCGGCGGCCCGGTGGAGACGCTGGCCGACCTGAAACGGGAAGGCCTGGTGTCGCATCTCGGTGTGGCCGGCGGGCCGGTCGGGGAGATGCAGCGGTACCTGGAGACCGGCGTGTTCGAGGTGGTGCTCACCCACAACCGGTACACGCTGCTCGACCGGTCGGCCGAGGAGCTGTTCCGGCGCGCCCACGCGGCCGGGATCGGGGTGCTCAACGCCGCGCCGTACGGCGGCGGGATGCTCGCCCGCGGGCCGGAGAGCCAGTCCAGCTACGCGTACGGGCAGCGGGACGACGTCATCGCTCAGGCCGCCGCCTCGATGCGCGCCGCCGCCGACCGGGCCGGTGTGCCGCCGGCCGCCGCCGCGTTGCAGTTCTCGCTGCGGGCCGACTTCGTCGACTCGACCGTGGTGGGCGTGTCGTCCCCGCAACGGGTCGCCGAGACGCTGGACCTGGCCTCGACCGCCATCCCTGGGGAGCTGTGGGGGGAGCTGGAGGCGCTGGTCCCGCCGCGGTCGGTGTGGCTCGATCCGGCAGCGGCGTGATGACGCCGGAATATGCCACCTATCCGTCCCTGCGGGGGCGCGCCGCATTCGTCAGCGGCGGCGCGTCCGGGCTCGGCGCGGAGTTCGTCCGGCAGCTCGCCGCGCAGGAGGCCCGGGTCGCCTTCGTGGACATCGACGAGGAGCGCGGCGCGGCGCTGCAGCAGGAACTCGGCGGCGACACGCTGTTCCTGCCGTGCGACGTACGGGACATCCCGGCGCTGACCGCCGCGCTGGCCTCCGCGGCCGAGCGGTTCGGGCCGGTGCGGGTGCTTGTCAACAACGCCGCCGACGACCGGCGGTTCCGCGTCGAGGACTTCGACGTCGCGCTGTGGGACGACCGCATGGCGGTCAACGTGCGGCATCACTTCTTCGCCGCGCAGGCGGTGGCGCCGGGCATGCGCGACGCCGGTGGCGGGTCGATCATCAACCTCGGGTCGATCAGCGCACACATCGACCTGCTCGAGCTGCCCGCGTACATCACCGCCAAAGCCGGCATCGAGGGTTTGACACACACGCTCGCCCGCGAGTTCGGGCCCTGGCAGATCCGGGTGAACTGTGTCGTGCCCGGCTGGATCATGACCGAGAAGCAGCTCGCTCACTGGGTGACGCCGGAGGCCGAAGCGTCCATCGCGCGGAACCAGTGCCTGCCGGGCAAGCTGTATCCCGACGACGTGGCCAGAATGGTGCTGTGGTTGGCGGCGGACGACTCCCGGTCGTGCACCGCGCAGCGCTGGATCGTGGACGGCGGGTGGATGTGAGCGAAGCGGAGCAGGTGACCGGGGTGGTCACCGACCATGGCGAGGGCCCGTTCTGGGACGAGGCGGCCGGCCGGCTGTTGGTGGTGGACATGCTGGCCGGGGCGGTGGTCGCGGTGGCGCCGGGCGGCGGTACGCACCGCTACGAGCTGGGTGGCGTCGCGGCGGCGGTCCGGGCCCGGCAAGGTGGCGGGTATGTGCTGGCGAACGAGCGCGGATTTCAGCGCTACACCGCGGACTTCACGCCGGACGGCCCGCCGGTCGCCGCGTTCGACGACCCGGCGATCCGGATGAACGACGGCGGCTGCGATCCGCAGGGCCGCTTCTACTGCGGCACGATGGCGTACGCGGTGACAGCCGGCGCGGGCACGCTGTATCGCCTCGACCCCGACCTGACCGTGCACACGGTCCTGACCGGCGTCACCATCTCCAACGGCATCCAGTGGGCCGCCGACGGCCACCACGTGTACTACAACGACACCCCGACCCGGCGTATCGACCGCTACACCTTCAACCCCGCCGACGGCACCCTCGGCGACCGCGTCACGTTGGCGACCGTCGATGTGTCGGCCGGCCAGCCGGACGGCCTGGCCCTCGACGCCGAGGGCGGCGTATGGGTCGCCCTGTGGGGCGGCGGTGCGGTCCACCGGTACGCTCCCGACGGCACGCTGACCGACCGCGTGACCGTCCCGGCCCGCCAGACCACGGCCTGCGCCTTCGGCGGGACCACCCTCTACATCACCACGTCCCGCGACGGCCTCGGTGATAACGCCGAACCAGCCGCCGGCGCCATCTTCGCCGTCGACGTCGGCGTCACCGGTGCGCCGCAACACGCCTTCGCCGCGTGACCGGCTCGCTCCGCCGCCTACCGGTGTCCACACCGGACAGATGTCACCTGAACCCGCTCATCCGCGTGCCGCCGTGGGTGGGGAGGGTGGCGGTGAGCGCGTTCAGCGCGGCCTTGCTGATGCCGTAGGACGCCGGGTGCGCCGGCTCACCGGCCTCCTCCACGACGCCGGCTTCGACGCCCAAGCGTTGCGCAGCCACGGATACCTTGAGCTGGACCCACCCACCAATCTGCCCAGCATGATCGACTTCGGGGCGGACGTGCTGGCCCACCCAACGGGCTGAACCGCGTTTCGGGTTTCGAAGTCGAACCGGCAGCCGGCGTCCCACTCCCGGGGTCGACACCTCGGACAAGTAAGCGGCCCCTTGACAGATAGGGGTGCCGTGTGAGGACGCTTGCTTGCAGCTCACATCGCCGGTCGTACGGGCCGGCGGTGGCGTGTCTCATGTTTCCGCCGCGCCGAGGAGGGCAACGACGACCGGTCGTGACGTGACGCTGGCGCGCCAGGCCTTCGATCGCAAGGCGTGGACCGACGCTCATGCCCGGCTGCGCGTCGCCGACGCGGCCGGTGAACTCGACGTGGAAGACCTGGAACGCCTCGCTGTGGTCGCCCACATGGTCGGCGACGACGCCGAGTGCGACCGTGCCTGGGAGCGCGGGCACCGGGAGTGGTTGCGGCGTGGCGATCTCGCCCGCGCCGTGCGCTGCGCATTCTTCCTCGGCATGAACCTGTTCGAGCACGGCGAGCCTGCCCTTGGCGGCGGCTGGCTCGCCCGCGCGGGACGGCTGCTCGAGGAGCACGAGCTGGATTGTGTGGAACACGGCTACCTGCACATCCCGGTCGCCCGCCGGTGCCGGCACCTGGGTGACATCGCCGGCGCGACGACGCACCTGACGCACGCCGCCGAGATCGGGGTCCGGTTCGGCGACGCCGATCTGACCGCGATCGCCCGGGCGGGCCTGGCAGAGTGCCGGATCGTCGGCGGGGACCTGGCCGGAGGTCTCGCCCTGCTGGACGAGGTGCTGGTCGCGGTCCGCTCCGGCGAAATCTCCGCGGTACCCTCCGGGATCGTCTATTGCGGCTCGATCAACCTATGCCAGGCGGTGTTCGATCTGGGCCGCGCCCGGGAGTGGACGGCGGCGCTGGACGAGTGGTCGCGTCCGCAGCAGGGCCTGGTGCCGTTCCGCGGCCAGTGCCTCGTGCACCGCTCCGAGCTCATGGCGCTGCGCGGCGAGTGGGCTGAGGCAATCGCGGAGGCCCGCCAAGCGCAGCAGCTGCTGTCCACGCCGCGGCCACATCCGGTGCTGGGCATGGCCTGGTACCAGCTGGCCGAGCTGTACCGGCTGTGCGGCCAGTTCGAGCAGGCAGAAGAGGCCTACCGGTCGGCCAGCCGTTGCGGGCGGGATCCGCAGCCCGGGATGGCGCTGCTCCGGCTGGCCCAGGGCCGGGTCGAAGCCGCCTGCACCGCGATCTGCCGGGTGCTGGACGAGGCGCGGGGCGCGGCGCAGCGCTCCGGCCTGCTCGCCGCACATACCGAGATCACGCTCGCCGCCGGTGACCTGACCGCGGCACGCGGCTCCGCTGACGAGCTGGCCCGTTGCGCGGAGGTGCTGGACACCCCGCTGGTGTATGCCGTGGCGGGGCAGGCGGCCGGGGCGGTGCTGCTGGCTGGTGGCGACGCGCGCGGCGCGTGCGAGCCGCTGCAGCAGTCGTGGCGGTTGTGGCAGCAGCTCGAGGTGCCCTATGCGTCCGCCCGCGTGCAGGTGCTGCTCGGCACCGCCTTCGCGGAGCTTGGCGACCGGGACGGGGCAGAACTGCAGTTCGATGCGGCTGCCGCGGTGTTCCGCCAGCTCGGGGCGGCCGCGGATCTCGCCCGCCTGCCGGTTCCCGTCGTGGAACCGCCGGCCGGGGGTTTGACCGAGCGCGAGGCCGAGGTGCTGGCGCTCGCGGCCGAGGGCCGGACGAACCGCGAGATCGCCGCGCAGCTGGTGCTGTCGGAGCACACGGTGCGCCGGCACCTGCAGAATGTCTTCGCCAAGCTGGGCGTCTCCTCGCGCACCGCGGCCACCCGGGTCTGGTTGTCGAGTCGAACGCAGAGGTCCGTGCCCCGCGCTCGCTGACCGGCACCGACCATGTCCACAACATCGTGGTACGAACGGACCACGCCCCGCTCGGCCCAATTGGCTCGCTTGTGCGATGAGCGAGCCGCGCGCGCCCCCTAACGTCCTGACCAGGAGTTTCGACGCGGAGGCGAATCATGAACACGATCATCGTCGGCGCCGGCCAGGCCGGGCTGGCCACGGCGTACCAGCTCAGCCGGATCGGACAGGACTGCCTGGTGCTGGACGCCCACCAGCGGATCGGCGACAACTGGCGCACGCACTGGGACTCGCTCAAGCTGTTCACGCCGGCCCGCTACAACGGCCTGCCCGGCATGCCCTTCCCGGGCGACCGGTGGGCCTACCCCGGCAAGGACGCGATGGGCGACTATCTGCAGTCTTACGCGGCCGCCTTCGCGCTTCCGGTGCGCAGCGGTATCGCCGTGGACCGGGTGACCCGCAGCGGCGGCGGTTTCATTGTGCACGCCGGCCACGAGCGGTTCGACGCGGACAACGTCGTGATCGCCACCGGCAGCTACAGCGTGCCCAAGATCCCCGACTTCGCCCGCGACCTCGACCCGCGCATCCTGACGCTGCACTCCAGCCAGTACCGGAGCCCGGCGCAACTGGCCGACGGCCGGGTACTCGTCGTCGGGGCCGCGCACTCCGGGGCGGACATCGCCATCGAGGTGGCTTCGACGCACGAGACCGTGCTGTGCGGCCGGGATACCGGCCAGATGCCGGTGAAGATCACGAACACCCGGGCGACCCGGCTGACCCGCATCGTCATGCCGCTCGGTTGGTTCGTGCAAAGCCACCTCGCCACGATCGACACGCCCATGGGCCGCAAGCTCAAGCCGTACGTGCGCAGCCACGGTGGTCCGCTGATGCGGGTCAAGCGGTCCGACCTCGCGGCCGCCGGCGTCGAGCGGGTCTACGCCCGCGTCGCGGGCGTCTCGAATGGCCGGCCCCGACTGGACGACGGCCGCGTGCTCGATGTGGCCAACGTGGTGTGGTGCACCGGATTCCGGCACGAATTCGACTGGGTCGAACAATTGACCACCGGTGACGACGGGTGGCCGAAGGAGCGTCGGGGCGTGGTCGCCGACCTGCCGGGGCTGTACTTCGTCGGCCTGAAGTTCCAGAGTTCGTTCACCTCGATGTTGGTCGGCGGGGTCGGCAGCGACGCGGCATACATCGCGCGGCACATCGCCGACCGGGCCACGGTGCGGGCGCGTCCCGTCTCCGCCTGAGCCGATGGACGAGGAGCCCACCTTCGCGTACCACTGCCGGGAATGCGCCCGGCCGGTCGAGCCGACCCGGTCGGCCGACGGGTACGCCTTGATGCTGATGCCTGTGACGGCCCCGGACCGTTTCATGACGGCGGCGACGTCAGATGAGACCGGCTGCTGCGTCTGCCTATCCGGATTCCCGGCTGTCACTGGCGGCACGCACGAACGATGAGGTCGCCAGCTGCCCGGCCCTCCGGCGTAGGGAACAGCGGCCAGCCGTGGAACATGCCGTGTCCCTTGTGTAACTCGATGAAGGTTCCGGCCGCGCGGGCCCGCTCGGCCAGGTTGATCGCGTCGGTGTAGAGGATGTCGCGGTCAGCGGCGAACACGGTGATCGGGGCGAGGCCGCGCAGATCACCTCGCAGCGGGCTGACACGGTGATCACTGATGTCGAGGTCACCGGCGTACAGGCGGCCGTGTTCGGCCAATCCCGGCCGGCTTTGCAGGGGATCATTCGGCTCGATCTCCGCCTGGCGGGGGTCCGTCATGCTGACGTCAAGCCACGGACAGATGAGCACGAGCCGCGCCGGCTGCTCGCTGCCCTGATCGCGCAGCATCTCGGCGACGGCCAGAGCTATCCCGCCGCCGGAGGAATCACCCATCAGAACGACGTTGCCCGCACCATGCCGCTCGATCAATCTGGTGGCGAGCGCGGCGACCCCGGCGACGGTGGCCTCGGCGGTCGAGAACGGCGCGAGCGGGTAGATCGGCACTGTCACCTCGGCGGGCACCCGGCTGGTAACCCTGCCCACCTGATCCCAGTGGAAGGCCTTGATCTCGGCAATGTGTGCGCCGCCGTGCAGATACAGCACCTGCCGGATGGCCGGCCCACCGCGCGGGGCGCAGGTGTAAACCGGCCAGCCCGCGATGGTCTCGATCGACAGCCTCACCACCCGATCCAGCCGCCGCGGCGGGGCGTAGCGCCCCGGTCGCAGCGCAAGCGTCCGCTCCCGCTGCCGTGCCGCCTGCACACTCGACAGCCTGCGCTTGTTTCCCTGCGCTGTGATCAGCACCTGTAGAATCGCGTTCTGCCAGGAGGACACGGTTCTCCCTCTCCGCGCGTGCCGCTGTTGACTCTGTTGTAGTACGCCTGGCTGGCGTCCGCGCCATTCCCGGCCAACCATCGGGTTGCGCAGGCGACCGGCGGTCGCGATGCCGACGTGGTCGCGCGTGTGAGCGTGTTGGGTATCGGCGAATTGTTTGCACGCTATCGCATCAGGCGGCTTGGGGGTTGATGTCCGGCTTGGGAGCTGTGGCGCAGTCGTGCCCGTCCTGGTGTTCTATCGAAAGCGCACCCGGCCGCCGGCGGCGCATTTGCCGAGTAATTCATCTAACGCTATGTCGCATCACATGGGACGTCCTTCGGCGGGGCCGCTAGCAGGCGTTCGACCTCCCGCGTTATGCGTAAGGCCGCAGTCGGCGGCGGACTGTCATGAAATGCACAGCAGCGCGTGTTCGGGTGCTGCCTTCGCCCGCGACCCGACGCGCCATTTTCCGTCCGGTGAATGCGAGCGCTGACCGCATGACACGAGAATCGTGATCGCCCACCGGCTGAGCACGATCGTCGACGCCGACCTCATTCTGGTCCTGGAGGACGGAAAAATCGTGCAGCGGGGAACGCGCGACGAGCTCACGGAGCTGCCCGGCGCCTATCGGGATCAGGTCGCGGCCCAGCTGGGGTCCACCTTTCCGGACGCCCCGTCGTCGCGCTGACGGCCCGGTTCTGCGCCCGGCGCAGCTGCCACACACCTATGTCGAGGTGCCTCCCTTCTGCCGCAACTCGCCGATCGCGGTGCCGAGGTCGCTCTCGATGCCGTCGGGCCGCTGCAGGCCGTTCTTGAACAACAGCTCGACGAACGGCCGGCGCTCCGGGCGTCCGGCGGTGGCGAAGTAGGCCCGCAGGCCCTCCGCCAATTCGTCGTCCGAGGGCAGCGTGGCGACGTCGACCAGCTTCTTGATGCCGGTAACGGCCACCTTGTCGAACGATGCGATGCGCCGGGCGAAACCATCGGTGTACGCCTCGATCTCGGCGTCCGGCACGATCCGGTTCACGTACCCGTACGCGGCGGCCAGTTCCGCGGGGATGTCGTCCCCGCCGAGCAGGATCTCCAACGCGCGACCGCGGCCGACCAGCCGCCCCAGACGCGCCATCGGGCCACCCCCGGGCACGGCGCCGACACCGACCTCGAATTGGCCGAGGATCGCCTGCTCGGACGCGAAGCGGATGTCGGTGGCGAGGACGAATTCGCTGCCCGCCCCGCGGGTACGGCCGCGGACCAGCGAGATCGTGGCCACCGGCACCCTGCTGAGCCGCACGAAGTTGTCCAGGTACGGATGCAGGCCGGTCGGACCGGGCCGCATCCCCGCCACCCGGCTGTTGTCCGACTGGAAGTCCCAGTGGGCCATGAAATAGCCGGGTTTGTCGCTGCGGAAGACGACAACCGTGAGCTCCGGGTCGTTTTCGATGAGCCCAACGAGCTCGGCGAGTTGCTCGACGGTGTCCGGGTCCAGCAGGTTGACCGGGCCGTTGTCGAAGGTCACC
>Ga0081539_10007002_pt1 | contig 10463 bp, 7 predicted proteins | sample TabmetS4T2R2_FD_71023 | JGI IMG/M metagenome (GOLD analysis project Ga0081539, IMG submission 71023) | Tabebuia heterophylla rhizosphere microbial communities from the University of Puerto Rico - S4T2R2 | ecosystem: Host-associated > Plants > Roots > Rhizosphere ... | reverse complement strand
GGTGGTGGCTGCTGCCCACATTGCTGCTGGCGTTCATGTTCATTGGGCTGCTGCTGGTCAACCTGGGCTTGGACGAAATTGCAAATCCGCGCTTGCGCCAGGCGTCGCACTAGGAGGATAACATGACGGAACGAAATCGGGAAAATCCTCCGCTAGTACTCCGGGTTACCGACCTGTGCGTGTACTACGAAACGCCGAAAGGCGACGTGCTTGCCGTCGATGGCGTCAGTTTCGACCTGTATGAAGGCGAAACGCTCGGTCTGGTCGGCGAGTCCGGTTCGGGCAAGTCGACGGCGGCGATGGGCATTCTGCAACTGGTGACGCCGCCGGGGCGCATCGTCAACGGCGAAGTTGTGCTGGAAGGGCGTAACCTGCTGGGAATGCCCGAACAGGCTCTCCGGGAGATGCGCTGGGACAGGCTGGCGCTGATTCCACAGGGCGCAATGAACTCGCTCAACCCGACGATGAAGGTGAGTGACCAGATTGCCGACGTGATCGTCGCACACGAAGGACGTAAAGCCCTTAAAACCATGAAACCGCGCATCCTCGAACTTCTAACGATGGTTGGGCTGCCCGCGCGTGTATACGACCTTTACCCGCATGAGTTGAGCGGGGGTATGAAGCAGCGCGCCTGTATTGCGATGGCAATCGCGCTCAACCCGACCATCATCATCGCCGACGAATCGACCAGCGCGCTCGACGTGGTGGTGCAGCGCATCGTCGCCCAAACGCTGCTCAAGGTGAAACAGGCGCTCGGCGTGTCGATGATCATGATCGGGCACGACATGGGCTTGATGGCGCAGATGGTGGATCGCATCGCCGTGATGTACGCCGGGAAGATCGTCGAGATCGCCTCGATGCGCGATATGTTCACGCAGCCCAAGCACCCATATTCGCAACTGCTGATCGAATCCGTGCCTTCGCTCAAGGAGCGCAAGCCGCTCAGAATTACCGAAGGTATCACGCACGACCCGCGTAACCCGCCGCCGGGCTGCATTTTCCAACTGCGCTGCCCGTTTGTGATGGATCAATGCCGGATGGTGCCACCAGCGATGCGCGAAGTCAAGCCGCGCCAAACCGTCGCCTGTCACCTGTATCCAGAAAGTGAGGTAGCCCATGTCGCAGATGCTGCTGGAAATACGTAACGCGACCAAGGTCTATGGACAGCGTGGTGTTGGCGGAAAGAGGCGGGAAGTCGTCGCGCTTCAGAACTTCAACCTGAACATCCCGAAGTCTCCGGCGTCGATTATCACCATCGCAGGTGAAAGCGGAAGTGGCAAAACCACGCTGGCGCAGCTTGTGCTGGGTTTTACCCAACTCAGCTCCGGGCAAATCATCTATGATGGTCAGGATATGGCGGATGCCAGCCCCAAACAGTTGAAGGACTACCGCCGCCAGGTGCAAGCCGTCTTTCAAGACCCGTTTGGCGTTTACAATCCGTTTTACCGGGTCGAGCACGTCTTCGACATTGTGCTGAATAACTTCAAGCTCGCGCCGAATAAAGCAGCCGGGCGCGAGATGATCGAAGAGGCGCTGAACGTCGTCGGCTTGCATGGCGAGGACGTGCTGCGGAAATACCCGCACCAGTTGAGCGGCGGTCAGCGCCAGCGCATCATGATGGCGCGCGCCTACTTGATCAAGCCGAAGCTGATTGTTGCCGACGAGCCGGTATCGATGGTAGACGCTTCGCTGCGCGCCTCGATTCTGGATGTGATGATTCGCCTGAAGGAAGAGATGGGCATCTCGTTCCTGTACATCACCCATGACCTGAGCACCGCCTACCAGATCGGCGACCAGATTTTCATCCTCTACCAGGGGGCCATTGCCGAGAAGGGCAGTACCATCAGCGTGATCGACCACCCACATCCCCCCTACGTCCAACTGCTGGTCGATTCGGTGCCTGAGCCTGACCCGGACGTGAAGTGGGAAGGCGAAATCGTGCTGCCGAGCGAAGAAGAAATGCGTAGCTCGACCAACAGCGGCTGCCGCTTCTACCCCCGCTGCCCGAAGCGCATGAATCGCTGTTTGGAAGCGCAGCCCCCGCTGTACAAGGTTGACCAGGTGGATCATCAGGCGGCGTGCTACCTGTACGATGAGAATGAGGTCGCCGTCCCCGCCGAGATGCGTTAACCTTCGGCTGGTTGTTTTCCTTGCACTCTCGAAGGAGTTGTGAATCTTGTTCCACAAATTTCGCTGGACGCCGCAGAAAATCGCGCAGCGCATTGAGTTGATTGAGCCGCTGGTGTACCGCCAGCGGCAGCCGATTCCCGCCTTTCGCTATAAGACGCTCACTGGTCCGCTGGAAAACCCACCCGTTGGCGCTGAAATTGATGACAGCGACTGGCAAGTGATTGAACCTTGGAGCTACTGGGGCACCTGGAAGACCGATTTCGCGATGCGGACGGAGTTCACGGTTCCGGCGCACTGGGATAAATCGGCTCCGATTGGGCTGCACCTGCCAATTGGCAATTCGGGCGACTTCAGTCACCCGGAAGGGCTGGCGTACATCGATGGGCAGCCCTATGCCTCGGCAGACCGCCACCACCACGAAATGCGGCTTCCGGCAAGCGTTCAGGATGGGCAGCCGCACCGGCTGGCGGTGTTTGGCTGGACGGGGCTGGGCGGCTGGGATGCGGGCGACCCGAAAACCAAATTGTACATGAAAGAATGCGCGGTGGTTCAAATTGACCAGCCGACGCGGGATTTCATCGCTGCGGCGCGGGTGGCGCACGGTGTCGCAGGCGAGTTGGATGATAACAGCCAAGTCAAGGCGCTGCTCTACAATGCCCTCGATGCGGCGTTCCAGGTGCTGGATACCCGCGATCCATTGGGGTCGGATGCGTTCTACGTCAGCGTACCCGACGCGCTCAAGACGCTCAAGGAAGGCATCACGGCGGCAGGTGAGCCGATGAACGTGGATATTATCGGCGTGGGGCACGCACACATCGACGTGGCGTGGCTGTGGACGTTGGGGCAGACGGTGCGGAAGTCGGGGCGCACGTTCAGCAACGTGCTGCGCCTGATGGAAGAATTCTCCGATTACACCTTCAGCCAGAGCCAGGCGCAGTTGTACAGCTACACTGAGAAGTATTACCCGGAAATTTTCGCGCAGATCAAGCAGCGTGTGGCGGAAGGGCGCTGGGAGCCGATGGGCGGCACCTGGGTCGAGCCGGATTGCAACGCCATCGGTGCAGAGTCGCTGGCGCGGCAGTTTTTGCTGGGACGCGGCTATTTTCGCAGACATTTTGGCGACGTGGATACGCCTGTGCTGTGGCTGCCGGATACGTTCGGCTATAGCTGGGCGCTGCCGCAGTTGATCAAGCAGGCGGGGATGAAGTATTTCATCACCCACAAGATGAGTTGGAACCAGTACAACCAGATGCCGCACCAGATTTTGTGGTGGCAGGGCATCGACGGCACTAAAGTGCTGACCCATTTCCTGACCACGCTTACGGGGGACATCTTCCTGCCGTACTCGACGACCTACAACGGCAACGTCTCGGCAAAAGAAATCATGGCGACCTGGAACAACTTCCGCCAGAAGGAACTGCATAACGAACTGATCACCGCCTATGGGTACGGCGATGGCGGCGGCGGTCCCACCCGCGAGATGATCGAAAACGTCCACGAGTTTCAGGCGATGCCTGGTGCGCCGCGCGTGCGCGCGGGAACCGTGCGCGAATTTCTCGATAACCTGGAAGCGAAGGCTTCCGACAACCTGCCGGTGTGGAACGGCGAGTTCTACCTGGAATACCATCGTGGGACATTCACCAGCCAGGCGCGCAACAAGCGCAGCAACCGTAAGAGCGAATTCCTGCTGCACGACGCCGAATTTCTGGCGGCGCTGGCAGCATTGACGACCGATTACGAGTACCCGCGCGAGGAGTTCGCGCAGGCGTGGGAATTGATCTGCCTGAACCAGTTCCACGATATTCTGCCGGGGTCGTCGATTGGCGAGGTCTACATCGACAGCGCCAAAGACTATCAGGTGATCGAAGGGCTGGGCTGCCAGACCCGTGATTTGGCGTTGGAGGCGCTGGGGCGTTCGCTGCCGTCAAACAGCAGCATTCTGGTCGCCAACCCGACCTCGTTTGCGGGCAGGCGTATCGGTCTGCTCCAGGATAAGCTGAAGCCGGGCACGCACTTGGTGGACAGCAGCGGTAACGCACTGGCGGTTCAGTCGGTTGAGGGTGGCACGCTGATCGAGTTCCCGCATCTGGAAGCCTACAGCGTGGGTGGTTTGAGCGAATCCACCGAACAGGCGACTTTGCCAGCGGGTGAACTGTCATTAAGCCATTCCAACCCGGAGACGGTACTTGAAAATGCGCTGGTGCGGGTTGAACTGAACGCGAACGGCGAAATCACCCGGTTGTACGATAAGCAGGCGGGGCGGGAAGTGCTCGCGCCGAACGCAACCGGAAATGTGCTGCTGGCGTTTGAAGACCGTCCTATGAACTTCGATGCGTGGGACATTGACGTGTTCTACGAAGACCGCACCGAGAAGGTCGAAGGCGTCGAGAGTATCGAGGTGATCGAGCAAGGACCGCTGCGTGCTGGGATTGAAATCAAGCGGCGCTACCGTAGCAGCCAAATCCATCAGAAGATTTACCTGTATCGTGACAGTAAACGGCTGGACTTTGACACCTGGATCGACTGGCACGAGCACCACATTCTGCTGAAGGTTGCGTTCCCGGTGGATGTGCTGAGCACGTCAGCAACCTTTGACGTGCAGTGGGGCAACGTTGAACGCGCGACGCACCGCAACACGACCTGGGAGTGGGCGCGCTTCGAGACCTGTGCGCACAAGTGGGCAGACCTGAGCGAAGGCAATTACGGCGTGGCGCTGCTGAACGACTGCAAGTATGGCTACGATGTTTACAACAACACGCTGCGGCTGAGCCTGCTCAAGAGCGCGACCAACCCTGACCCGAACGCCGACCAGGGCGAGCACCTGATGACCTACAGTCTGCTGCCGCACGAAGGCGATTGGCGCGCGGAAGTGGTTCCGGTGGCGTATGACCTGAACGACCCGGTGATTGTGTGGCGCGTGCCCAACGGCGCAGGCATGGGTGAAGGTTCGGTCGGATCGCTGGTCTCAGTGGATGTGCCGAACGTGGTGATCGAGACAGTCAAGCAGGCGGAAGATGGCAACGGCATCATCGTGCGGCTGTACGAAGACCAGCGTTTCCGCAACAAGGCGACCATTCTCGCAGGCTTCGCGCTGGCGGAAGCATACATCTGCAACCTGCTCGAAGAGAATGAGACACAGCTGGATGTCAGCGATGACGCGGTGCAGTTGGAGATGACGCCGTACAAGATTGTGACGCTGCGCCTCGTGCCGAAGCAATAAAAGATTCAACGCAAAGACGCAAAGGAGAGGCACGCGCGCGTGCCTCTCTGTATTTGTATTACAGTGAGGTCAGCGCGCAAGTGGGGTTGCGTTGAGTAAAAGCGCCCGTTAGCGGCGGGTCATGGAATAGCGCACTTCAGGCGCGGTGTTCCTGCCTGCGCTCAGACGCATGGTGACACATGCGAGCGCGCTCCGCTAGCCGTCGCAAAGCGACTCAGTAGGTGACACTACCGAACCCAGTACGATCCGTGCATGATGGCAGAGGCGGTGTTTGCTACAGACAGTCGGCATGAAGTGATATTCATTTGTTAAAGAGCATTGGCGAAACCAGTTCGCCTATATACCTCTATCATAGAACAGATTTTCGGTTTGAATAGTCACAAATGTGATCACAAATGTCCACTTTTTGAGGGAAGATTTTAATGTGCATGTGAAATTCGGCGCAAGTGTGGGATAAAAACGCCCAATGTGGGTTATTTTTGCGTTGTAAGGTTCAGTTATATTCGCGCTGAGCGTAAGTCATGAAAGTTATCCCACATTTGAGGGAAAGGCGTAGATGCAGTGGGAACTAGGGGAGTGGTGAATTATGCAGGTATAAAGGGTACGGCATCGCCGTGCCCCTACAAATGCGTATCACTGATGTTCAGCACTCCCGGAATTGGCGAGATATGGGTGAAGGGGATAGCCTTGAGCATGTCGTGAAAAGGGGCGGGAACGATGCGGATTTACAGCGCGGATCAGGTGATGCGAATGCTGCCGATGCGGGACGCGATTGAGGCGATGCGGCGCGGGTTTATCGCGCTTTCGACCGGGAAGGCGAGTGTTCCGGTGCGCGGCGTGCTGCCCGTCAACGGGAATACGACGCTGACGATGCCCGCCTACATTCACGGCAGCGCCGTAAGCGTGGTGAAGGTGATTTCGGTATACCCCGGTAACGCGGAACGAGGACTGCCAGTGGTGCTGGGGATTGTGCTGGTACTGGACGCAGATACCGGTGAAGTGGTGGCGCTGATTGACGGCGGCGCGCTGACGGCGCTGCGAACAGGCGCGGCGTCCGGCTTGGCGACTGAACTATTGGCAGTGCCGGACGCGCATGTGCTCGCGGTGCTTGGGGCGGGGAAGCAGGCACGCACGCAAGTCGAAGCCGTGTGCGCCGTGCGCCCGATTGATCACATTCTGGTGTACAGCCCGCGCAACGCGGCGGCATTCGCGGACGAACTGCGCGCGCGCTATGGCGTGGAAGTGGCGGTGACCGCGAATGCGAAGGATGCGGTGCATGAGGCGCAGGTCGTGGTTGCCGCGACCAATAGTTCTACTCCAGTAGTGCGGTTGGAGGATGTACAGCCGGGCGTGCATATTAACGGCGTTGGTTCATTTCGCCCGGAGATGCAGGAGATTGCGGCGGATGTGGTGCAGGCGGCGAAGATCGTGGTCGATCACCGGGCGAGCGCGTGGCAGGAAGCGGGCGATCTGATCATCCCGCGCGATCTGGGGCTGATCCACGAGAGTGATGTGTACGCTGAGCTGGGCGAGATCGCGGCGGGGTTGCGTCCGGGACGCGAATCAGCAGCGGAGATCACGTTTTTCAAGTCGGTGGGCAACGCGGTGCAGGATGCAGCGGCGGCGGAGAAACTGATCGAACTTGCGGGCTGATGAGGAAGGGGCACGGCGAAGCAACTTTAGTTGCATCAAACTCGTTTGCACATGCCCCTGCGGAATGTTGCTTAGGTGCCTTTTGGCGTGAAGCCGAGCAAGCCGGTGAAGTGCTTGGAGATTTTGCCGTTTTCGAGCACGAATACGTCGTAGACGCGGGCGGTGCCTCCCGCCGTTTCGACGGTGGCTTCAAAGAAGATCGAATCGTCGCCTTCGGTATACTTGTCGGTAGAAAGCAGTTTGATGTAACCCAGCCCCTTGACGTATTCGCGGAAATACGGGACCAGCGCCTCCGCACCTGTGATCTTGTTGGTGAAGCTGAGCAACTGGGCATCGTCGTTGTACTGGTTGGCGATCAAGCCTTCGGGGTCGTTATTTTCCAGGAACTGAATCTGCCGTTCGTAAAATTCACGGTACTTGTTCGGCGCTTGGGTCATGGAATCGAATCTCCTCATCGTCAAAAGTGAGTGATAGCACAAGTGTCATTATATGCTTTTTTCTTAGCACTCGAACATAGAGATTGGGCATTGCGGCAACGTTATTGTTTCACCGTGCAACGGGCTATACTCAGCGCATGATAGGCTAAAGTGATGTTCGCATGACACAGTATGATACGGTGGTCGTCGGGTCAGGACCGAACGGGCTGGCGGCGGCGATCACGATTGCGCAACAGGACGGGAAAGTGCTGGTCGTCGAGGGTAAGGAAACCATTGGCGGCGGGATGCGTTCGGCGGAACTCACGCTGCCTGGCTTCGTGCATGATGTATGCTCCGCCATTCACCCGATGACGCTGGCTTCGCCAATCTTCTCCAAGCTACCGCTGAGGGGCTATGGGTTGGAGTGGATTGAGCCGCCTGCCGAGTTGGCGCACCCGCTCGATGACGGCGACGCGGTAATTGTCCGGCGCTCGGTTGAGGATACGGCGGCGACGCTGGGTGAAGACGAAGGCGCATACCGTCGGCTGTTCGGCTGGCTGAGCGGACGGTATGGCGATTTGTTTGAAGATTTCCTCGGTCCACTGCCGATTCCGCCGAAGCATCCGATTTTGATGGCGCTGTTCGGCGTGAACGCGCTGCTTCCGGCGATGGCGCTGGCAAAGCTGCGCTTTCGCACGGCACGCGCGCGGGCAGTGTTCGGCGGGATGGCGTGTCACTCAATTATGCCGCTGGATACCCTGGCGACGGCGGCGTTTGGGTTGATGCTGCAAACAACAGCACACGCAGTTGGCTGGGTGTTTCCGCGCGGCGGCGCGCAGAAGATTGCCGATGCATTGGCGAGTTATTTTCGTTCACTGGGCGGCGAGATCGTGACCGGGCAGATGGTGCAAACGCTGGATGAACTGCCGTCCGCACGGGCGACGTTTCTGGACGTAACGCCGCGCCAGTTCGTGCAAATCGCGGGCGACAAACTGCCGAGCAGCTACCGGCGCAAGCTGGAAGGCTACCGCTATGGTGCGGGAGTCTTCAAGATGGATTTCGCGCTCTCCGCGCCGATCCCCTGGCGGAACGCCGAAGTCGCGCGGGCTGCAACCGTGCATCTGGGCGGCACGCTGGAGGAACTGCGGGCAAGCGAAAGAGCAGTGGGGCGCGGCGAACACCCGGAGCGCCCGTTCGTGCTGCTGGCGCAGCACAGTTTGTTCGACTCGACGCGCGCGCCAGAAGGCGAGCATACGGTGTGGGCGTACTGCCATGTGCCGAACGGATCGACGATAGACATGAGCGAGCGAATCGAGGCGCAGATCGAGCGGTTTGCGCCTGGCTTCCACGATCTGATCCTGGCGAAAACCGTGATGAATACGCAGGCGGTAGAGCGCCACAACCCGAATTATATTGGCGGCGACATCAACGGCGGCGTGCAGGACTTGCGCCAGTTGTACACACGCCCGACGCTGCGGCTGAACCCTTATTCGACCCCGCTGAAGGGCGTGTACCTGTGCTCATCGTCGACGCCACCGGGGGGCGGAGTGCATGGGATGTGCGGGTATCACGCGGCGCGGCTGGCAAGGCTGTAACGTGGGCACGCTGCTCAGCGAGTCTTGAACCTGAAGAAATGACCAAACTGAAGTTGGGGTAATATAGTTCAACTATTTCTGTAGAGCTTTCTTGATAGATCAATATTTATAGAATTTGTTGGGAAGGGTTGAATGATGAGCGAGATAAAGGGCGCACGGCTTTCAACTTCGACATGGGCATTGCACCGCACGCTGGGAGTGACGTACCCGGATACGCCTACGTGGGCGAGTATTGGAGCGGACGCCACTTATGGGCGTGGCAGTATCACCCTGTTGGAACTTCCGGCGCGGATTGCAGCGATGGGCATTCATACCCTGGAGATCGTCCACTTTCACTTGCCATCGCGCGAAATAGCGTATTTCAATGAATTGCGAGCGGCGCTGAGCGAGGCTGGTGTAGAATTATTTTCGCTGCTGATTGACGACGGCGACATCACGCACCCGCAGAATGCTGAGCGTGATCTGGCATGGATCAGTGGGTGGGTCGAGACGGCAGCGGCGATGGGCGCAAAGGCGACGCGGGTGATCGCAGGGAAGGCTGCGCCGACGGAAGAGGCGCTGAAACGCAGCATCGACGGGCTGATGAAGCTGGTGCAGGTCGGTAAAGCCAACGGCGTGCGCGTGATGACCGAAAACTGGTTCAGCCTGCTTTCGACGCCGGATTATGTGCGGCGGGTGCTGAGTATGGTGGACATCGGCTTATGCTGCGACTTTGGCAACTGGGGCGGCGAGACCAAGTACGAGGATTTGGCGGAGATTATGCCGTTCGCCGAATCGTGCCACGCGAAATGCTTTTTCAGCGAGGACGGAGCGCCAAATCGTGACGACTATCTACGGTGCCTTGAGCTTGCGAAAGCAGCGTTCTTCAACGGACCGTACACGCTGATCTACGATGGACTGCCTGAAGACGAATGGGCAGGGCTGGCGACTGAGAAGGCGATGGTGGAGCCGTATCTTCCGAACAATTGAGCCGTTGAGAAAACTTGACCGCCAACAACCCATGATTGCTCCGCTGCCCATTAGTCGGAGAGTCGTTCCGCGAGACCGGGTTCGCTGGCTTCGCGGACAATCACCTGCGTGGTGTTGTGCCACGCAGCGCAGGCTTGTATGGCGGATTTAAGCTCTGCCACCAGCGCGTCATCTGCGACCACACTCGGCTCAAGGTGCAGCGCCTTGACCTCAAAAATGCCTTCTTTGCGGTGGGCTTTGGGATCGAGACGACCAATCAGCGCATTGTTGTACAGAATCGGCAGCGTGAAGTAGACGTATTTCCGCCTGGGCGCGGGGGTATACACCTCAATTTTGTAATCAAAGCGGAACAGGTCAAGCGCCCGCGCCCGATCCCACACCAGCGGGTCAAATGGGGACAGCAAAGTCGTTTTGGAAACGGGTATCTGACCCTTGGCTGCCGCTTCAATCGCCACCTGTTGATCAGGATGAAAATAACCG
>Ga0081539_10007001_pt1 | contig 10464 bp, 8 predicted proteins | sample TabmetS4T2R2_FD_71023 | JGI IMG/M metagenome (GOLD analysis project Ga0081539, IMG submission 71023) | Tabebuia heterophylla rhizosphere microbial communities from the University of Puerto Rico - S4T2R2 | ecosystem: Host-associated > Plants > Roots > Rhizosphere ... | reverse complement strand
GATGGACATACCTGTCGCGCGCAACTTGGTCAGAAAGTCGATCCAGCCCACATCGTCAGTGGTGTAGCGACGGTGTGTATTCTGTTCGCGGTCTATGGGATGGATGAGTCCAATGCGCTCGTAATAGCGCAGGGTGTGTGCACTCAGCCCTGTCGCTTGGGCAACTTCTTGAATCGTGAGTTTGTCTTTTTGGATATCCATAGGCGTAGTTTACATCTTAGAGTGTGCTCTAAGTCAAGGTTTATTAAACAATTGTTGGCCGAATCTCGTAGCGAGTAATTTAGGCCAGCTGGCCTAGCGGTTTTGCAAGCGGTACGGGATTCCAAAAAAGGTATCTCCAGCTATAATTTTTTCAATCGCGATTCTTTGTTGATGAGACCCATACCAAATGAGCAGATCGGCTTTCCCAGCACAAGTAGAAGAGTCAACCTCGACACCGACATTTTCCGGAGCAACCTGCTCGATTTCTTGAATAACATCCTGATGTTGCTCAAGCATACTTTTGACTTCACTTTCTGTTGGTAATTCATTGCAGGAGAGATAATGATTTCGATTGTCGAGAACATAATAGTCGTAGGCGCGTTGCAGAGGTTTGAACTGTACTTCAACAACAGTTCCAACAGCGCAAACAAGCAAGAATGCTATGATTAAAAAGAAAATACTCTTCCGCAGCTTCTTTTTCATATAACCGTAGTAACGACTTCAGTCGTTCGTTTACAGGTTCAGTTACGCTTCTGGGATAAATAAGTGTTGTGGCAGTGCTAAAGAAGTTGCTACTAAGAAGTTAGGCAATTACAGTTACCTTGAATAATACTTATGGCCTACCTGTAAACCATAATTTTCGCAAGCCGGTCGCACAGCCATATTGCAGAATCATATGTTCTTGCCTTAGCTCTCCCTTCTCATACAGATTCCCCAAGTCAAATTCAGATTGGGTTGTGTAGAAAAGTTTGAGTCCCTGACCAGGAGGTGTATTTGTGCTGAGAATCTCCAGACTGTATTGTTTTCCCATTGAGCTCCACTCGGGGTCAAATGGCAGCGTATACCAGTCCTCCGTGATGATTTGGTCATTTGCAATGGAACGATCGATTAGGGTCTGGTTGTTCGTTCGATCTTGCAAAATGAAGCGTGTCATCCCCTGATCTTCCGGTATCGACGGACTAAGCATCACACGTAGTTCTGCGAATCCATTACATGCCACCTTAATTTCCTGGGTAATGGTCGCGATGGGTTGGGAGATGTGAGTGTCATCACCAAAATCCTTGTAAAGCGGCCGATAACATGATCCAGTTTGGTAAAAGGTCGAGCCGCACGGTACATGAAACGAGAGAAATAATCCCAAAACATTTAGAAAGAAAGCGACACTCAAAAAGCTCAGTATCAATTTAGGTGAGGAAACCGTGATTTTGCTTGTCCATGAAAAACTAGCTATAGCCAAAAATAACAGCAGAGATAAGGGGACGAAATATCGCCCCTGTATCCCAAAAATTTGGTCTGAGCCAACGGGTGTAAACGTCGTGTACTCCGCTCCAACCGTGGCGAGGTAGCCAGCCACAAACACGAAGATAAAGACAACACGAAATTTCCAATTGACTTGCTTATGGGTCGAATTCATCAATATAACTATGCTCAAACCTAACAGAAAGAAGAGCGAAACGATTTGCGGGGGAGTCCAATAATAGTAGCCATAGCCGTTGATCCATCCCCGAAAATAAGTCCCTCCATTTTTGACCAAGTCTTTGATGATAAGTTGAGGAAAAATAAATGGATGATCGAATATGTAGTGCAGTTGGGCCGTAGGATTGGCGTCGTTTGCCAATAGAGTATCCGATTGGGCAGATGCAATCATATACCAGCCTACTACTTCAACAAGGAAGAGAACGACCGTTGCCACGAGCAGGAATACATACATTCCCTTATTGGAAAATCGTGAGGGCGGAATCAGTAGAAAGGGAAGCAAGATCAGTGGAATGAGATTAAGTTTTCCAAGAAAAAGTAGAAAAATCAGAAGAACTAAATTAATCCATTCCTTCCAACCAATTCCCTCAAACTTCGCCGCTCTCAAGCATCCAGCAATGAATAAAAATCCTATTCCATTCGAAATCGCATCTGGGCTGATGGTCGTGGCTTGAAATAAAGCCATGGGAGAGGCTGCTACAAGGAGGAGAATCCATTTTCCAAAAGGGATCAAATGAATTGCTAGCCATACCAGAATCAAATAACTGATCAGGCTGGCGAACCGACATATATAGAAGACAGGCAACGCAGGCAAACCTACATTACGACCAAAGACGCGCATCACGATTGCCTGCGGAAACAAAAGTGGTGGTGAATAGACCGATTTGGTGTGGATTTCGCGGTGTACAAATCCATAGTCGTATAGCGATGCTCGAGCGTATTTTTGCCAAAATTCATCATCGATGATGCCCTTGCTGCCTTGTTGTCGGTAAGCAAAGTCTCGAAACAAAGTTGGGTATTTTATGTCCCGTGCAGACATTTGCCCAGGGATAAAGGAGAACGCCGATAACTCCCAAACACGGACGAGATGGTCTTCTTCATCGTATCCTGCCCCCGGTGGGATCAAGAGGATCATAGGTATGCCGAAAATAAGCAGTAATAGAATGAAGGAAATCTCAACCTTTGAGATATGTACGTTATTTACCCTGGTCGTTAATGAGCAAAGCATTGATCAATTCTTCTCTTATAGAGAAATAGCCTAATTGCAAATATGGAACAAATACAAGTATATAGCATGAGTTGTCCAAATTTGGGAGTGCCCGAGTAGTGTAGGATTGTTTCTGTAAATTTAATAAGAGAGTAGGTCACATGTTATCCTTGCGGTTGCGATACCAAACAGGAGAAGCATATGACCTACCGCCAGGATTTTACCTTACCTGCTGAGCTCGTGGAGCAGGTGGCCGAGCAAGGATTAGAGATTCTGCCGGAACTGATCCGGATCGTGATCAACGCTGCGATGCAAGCGGAACGCAGCGAGCATCTGCAAGCAGAACCTTACCAACATACCGAGGAACGTCAGGGTTATGCTAATGGATTCAAACCCAAGACACTGCGGACGCGGGTTGGGGAGATCACCTTCGCAGTACCCCAAGTCCGGGAAGGTGGGTTCTACCCGCAAGCGTTGGAGAAAGGGTTGCGCAGTGAACGAGCTCTCACGTTGGCCCTGGCGGAAATGTATGTGCACGGTGTCTCTACTCGCAAGGTGAAGGCGATCACCGAGCAACTGTGCGGCGTAAATATCAACTCGTCCGCAGTAAGCCAGGCTGCTGGGCAACTGGATAACGAACTGACCAAATGGCGAGAGCGACCGCTGGACGAATATCCGTTTCTTTTCCTGGATGCCTACTATGAGCAGGTCCGGGAAGACGGGCAGGTTCGTGATCTAGCGGTCCTGGTGGCAGTGGGCGTCAATCCAGCAGGCAAACGGGAAATCTTGGGCGTTTCCGTGTCACTGAGCGAGCATGAAATCCATTGGCGAACCTTCCTGGAAAGCCTGAAGCAGCGTGGATTGGGCGGCGTGCAGCTCATTACCAGTGACGATCACCGTGGCCTACGAGCAGCCCGCCTGGCTGTTTTTGGTGGGATCCCCTGGCAAAGATGCCAGTTCCATTTGCAACAGAATGCCCAAGCGTATGTGCCTCGCAAGAACATGCTCGGCGAAGTGGCAGCCGATATTCGCACGATCTTTGATGCTCCCGACCGCGCTACCGCTGAAACCTATCTGACCAAAGCGGTGGAAAAGTACTCCAAGACCGCCTCTCGCTTGTCCGAGTGGTTGGCAACAAACATCCCGGAAGGCCTCACGGTCTTTGCCTTTCCGGCAACCTTTCGCAAACAACTGCGCACCACCAATGGCGTGGAACGGTTGCATCGTGAAGTTCGGCGCAGAGCGCGCGTGGTTTCGATCTTTCCGAATCCTGCTTCTTGCTTGCGACTGGTGTCCGCGATCCTTACAGAGATTAGCGAAGAGTGGTTGACCGGCAGAACATATATAAATTTTGAAGGTGCAATTTAACAATACAAGCAAGGATCTATGTGACCGAATTTACAGAAATTACCTTGCACTATCGGGTGATAAACCCTGTAATGCCTCCTGCGGACGAATGTTGTTGTAATTTTTCAATCAATTATCAGTGAGAAACCGTACCTCCTCCAAGTTGTCGAATGAGTGAGCGTCCAAAATGTTCTCGCGATAGGTTTCATTGAAGCACTTAATATAAACATTCTGAGCAGGTTTCCCAGCTGGACGTGGAGCAACTAAGTGGAATATATTCTAGGGAATTAGAAATATCTTTTCGTTCCAATTTCATACATTTGTTTATCGATACTTCTAGGATCAGTTTGGGAGCGCTTGCATTCAAAGAACTTATGGTTTGATGTGAAACACTCCCAAGTTTTGATTCCGACATCCGTTTTTGGACTGTGGTTTACTACACTTTCTCCACAGGGAATTGAATCTCGTTAACCGTGTTCGGATCGTTCTGGTCGCCTAGTTTGTCAGGCAGCCGCAGATTCAACTCGCGTCCAGGACCAACAATCTGATAGCCATTCTGGTCAATCCACTGGGCAAGTGCATCATATGCCTCGCCAATGGTTGCAAATGGACCCGTGTGAACGACACAAGCCATCTTTTCATAGGCAGGCAAGTGGTAAATCTTGACACCATTCTGAGCACTAAGCTCCTCCACAATGGGCATGACCACTTCAATATCCCAGTCGCGTTCCTTAAACTCCTTATCGTGATAGATCGCCATAGGTGGACCAATCATCTTGGCGCTTTGTCCATTGAGGTAAGCGAGTAGTTCATCCCATAAGGAACGCTGATCTGGAGGGGTGGGAACAACGCCGCGCACGGAAGCGACTTTAAGCGGTTCAATTTTCTTGAGCACAACATCATATTTAGACATAGAATTCTCCTGTTCGATTTGTCTCAGCCAGAGTTCTACGCGGTCGAGGCGTTCCTCTTCTTCCTCCATTCGCTGCCTGATCTCCGCCTGACGTAATTTCAGCATCCCGCGCATCTGCTCCGTGGATAGGTCGCCCTCGAGGAGATAGCCAATTTCCTCCAGTGAGAAGCCCAAATCTTTGAGCGCCAGGATACGATACAGACGAGGCAACTGGTCGCATTCGTAATAGCGATAGCCAGTAAAGCGATCCACTTCGATGGGCTCGAGCAGGCCCATCTCATCGTAGAAACGAAGGGTCTTGATAGAAACACGGCTGAGTTTAGAAAAGTCTCCGATCCGGATCATTTGAAGGCCTCCGAGGTCTTTATACACCCTCCAGCAAGGGGAGAGTCAAGATTCTTAGCACAGAAGTTCTAGTGGGTACGTTTTGGGCCCTCGCAGCGTCTGCGACCCCACAAAGGACGTTATAAAGTATGATGGTCTCACATCGTACCTTTTGGGATAGACCGCTTTTGAGCGTAGGTGAATCAACAAAACAGGTGAAGCAAAGTCGCCTCACCTGTTTTCATTTTACTCCTTTGTGGATTTTGCGTGGCTAGAGACTATCCACTCGAAGATGGTGTCTGTGTAGGTTGTGTAGAGGGAGCCTCATCAGGTCGAGGTCCATGTGGACCGAAACCAAATCCAAAGCCGGGACCATCGAGGAAACCTTTCTCAAGCCCCTCCAATAGCCAGTCCGCTTTCTCCTGCGTGATTGTCCCGGCGGCGGCAGCTTGCTCGATCCGTGTTCGCAATTCCTCTTCCCGCGCAGCTTGGATCGCATCCTGAACAGTCTGGAAATCTACACCGGCTTCGGTGGCAAGCCTTTCGAGAGTCTTTCCACTGCGCAGCGCAGTGATTAACTCATCGGTTGTCATATTAAGAGCTTCCGCAGCAACCTGCAATCCTTCCAGCCCGAGGCCGCGACCACCGCCTGGGCCGCCTCCATGCAACAGCACATTTGACGGACTCTGTGCATATACGCTCGTCGCACCAACGATACCAACGACCAACAGCGCGACCAGTAACCCGCCGATCAAAATAGACTTTTTATTTTTCATTGTTTCATCTCCATTCATGTATTTTGGCTGGATCAATCCAACCTGCACAAATCTTATCTGGAGGCTGTTATGCAGTTGTGAAAAGCTTGTGGGGAAATTGTGTTGATTAAGGTCATTGCGAGGAAGTGCGAAGGACGGACGAAGCAATCTCTATTTCGTTTCACTCTAACTGTGCTTCTCTCAACATACCTTTCACTTTTGATGGTTTTTTACAGTTGTAAACTATTCGTAAAGATTCAAAATGGTCGTTCTCGGTCATAATATGCTCATCATTGCGAGGGCGCTTCGAAACCTCAACACGGACATTGCTGCATCAACGTAGACATCGCAACCACAATACAAACATCATAGCTTCACCATAGACTTCATTGCAGCACCATCATAAACATCGTAGATACAACGCAGACACCGCAGCGCAACATAGACATCGCAGCACCATGACAGACACAGCCCTCTCAATGCGGACACCGCTCTCGCAATGATCATCAGTATACACGGCGGCTTGTTTCCAGCATTTTTTGATGATCGTCCGAAAAGACGATCATGCACACGGAAACAAGCTTGCTATTTAACGTAGGCAAACGTCCCGAAGGTTTTCTGAGGAAACATTGTTGCTAGTCATTCAAACCTTGAGTAACAGTCTATATCAATCAACATCGCTTCATGGAGGTACCGAAAATGAAATCTCTCGTTCGTATCTTTCTCACTTTTCTCATGCTCGCTGGCATTCTTTCTGCTTGTGGGATGCCAGCCGCGATGCCATCCACAAATGATGTGGTCAACACTGCCGTTGCTGGAACACAACAAGCGCAGGCGCTCGCCCAAGCAACGGTCAACGCCTCTGTATTGACGGCTATGCCAGTAACACCAACGGAAGGTCCAACCGTGGAATACACTTCCCTCACCGAAGAGGAACTGGCCACGCTGATTGATCAAGCCGTCGCTGAGGCTGTGGCTGCCACCGAACAAACCACAGCAGCGGTCACAACCACCACCAGCGACGATTCGGTCACCTCAGACGAAGTTGTCTATGTGTACGATTACTATTACTATGCAGAATACTGCGTGGAATATACAGAAGAATTACTTAACGAGTACTATAACCGATATGCAGGCCTGGCGGAGGAAATGCTCGTTGAACTGAACGCAATTGAATCTGAACTCACACAGATGAATAACACCCTAAGTTCCATTGACTCTTCCTTGCAGGAAATTAGTAATACCCTCGAACAGGGATTGGCGGTTGCGGAAGAGACCATCAATCAACTTGAGACCGCGGCGCAAACCGCGCAGACCAATGCACAGGAGTTACAAACTCAGGCACAGGATATGATGTCTCAGCTTCAACTGGATCAGGAAGGTCGCTTGCTGGATCTCTCCCAGATTCAGCCGAACAACATTCCTACCGATCGCATCAGTTCTTTGCAAACCGCTTTTGAATTCCTGGATATGGGGAAATTGGCAATGGGCGATAACAAGCTTTCGCGCGACGAACTGATGGCGCTTGCACAGCTTGGCGTTAATGCTCAGGCAGGTTTCCAAAATTTTGGCGGGAATGCCGGATCTGGTGGCGGACCCGATTTGAGTCAATTCACCGGCAAATTCACTGAGATTACCGGTCAGCTCGCACGCGGACAAATGCCACAAGCCCGCGGCAACTTGGATACTTTTGAGCGCTCGCTTGGTGAGCGTCCCCGCCCAGGTGCTGCTCTCAAACGCCCATAAAACTAATTTCAGTAAATGACAGAAGTTGAAAGAATGCCCGAAGCAAATCGGGCTAATTTTTTATATATTCGTAGCGCGGGTTGCTAACCTGCCAATGTTTGTTTTCAAATGACTTTATTTATGAAATTGTGCTCTAGGCAGCGTCCTCCTGCTGGGCACAGCGGCTTGAGCATAATCAGTGAACTTTATTTCAAATATTCACGTCTTAGGTAGGGAGGAGATCGCTATGATAATCAAAAAGAAAACTTTGTTTGGCGTTATTTTTCTTATTCTTATGATCTCGGGGATTTTGTTACTACAACTTTATCGTCAGCCGCTTGGACCCGCGTTGGAATTGCCAACTCCTACGCAAGCACCTCCCACGATTACCTTATCTCCCATCCAAGAAGTCAATATCACAGTGGATCGCACACCCACACAACGTCAGCCTACCGCCACGCAGACAGCTACACCTCAGCCGCTCTGTGGTGGACCTGCGGTCATGAATATCCTCGCTATCGGTTCAGATGCGCGCGGCAATCATTATCTGTATGGCTTAGCGGATGTTATCCGCCTTGTACGCGTGGACTTTGTCCATGGGCGCGTGACCATTCTCGAATTGCCGCGCGACCTGTGGGTGCAGATTCCTGAAATATCAGACCATTATGGGATTACAGAGGGCAAGTTGAATCAAGCCTATCTATATGGCAACAAAGGACTCGGGTATTATGATGGTCCCGGTGAGGGGCCTGGTTTATTGGCGCGTACCTTGAGTCTTAACTTTGGCGCCCAACCCGATCATTACCTTGCAGTCAACATGCGTACCTTTGAAGCCATCGTCGATGCCATGGGCGGGATCGATGTCTACTTACCTTATGATGTGAGCGCGAAGACGCCTCAAAACCCCAGAGCGTTTGGGGTGAAGGCGGGCCAGCATCACTTTGATGGGAAGACTGCATTGATGGTGGCGCGGATTCGCCAATACTCCACGTTCAGTCGCGCCGAAAATCAGAATATCATTATGTGCGCCATACGCAAAAAGTTGCTCAGCCCGGCGATTGTGCCTGCGATCCCGAAGCTAGCCAAAGACTTCCGTAATTATGTCCAAACCGATTTCAGCCCCGAACAAATCAACCAACTCGCTTGCCTGGCCAAACAAATGAAAGGGACGAATGTGGTCTTCGCCAGTTTCCCCATGAGCCTTTTCAAAGCAGCAAAAACTTTCGACCCGCAACTTGGTACCACGACCACCACAATCGATGCCGATTTCAACATCCTGCGTGATTATATTGACCGCTTTCAACAAGGGACATGGCCCGACCCCAATCTCATAATTGCGAACACGCCTTCCCCTGCTGCAACGGATCTTGAATTCTCATGTGAGGATTAACATATTGTAATGGGATTGTAGGGGAGGGCGCGTATCGTTTGCATCCCAGCACATGGAAAAATGATATTCGTAGGGATGGGCAGCTGCCCATCCTTACGAATATCACAAAATATGAAACCCTCAGCAACATCATTGGCGCGTTCAAAACAATGGCAGCGATGAGAGTAAACAAACTGCAAGGAACAGTTGGTCTGCCTGTTTGGCAGAAAAGTTTCTATGATCGAATTGTCCGTAATGAACACGAATTGGAACGAATACAGGAATATATTCGCTATAATCCTATCCAATGGACGGAAGACCGGGATAATCCTGTAAGCGCAAAGTTTGGATCGCCTGCCAAATCTATTGACGATTATTGGGCGGAAATATTTGATTACCACACGTAGGTGCAGGTAACTGCCTGCGCCTAAGTATATTATTTTCCACTTGACCCTTCCCCTCTCCCGTTCTACAATTCTCATTAGTCTTCTCGTCTGATAGCCTCTCGTCTTCTAGTTCTTGCGTAAGACTTATCCCTTTCAGACCAGCAGACTAGCGACTACCTAAACAGGAGACGAAAAACATGACTGATTATCTATTCCGCGGTAACCTCGCCAAGCTTGATCGTGATGTTCATGAGTTAACACAACTAGAAGCGGAGAGACAAGCACGCAAATTGATTCTGATCCCTTCTGAATCCACTGCACCGATGGCTGTACGAGAGGCGCTTAGTTCTGCCTTCCAGAACATTTATGCAGAAGGCTATCCCGACGAAGAGATGCGTTGGATGTCTGAAGAAGAACTTTTGGATTATCCGACGCGTTTAGGTGAGTATCGTCGCAATGGGGACCCGCGCTATTACAAGGGCGTGGAATATGCGGATGTGGTCGAGTCCTTAGCTCGCCGCCGCGCGGCAGAAGCATTTGCCGCGAATGGCTACACAGCCGATCAAATTTATGTGAATGTGCAGGCGTTATCTGGAGCCCCCGCCAATAATGCGGTGTATCAGGCATTACTCAACATCGGCGATACCGTGATGGGACTGAGTCTCCTGCATGGTGGTCACCTTACGCATGGCTCGTCGGTCAACCGAAGTGGAAAGTATTACAAGGCAGTGCATTACACCGTGGATGAAAATGAAAGACTTGACTACGAGAAAATCCACGATCAAGCAGTCGAGACCAAGCCAAAACTCATTATTGGCGGATATTCGTCGTATTCCTGGATTCCGGATTGGAAGAAGTTCCGTGCGATCGCCGATGAAGTCGGCGCGTATCTCCTGGCAGATATTTCGCACATCGGCGGGATGGTTGCGGCAGGGGGCGTGGCCTTGCCGGTTTGGCTTTGTCCTGTGGTTTTGTTTTCG
>Ga0081539_10007000_pt1 | contig 10465 bp, 7 predicted proteins | sample TabmetS4T2R2_FD_71023 | JGI IMG/M metagenome (GOLD analysis project Ga0081539, IMG submission 71023) | Tabebuia heterophylla rhizosphere microbial communities from the University of Puerto Rico - S4T2R2 | ecosystem: Host-associated > Plants > Roots > Rhizosphere ... | reverse complement strand
CAGTCTCATGGTAATGAGCGACTGAGCCGTGAGTTTAGCACTCACGGTCGGAGGCGCTTGCTTCATAACATCAGTACCACCCGCGGTAGCGGGTGGGTGCGTAGCCCTCAAGTAGTCGATGTTCTCGTTCGCAGCGTTGATGTAAAGAGGAGATCCGCGCCGCCACATAGCGACGCTTCATAGATGACCTCAGTTCGATATACAGTGGGGCCGGAGGTGCGGAGAGTTAAGCGATGAGTGAAAGCTTCAATGTCGATCCGAGCAACGCGCAACCCGCGCCCACGGATGTGGATGAGAATTTCCTGGTGGTGGGTCTCGGAGCGTCTGCGGGTGGCGTGCAGGCGCTCAGGGATTTCTTCTCGCACGTGCCTGCCCATACCAGGATGGCCTACGTCGTAATTTTGCACCTGTCGCCGGATCACGACAGTCAACTGGCGGAGGTGCTCCAAGCCGGGGCTGTGCTTCCCATCACCAAGGTCGAACGACGCGTCCGCGTAGAACCCGATCACGTTTACGTTATTCCACCTAACAAGGGTCTGGAGATACAGGACGGACATATCGAAGTCACTGACGTGACGAGCAGCGAGGTCCGGCGCGCTCCCGTCGACATTTTCTTCCGCACGCTGGCCCAATCTCACGCCCAGCGCGCAGTTTCGGTCGTGCTTTCCGGCACGGGTGCAAACGGCTCGATGGGCATGAAGCGCATTAAGGAGATGGGCGGTCTCTGTATCGTGCAGGATCCGAGAGAGGCTGAGTACGACGACATGCCGCGCCACTCTTTGGCCACGGGTCTGGTGGACTACGTCCTCCCGGTGGCGGAGATTCCAGCGCAAATCATAGCGTATCGCGAACAGCTTAAACGTATCCGCATCCCTGAGCCGCCGCAGGACACCGCGAAGGAAGAACTGGACGCCCTGCGCGACATCTTCACGCAGCTCCGAGTCCGTACCGGGCACGACTTTTCGAATTATAAACGCGCTACCGTCATGCGCCGGATTGCCCGGCGCATCGGCGTTCACGAGCTTCCGGACCTGATCGCATACTCACACTTCATGCGCGACAACCCGGCGGAGGCCACCGCGCTCCTGAAAGATTTACTCATCAGCGTCACGAACTTCTTCCGCGATGCTGAGGCATTCACGGCCCTGGAGCACAACATCATCCCGAAACTGTTTGAAGGCAAGACCCCCGACGATCAGGTGAGAGTGTGGGTGACGGGCTGCGCCACCGGAGAAGAAGCCTACACCGTGTCGATGCTGTTGAGTGAGTTCGCGGCAACGCTCCCCATCGCGCCGCAGATACAGGTCTTCGCCACTGACATAGACGAGGACGCCATCGCCACGGCTCGTGATGGCTTCTATACTATCAGCGACGCTGCGGACGTGCCGCCCGAACGCCTGAGCCGCCATTTTGTCACTGAGCCGGACGGCTACCGCGTGCGGCGCGAGATCAGGGAACGGGTGCTTTTCGCCGTACATAATGTCATCAAAGATCCGCCGTTTGCGCACCTCGATCTCGCCACCTGCCGTAACTTCCTGATTTACCTTAATCGCAATGCGCAGCGGCGCGTGATGGATGTGCTGCACTTCGCCTTGAACCCTGGTGGTTACCTCATGCTCGGCAACTCGGAGTCGGTTGACGGTGCGAGCGACCTCTTTTCCGTGGTGGACAAGGAACACCGGATTTACCGGGGCCGTGCCGTTGAGACTCGCCTGATCTTTCCCGTGCCCGACGGCGGGCTCGTTACCCGACTCGGAAAGCTGCCCGAACTACGCAGCGGGCGCGAACAGCAACCAGCCGTGCGTTCCACCTATTCACAACTGCACCAGCGTTTGCTCGAGCGTTACGCGCCGCCTTCGGTTGTCGTCAACGAAGACTACGACATCCTGCACATCTCGGAACGCGCCGGCAAGTTCATGCAGATCCATGGAGGCGAGCTGTCAACCAACCTGCTGACGCTCATCCGTCCGGAACTCCGTCTCGAGTTGCGCGCCGCGCTGTATCAGGCCGCGCACAAAAAAACCGACACTGAGTCTCATGCCGTAGACATTGAAGTAGACGACGAGACGAAGCCTATTCACGTGCGCGTTCGACCGGTCCTGAGCGAGGAGGACAGGGCACGAGGCTTTTACCTGGTCCTGTTTGAGGAGGCGACCGAGCCCGCGCAACAAACGACGATCGCAGTCACGGATCAGGATGAGCCGTTAGCGCGCCGCCTTGAAGAAGAGTTGCTCGAGGTCAAGGCGCAGCTGCGCGCCACGATCGAGCACCACGAGCTACAGCGCGAAGAGCTGAAAGCCTCGAACGAAGAGCTGCAGGCGATGAATGAGGAGATGCGCTCGGCGGCTGAGGAGCTGGAGACGTCGAAGGAGGAGTTGCAGTCCATCAACGAGGAGCTGACGACCGTTAACCAGGAGCTGAAAATCAAGATCGAGGAACTGGGTCATACCAACGACGACTTAAGAAACTTAATAAACTCCACGCGGATCGGCACCGTTTTTCTCAGCCGCGATCTGCGCATCAAGCTCTTTACGCCGCAGACGCGCGAGATCTTCAATGTCATTCCGGCCGATGTAGGGCGCGGGCTTGCCGACATCACCAGCAGATTCGATTACGCTCATCTAATCGAGGACGCGCAGAGTGTGCTCGAAAACCTGCAACCCGTGGAACGCCCGGTGCACACGAAGGATGGCCAGACCTTCCTGATGCAGATTTCGCCGTATCGCACGCTCGACGATCGCATTGATGGTGTGGTCCTCACTTTCCTGGACATCACCGCGCGTGATCACGCGGAAACCGTGATGCGTGAAAGCGAGGAGCAGTTCCGGCGGGCAATCGAGGACGCACCAATCCCCGTCATCATGCACGCTGAAGACGGGACCGTGTTACAGATCAGCCGGACGTGGACAGATCTGACCGGCTATACCCTCGAAGATGTACCAACGTTTGACGGTTGGTTGACGCGCGCTTACGGCGAAGGGGCGGACGAGGTGCGCACTCACATGCACGAAATGTTCGACGAGCAGCGGCGCACCGTAAACATCGAGTTTCCGATCCGCACGCGCGACCGCGAAGTGCGCTACTGGATTTTCAGCGCTTCGTCGCCGGGAACTCTACGAGACGGCCGTCGCTTCGTCGTCGGGATGGCGGTTGACATCACTGAACGTAAACGGGTGGAGGAATCGCTCCGCGAGTTTGATACGCGTCTCCGGTTGATGATGGACAGCATCGAGGACTACGCCATCATAATTCTGGACGCGGATGGCCACGTCGAAATGTGGAACTCGGGCGCGGAGCGCACTTTTGGCTATACCGCAAATGAAATCATCGGCCAGAACGTCGCGATCATTTTCACACCCGAAGACCGCCGGCTCCGGGTCCCGTTGGCAGAAATGGAGATGGCGCGCCAAAAGGGACGCGCGGCGGACGAACGCTGGCATATGCGTAAAGACGGCACGCGCTTTTACGTGAGCGGGGTGCTCACTCCGCTGCACAACGTGCACGGCATGGTGACTGGCTACGTTAAGATTGCACGCGACTTGACCCAACAACGCCGCACGGAGGAAGAGTTGCGCCGGGCGAACGACGAGTTGGAGGTGCGGGTGCGCGACCGCACGTTTGAGCTCGCGAAAGTCAACGAGTCCCTGCGGGATGAAATCTCCGAGCGCATACAGACTGAACGAGATCGCGTGCGCCTGCTCCGCCAGATTGTGCGCGCGCAAGAGGATGAGCGCCGCCGTATCGCCCGCGATATACACGATCAGGTCGGCCAGCAGATGACGGCGCTGCGGCTTAATCTCGCCGCTATCGATCAAGCCTATCGCGGAGACGGAGAAATACGCGCTAAGCTGGAACAGACGAAAGCCATTGCCGAACGGCTTGACGCGGACGTCGACTTCCTCGCGTGGGAGCTCAGACCCGCTGCTCTCGACGATATCGGCGTGGCCGAAGCGATGGGTAGCTTCGTGCGCCAGTGGTCCAGGTATTCAGGCGTGGAAGCGCAGTTTCACACCAGCGGCTTTGATAAAGAGCGGCTTTCGCCTGAGACCGAAACCAACCTCTACCGCATCATGCAGGAGGCGCTCAACAACACAATGAAGTATGCGCAAGCCAGCCACGTGGACGTGCTGCTGGAACGCCGCGACAATAACGTAGTGCTGATCATTGAGGACGATGGCGCGGGCTTCAACCCGGATGAGGTGGCCCGCGACCTGGACAAAGGCATGGGGCTGATCGGCATGCGCGAGCGTGCCCTCCTTATCGGTGGAACCCTGCAGATCGAATCCAAGCCGAATAAAGGCACGACCATCTTTGTACGCGTTCCCGCTAAGTTCAGCGAAGAAGAAGCGGAGAACGCGAAATGAGCAAGCTGCGCGTCATGCTGGCAGACGATCACGAGACAGTGCGCGAGGGCTTGCGGATGATCGTCAACGCTCAGGACGACATGGAAGTGGTGGGCTTTGCGGCGGACGGCCGCGAGGCGGTCACCAAGGCGCAGGAGCTTTTGCCGGACGTGCTCGTGATGGATATTTCCATGCCGAAGTTGAACGGGCTAAAGGCGACCCAGAAAATCACGGAGGTCTGCCCGCAGGTGAAAGTGCTGACGCTCTCGCGTCATGCCGACGACGGCTACATCCGCGAGCTACTCGGCGCGGGAGCGAGTGCCTACGTGCTCAAGCAGAGCGCGCCCAGTGAACTGATCCACGCGATTCGCGCGGTCGCCGCCGGGGGGAAATACATAGATCCGAAGCTCGCTGCCAAAGTCATGGACAACTATAGCGATCGGGGCGCACGCGGCGAAGCGGGAGGTAATTTGACGGACCGTGAGTCGGAAGTCCTGCGTCTCATCGCGCTCGGATACAGCAACAAAGAGATCGCGGCCCGCCTTACTTTGAGCGTCAAGACCGTCGAAGCGCACAAAGCCAACGCGATGCGCAAGCTCAACATCACCAGTCGCATCGATCTCGTGCGTTATGCAATCTTCCAGGGTTGGTTGCAGGATCGCTAAGCTCAGCCACAAAAGCATTAGCCATAAAGAGGCGCAAAAGGCACAAAAACTGTTGTACTGTGTTTGTGCTTTTTGTGGTTCTTACGTGTTGGGCGCCTCTCTCTATAGGGATAGTCCCCCCCCCCCGGGAATAGTTCCTATTTTCGCTTCGCACCTTCCCAATAGCCGCAGCTCTCTCATTATGAGAAAAAGCATGTTCCCGCAAATGACTACTCGTTGAGCAGCTTACATGAGACAACAGAGTGTTTAAACGATGAGCGCCGCGCTGTTGACTGCGCAAGAAATGTTAGGGCTATTCGAGCTCGACGCGCTCGGAAAGGTGCTTTATTACCGGAAGGATTCGGCCGGCACGTCGCCCGACATGAAGGGACATAACTTCTACGACGAAGTCGCGCCTTTCGACAATGTCGAAGAGTTCCGGCGCTGCGTCACTGACTTCACGCGGGGCGAGAAGGCAGCCGACAGCTTCGACTTCGATTGTCGCTATAGCGGTCGTGTCGATCATCCGGTTCGAGTGCTCCTGGCGCGCATCTGCGAGCGCGTGAACCCGCATAACACGAAATCTGTCCTCGTGCACATCAGACGAGGAGTAGCCTTGAAAGACGAAGAGGTGAACGGGTATGAAAGAGATGTTGACCAATAAAATACTTACCGGGCTGCGCGATGCGGACTTTGCGCGTTTGATGCCGCTGCTGCATCCCGTGTCACTCTCGACAGGCGAGCGCCTTTCCGAAGCTGGAGACGCAGTGCCGTTTATCTATTTCCCGGAGAGTTGTGTGATTTCGTGTCTGGCCAACATGCAGGATGGAAAATCTGCGGAGGTCGGAATGATTGGCTCCGAAGGCTTGGCCGATATCACCGGGCTCGTCAAATCTCGCCCCGTTATACATTCTCTAAGCGTCTCCATCGGTGGTAGCGCCCTGAGGGTGAGGAAGGACGATCTGGAGCGTGAAATGCTAAGAAGTGAAGGCCTCCAGCAGTCGTTGTTAGGTTACGCCGCCGAGTACGTGACGCAACTTTACCAGCGCTGCGCCTGCGCCATTTTCCACCTGACGGAACAGCGATTTGCGGTCTGGCTGCTGCTGCTTACTGACCGCACAGACGAGGCGGTGGTTCAGATTACTCAGGAGCGAATTGCCGACCACCTTGGAGTGCGCCGCGCAGGCGTCACTGTCGTCGCCCTGCACATGCAGGCGGCGGGAGCGATCAGTTACAAGCGCGGAAATTTGCGCATCGATAACCGGGAGATCCTCGAGGCAATGGCCTGTGAATGCTATGGAACCCTCGCCGTTCGCCGCCACCAACCCACGTACGTGCCAGACAACCAGTACGCGAGAGGACAGACAAAAAATCTCTACCCCTGATAAAAGCATGGAAAGCTTCGGCGCCATGCGTACGGAAAAGGGGTTTCTCATGGAAAATGGGCAGATTGCGACGATCCTCATCGTTGAGGAGATAGACTGGATACGTTCCGGAATGAGGAAAGCGGTCGAGCGTCAGGGATACCGCGTGGTTGAGGCGAGAAATGATGCCGAAGCGTTCCGGTTAGCGGAATTGCAACCGATTGACCTGATTTTGACTGAAGAGGAAGTGGCAACCTATAAGCACCTGATGGCGCGCCTTCACCAGCACCCTATCTTAAACAGAGTCCCTGTCGTAATCATTAACCCTGATGCCGAAGACGGTGCCCGGCTCGGCGACGCGTACCTGCTCGCCGACTACGCCGATATCTCGTCCTTTCTAGTTTTCCTCCATCGCTGATCTTTGTTGTAATCGAAGACGCCCGCGCCGCTGAGAATGGGGACCAGATGCCCGTCCTTGTGGCGATACTGGTCGGCTCTCATACCAATCGTAGGACCCTGCTACATCATCGTCGGCCTCCGGCCGTGTGTTCAATAGCCGAGACGCTTGCGCCACTTTTTGTGGATCTTGTGAGCAGTGAAATACAGAGTAAATAGCAATGCTATCGACAGTCAACTCGTAGAAAATCTCAAATGGAAAGCGGCGAATCGGAGCTCGCCGAAACTCGTATCGCAGAACGTCATCGTCACACTTTACAAAACACCGGAAGCGAATCGTTTGAGAAGTTCTATAAAAACGCCGTCGCGACGTGTGTAGTAAGCAGTAACGATCGACCAATCGAAGTGCGTCGTTGCTGATAGAAAACTCAGTTGACACGGCTTCGAGCTAGCAACGTTGCCCATACTAGTGAGACCTAACCACAGGAGTGCTAAAACCCCATTGCCACTCTTCGGGCACAGGCTCTCGCGTTTTCAGGAAAGAATAATCTGGGATTGTATGACGTAGCGGGTGTTCCGAATTGCCTTCTTTGTTAGGTAAGAAAACGAATCTACCTTGAAACTTCTGAAAGCCTTTGATCTCAGTCCAGGTTACTGGCCAGACAGGCAAGGGCGCTTTTCCGGCTCTCGAGGATAGCGAGTCGTAACACTTCTCATCTTTTTCATTAGTAAGACCCGATCCCAGAACGACAGTGCTCCTTTCAATGAACTTGCCAGCCGAATCATCTGTCCAACAGTCCGCCAGATCTTGATGAATAATGCCGATGAAAGAATCTTCAGTTCGCATTTGGTTTACGAACTTCATCACTCTGCGCATATCGGCCTTTAGATTCTTCTTCTGATTAAGGATCTCGTCGATAACGACAAACAAACCTCTACGGGCTTTTTGAAATCTTCCTTTACGGCCCTCCTCTATGGCGTCCAAAACGGTTTCAACGCGATCGTCCCTAGCGCACTCGGTATACCAAGCGCCGGCTTCGTCAGTAGGTTGGCCGGCGATCGCGTTCTTAATCTCGGCGGGAGTAACCAGACTTATTCCCCTTTGTGCTATGTGCCCCATGACCTTCGCAAACTCAAGCGCTTCATTCTTCGGTTGAGTGCTGAGTTTTTCAGTCTCCTCGCTTTTCTTGTAATTGACATACACAACATCGTATTTATGTTCCTTCAACAACGAGCTGGCGACCATGTACGCATAAACTGATTTGCCTGATCCTGAGCCGCCACAAATAACCAGATTCCAAATCGGAAATGAGAGCTGCTCCTCTTTCCCGTCAACTTCACGGGGACGATAGGATAGCGTAACAGTCGGCTTGAATCGTTCCATCAGCGAATTGATCTCATCAAGTTCATCATAGTAATCGGTCGATTCACACATTACAGCGCACGGCATGATCCGAATTTGCTCGATAAAGTTTTGGGCCACCATCCTACGTCGCCATTCGTAAGCCTGATTCATCGCCGGCTTAAATCCACCGTTTTCCTTGGATAACCAAATGCTGTCAAACTCACAAAAGGCAAAGCCGCTGGCTCGAACATCTCTATCAATCTCGTCCGTGTCCATCCTTGCTTTATCGCCATGGTTTTTGAAGATGTCCCTCACGGGTTGTTGATCTTGCTCGTCCAATTGGTCCCAGATGTTCTCCACCTTTCCACTGGTCGTAATAAGCGCTAAACAAGAAAGACTTGGGAGTTTCGAGGAGTCGTATACCAACTGCGTTAGTTGTTTGTTTTCCTTTAAGAAGTTCGCGATATCAGCGAGCTGCGGGTCTAACTTAGCCTTATTTTTCGAGCTGGTAGCCCTTTTTGGCATTTTCCAGCGGTATCGCTTCACTGGAGTCACCTCTACTTCTAGAAGATCCAAAAACAGATCAGACCTTTTCGCAATTTGATCATCGGCCCACGTATCAGGCAGTTGGCCACTAACAAGGAAGTCAACCTTGAACGTTGTGGCATACCGAAGCGATGCCTGGCGCGGCAGCTGACTCCTTATGTGTTTTTCAGCCTCCTGCCACTTATTCTTAAGAGCGGTCGCGAATACTATCCGCATCCTCGGCGCCGTCCCAACATGCATAACTCCCCGAAGCAGACCAGCTTGCTCCAGAGTCGCCGCGAGTTCTTCAGATACCTCACCAGCGCGACACCTTCGTATCGCATCAAATATCTTCTCTATAGTGATTTGACGCTGATCTTTATTCATGGCAACCCTCTAGAATGAATTAGGTATTTCTTGTCAGATCACGTATCGTTGATTGAAGCGTCTGGCTGTGAGCGCTGAGCAGACTTTTGATCGCTCCCCTGTCTCGCATGACTGTGTCCGCCAGCAAGAGAAATGGACCATGAGTATCAAGCACTCGCATCACTATCTCGGAAACGTGATGCGAACCAGCTATCTTGAACTCATGCTCGTCAGTTCTGCTGGTCTCCACGTTTAAAGCGCCCAGGATTATTTGAGTACTGCCTATCTTTACTCGAATAGGAAACACGTATTCGGCGACAAATGCTTCGTCCGGATGAATATTGACGTATTCATACAAGCGATATTCAGGACGTAAGGGATGGTGTGCGATGTCGTCCACCCACAAAACATTCCCGGAGCGAACGCAGTATCCGGCCAAAGATTTGATGAGAGGAACTATTCGATTTCCGGCGCCTTCGTTCAACTGTTCTTCGTCAAAAATCTCCCCCTCGAGCATCGTGGAGCTGGTTTTGAGAATGGCTTCCTCTGTTTCCCTGATTGTCCGTTGCAGCACGAGGACGGTTACGACCCAATGAACGGGATTCCACTCAATCTCGCGGACTAATAGTTCTCGCAAGACCCGAATCAACTGGCCGTTGAGTTTATGAATTAAAGACCACTGCTCTTCGGGCAACTCTTTTGAGGGCAAGTCGGCCTCCTTCGTTTATTCGTCAATTGCCCAAGATTTCAATGAATTCGCGGCTCGAATGGAGCCTCACAGAACTTCCTCGAGTCCCGATATTATGGTTTTGAGCTGGTGGGACCCGAAAGTGGTTAAGCGTTCTCTTGCGAGGTGGGTCTTAGCATATTTCCATCGTAACTCTAAGTCAATACACACCGAATTGACTCCGTAACATATGTTTGAGGCGATCAATTGAATTTGCAATGGGAGAAAGTTGATTTCCAGCGCGATGTAATTTATGTACCGAATTCAAAAACGGGGGAAAGACTACGGCGTCCCGATGAATGAGGACGTTCGAGACACGCTGGCTTGTGCTTCGGTCTGAAGCCAACGGCTCCGACTACGTGTTCATCAATCCAAAGACAAAGAAGCCGTACACCGATCTCACGAAAGCGTTCGGAACGGCTTGTCGGATAGCGGGAATTCGTGATCTGTATTGGCACGACTTGCGTCACACATTCGGCACGAGGCTCGCCGAGGCGGGTTGTAGTGAGGCCACTATTGCGTCACTAATGGGGCACTCTGATCCGCAAACTACGCGCCGATACACACACGCCACGGATCGCGCTAAAAGAGCGGCTGTAGAGGCCGTGCGAGTGTTGCGCGACAATGTTTGCCACAAATCTGCCACCACAATCACGAACGACTGCCAAAGCTGGCAGCCGTAAGTGCTTGATAGAAATGGTCGGGACGACTGGATTCGAACCAGCGACCTCACGCACCCCAAGCGTGCGCGCTAC
>Ga0081539_10006999_pt1 | contig 10466 bp, 8 predicted proteins | sample TabmetS4T2R2_FD_71023 | JGI IMG/M metagenome (GOLD analysis project Ga0081539, IMG submission 71023) | Tabebuia heterophylla rhizosphere microbial communities from the University of Puerto Rico - S4T2R2 | ecosystem: Host-associated > Plants > Roots > Rhizosphere ... | reverse complement strand
ACTCGAACGTGAACGCGCATTACAACAGCAGCTAAATCTCAAGGCCGCTGAGCAAACCAAACTGGCCACCGGCAAGCAGGATCAAGCCAAGTCGGCAGAACTTGCCAAAGAGATCTCTACTCTGACAATCGGCCTTGAACAGGTCGAAGCCGAAATCAGGAGTACCAGCCCCCGCTATGCAGCGTTGACACAGCCCCAGCCGCTGGATCTGGAAACTATTCAAAAACAGGTGCTTGATGACGAAACGATTTTGTTGGAGTACTCATTCGGTGAAAAACGCAGCTATTTGTGGACGGTCACACCAAGTTCGATCAACAGCTACGAATTACCGGCTCCGCAAGAGATAGAAGCGGCTGCCAAACGTGTTTACAAACAACTCATCGCTCGGCTGCCCCAGGCTGGCCTCACCGAAAGCCAGCGACAGGCGCGAAATGCGGACGCCGAAAAGAAATATTGGGCTGAAGCGACCACCCTTAGTCGGATGCTGCTTGCGCCAGCTGCCCTTCAGCTCGCCAACAAACGATTGCTGATTGTCGCACCGGGCGCATTGCAGTACATCCCGTTTGCGTCGTTGCCCGAACCGAATCAGGAGGGACCAGCAGATCCGAAGACCAAGAAACCGGCGACTGGCCGGGGATCGACCCTCTCACCGCTTCGCCCCGTCCCCTTGATTGCTCATCACGAAATTGTCAATCTGCCATCGGCTTCGGTTTTGGCTGTGCTGCGGCGCGAATTTGCCGGGCGACAGCATGCGAGTCAATCAGTCGCCGTGCTGGCCGATCCGGTCTTCAGTGAGGAGGATGGACGCGTCAAGGCGGCAGTCGCTTCCGAACAAAAAGCGAAAGCGGGAGTTTCTGAAGATCTCGATACAGCGGCCATGAAACGCGCGATTCGCAGCGTCACCGGCGATGAGCGAGCGGGTTTGCAGCGATTGCTCTTCAGCCGCGATGAGGCTGACGCGATCGTTTCGCTCGCGCCGCCGTCTTCGGTTTTGAAAGCGCTCGATTTTAAGGCTAGCCGGACGACGGCGTTAAGCGATCAACTCAGTCAATACCGCATTATTCACTTTGCGACTCACGGGGTGCTTGACAGCGCTCATCCCGAATTGTCGGGGCTCGCGCTCTCGCTGGTTGACGAAAACGGTAAGGAACAGGATGGCTACTTGCGGCTGAACGAAATCTATAATCTCAAACTCAACGCCGAGTTGGTGGTGTTGAGCGCATGCCAGACGGGATTGGGCAAAGAAGTCCGCGGCGAAGGATTGATTGGACTGACGCGCGGGTTTATGTATGCGGGTGCGCCGCGAGTCGTCGCAAGTCTCTGGCAGGTCAATGACGCCGCGACAGCGGAGTTGATGAAGCGGTTCTATCGCGGAATGCTGAAGAATGGACTGCCGCCGGCGGCCGCGTTGCGGACCGCACAGCTGGAGTTGATGAATCGCCCGGCCTGGCAATCGCCCTATTTCTGGGGCGCTTTCGTTTTACAGGGGGAGTGGAAGTAATCGACAATCTTTATGTCCTGGGCTTTGACGGAGGAAGCATTCGCGAAACTGATCAATCGGCTTGACGCCGATCGTGAACGCGCGGGAGAAAAATATGAAGACCTGCGGCGGGCGCTGTTGCGCTTCTTCGAATGGCGCGGCGCGAGTTTTCCCGAAGAACGCGCCGACGAGACGCTCAACCGGGTAGCCCGCAAGCTCGACGAAGGTCTTAACATTGCCGAGATTGGCCAGTACTCGATGGGCATTGCGCGGCTCGTCTTGCTCGAAACATTCAAGAGCCGCGATCGCCTGCGCGCCCCGATCGAGGACCTGCCGCCGGAAACAGCCGTCCCCGACACGCACGACGAGACGCTTGAAAAAGAATGCTATCTCAATTGTTTGGAGAGCTGCTTGCAGACGCTCCCGGCCGAAAATCGCGAGCTGATCATCGGCTATTATCAGGATGACCATCGAGATCGAATCAATGCCCGCGTGACATTGGCCCAACGATTGGGTTTGAGACGTGACGCCCTGGCCAATCGTGCGCAACGGCTGAGAGATAAATTGGAGGATTGTATCGAACGGTGCGTAGCGAAAAATAATGCGATATGATTCTAAGAATTTCGCCACTCATAATTAGCAGGCTGTCTGCCTGCAAATACTATCGATCAATGGCTATCAATTTTTAATGTGTCGCCTCTGCGGTTGATCCGCAGAGCGGCGTCCGGTGATTCATTTCGTGGAACTGTCGAGCAAACACAAACAAGAGGCGACCCAGTATCTTTTAGGCACGGCGACTGCCGATGAGCAAATGGCGTTGGAGGAAAAGTATTTCTCAGACCCGAGTTTTTTCGAGCAGGTCGTGGCGGTCGAGAAAGAGTTACTGGACGATTATGCGCGGGACCGGCTCTCGGTGCGCGAGCGTGAGCTCTTCGAACGACATTATTTGTCGCATCCGAAGCGCCGGTCGCGTGCAAAGGCCGCCACGGCGCTCGCGACGAAGCTCGATCAGTTAAAAGACCTGAAAGTCGAAACCAGAGCATCATCCTGGTGGCGTAATTTGTTCGCGGGCGCTCCTTCGCGAGGGCTTGTCTTTGGGATGGCGCTTGCCACGGTGCTGCTTGCAGTGGGAGTCGCCTGGTTTTGGCTCGAAGCGAGACGGTTGCGTTCGGAACTCGATCGATCCCGGATGGCGCAGGCCACGATCGAACAGCGCGAGAAAGAATTACAAGGATTACTCACCGAGCAACGAGGGCGCAACGAGCAGCTGACCTCTGACCTCGAAAAACTGAACTCGTCGCGGCAACAATCCGTGACGCCTTCAGCCCCCGCGTTCGTCTCACTCTTGCTCATCGCAGGGCTGGTACGAGACGGCAATTCGACGGACACGCCTCGCGTCGTCATCCCCCCCGGTACCGAACAACTGCGACTGCAACTTAAGATTAAGGAGAACAACTACCGGCGCTACCGCCTCTCGGTGGAGACGGCCAACGGAGAGGTAGTTCGGACATTCAACAATCTCACACCCACATCGGCAAAAATCTTTACAATGACGCTTCCAACCAGTCTCTTCACTGATGGCGAATATGTGCTCGAGCTGACCGGCCTCAATGATAACGGTGACAATGACCGCTTGAGTAAATCGCTGTTTCGCGTTGAAACGAAATCGCGGAACGTGCGTTAAAGTTCCTCGCCCTTTCTGCCGATATATTCTAGAGGACCTCGCTTTATTAATTTTTTAGTGGTCGGCCTTTTATCCTTTGTTGAGGTCACGTTGATGGAAAAGAGAAAGGCGGCAATCTTGTCTGGCCTGAGACTTGGAGTCTCCGGGCGATGGGGGCGGCAGCTGTGCATTCTAACGGGAGAAAAGAATACTCCTATGATTATCGAAATAATGGCGTGACGATCCCCGGCGGGTCGGCAACCGCCATCCGTGGGCGCGGAATTGCCCATCGAGATTCAATCTCCTGCGAATCAGGCTCCTGCGAATCAGGCTCCTGCGAATCAGGCTCCTGCGAATCAGGCTCCTGCGAATCAGGCTCCTGCGAATCAGGCTCCTGCAAATCAGGCTCCTGCGAATCAGGCTGGAGCACTTTACGGAGGACCAGCCATCTCATCTATTTCATCCTGTTCTCGACCTGTGTCGCTTTGGCTCAGCAGTCTCAACCTGACCTGATGGAGAAGACACCTGAAGAGTTGATCAAGATCGAAGTTGCTTCTGTCTATGGAGCCTCAAAATATCTGCAAAAGGTGACAGAGGCGCCCGCATCGGTCACGATTGTCACGGCTGACGAGATTCAAAAGTACGGCTACCGGACATTGGCCGAAATTCTGCGGAGCGTGCGTGGCTTTTACGTCTCTTACGATCGCAACTACAGCTATGTCGGCGTCAGCGGCTTCGCCCAGCCGGGTGATTACAACTCGCGGATCTTGTTGCTCATTGACGGGCACCGCTTTAACGAAAACATCTATGATGGGGGCTACATCGGCACTGAGTTCTCGGTCGATGTGGACCTGATCGAGCGGGTTGAAATCATCCGCGGGCCCAGTTCCTCACTTTACGGGACGAACGCTTTCTTCGCGGTCATCAACGTCATAACGAAGCGCGGGCGCGGTCTCAATGGGGTTGAAGTCTCTAGCGAGGCGGCTTCGTTCAACACGTACAAAAATCGCTTGAGCTTTGGCCGCAGCTGGAGCAATGGCGTGGAATTGCTGCTCTCGGGGACCACCTACAGCAGCCATGGGCCGCGGCGTTTGTACTTTCCGGAATTTGACGATCAAACGACCAACCATGGGATCGCAGAGAACGCGGACGGCGACTGGTCCCAGAGTTTATTGGTAAATCTCTCATTCAAAAATTTCACCTTCCAGGGCAGTCTGGTCTCCAGAAAGAAGCAGATTCCGACTGCCTCTTTCGGCAGCGTCTTCAATGATCCGCGAGCCCATACCATCGATACGCATGGGTATCTCGACTTGACCTACAGTCGCACTTTTGCCGATGAATGGGGCGTGATGGCGAGGGGCTACTACGATCGTTACATTTATGCCGGGCGTTATCCACTCAGTACTACAGATCCACTTCAACCGACGGTCAGCAACGAGGATTTCGCTTTGGGCGCGTGGTGGGGCGGAGAACTTCAATTGAATAAGAAGTTATTTCGGCGCCACCAGCTCACCGGCGGGGCCGAGTACAGGGACAACGTCAGACAGCGGCAGGTCAACTATGATGCTGATCCTTATGTCCGGTATGCGGATACCAGTCCCCGGACCAATAACTTCGCGCTCTATCTCCAGGACGAATTCAAGGTCCGCGAGCAATTAAAACTGAGCGCCGGAGTCCGTTGCGATCACTACAGCACTTTCGGCGATACGGTCAATCCGCGTCTGGGATTGATCTCTCATCCGTTCCCCAAAACAGCGCTCAAGCTGCTTTACGGTCGAGCATTCCGGGCGCCCAACGCCTATGAGATTTTTTACTCCACCCCTTTCGCCATTCCCAATCGGACGCTGCAACCGGAGAAGATCGATACCAGCGAGGTCGTTTGGGAGCAGTATCTCGGAGATCGCTTGCGTTTTTCGGCGGTGGGTTACTACTACCGGCTGAACAATCTGATCGGCCAGCAAGAAGATCCTGAGACCGGCGCGGTCACGCTTCGCAATGCTGAGGCGATCAGGGCCAGAGGAATGGAGGTCGAAGTTGAAGGCAAGCTTGCGAGCGGTTTTGAGAGCCGCCTCAGTTACACCTTTCAGCAGGCTACCAATCGGACGACCGGGGAGGTCCTGACGAATTCACCGCGGCATCTGGGAAAACTCAATTTGAGCGCGCCAATGGTCAAGAATAAATTGTTTGCGAGCCTCGACCTTCAATATGTGAGCCGGAGGCGGACGTTGGCCAGGCAGCCGGGCCGGGATGCCCAAGCCTATTGGCTGCCGACAATCACGTTGTTCAGCCCGAAGCTTATGAAGAGTCTGGACGCATCATTCAGTATCAATAATTTATTTAATCGGAAGTATGGATTTCCAGGAGGCGAAGAGCACGAGCAGATCATCATCGTCCAGGATGGACGGACCTGGCGCTTGAAACTGACCTACCGATTCAAACTCGCGCCTTAGCGCCAGCCCTCATGCCGATCAGTTAGTAATTTGACTATGAAGATGCAAGGAACAAAAGAGGATGTAGCACAAACAATTGTCGGCACGGGCATCGGCCAAGGCCACCTCTTTTGGCTTCGCCTTCCAGCCCCAATGGTAAAAGCCGCGCGGTTGCTGTTGATCGCAATTCTGGCGGTAGCGAATCCCCTGCCGAAAGGCGACGCGCAAACTCCGCCGGCGAGTGTTGCTCAGAAAGGCGACGCGCAAACTCCGCCGGCGAGTGTTGCTCAGATTAAAGTGGCCTACTTATATAACTTTGCCAAGCTCGTCGACTGGCCGGCCGATGTATTCAAGGATCCCAACACCCCGATCGTTCTGGGTATCGTTGGGACCGATCCGTTTGGCGATATTCTGGATCAAAACATGGTTGGGAGAACAGCCAATGGCCGTAAACTGGTCATCATGCGGTTGAAGGCCAGTGATAATCTGAAGGCCTGTCATCTGCTCTTCATTAGCTCGTCTGAGAAAAGCCGCCTGGCTCAGATCTTGGCCGGACTGAAGGGGGCAAGCATCCTGACCGTCGGAGATCTCCCGCACTTTATCCAGTCCGGCGGGATCATCAATTTCTTCCAGGAAGAAAATCGGGTGCAGTTCGAGATCAACGTCGGCGCGGCAGAGCGCGCTAGGCTGAAGATCAGCTCGAGGCTGTTAACTCTGGCGAAATTGGTCAAGGAGGAATCCCATGCGGGGAGGATTTAAGATGTCCTTTCTACGACATCTCTCCATCAAGCGGAAGCTGACGCTGATCATCATGCTGACGAGCAGCGCCGTCCTGTTATTAGCCTGTTCCGCCTTCATGGCTTATGAACTGATCACTTTCCGCCATGCCATGACGCGTGACCTTTCGACCATGGCGGAGATCATCGGAACCAATAGTAAGGTGGCCCTGGCTTTCAACGATCAGAAGGCTGCGCAGGAGACTCTTGCCTCATTAGCCGACAAACCGCATATCGTCTCGGCCTGCATTTATACGATGGTTGGACAGGTCTTTACCAGGTATCAACGCGGCCGGGCAAACGCCGACTTCACGCCACCGGCGGTCCAGCCGGATGGGAATTATTTCAAGGATGGACATATTATTCTATTCCGGCGGATCATCTTCGACGGTGAAGCGATCGGCACCATTTACATCCAGTCCGATCTGCAAGAGATGAATGCTCGAATCGAGCGTTACGCCAGTATCGTCACGCTAGTGATGATGGTCTCCTTACTGACCGCGCTCCTGCTTTCAGCTTCGCTTCGGCGCATCATCTCGGATCCCATTTTGCGGTTGGCACAGATTGCGAATGTGATCTCGATCGATAAGGATTATACGGTCCGCGCCCATAAACACAGCCAGGATGAACTGGGACTGCTCATCGATAAATTCAATGAGATGTTGGAGCATATCCAAACCCGGGATGTGCAGCTCACCTTGGCCAAAGAGAAGGCCGAAGAGGGGAGCCGCGCCAAGAGCCAGTTCCTGGCCAACATGAGCCACGAAATCCGCACCCCGATGAACGGCATTCTCGGCATGACCGAATTGACGCTCGACACTGAGCTGACAATCGAGCAGCGCGAGTATTTGGAGACGGTCAAGACTTCAGCCGATTCCCTCTTGTCGATCATCAATGACATCCTGGACTTCTCTAAGATCGAAGCCGGTAAGCTCGATCTGGAGGCGATTGATTTCAACCTGCGCGACGTCCTCGGCGAGACGATCAAACCGCTGAGCTTGCGTGCCCATGAGAAAGGGTTGGATTTGGCCTACCACGTCTCCGCCGAGGCGCCGGATGCCGTTGTGGGCGACCCCGGCCGGTTGCGCCAGATCCTCATCAACCTGGTCGGGAATGCCATCAAATTTACCCAACAGGGCAGGGTGGTCATCGATGTCACGGTCGATGCCAAGACGGAGCACCAGGTTAAATTACACTTTGCCGTCACTGATACGGGGATTGGAATCTCGCCAGAAAAGCAGCGCACGGTCTTCGAGGCCTTCTCACAGGCTGATGGTTCAAACACTCGCCTCTACGGTGGGACCGGACTGGGATTGACCATCTCCTCACAGTTGGTGGAGCTGATGGGTGGACGGATCTGGTTAGAGAGCGTCGTCGGTCAAGGCAGCACCTTTCATTTCATTGTGCAGTTGGGTTGCCAACGAGTTCTCGAGACATTCGATCCGGCCTTGTTCTCCTCTCTCAATTCATCGTTCCCGGCCATGGATCATTCTATCCGCGGGCGACGAAAATGTCTGCGCGTCCTGCTCGCCGAAGACAACCTGGTCAACCAAAGACTCGCTGCCAAATTCTTACAGAAACAAGGACACGCCGTCGTCAAGGCCAACAACGGCCGTGAAGCGCTGAGCCTGCTGGAGGAAGAATCCTTTGACCTGGTATTGATGGACATTCAGATGCCGGGGATGGATGGTTTCGAGGTCACGGCCGCCATCCGCAAGAAAGAGGTCGGCACCCGTACTCACCTGACGATCATTGCCATGACGGCCCATGCCATGAAGGGTGATCGAGAACGATGTCTGGAGGCGGGCATGGACGGTTATGTCTCCAAACCGATCCAGCGGAAAGAACTATTTGAGCTGATTGAGAAGCTCATTCCTGTTCAGTTAGAGTTTGATCATTCGGATGGAGACCGTGAGAAAGCGGAGAATATTGTAAGAGTTCAGTGAAATCATGCCTGATCTCCGGAATGATCCTGAGAAAAGGAAAAAGCTCAGGGCGCCTCACTTCACCCTGAGCTTTCTCAGTACTCACTAGCTGTAAAATTCTCTGATGTCCGGTTGTAGTTTGAACATCCTCACTATATTCAAACTGTCCGTCCATAATTTCTTGCACCCATACACGCGGACCGATATAGAAAGTTCCAGATTAAAATGTTTAATTTGAACCATGAGCGGCTGTTCCTGCCTGTCAGCCTGCTCTGTTTGCCGGAAACAATTTTTCGCCGATGGAAGATCCGCGCGAGTCGATGGCGCTTGCTTCTCATCTAAGCTTCTATGCTATTCGCGGGCGCCTGCGGCAAGCAGGAATGCAACGACTGCTTGCCGTCTGCCCTTTCGAGCCATGCTCAGTGGCGTCCGCCATTCGCCGTTCGGCGATCCCTCAGCCCAGGCTCTGGCGTTGACATTGGCGCCACGAGCGACGAGCAGCTTCACGACCGGCAGGCGTCCTGCACCGCTCGCTTGAATCAACGCGTTCTCATCTTCGGGAACAATCTGATCGATGTCCGCGCCTCGGTCTAAGAGCAGAGAGACGACGTCCGCATATCCCTCACGCGCCGCCATGATGAGAGGATTCCCATCGCCGGTGACCGGCAAGTTCGGATCGGCGCCGCGGTCCAGTAATAGTTGAACAGCCGCGAATTGGCCCTTGCGTGCAGCGGCGATGAGGGGCGTGCCGTCACCATTCAGCACGCAATTGACGTTCGCGCCTGCATTGAGCAATCCATTGATGTTGGAGGTCTCGCCACTCTCGGCCGCTTCAAGCAAGGCCCGGTCGAGCGGTGATGAACGGCGCTTTTGCGCGTCCCTGGTCTGTGAACTGGATTCCTGAGTCGTCACGGCAGTCGATTTTCTGGGCTGCGTCACCGCGCGCACCGGCGCGATTGCCAGAACAAGGAGGCCGGCGCCGCTCAGCGCGGAGGCGGCGGCCAACAAACCCACACGGCCTCGCCGCTGATTGCCATCGAGCAGAGCGGAAACGCGTATCGAGAGATCACTACGATTGGCCATGCCGAGGGCCGGATGAGACTGTGTCTTCGACAGCTGCCGAGCCAGCATCACTAATTGTTCGGCATAATCGGCACGCCCAGCGCTCTGGACCACGGCATCGTCACAGGCACGCTCGGCTTCGAGGGACAGTTGTCGCCAGGCTATCCAGATCAGCGGATGGAACCAATAAAACACACAGATGACGCGGGCTGTTAACTGAATGGCCCAGTCTCCGCGCCGCACATGCTCGATCTCGTGAATCAGCGCGCGGCGCAGATCAGCATTGCTCCATCCCCGCGCATCGAACGGCAGCATGATCGCGGGACGCCGGACACCGCAGGTGAAGGGCGCCGGGACGTCTTCGTGTAGCAAGATCTCGATCGATCTGCGAACGCCACACTCAGCCGCCATCGATTGGATGATCTCACGCATTTCAAGCCACGGCAGACCGCTACGACGGATTCGAGAGAGTCGCCATAAGTCGATGCCGAGAGGAAGGAGCAAGATCGCTGCTCCGGCAATCCATCCCAGGCGAATGATTGTAATCCATGAAGGTCCTGACCAGTGCTCGCTCACTGCCGTTTGACTCGCTGAGCGATTGCTCGTCGATGGTTGGAGAGCGCTTGATGGGGGGATCGCACTTGAGGTTTCGATGGGTTTAACAGACTGAGGAAGAGAAACCACAATGGCCACTTCCGGGACAGCCAAGATCATCAGCGGAAGTATGATCAATGCGGCAAATGTCGCGGTCAACAGAAGATGGCGCACGGACGCGCGTGTCCGTTTTGCCAGCCGCGCCGCCGTCAGCCCCAACAAGAGCATGATTGTCGCCTTGCCCAGAATTGATAGTTCGATTACGCTCCCCAGCGCCAACACCTTCTCGATAACCCATGATGTCATCGTCGTCTCCTCTCATTGCGGACTCGCTCGACTGCGGCGGTGAAATCGTCAGAAGTGACGATCAGTTGTATGCTACAAATGTAGCATATGGCTGCGGACGTAGCATGTCAAGCGGCATGTCCTGATGAGCTTGCCGAATTGGCCTACTTGGAACTCTGCCTCCGGCCTTTTTAGAACCGCAAGCCGGACTTAAGGCTCTTGACACGATCACGTGCAACCGTCAGTTCAGTG
>Ga0081539_10006998_pt1 | contig 10466 bp, 8 predicted proteins | sample TabmetS4T2R2_FD_71023 | JGI IMG/M metagenome (GOLD analysis project Ga0081539, IMG submission 71023) | Tabebuia heterophylla rhizosphere microbial communities from the University of Puerto Rico - S4T2R2 | ecosystem: Host-associated > Plants > Roots > Rhizosphere ... | reverse complement strand
ACTTCGGTTTGAGCATGCGGTACAAGCAGCCGGTGGTCCAGGTCGTCGCGTCGCGCCTGGGGGCTACGCTGTCGCTTAACGTCATCTCGATCCTGCTGACGTGGGTCGTCGCCCTGCCGCTGGGCATCTATGCGGCGATCCACTATCAGAAATGGGCGGACCGGTTCCTCAGCGCCATCAGCTTCATGGGGATGAGTCTGCCGGGATTCTTCATGGCGCTAGTGGTCTTGTGGCTGTTCGCGCTGAAGTTCCAGGTGATCCCCGCTGGCGGGTTGCGCAGCATCGACCACACCGCGTACAACGAGAAAATGGGTGAGGTCGCGTCGATCGAGCGGGCCGCGAAGGATGACCGCCGCGCGCTCAGCGACTCCGAGCGCGACAGGGTCAACAAGCTTCGCTCGGAAGCCGACTGGCACATGCAGCGCCTGGGCCCCGGCGGTCGGCTCAGCGACTACTTGCGCCACCTGGCGTTGCCCGCGATCGTGCTGACGATCACTGCGCTCGCCAGTCTCCAGCGCGTGATGCGTGGCAACATGATCGAAACGCTCCGCCAGCAGTACATCGTCACCGCGCGCGCCAAGGGCCTGAGCGAGAACCGCGTGATTTATAAGCACGCGCTGCGCAACGCGATCAACCCGCTGATCACGTTGCTCGGCCTGGAGTTCGCGGCGCTGTTTACCGGTGCCGCCATCCTGGAAAACGTCATCAACTTCCCGGGCATGGGCCAGCTGATCCTCGAAGCGCTCCGCGCCAAGGACCAGGCCTTGGTGATGGCGTCGTTCTTGATCGGCAGCATCATGCTCGTGATCGGCAACCTATTGGCGGACGTCCTACTCGCGTACGTGGACCCGAGGGTGAGCTATGACTGACGCCACCACGAGGTCGTCCAGCACGGCTTCTCACCCGCGCGCCGGCCGCCCGCAGGATCCGCACGACCAGGTGCCGGCCGCGCCCGCCGACAACGTGGCCGGCCCGGGCGCGTCGGGTGTGCCGCAACCGCCGGTTCAGACGGAAGAGGTCGTCAAGGGCGTCAGCCCTCTGCGACTCGGCTTGCGGCAGTTCCGAGCTCATCGCTCGGCGATGGTAGGTTTATGGGTCCTGGTCGTCCTGTACCTCGTTGCCGTCTTCGCGGACTTCGTCGCGCCGTACAGCCGCGACAACCAGGTCCGCGAGCTTCAGTGGTCGCCCCCAACTCACCTGCATTTCTCCGACGAGAACGGCTCGTCGTGGCGGCCGTTCATCTACCCGATGCGAGGGTTCATCGACCCGAACACCTTCGAGATCAAGCAGCAGGAAGATCGCACGAAGCGCGCCTACATGCGGTTCTTCGTCGCGGGCGAGCCTTACAACCTCCTGGGTTTGATCCCAACGCGAATTCGGTTGTTCGGCTTCGACGAGATCAAGCCGATCGCAGAGAGCTCGGCCGACGAGCAGTACTTCACGCGCTTCTACCTGCTGGGCTCGGACATCACCGGCCGCGACATCTTCAGCCGTATCTGTTACGGCAGCCGGATCAGCATGACGATCGGCCTGGTCGGCGCGAGCATCGTGTTCTGCATCGGCATGCTCGTCGGTGGGATCAGCGGTTACTACGTCGGTTTCATCGACGACTTGCTGATGCGGGCTTGTGAGATGGTGATGCTGCTGCCGGGGTTTTACCTGTTGCTGATGCTCCGCTTCATCTTCCCGCTCGACATGGACAGCCGGGCCGTCTACTTCGCCATCGTGCTGATCCTCGCACTGGTTGGCTGGGCGGGTTTCGCGCGAGTCATCCGCGGCATGGTCCGTTCCATCCGCTCCAACGACTTCGTCATGGCCGGCGAAGCGCTCGGCATGACGCGCGGCCGGATCATCATCCGCCACATCCTGCCCAACACCCTGAGCTACGCGATCGTGCAGGTGACGCTGACGATCCCAGCGTACATCCTCGGCGAATCGGCGCTGTCGATCCTCGGCCTGGGGATCACGGAGCCGATTCCGTCGTGGGGCAACATGCTTCAAAAAGCGATGGATTTCGCCGAGCTTCAGCAGCATCCGTGGGTGCTTTGGCCCGGCGCGTTCATCTTCGTGGCGGTGATCGCCTTCAACCTCGTCGGCGACGGCTTGCGAGATGCGTTCGACCCGAGGCAAAGGAAGAGAGACTAACCGTTGATGGAACCGCCGATACACGCCGATGCACGCCGATACACTCGGATCAAGCAGAAACCTGATTTCAATCTGCGTGCATCTGCGTGCATCGGCGTGCATCGGCGTGCATCGGCGTGCATCGGCGCGCATCGGCGGTTCCTACAAACTGTGAAAGAGACGAATGGCTAGCCCGCTCCTAGAGATCAAGGACCTGAACATCGCCTTCGAGACCAACCGCGGCGACGTTCGACCCGTGCGCGATTCGTCGCTGGACATCTATCCGGGCCAAACCGTCGCGCTCGTCGGTGAGTCCGGCTGCGGGAAGTCGGTCACGGCGATGTCGGTCCTCCGGTTGATCCCTTCCCCGCCGGGCAAGGTGCTCGGCGGACAGGTGATGTTCGCCGGACGCGATCTGCTCAAGCTCCCCGAGAGCGAGATGCGCAAGGTCCGCGGCAAAGACATCGCGATGATCTTCCAGGAGCCGATGACCAGCCTCAACCCGGTCTACACCGTCGGCGACCAGATCGTCGAGGCCGTCACGCTCCATCAACGCGTCTCGCGACGTCAGGCGTACCAGATCGCCGAGCAGTCGCTGCGCGACGTCGGCATCGCCGACCCGGGCCGGCGGCTCAGCGAGTACCCGCACCAGATGTCCGGCGGCATGCGGCAGCGCGTGATGATCGCGATGGCGCTGTCGTGCAAACCCAAGCTGTTGATCGCCGACGAGCCGACCACGGCACTGGACGTGACGATCCAGGCCCAGATCCTCGAATTGCTCCGCAAGCTCCAGCGCGAGACGGGCATGTCGATCCTGCTGATCACGCACGACCTCGGCGTCGTCGCGGAAAACGCCGACGTCGTCGCGGTGATGTACGCGTCGCGGATCGTCGAATGCGCGACGGTCGAAGAGTTGTTCGATCATCCGAAACACCCGTACACCGAAGCGCTGTTCCACTCGGTCCCGAAGCTCGGCGCGCACGCGGAGCGACTTCAAACGATCCCCGGCACCGTTCCGAACCCCGCGCGCTTCCCCGTCGGATGCAAGTTCCACACGAGGTGTCATCGCACGCGCGAACTGGCTGCGAAAGCCCACGGCTCCGCCGTGGGAACCGCGCCCGAGACGGGAACCGCGCCCGAGACGGTCGAGATCACCTCCGCGGGTGAGCGCTTCCGCGTGCTCCAGCGCTGTCGCGACGACGAACCGAACCTGCGCGAGGTCCAACCGAAACACTGGGCAGCGTGTCACCAACTCGAAGGCTTCGACGCCGCGCCCGTGACCGAACCGAAGCTCGCGCACCAGCGTGACGTCGTCCCGCAGGTCGTCGAGGCGGCCGCCGAGGAGGTGAGCGCGTGAGCTCCGCCGCGATCGAACCGAACCGGCAAACGCCTGCGCGAGCGAACGCGCCCGCCAACGATCACCTGATCGAAGTTGAGAACCTGCGCACGTACTTCCCGATCCGTCGCGGCGTGCTCGCGCGCACGGTCGGACACGTGAAGGCGGTTGACGGCGTCACGTTCTCGGTCAAACCGGGCAAGACACTCGGTTTGGTCGGCGAATCCGGTTGCGGCAAGACGACGGTCGGGCGGACGGTCCTGCGTCTGATCCCCGCGACCAGCGGCTCGGTGCGCTACAAGGGACAAGATTTCTTCCAGTACCACGGCGAAGAGCTGCGCCGCCTGCGCCGGCAGATGCAGATCATCTTCCAGGACCCGGTCAGCAGCCTGAACCCGCGCATGACCGTCGGCAACATCATCGGCGAGCCGATCCAGGTCCACGGGATCGCGCGCGGGAAGGAAAAGGACGAACTCGTCGCGAGCCTCTTGCAGCGCGTCGGTCTGGATCCCGCGTACGCGCGACGCTACCCGCACGAGTTCTCGGGCGGCCAGCGCCAGCGCATCGGGATCGCGCGCGCTCTCTCGCTCAACCCCGACTTCATCGTCTGCGATGAGCCGGTCAGCGCGCTGGACGTGTCGATCCAGTCGCAGATCCTCAACCTGCTCGACGACCTCCAGCGCGAGCGGCACATCGCGTACCTGTTCATCGCGCACAACCTCGCCGTCGTCGAGCACTTCAGCGACGAGGTCGCGGTGATGTATTTGGGCCGGATCGTCGAGAAGGCCGGGCGCGACGAGCTGTACCGCAACCCGAAACATCCGTACACGAAAGCGCTCTTGAGCGCCGTCCCCGAAACCAACCCCCGGCCGACGCGCAAGCGCATCGTCCTCAAGGGCGAAGTCCCCAGCCCGAGCAACCCGCCCGGCGGCTGCCCGTTCCACCCGCGCTGCCAGCTCTCCCGCGAACTGGCGAAGAGCGCGGGCGAGGCCGACACGGTGCAGATCACCAGCGGCGGCGAGACGTTCCGGGTGATGAGGCGGTGCGTGGAGGAGATTCCACCGCTGGCGCCAAAGCAGGGCGAAGCGGGGCATCTGGCGGCGTGTCATTTCACGGAGTGAACGCGCCGTACGCAAGACTATGCGGGGGGCCAGGAATCGCGGTCGAAATGGTCTGCAATTAGCTGCTGATTCTGGATGCCCCATCGAACTGTTGCACGAAGTATCCGTTCTGTGGTGCTGATCGTGCGCCAGAGATCTCCGTTCTGGATCGGATTGTTGTACACGCCACCACGATGGGTGATGTCGTTGCGCAGATTCCGATAGTCATCGAAAAACGTTGCGCCGATGGTAACGTTGATGCCACAAACCTGCTGGACTCGAGGCGCAACCTCCCAGAAGTATTGGCGCTCACTGGGGGCGACATAGAAAGTTTCGAGCGCCGTTCCGGCTAGCATGAACCGCGCATTCCAAGTGCTGGCGTCAAATGCGGCGAGGCGATATCGGAGTTCGTGTGCGATCGCGAGCCTTGGGATTACGGTGCCTTGATATGCCGCGAGCGCCTCGCGAAGTGAATCCGCCAAACGCAGGCGTTCCTCCGTCCACCCAGCCGTTCGCTCGGGCTCAATCGGAATGTTGTAGAGGAATTGCGATCGCTGAACGCGAATGTCGCGAAGCTGTAGGCAATACACGTACACGCCGTGTGCGTGCAAACCGGCGCTGCGCCAGTAATCGTTCTCGCCGCATCCCGCGAGATCCGCGCACCATAACAATGTTCGGACAATGCCGGCCGCGCGAGCCACATTCTCGATGTGATCCTGCGTCGTGACTGCAGGAAGGCTTGCGCGGTACCAAATCCACGCCCTTGCAGTATCGAGGTGGACGCGCTCGCGTGCAGAAACCGAGTCGTCTTCAAACTCACGATAAACTGACCGTCGTATGTCCAGGTCACCGTCTGGCTCAAGGCGTACCCGCGCTCCGTATGTAAAGTCGAAGGGGTCGATATCATTTCGGCCAGCGTTGAGGACGGGCGCGTAGGCGATGACGTCGGTAGGCATAGGATACCCCTCTTCAAACGGTTTGCAGACACATTGTCGGGTGGTCGCTTTGGTTCGATTGCCGTGACAGTACAAAACCGCCGGCGGGCTTCCTTGGCCCGCCGGCGGTGGAGCCTGCGAATCCTTTCGCGCCTTCCGTGAATCGTTGAAGCCCCAGCAGTCTTTTCGCTCTCGGATGCCGCCCGGCGCTGCGCTTTGGGCGGCCGTGGCCGTGGCGGGCGCGCCTCTTGCCCTCTCAGGGCGTTTGCTCGACCGCGTGTGTTTCGACCAGTTCTTCGAGGAACTCAGCAAGTCCTTCGTCGGCGTTGGCGCCGATGACGCGCTTGGCGAGCGCCTTGACCTCGTCCCTCGCGTTGCCCATCGCGACGCCCAGGCCCGCGTGCTCGATCATGTGCAGGTCGTTGAGGTCGTCGCCGATCGCGATGACCTCTTCGGGCCGCACGTCGTGTTGTCTGGCTACGGTGAGAATCCCTTCCCACTTGTTGACGCTCGGGTCGAACGTCTCGAGCAGCTCCAGTCCCGTACTCGGCACGCGGATGCGGTGGTAGAACACGCGCTCGGCGAACCGGTCGTTGATCTGCCGCTCGACCCGGGTCAATTCCTCCGGCGTCGCGACGAAGCTCACGCGGACCGTGTGACGGTGGTCGAACGTCGCCAGCTGCGGAACCCGTCGAACTTCAGCTTTCGCCTTCCTCAGCCAGTTGTCCGTCTCGCTCGTCGCCGGCAGGTCGCTCGTAAGCACGTAGTCGCAACCGGCCGCGTCGTGGTCCTGCGCCGCGAGGACCGCGTGGCCCGCGCGTTCAATCAGGTCGGAAAGCTCGCGCGCGAGCATCGGTTCCATGGCAACGCGATGCAGCGTGACGCGACGGCTCGTGTCCATCACGATCGCGCCGCCGACGAACACGGCCGAGCTGAAGTGCTCGACCGCATGCAACACCGCGCGGCTCTCGGCCCAGTGCCTGCCCGTGGCGAAGACGACCAGCAAGCCGGCGCCGAGGCACTTGTGTACGGCGGCCTTGGCTCGCGGCGTGACGTCGCCGGTGGGCGAGAGGAGCGTGCCGTCCAAATCGATCGCGACCAGCTTATATCGCCCGCGAGCGGCATCGGACGGCGACTGCACGACTACGTTCTCCACGTCCGAGCCGACCATATCATTTTTTGAAGAGGATTCAACCGGTTGTGTGGGCGAATTCACGTTATCCACAACGGCTAGCGTTCACGGCATGTCGTTCACGGCGCGACGACGGCTTTCGGTTCGGGCGCCGCGCTCGTCATCGTCGTCTTCTCGGCTTCGGACTCCGCGCCGGCCGCGTTTGCGTACCAGCGCACCATCATCAGCGATGTCGGACACTCGCGCGCGATCCGCTCGGGTCGCCAGCCGAACAGGTGCGACTCCAGGCCCCATTCTTCGGCGACGCCGATGATCACGAGGTCGAACGCGGCCGACTCGCGCACGACCACCGCGACGGGCGAATCGTCGGGCACGACGCGGAACTCGACCGGCGCCGGCTGCGACGGGTCGTGGAACACGCGATCGACCGCGCCCTTGACGTCCATCGTGCGCACGTTCGCGTTACCGCGCATCGTCGGCACCACGTGCAAGACGGTCACGCTCGCGCCCGTATTGCGACCGATGCGGCTGGCGAGTTCCATCGCGAGGCGGTCGTGGCGACTGCCAAGGTAGGGCACGAGGATGCGCAGCGGCTTCGTCGGGTCCGCATCCGGCGATGACGCGCCGAACCGTTGCCCGAACCCGCGATCGACGAACACCGCCACGTTCGTCTCGCACTGGCTCAGCACCTTGTGGACCGTGCCGCCGAGCAACAGTTGGCCGAACACGGGCTTGTGGAAGCCCATCAGCACGAGGTCCACGTCTTTTGCAAGCGCGACCTGGCAGATGTCGTTGGCGACGTCGCGGCTGACGAACGAAAGCGCTTCGACCTCGGAGCTTTGCCCGGCCGAGCGCGCGGAGTTCAGCAGCGGGGCGAGCTCGACGCGATCGACCGCCGGCGTCGATTCTTCGTCCAATCCCGCGCGGTACGCCTCGTGATCGACCGGCCGGCGTAGGTGAAGGGCGATGAGCCGGCCGGGTTCCAATGAAGCCTTCGAAGATGTCTTTCCCTTCGCATCAACCGCCGCAGGTGCGGTCGGACCGATTAACATGCCGGCCAACCGCGCCAGCGTGGCGCCGGTTTCCGGCAGCGCCACCGACACCAGCACCGCGTACGCCCGCCGCGCGACGCTTGCCTTTGCCCGTGCCTCGTCCGTCGCGAACCGCGCGGCCGGGTAGATGAGCTGCAACACCGGCGTCGTCAGCGCCGTCGTCACCAGGGCCATGATCACCATCATCGCAAACACCGCCGGCGTGATGACGCCCTCGGTCAGGCCGATGTTGAGGATCACCAGCTCCATCAGCCCGCGCGTGTTCATCAGGATGCCGACAGTGGCCGACTCGCGCCAGCTCACGCCGCAAGCTCGGCCGGCGAGCGTCGAGCCGCCGAACTTGCCGGCGCACGCGACCGCGATGATCAGCCCGGTGTCGAGCCACAATTCGCCGCGGTCGAGCAGGCCGACCTGCGTCTTCAAACCCGTGTACGCGAAGAAGATCGGCAGCAGGAAGATGACGGTGTAGTCCTCGAGCTTCTCGCTGAGCGTGCGGACGAAGCGCGTGCCCTTGGGCATCAGCGCGCCCATCAGGAACGCGCCGAACAGCGCGTGGATGCCGATCGCCTCGGTCGTCCAGGCGCTCACGAGCACCAGCAGGAAGATGATCGCGACGACGTTCTGGCTGAGCCGGCCCTCGCGGTCGTGCACCCGTTCGAGCTGCCGCAGGAACGGCCGCACGACCAGGAACATGAACGAGACGTAGACGATCGACAGCGCCGCCGTCTTCAAGCCCGGGCCGACGCCGTCGGCGCGGGCGATGCCGACGACGAACGCGAGCATGCACCAGGCCGTCACGTCATCGACGGCCGCGCAGGTGATCGCGATCGCGCCGACGTTGGTCTTGTGCAGGTTGCGCTCGGTGAGGATGCGCGCGAGCACCGGAAACGCGGTGATGCTCATGGCCGCGCCCATGAACAGCGCGACCGACGTGAACCGCATGCGCGGCGCGTCGTTGAACAGGTTCGGGTAGAGGTACAGCGCCAGCGCCGAGCCGAGCAGGAACGGCGCGATGATGCTAACGTGGCTGACGACGACGGCCGTGTGTCCGCGGTTCTTCAGCAGCGTCGGGTCGAGCTCCAGGCCGACGAGGAACAGGAAGAAGATCACGCCGATCTGGCTGAGGATGTTCAAGTACGCGGTGGGATCGGACGTGATGCCCAGCCCGGCAACGGTGTCGGGCCGGAACACGTACTGGAACGCGCCCGGCCAGAGCCAGCCGAGCAGGCTCGGGCCGAGCATGATGCCGGCGACCATCTCGCCCATGACCTGCGGCTGGTGCAGGTAACGGAAGATGACGCCCATCACGCGGCTGAGCGCGAGGATCAGCGCGACCTGGAGCAACAGGACCAGGATGAGGCTAAGGTGCATGCGGTGTCATCGGAGCGGTCAATGGCGCGGTGGCCGGAGGTTTCGCGGCCGCGGTTGGTCGGGCGTGCGCGGGCGCGACGAGCTGCGCGCGATACGTCGCCCCGTCGGGCAGTTGCACGCGATACGAATTGCTCCCCTCGACCGGCGTGAACGCGGCCTTGCGCTCACCATCAGCCGTCAGCACCACCGGATCTTCCGGCATCGTTGGTCGCGCTTCGTCGGGCGGCAGGATCTTCATCGCCAGCGTCCCGATACTCGAGTTCTTCGCGCGCGACTGGAGCCGAACGAATCGTCCGGATTGTTCGATCGTCACACGCTCGGCCTGCCGCGAAGATTGATCGCTGCCGGCCTCAGGCACGAGTTCCCACTCGCCCGCCAAGTCCGGCTGCGCGCGCAGCGTCGAGCCGTACGCGAGGATCGCCCACATGCCGGCGGCGAAGAGCGCGATCATGATCGCGTAAACGGCAGTCGCGTTGTCGATCTTCAGTGCCATGCGTCTCTCGTCGGCTAACGTAGCAGACGATTGCGCAGATGTCAGCGGCTTCAGTGGCGCGGGCGTCCCGCCCGCGCGCAATTGCGCGAGCGAAACCGAGTCGAAGGATGCCGCTTCGCGGCAGTGCGCGCGGGCGGGACGCCCGCGCCACGTTATAATCCGACCCTGATGAAATACGAGCTGATCGAGAAGCAGGTGATCTTCGAGGGACGCAAGGTCCGCCTGGAGGTGCACCACCTTCGCAACGAGGACACAGGCCTGCGGCACCACCGCGAGGTCGTCATCCACGGCGGCGCGGTATGCGTCTTGCCCCTCAAGAGCGACGGCTCGGTCGTGCTGATCCGCCAGCGCCGGTACTCGGTGAACGCGACGCTGGTGGAAGTTCCGGCCGGCACGCTGGAGAAGAATGAGCCGCCGATGAACTGCGCCGGCCGCGAGTTGCTCGAAGAAACCGGCTACCTCGCCGGCCGGCTCGTTCCGATCGGCAGCTTCTACACGTCGCCGGGCATCCTGACGGAGAAGATGTACGCGTTCGCGGCCTACGATCTGGAGAAGCGCGAGAGCGCCCTGGAGGAAGGCGAGGACATCGAGCTGTTGGAGGTGCCGTACGAGCAGGCGATCCAGATGATCGTGGATGGCGAGATCACCGACGGCAAGACGGTGGCGACGCTGCTGTGGTACGACCGGTTTCATCGAGCGTCGAAGTGAGCGCGGAAGTCACAACGGAGCGAGAAGGAGTGTGACGGTGGCTTGGCAGGACCGTGCATACAACCAGCAGGGCGGTGATTTGCGCTTGGGCTTTACGCCGCCAAGCTCGATGAGCTTGTACGTGATCGGGGCGTGCGTCGTCGGGTTCATCGTGCAAGCCGCGATGCGCGACTTGCGAACGTTCGACGAGATCGGCCGCGTGACGCGCTGGTGCG
>Ga0081539_10006997_pt1 | contig 10467 bp, 7 predicted proteins | sample TabmetS4T2R2_FD_71023 | JGI IMG/M metagenome (GOLD analysis project Ga0081539, IMG submission 71023) | Tabebuia heterophylla rhizosphere microbial communities from the University of Puerto Rico - S4T2R2 | ecosystem: Host-associated > Plants > Roots > Rhizosphere ... | reverse complement strand
CGGCTATTGCTTTCCGGGGCTGCCCCACATCGCCGCCGGGAGTATTGCCATGCTCAAAGCGCGTCAGCGCGTGACCGAGATCTTGCGCATCCTGCCCGGCTCATCGCTCGTGGTCGCGCCCGCTGACACCGATCTCACAGCGCCGGAGATGGCCGCCGGCCTGGAGGAATCGTTTGGCGGTGGTGGGTACACGGCTCTCCAGCGCGCCGCACTGCTACAGATGGCCTGGGATCATATCTCCTCCGACCTGGACAGCCGCGAATCGGCCTTTGAACTCCATGCCAACGGTGGTCTGCCTACTTGGCGTAACCGGCTGCGAAGCTGGTTTGACCGTTATAACGAGCTGGCGAACGGCGTACTGGGCCTGCTCGACATTGAGATGCCGCCGATCGACATGACCAGCATCCGCATCGTGCCGCCAGGGCCACGGCGGTCAGTAAGCGTTCCGGCCCGAGATGGGGGCAACGCGCCCACGAGGGGGGCATCGTCCACAACGACCTGAGGCAGGGCACGGCTGCTGCAATTGACAAAAACGGTCCAGCGTTAGACAATCGGCTCCGAGGCAGGTTCATCCTTTGAATCGAGGCGTACAGATGCACACGGAGGGCGGGCTATGGCGACATATGACGTGGTGATTCGCGGTGGCACTATTGTGGACGGGACAGGTATTCCAAAGTATCGGGCCGATCTTGCTATCAAAGATGGCCGGGTTGCCCTCATGAGTGGTCGTATCAAAGCTGGCGGCGCCAAAGAACTCGATGCTACAGGCTGCATGGTGGCCCCTGGAGCAGTCGACCTGCATACCCATTATGATGCGCAGCTCAACTGGGACCCCTATGCTTCGTTGTCTGGGTGGTTTGGCGTGACCTCGATTAGCATTGGCCAGTGCGGTTTTGGCTTCGCGCCAACGCGACCCGAAGATCGGGAACTCAATATGCGCATGATGAATCGCATTGAGGCCATTCCTCTGCGGTCGATGCAACTCGGCATGCGTTGGGACTGGGTCACCTTCCCTGAGTACCTCGATAGCCTGGACCGTCAAGGGCTGGGTATCAACGTTGGCGCGCTGCTACCCTTCTCCCCGTTGCGCGGCTATGTCCTTGGCATGATCCCCTCTCGGCAGCGTACCACAGTGACGGAGGCCGAGCTGAACCAGATGAAACACATCCTCTATGAGGCCATGCAGGCCGGTGCCTTTGGCTTCTCGGCCGATAAGAACCTGGAAGACCGTACAGAGGACGGTAGCGCGTTGCCAAGTCATGTGGCGTCTCCTGAAGAATTCCTGGGGCTCGCTGAGGTGCTGAGTGAGTTTGGTGTGGGGCACCTGGGATGGACTATCGGCATCTCCGATCAACGTCAGGAGCAGCAGGCCCTGCTCACCGAGATGATGGTGCGGAGTGGTCGTCCCCTGCATGTGGCCGTGGGCGATGACGAGGACGGCTATGCCTGGGCTGAGCATGCGCGCGCCGAAGGGCTGCCCGTCGTAGTGCAGCAGAATTCGATGGACCTTGTGGCGGAGTTTACCCTAGCGGAGTACAACCTATTTGATTATATGCCCAACTGGATACAACCGCTGGTGGGGACCGCTGCAGAACGGGCGCAGAAGTTGCGCGATTCGCAGCTACGCGAGGCCATGAAGCGCGATGTCGCAGCCCGGCCTCATTCCCGCACCAACTGGAGCATGATGCACGTCGCCCAGGCAACGCAGGAACGGAATCTGCACTATGAAGGGCAGTCCATCGCCGCCATTGCTGCGGCCCAGGGCAAGCATCCTCTCGATGCTTTTCTGGATCTTGCCTTGGATGAAGACCTGCAGATGATGTTCACCCATGCCGTCGCCTACCGAGGGGAGGAGAAGCTGGCCAGACGCATCACGAACCCCTATGCGCATATCTCGCTGTCTGATGGTGGCGCCCACGTCAGATACCTGACTGCGAGTATGTGGCCCGTGCACTTCCTGACATACTGGATCCGCGACAGACAGCTCATGACGCTGGAGCAGGCACACTATAAGATGAGCGCTTACCCGGCATGGATCGCCAACTACAAAAATCGTGGCACGTTGCGTCTGGGGGACTGGGCTGACATTATGGTCTACGATCTCGAGAAGCTCGGCTACGTCTACGACAAGCCCATCTATGCCAATGATTTCCCCGGTAACGAGCGGCGCTTTATCCAAAAACCTACCGGCATACGCTATATCCTGGTCAATGGCGGTGTGACCTTCCAGGAGAACCAGTGCACTGGTTCCCTGCCAGGGAAGCTGCTACGCAGCTACGACATGGTCGGCTAGAGAAAAAAATATGCCGGGTGACACCGTCACCCGGCATACCAACCTGTCCAGTTACAAGAGCACTGGCCCTAGTCCACCACCCAGGTATCACCGCTGTTAAACATCTTCTCCAGGTCACCAGGCCCAGAACGTTGAATGGCGAGGGCTTCCTGCTCTTCGATAATACCGTCATACGTGGGCCGCTCGACAGCCCGCAGCACCCCGACGGGTACCGGAAAATCCGGATAGTCCAATCGGCTCAAGATATAGGCCAGACTCGCCGCTGGCTTGGTTTCATCGTGCCGGAGGACATCGTCCTCGGTCACGCCGTCTTCACCAAGCGTCACAATCTCCGGGTCCAAGCCGCGTAGGCGAATACCGCGATTGCGCTCTTTGCCGAAGAGCATGGGCTTGCCATGCTCCAGATATAGCGTACGCTCGTTATGCACCTCACGCTCGGTCAAGTAAGCAAACGCACCGTCGTTGTACACGTTACAGTTCTGATACACTTCGATAAAGGCCGCGCCCTTGTGGGCGGCAGCCCGCTCGATAGTGGCAATGAGATGTTTGGTATCCGTATCAATAGTGCGCGCCACAAACGTCGCCTCAGCGCCAATCGCCACGCTGAGCGGATTGAGGGGATGATCGGGGACACCCAGGGGAGCCGATTTGACACCCTTCTTGCCGAGTTCCGAGGTCGGGGAATATTGCCCTTTGGTGAGCCCGTAGATGCGGTTGTTGAAGAGTACGACCTTCACATCCACATTGCGTCGCAGCACATGTAGCAAGTGATTGCCACCAATACTGAGAGCATCGCCATCACCCGTGATTACCCATACCATGAGATCGGGCCGGCTGGCCTTGAGTCCCGTGGCAATGGCAGGCGCACGGCCGTGAATGGTGTGGAAGCCATACGTATGCATATAGTATGGGAAGCGGCTAGAACACCCAATGCCAGAGACAAAGACAATTTTCTCCCGTGGCACCCCTAACTCGGGCATCACCTTCTGGGCTTGTGCCAGGATGGAGTAATCACCACACCCTGGGCACCAGCGCACTTCCTGATCGGTGACAAAATCTTTGCGTGTCAGCGTTGCTGTAGCACCATTCGTCGTTCCATTCGTCTCTTGACCCATAACCTGCTTCCTTAGGCAAGGAGTTCTTCACACTTGGCAACAATTTCCGATACTTTGAAGGGCAATCCCTGCACCTTCGAGAGGCCGACGGCGTCTACCAGGTAGCGCGCCCGGATGAGCAGACGGAGCTGTCCCAGGTTCAGCTCCGGAATCAGCACCTTATTGAAGCGCTGCAAGATATCACCCAAGTTCTTCGGGAAGGGATTGAGGTAGCGCAGATGCGCGTGGGAAATCAACGCTCCTTGCTCGCGGAGTTTCTGCACCGCCGTAATGGCAGCGCCATACGTGCTACCCCAACTCAGAATGAGCAGTTCACCCTCCGAATCACCATAGACCTCTTGCTGGGGAATGTAGTCCACAATCCGGGCAATTTTCTCATTGCGCAGGACCGTCATCTTGTGGTGATTGAGCGGATCATAGCTGATATTCCCGGTAATATCCGCTTTTTCTATACCACCAATACGGTGCTCTAAGCCAGGCGTACCCGGAATTGCCCAGGGGCGCGCCAGGGTCTCGGGGTCACGCCGATACGGCGCAAAGGTAGCCGGGTCAGTCGGATGCGTCACCGTAAAGCGCTGCAGATCGTTGGCCGACGGGATACGCCACGGCTCCGAACCATTGCCCAGGTAGCCGTCTGACATGAAGAAGACAGGCGTCATGAATTGGATGGCCAGACGCACCGCCTCGATGGCCATATAGAAGCAATCGCCTGGTGTTGCCGGCGCCACGATGGCACAGGCGGAGTCGCTATTGCGCCCAAACATGCACTGCAACAGGTCGCCCTGCTCGGTTTTAGTCGGCATGCCAGTACTCGGGCCAGAGCGTTGGATATCAGCGATGACCAATGGCAGCTCCACCGCGTGCGCGAGGTTAATGGCCTCGCTTTTGAGGGCAATGCCTGGGCCACTCGTACAGGTCATGCCAATATTGCCCCCAAAGGCCGCCCCGATCGCGGCGCACACCGCGGCGATTTCGTCTTCCGCCTGGAAGGTTTTGACGCCGAAGTGTTTATATTGCGCGATCTCATGCAAGACTTCGCTCGCCGGAGTAATAGGATAAGCGGTATACAAGAGGGGTTTGTCGAACAGGCGTGCCGCCGTCACAAAGCCCATGGCTGTGGCCTCAGCTCCGGTAATGTTGCGGTATTTGCCCGCCGGCAGGTTGGCCTTACGCACCCGGTAAGCCGTGGTAAAGATTTCGGTGGTGTCGCCATAGTTATAGCCGGCCAGGAGGGCGCGTTTGTTGGCCTCATAAAAAATCGCTCTATCCTTGAAGCGGCGCTCCAGGAAACGCAAGGTGGGCTCTGTTGACCGATTATAGAGCCAGTAGAGGAGCCCCAGAGCCCAGAAGTTCTTACAGCGCTCAATCTGGCGCGCCGACATCTCGAGTCCTTCGAGGGCTTTAGCGTTAAGCGAGGTGATGGGCATCTTAAAGACCCGGTAGCGGGACAGACTGCCATCTTCCAGCGGATTGCTCTTATAGCCGGCCTTGTTGAGGTTCGCTTTGGTAAATGCGTCAGTGTTGACCAGCAAAATCCCGCCGTCTTCTAGGTCACCGATGTTCGTCTTCAACCCCGCCGGATTCATCGCCACCAGCACCTGGGGGGCGTCACCTGGCGTGTAGATATCACGGCTGCTGAAATTGAGCTGGAACGAACTGACGCCTGGGAGGGAACCAGCCGGTGCACGAATTTCTGCTGGAAAGTCAGGAAGCGTGCTGATGTCGTTGCCGAACAATGCGGCGGTTCGGGTGAACTGGCCGCCCGTGAGCTGCATCCCGTCGCCGGAATCGCCGGCCAGACGAATCACGACGGATTCGAGTTCTTCAATGGGCTTTTCAAGGGTATCTTGCGCTGCCATACTGTATGATCCTGTGTGTGGGTCTCTCTAATGGGGGCGCCTGCTGTAGAGTATGGCCCCTGGAGGGACAGGTATGCTAAGCTCCACGCCAGGCTGCATCTGCTTGAGCTAACCTCGACTGCATTGCCGTAGAACCTCGCATCCCTGGCATTGGTAGTTGTGCCGACCATGTATTGTAGCGCGCTTGTGGTCTTCCGTAAAGTCCCGATGTCTACATACATTTTGCAGCCGCGCAGGTCGTTCCATCCCACGCTACTTATCTTGAGCTGCCGCGTGCAGCTTTTGAAAAAGTTACGCCTGAAGATTGCCCAAAGCAATGTAGGAAAAAGCCTACAAACAGTGGTACAAAAGTCGCATGTAAAAAAACGCCTTCGGCTATCTCGCTCTCTCCTGGCTCTCCTCCTATCCTGAAAGACCTGGAATGGTCTTGCGTAGTGCCATGTTTTAGTATTGCCTTTTCGCCCGCTTGTGAACTTGTTATAAACCCAAGCATGAATATGGCTGACATGGCTGCTTAACAAGTTGTTTTAAAAACTCTAAAACTCTTATACAACCGTTTCAGGCATAGATAGATTACCCGAAGCGGTGCATCCAAATGCTTCATGGCAGCGTTTTCTCTCTCTGTAAGAAGCTGTTTTAACAACCGTGCCAGAAAATCTGCAGTCGGCTGAATTTTAAAACGGTTTCTGAGGATGAGAGTCCTGTAGCGTAGGCGAAAATAGCGGGGCCTTGTCTGGGAGGTTGCGTATGAATGAACATACATTCTCCACACATTGCCGCGGTATGTTGTCTCTCAAGCTTCTCAGAGTTCTTGCCGATAAGCCTAGCACGTAAGGCAGGCGATGCAGACCCTGGCCTGTAATGTACATCACAGCCTTGGGCACTGTCTTTTTTTATGCTTGCAGCGTGCATATTGGACAGGCGTGGGCCAAGGAGGCTGTGCCTCCCACGCGATGTCTGAGGGAGAGATGCCCTTCGCAACGGCCGAGAGGCGATGTAGAGCTATTGCGAGGAGAAAGGAGTGGCCATCATGGAGCGATCGTGCAACCATTGTGATAATCCCGATAGTTCCTTGCTACGCATCGTATTGATTGGCGAAATTATCCGTGCCGATGAGGCTACGCTCTATACTATGGCGGAGATTTTTCAGACCCTTGGCCTTCTCGAACTCTCTGCGGAGGACGAAGGCGCCGAGGGCAAGCAGGTTGCCCAAGAAAAAACACGCTTGCGCCTCGTAAAGTAGTAAGCAGACCACTCCCCACACCTAGCGTCATGATATAGCTGCGCTATATGGCGGCCTAGCCTGGACGCAGGGCCTCACGGCGCCTGCCGGTGTGTAAAGCACCCGTAGGCCATACTGCCAGGTCAATGCATGCTCTCAAAGTGCAGGTACTTGCCTTCCTACGTTCTACACTTGCGTCTCGATAGCACACCAGATAGGATCCCCTTAGGCGCAGCGGCCTATCTGATAGCGCACAACCTTCCCAAACCTCAGATATACTTGTCATTCTCCCTGGCGTTCTAAGGGAAAGAGAAAGTACAGAGGTGAAGCCATGGCACAGATTGTCCTGGGACTCGGTACATCCCACAGCCCTCAACTCAGCACGCCTCCGGATCTCTGGCGCAACCATGGGGAGCGGGACAAACGCAATCCTGATCTGCGGAAGCCAGATGGACGTGTCTATACCTACGAAGAGGTTCTCGCCTCTGCGAGTCCATCCCTCCAGAAAGAACTCACCCCAGACACGTGGCAAGCGCGCTATGATGCCTGCCAGAAGGGCATCACGCGAGTGGGCGCGACCCTAGCAGATGTCGCTCCTGATGTCTTAGTGATGATTGGCGATGATCAGAAGGAACTCTTCCAAGACAATAATATGCCCGCCATGCTGGTCTATTGGGGCGACACTTTTCATAATGTGCCCCGCTATGGGCGAGGGCAAAATGTGCCCCCGTCCTTACAAGCGGCTGCCTGGGCTTATGGGGAAAAGGAGCAAGCCTTCCCCATTGCCGCAGATCTGGCCAACCATATCATTGTCTCCCTCATGGAGCAGGAATTCGACGTGGCGCATAGCTGCGAACTGCCGCCTAACGAGGGTATGGGGCATGCCTTCAGCTTTATTTATCGGCGCATCATGAACGGGCTGACCATTCCGACCGTGCCCATCATGCTGAACACGTACTACCCACCCAATCAGCCGACTCCCAAGCGCTGCTATGCCCTCGGGCAAGCACTGCGCCAGGCCGTCGAGAGTTGGCCCAGCGATAAGCGCGTTGCCGTGATTGCCTCCGGCGGCTTGAGCCACTTCGTCATTGACGAGGAACTCGACCATCAGATCATTACAGCCATGCAGCATAACGATGCCGCGACTCTTACCTCTCTCCCCAAAGAGCGTTTAAATTCGGGGAACTCAGAGATCCGCAACTGGATCGCCACGGCTGGCGCTGTCGAGCATCTCAAGATGCAGATGATTGACTACGTGCCATGTTACCGTTCACCAGCCGGCACGGGCTGTGCCATGGGCTTTGCCCAGTGGGTCTAGCTGATCACGCCCGCAAGAGTACATCAGCCGCCTGTGCGAGGTGCTCAAACGTCCAGCATTCTAACACCTGGTCGCAGGCGGGAGCGTAGGAGGCGATGATCGAATCGCCGGTATTCCACTCGCGGTGTGGCTCGGGATTTAACCAGATGATGCGACGGCAGCGCTGGCGGACCTCTGCTAAGGCCCAGGCTTGCGGATCAAAGGCGTTGTTACGGGCATCTCCCAGGATCAGGACAATTGTGTCACGCCTCAGATCTGGTAAAAAGTCCTGTGAGAATTGGTAAAACACCCGGCCAAAATCACTCAAGCCAAACAAATTGAGCTGGGGATAGTGGCGGAGGGCTTCGAGGTCTTCAGGGAAACGCAGACGCCGAAACAGCTCTGTGACCTCCACAACCGAGTTGACGAACACCAGGCTGCGCACACTGGCAAAGGCTGCCTGAAGGGTATGCACGAGTTTTAACAGGAAGGTGGAGACCTGCCAGACCGAGCCAGAAACATCGCACAACACAATGAGACGCAGTTTACTGATCTTGCGTCGTCGGTAGGCGCGTACAAAGGGTACCTCAGTGCCACTGCGCAGGCCCCGCAAGACCGTGCGGCGGATGTCGAACCGTCCGGTCTGGGCGCGTCGGGTACGCAGCGCCTGCCGGGAGAGCAGCCGGGCTGCCAGGCGTTCGACTTCACGATACATATCGGCCAGGCAATCAGGGGGAAAAGGCCGATCAATGCGGGTCTGGGCACGCTGGGCATCGGTGTGCTCGGGGAGAGCTGTGGCTCGGGACTGCTGTGTCGCTGCCATATGCTCTTGCCACGCCTGTTCCAGCTCAGCGAGTACCTGTAATGCCTGGGCTATCTCTTCAGACGCCATCTCGGGCCTGCCACTGTGTGGTTCCTGGGCAGGACGGTGCACAGACGCTACCGGCGTCGGAGGCGTGCGCTGTGCAGGTGTGAAGGGGATGCCGTTCGGCTGCGGCGCCGGGCGTTGGCCAATACCCATGCTCGAGCTGGCTTGCGGCTGTCTGCGTCGACGCCGACGGCGACGCGGCGCTGTGAAGAATTGCTCGAAGAGGGCATCAAAGGTTGGAAAATCTCGGTGCGATTTGACCAGCGCTGTGCGTAGGGTGAGGCGTAGCAGGTCACGGTCATGCACGCCTACCTGACTGACGCTGTGTAAGGCGTCCAGGCTTTCCGCCACCGAGACGGGCAGGCCCTGTGCGCGCAGCAGGCGGATGAAGGTGACAATACGCGGTGTCATCGCCCTGCTTCCCGTAGAGCGCGAGCAATATCATCCTTATCTTTCAGCAGAATATTCAACGTCTCAACAATTAAGTCGCGTGACAGCACGCTGGCGCCTAAAACCACCAGCGCCAGGGCCCAGTCGAGGGTTTCGCTGATGCTTGGAGGCTTGCGCAGGCTGAGTTGGCGCACACGCTGCACGAACTGCACAATGTGCGTGGCTAAGCGGCTGTCAACACCAGGCACTTTACGCTGCACGATCTGCAGCTCAGTGGCTAGCGTCGGGTGATCAATGTACAGGTAGAAACAGCGGCGCTTTAATGCCTCTGAAAGGCTGCGGGTGGCATTGCTCGTGAGCACGACTAAAGGACGTTGGGTGGCCTGCAGCGTCCCAAGCTCAGGGACACTGACTTGAAATTCACTGAGTATCTCTAGCAAGAACGCCTCGAATTCCTGGTCAGCGCGATCAATTTCATCGATCAACAGTACCGTTGGCTGGGAGGCAACAATGGCCTGGAGGAGAGGACGTGGCAGCAGAAAGTGACGCGAGAAAAAGGCGCTCTCCTGACGCTGCAACAGCGCCACAGCGTCATTGAGAGAGGTCGTCGTGGCCAGGAGCGTGCCCAGTTGCTCTTTGAGCATCTGCACGTACAGCAATTGCTTACTGTATTCCCACTCGTACAGGGCTTTCGCTTCATCGAGCCCCTCGTAACACTGCAAACGGATGAGTTGCGCCTCTGTGGTTTGAGCCAGCACTTTGGCAAGTTCCGTTTTGCCCACACCAGGAGGGCCCTCCACCAACAGCGGCCGTTGCAGGTGGACCATCAAGAAGACTGCCGTTGCGGTCTCTTTACTACATACGTAGTCTGCAGCCGTAAACTGCTCGCTCACATCGGCTACTGAGACTAGGCGTCGGGCCGCCGGGGAGGGCGACAGCGCGGGATTGTGCGTCATAGCGTAGTCCTAGAGATCATACCGCCTGACTACCTCTTCATCGAACAAAATATTGCCGGTGAACGTGCGTGGGTCCTGCGAGCAGATGAACACGGCGCTTTTGCCCATGTTGATTGCTTCTTCGAAGGGCTCTGGGGTTTCGCCGGGTTTGGTCATGCCAAAAACGTTCCCCGGGGTACGAATACGTCCCGTCGGGGAGAGGGAGTTAAAGCTAATGCCCTGCTCCTGGTACTCCATGGCCATGGCTTGGGTGAGGCGTTCCAATGCCGCCTTGGTGGCCGCATACATAAAGGCCCGCGTTGGGGCCGCCTGCTGATAGGGCCCGGGGCCGGGAAATACTGCCGCACGGGATGAGATGTTGATCACCCAGCCTTGCTGTTGCTGTAACATGGTGGGCAGGACAGCACGTATACACAGAATAGGGCCTTTAATATTCACTTTATTATGCAGGTCGATATGCCGTGTGG
>Ga0081539_10006996_pt1 | contig 10470 bp, 4 predicted proteins | sample TabmetS4T2R2_FD_71023 | JGI IMG/M metagenome (GOLD analysis project Ga0081539, IMG submission 71023) | Tabebuia heterophylla rhizosphere microbial communities from the University of Puerto Rico - S4T2R2 | ecosystem: Host-associated > Plants > Roots > Rhizosphere ... | reverse complement strand
GCCCGCCAAAGAAGCGCTGCCAACATTCGTAGCTCAGTATTGCGACATTCGCGCCGCCAGCGGAATCCTCTTCCCTGGTGAAGTTCCTTCCGCGAAGCGGTCTAATGCCGAGTGTTGGGAAAAAGCTCGCGGTGACCTGAAGAGCAATGAGTTGCTCAGGATCAGCGCCGGTGCGGGTGAGTGCGTAACTGGCAAACCCGGTCGCGCAGGTGTTTGAAAAGGACTTTTGGCGGTCGCGGATGAATTCGTAGCGTGGCCACGAGACATAGGGGGTGGTGTAATTCATCCCGCGATTGCTTACCCACAGGCGGACGAGCCGGTCGGACTGCGGTAAGCTCAGCGGGTGTAGCACGAAGGTGTTGAACGTGCTGAACAATGCGGTGTTCGCGCCAATTCCGAGCGCAAGAGTCAGAACCGCAATCGCTGTAAACGCAGGCGATTTGCGCAACTGGCGAACGGCAAAACGTAGATCGTTCATTCGGCCCGGAGAGTAATGATGGGATCGACACGCGAGGCGCGACGCGCGGGAATCCAACAAGCGATCGCGGCGACTGTGGCGAGCAACAATGCTACGCCAAAATACGTGAGCGGATCGGTTGCGCTCACTTGGAACAAGAGGCTGCGCAAGACACGCGATGCAGCCAGTGTGCCGGCAAAACCGACCACCAAGCCAATAACCAGTAGTCGCATTCCCTGGCGCAACATCATGGCGACGATCTGCCGGCGGCGCGCACCGAGCGCGAGGCGCACACCGATTTCGCGCATCCGCCGGACGCCATTGTAAGCCATCACGCCGTAGAGCCCGACCACGGCAAGCAGCAAGGCAAGCCCGGCAAAAGTGCCAAGCAGAAAACTCATCAGGCGCGGCGTGGCCCAGGTTTCCTCGACGCGCTGCTGCATCGTGCGGATGTCGAACACGGGCTGAGCGGGGTCGAGCGAGGCGACGATTTGCCGTAGTGGCTGCTCGAGAGTTGCCACCGGAAGCGAGGTGCGCAGTAAAATCACCACGCCGGTTTGCGGCACCTGCGTTTGCGGGAAATAGACCTGCGGCAACGACAGCGTCTCGCTGAATCCATACGCCTTCAGATGCGGGACGACCCCGACGACCGTGCGCCAAACGTTGTTGTTAATCCGGATGCGCTTGCCAATCGGGTCTTGTCCCGGGAACCAGCGCTCGGCGACGCCCTGATCGATGATCATCACGGGCGGCGTGTCTTTGGTGTCGTTAGGCGAAAATGTGCGGCCGCGCAGCAGCGGCGTCCCTATCGTCGCGAAGTAATCGGGTGTGACAACGCCGACCTCCGCCGACGGGCCCTGGCCGGGCGGCGGCTCCGGTTGGCCTTCGGCGAGAAAACCGCTTTGCCAGCCGGTCATGAGCGGCGGGTTGGCGGCAATGGCCGCTTTTTCCACGCCCGGCATCGCTTGAAGCTTCGGCAACAGCGCATCAAAGAGGGTCACAAGCTTGTCGTGATCTTCATAAGTCGGGCTCGGCAGGAAGAGCTGTGCACTCACCAATTCGCGCGGCTCAAAGCCGAGCTGGACCGACGCCGCTTTGGCAAAACTTCTCAGCACCAGCGCTGCCGAGCTCAGCAACAAGAGCGTGAGCGCCACCTCGGCAACAATCAGCAGCTCGCGCGAGCGTTTCGCCGCCGGCGCATCCGACGCGCCGCGACCGCCCGCGGCGAGCGCCGCTTGCGCATCAGTGCGCGACATCTGCCACGCCGGCCAGAGACCAAAGAGCACGCTGGTGGCGATCGCGAGTGCGCCGGTGAACAACAGCACCCACAAATCGATGCGCGTCTCCTGGAACCTGCGCACGTACTGCGGCGCCAGAGCGACTATCAGATCGCGGCCCCAGGCGGCGAGCATCAATCCTAACAATCCGCCGAAGACGGCGAGGATCAGACTTTCCATCAGCAGTTGCCTGACGATTTGTCCGCGCGTCGCCCCAATGGCAACGCGAATCGCGAATTCCCGCGAACGGGCCGCACCTCGGGCGGCGAGCAGGTTGGCGAGATTTGCGCACGCAATCAGCAGCACGAGGAAGACGGCGGCGAGCAACAGTCTCAGGCTGGTGCGATATTCGCCGACCTGGTCCTCGAGGAATCGTATGATTTTGACTCCGTTCTCCGCGTTGCTCTTTGGATACTGCGTCGCGAGGCGCTGGGCCATCGCGGTGAGTTGCGCCTGGGCATTTTCAAGCGACACACCGCGCTTCAGCCGCGCCCAGCCGACCATTCCCATGTGATTCTCCCGGTCTTGCCAAACTTTGTCGTCCGTCCGGCGCATAAGCGGGAACCAGACCTCGACAGTGCGCGGCGAAAACATTTCCGGCGGCATCACGCCCACCACGGTGTAAGGCTGGTTACCGAACGTGAGGACCCGGCCGAGGAGGTTCGGGTCACGTGCGAATAGCCGCTGCCACAGTCCGTCGCTGATTACCGCCAGCGCCGGGCCGCCGACGCGATCTTCCTCTTCGGTAAATGTTCGCCCGAGTTGCGGCTTCAGCCCGATAGCCCGGAAAAAATTCGCCGTTACCAGCGCGCCGGAAATTTGCTCCGGCTCGCGGCCGTGCAATCCGCTGAGATTGTACGATTCACGACGCGAGACCGCAAAGGTTTCGAAGACTGTGTTGTCGCGGCGATAATCGAGATAGTTCGGGAGGCAAAACGAAATCTCCGGGATCGTGGGACTCGTCTCCATCACGATCGCAAGCCGATCAGCATCCGGGTAAGGCAGCGGACGCAGCAACACGGCGTTAACCACGCTGAAGATCGACGTGTTCAGCCCGATCCCGAGACCGAGCGTGAGCACGGCGAGAAAGGTGAAGCCGGGCGCTTTAATCAGTTGGCGAAGTGCGAAGCGGAAGTCATATAGCATATGTTATCGTTTTTCGTTAGGCGTGGCGCCTGCGCTCTCCCAATTACTCATGACGAAGTGCCACTACCGGGTTGACGCGGGTTGCTTTGCGCGCGGGTAAATAGCTGGCGAGGAGCGCAGTCAGCGCCAGCCCAAGCGCCACGCCGGCGAAAACCACCGGGTCAGTCGGGCTAACCGAGTAGAGCAGGCTGCGCATCACGCGCGTAACCGCAAATGCACCCACCAGACCGATCGCAATCCCAATGCAAGCCACTCCCATTCCGTGGCTGAGGAAAAGCTGAAGCACGTCGTGCCGTTGCGCGCCTAACGACATCCGGATGCCGATCTCGCGCTGCCGCTGGTTCACCGAGTAGGCCAGCACGCCATAGGTGCCGATGGCGGCGAGCACCAGCGCGAGAGCCGCAAACACGCTCAGCAGCGCCATCACAAAACGCGATGGCGCCAGCGCCGCCGAAACCATTTGCCGCATCGTTTTGACGTGCGCCACCGGCACACCCGCATCGACGGCCGCAACTTCGCGTCGCACCGACTTTACCAGGGTCGACGGATCAATGGCCATCGCTCGCAGCGCAATCGTCATTTCCTGCGCGGCGCGTTGGGCGTGCGGAACGTACAGGTGCGGTACCGGCGACAACGCGAGTGACGAATGTCTCACTTCCCCCACCATGCCGACGATCTCGACCTCTCCCTTGTCGTTGGGCGTTAGGCCGGTGAGCCGTTGACCGATGGGATCGGCGCCCGGGAAATAGGCGCGCGCCATCGCTTCATCGATCACCGCCACGCGCGGCGCGTCCGTGTTGTCGCGCTCAGTGAATGTGCGGCCACGGCGCAACGGAATTTCCATTGTCCGGAAATAATCCGGTGTGACCCAGCGAAAGTTCGCCGTCTGCATCTGACCGGGCACGCGCGGGCGGCCCACGATCTCAAACCCATCGGCTTCGTCCGCGCCGCTGAGCGGAAGGGCATTGCTCGCGCTGACCGATTTTACTCCCGGCAACGTTTGCAACCGCCTGACCACCTGATCGAAAAAGACGCCTGCCTTCGCGCGGTCCTGATACGGGTTATCGGGCAGGACGACGTTAAAGGTGAGCACGCTCTCGGGATTAAACCCGGGCTGCACCCGCAGCAGTTGGGCGAAATTCTCGATCAGCAATCCGGCGCCGATCAGGAGCACCAGGGCCAGCGCAATTTCCGAAACGACGAGACCGCTGCGCAAACGGTGCCGCCCGCCGGTGGATCCGCGGCCGCCTTCCTTGAGCGACTCATTAAGCCCGACGCGGGCCGATTGGAATGCCGGCGCAAAACCGAAAAGCAGCCCCGTGCCTAACGAAATCAGCAGCGTATAGCCGAGCACTCCCGCATCCAGGCGCACTTCGCCGAGACGGGGCAGATTCGCCGGGGCAAGCGCGACGAGCAGGTCGGTCCCCCAGAGCGCGAGCATCGCGCCGAGTATTCCGCCGCACATCGCCAGCACAATGCTTTCGGTGAGAAACTGGCGGATGATCCTCCATCGGCCGGCGCCGAGCGCTCGTCGGATGGCGATCTCCTTCTGCCGGGCAACGGCGCGCGCGAGGAGCAGGTTCGCAACGTTGGCGCAGGCGATGAGAAGAATGCAGCCCACCGCGCACATCAACACGCTGAGCGCGCGTTCGCTCCCACCGGCTGCCTGCTTTTGCAGAGGGACCAACGAGATTCCCCAGTCTTTGTTTGTCTCGGGGTATTGCTGGGCGTGGCGCTGCGCGAGGAGTTCCATCTCGGCTTGGGCGGCGCGGAAATCTACACCCGGATTGAGCCGTCCGATGACGGCAAGGTTGTGCCCGCCCCGGTTCTTCATCCGCACAGCGGAAGGCGCCAACGGCGTCCAGATGTCGGAGCGTTCTCCGAATGTCATGTAGGATGGCAGCCCGATGTCATCGGGGAAATGGAATCCGGCGGGCATGACTCCCACCACCGTGTAAGGCTCGCTATCGAGCGTGAGTGTCTGGCCGATAATCTTCGAGTTCGAACCGAAGCGGCGTTGCCAAAATTCCGAGCTGAGAATAACGACCCGGTTTCGCCCGAGCTGATCTTCACCGGGGACAAACACGCGCCCCAAAATCGGCTGCACCCCGAGAAGCGAAAAAATGTTGGCCGAGACGCGCGCCCCGCCGATTCGCTCCGCTTCGCCGCGGCTGGTCAGGTTCGCGGTCCAATCCTCGAAGGTGGAAAGCCCCTGGAAACTACGCGATTGCGCCCGCCAATCGACGAAATCGGGGAAGCTCACCGGTGCCAGATCAAACCCGAGCTTTTTCGCTTCGGGATTTGTTTGCCAGAGCATGACAAGCTGCTGGGCACGCGGAAACGGGAGGGGCTTGAGAAGGACGGCGTTGACGACGCTGAAGATCGCGGTATTCGCGCCGATACCGAGAGCAAGCGTGAGCACCGCAATGGCGCTGAAGCCGGGCGACTTGAGCAACTGGCGAAAGGCGAAGCGGAAATCAGTCAGCATATTTCATTAGTCGTTAGGCACGTGCGCCCCCCAGAGAAAGACTCGCGCTCATTCGGAACGAAGTGTGATCACGGGATCAACGCGCGAAGCCCGCAATGCGGGCAGCCAGGAGGCCAGCAAAGTCGCGATTGCGAGGACGACGCTGACACCGAAAAAGATTCCCAGGTCGGCCGGCTGCACTTGAAAGAGCAGACTGCGCAACAGCCGCGAAACAACGACCGCGCCGGCGACTCCCAGCACGACGCCGAAGACCAGCAATCTGACGCCGTGGGACAAAATGAGCTTTTGGATCTGGAATCGTTGCGCGCCGAGCGCGATACGAACGCCGATCTCGCGCAGCCGCCGCAGCGATGTGTAAGCGATCACTCCATAGAGACCAATTGTTGCCAGGCCGAGCGCGAGGAGTGCAAAGGTCGTGAGCAAAAAGCTCAGCAGCCGATGCGTTGCCCACGTTTCCTGCACGCGCTCCTCCATCGTGCGCACATCGAAGACCGGCTGCGCCGGATCAACCGAGGCAACGATTTCGCGAATCGTTTTCTCGAGCGAGTGCGCGCGGGAGCCGGCCCGGACGAACAGCACCTGCGAGGTCCGTTTTATCTGATTGAGCGAAAAATACGCGACTGGCAGCGGCGCCGTGTCATCGAAGCCATGGAACTTTAGGTTCGCGACCACGCCGACGATCTGGAACCAGCTTGGCCCCTCGCCTTCGTCAAACGGCTCCATGTAGAGGCGTTGGCCGATTGGGTTTTGTCCGGGAAAGACCTGGTCGGCAAAAGTCTTGTCGATCACCGTCACGAGCGGCGCGTTTTTAGTGTCGTGCTCGTTTATCGCGCGGCCACGAAGCAACGGCGCTTTCAGGGTGGTGAAATATTCCGGCGAAACGACTTCACATTCGGTCGTGGGCTGCTGCGCGGAAGGCATCTTGAGGTTCTGGCCTTCCTTCAGAAAATTGATTTGCCAGCCAGCGAGCATTGGCGGATTCGCGCTCAGCGCCGCTTGTTCGACCCCCGGCAACGCGCGGACTTTATCCAGCAACGCGTGGGTGAAGGGAGCGATTTTCTCCGGGCTGGAATAAACAATAAAGGGCAGATCGATCCGGGCGCTGAGCAGACCGTGCGGATCGAAGCCTAACGAGACCGCCTGGACCCGCGCGAAGCTCTTGAGCACCAGCCCGGCCGAGCTGAGGAGCACCAGCGTCAAGGCAATCTCGCCGACAATGAGCAAATCGCGCGTGCGACGGGCGGAGCGCGCGTCCGAGCTGCCATGGCCGCCGCTCTTTAAGCTCAGTTGCACATCGGCGCGGGATGCGTGCAAAGCCGGCCAAAGACCGAAGGCCACACTCGTAAGGCAGGCGAGAAGCAGAGTGAAACCGAGCACGTAGGCGTCGAACTGGACATGCTGGAAACGTTCCACTCCCTGGGGACCGAGCGCGATGAGCGCGTCCCGGCTCCACATCGCGATGATGAACCCGACCGCACCGCCGAGCACGGCGACGATGACACTTTCGATCAGGAGTTGCCGAATGAGCTGGCGCCGCGTAGCTCCCACCGCGGCGCGAATGGCAAACTCACGTGCGCGTGCTGTGCCGCGCGCGGTAAACAGATTTGCCAGGTTTGCGCAGGCGATGAGCAAAACGAGGACGACCGCGCCCAGCAACAGGACAAGGTTTTTGCGATATGCGCCGACCAGCGTTTCCAACAGCGGCGTCACCACTGCCGTCTGGCCGGCATTCGTCTCGGGATATTGTTTCTCGAGGCGCGCGGCGATCGCTCTCATTTCGACGCGCGCCTGCTCGACGGTCACGCCCGGTTTCAACCGGCCCCAGCCAAACATCATCGGGTGCCAGGCACGGTTCTGCCAGCCCATGCTCCGCCGCATGATCGGAAACCAAACGTCGGTTTCCTGGGGCGAGCTCATCGCCGCCGGCATCACGCCAACGATGGTGTAAACCTCGTTGTGAAAACTGACCGCGCGCCCTAGCACGCCAGGATCTTTTTGGAAAGCGCGCTGCCACAGCCGATCGCTGATCACCGCGAGCGCGGGGCCGCCCACCTTGTCTTCCTCATCGGTAAAAGTGCGCCCCAGCTCCGGAGACAAACCGATGACCTTGAAAAAGTTCGCGGTCACGAAGGCTGCGCCCACGCGCTCCGGCTGGCCGCCGGGAATACCGCTGAGGTTGCGCGATTCGCGGCGTGAAATGGCGAGATGCTCGAAGACGGTGTTGTCGCGGCGCCAATCGAGATAATCGGGGAAAGCAATGGCAGTGTTCATGCCGTTGCTGAACTCGTTCAGGGTCATGATGCGGCTGGCGTCCGGATACGGGAGCGGTTGCAGAAGAACCGCGTTAATCACACTAAAGATGGCGGTGTTCGCTCCGATCCCGAGCGCGAGCGTGACGATGGTCACAATCGTAAAGCCGGGAGCCTTAAATAGTTGGCGAAAGGCGAAGCGGAAGTCAGTCAGCATATGGTTGGTTATTCGTTAGGCGGGACGCATTCTGGGGAGCGTGCGCTCCCCAGAGATTTCGCGCGCCGAATCTCATTGTTGCGCGGTCTCCTTGTCGGCAGAGACGATGCGGATCGATCCGGCGCTGGTCCGTAAAACGATCGATTTGCCGCCGCCGTTGATCGTGCCTTTGAGCGAATCGTGATCGGCCTTCATTGTGCTCATCGGCAGATCGGTGCTGACGCCGCCGGCTGAAGTTCGCGCATCGACGGTGAGCGCCGCGGTTGGCGGCGCGACGACGGTGATGGCGCCGGCCGAAGTCTCCAGTCTTACGTCATCAGTAACCGTTGGCGGCAGAATTGCGTTGATCGCGCCGCCCGATGTCTCCGCATGGAGTTTTCCGCTGATATTCGCGAGCCGGATTCGGCCGCCGCTGCTCTCAATTTTGGCGTCGCCAGCAAAATTCTTCACCGTCACCGCGCCGCCAGCCGTTTCGAGCTGCAGCTTGCCGCGGCCATCGGTCACTTCGATGCGTCCGCCGCTCGTCTCGAGGTTGATAACCCCGTCGCAACCGGTCGAGGTAATATCACCGCCGCTCGTCTCCGCATTGAGATCTCCGTGGATGGAACTGAAGCTCAACTCCCCCCCGCTGGTATCGGCTTTGACCGTGCCCGTGAGTCCGCTTGCCGAAATCTCGCCGCCCGCGGTATCAACATCGATACTGAATGATGCCGGCACCCGAATCGTGTAGCGCGCTTCGGTGGTCGTGTGGCGCATCAGGTTCCAGAGCTGCGCGCCTAACGACTCGTGTTTCCGCACCGCGCGCACCGCCACCGTGTCGCCCTCGTTGGTGACGCTAACGGGAACGGCCTTGAAATATTCTTCCTCCTTTTCTTTCGAGGAGGCCTCGATTTTGCGATAAGCGTCGACCACGACTTTATCACCATCGCCGGGCGCGACGTTGATCGACCCGAAGTCGACATCGACGATCAGTTTTCCACCAGCTTTGGCGGCGCGGGTTTCGTGGATTTTTTCTTCGGTGAGGGCGGAAGCGGTGAGCGCTGCAGCAAGCAGCAGGAGTAATGAACAGGTTTTTTTCATAAGATGAGTTGATTGGTTTTGGTCGTTAGGCGTCGGGTAAGTTTCTCTGGGTGGCGCACGCGTCTCGCGTGCTGGTTGATGCGTCCCGCATCAACAAACTTTCGCCGGCAGGAAAGGCTTTCAGGTCCAAGGGAAGTCCGCGAATGCGGGACGCACTCGCCAGCACGCGAGACGCGTGCGCTACCCAGAATGTGCTGCACCGCGCTGCGAGAGAGCGACAGATGTTGGAAGGCTGTGCTACTCATAACGCAGCGCGACCATCGGATCGACGCGGGTGGCGCGACGCGCGGGGAGGAAACAGGACAAGGCGGCGACGAGGGTAAGCAATCCGGCGACCGCGAAGTAGATCGTCGGGTCAAGCGGATCGACCTTGAAGAGGATGTTCTTGAGCGCGGCGCGCGCGACAAAACCGGTCAGGGCCGCGACCCCGCCGGCGCCGAGCGCAAGACCAATTGCGAGTTGCCACGCGCCCTGGCTCATGACCATGCGCAAAATGCGGGCGGCATCCGCGCCGAGTGCCATGCGAATCCCGAATTCCTGGGTGCGTTGATTGACCGAGAAACTCATGACCCCGTAAAGGCCGACACCGGAAAGAACAAAGGCCACCAGGCCGAAGATGGTGAAGAGAGTGGCGATGACGCGGTTGCCCGAAAGGATGTCAGCGTGAAACTGCGCGGGAGTCCCCGGAAAATAGATCGGCAGGTTTGAGTCAAGCGCCGCGACGGCTTTGCTCAGGGCCGGACCCAGGGTGTCGGCGCGGATTCCGGCGCGCGGCCTAACCAGGAGGGTGGCAAACTGCGTGGCAGGCGAAGCGCCGAGCAGCGGCATGTAAAAACCGATGTTCTCGGTTTGTTGATCGAACGGACCCTGCATCAGGGTGTCGGGCACCACCCCGACGATCGTGCGCCAGGGCTGTTCTTTCCCGGGATTGAAAATCCGCACCTGATGCCCAAGCGCGCTCTGCCCGGGCCAATGCTTGCGGGCGAAGCTTGCGTTCACCATCGCGACCGGTTGTTTTGAATCGGAGTCGTCGATTGTGAAATCGCGACCTTCGAGAATTTTCAGGCCGAGGGCGGTGAAGTAGCCGTCGGAGACCGACTCGAAATTGCCGCGCGGCCGGTCGCGATCGGTCTGATATTTCTGCCCATCGACTTCGTATTGGCCGGCCGGGGCGAAGGTCATGCGGAAGCGATCCGTCATGGCTGCGCCGCTGAACTGCGGGTTGAGGCGCAGCTCGCGCACGGCGCGCTGAAAAAATTGGCGGCGTGAATCCTCCGTCGGGTAGGGAGCTTCCATCAAGGCGAGGCGCGCGGCATAGAGACCGTTTTCGTCGTAGCCGTAATCGAGTCTGGTTTGATTGCGGATCGATTTGATCTGCAAGGTCGCGGCGATGAGCAGCGCAGCGGTGAGCGCGATTTGACCAACCACCAGCGCGCGCGTGATGACGTTTACGAGCCGGCTGCTGTTGCCGCGCCCGCCTTCTTTCATGATTTCCGCGGCGTTGCCGCGCGAGCTGAGAAAGGCCGGGAGCAGCCCGGAGACGATGGTGGCGATCA
>Ga0081539_10006995_pt1 | contig 10470 bp, 12 predicted proteins | sample TabmetS4T2R2_FD_71023 | JGI IMG/M metagenome (GOLD analysis project Ga0081539, IMG submission 71023) | Tabebuia heterophylla rhizosphere microbial communities from the University of Puerto Rico - S4T2R2 | ecosystem: Host-associated > Plants > Roots > Rhizosphere ... | reverse complement strand
CCATGGCATCGAGGATGACGTTGGGATAAGTTTTATCGGGATCCGGCCCGAACGGTGTTGCCGGGAACGCCATATCGTAGGTCTGCAGCTTGGGGATGCCCATGCTGCTCTGGATCATGACCTTGCTGTAGCGCTGCGCCACGCCCATCGCTGCCAGGATCGGCGCCGTCGCATAGGGGCCCTGGATGAGATCGACCTTGTTGACGGTGATCAGCTTCTCATAGAGGCTGCGCGCCACGTCGGGCTTGGACTGATCGTCGAGCAGCACGTACTCGACGGGCCGCCCGAGAAAGCCGTCACGGCCGTTGATCTCCTCGACCATGATCTCGGCCGCGATCTTGTGGATGACCGCCGTCTGGGCAAGGAAGCCCGTCAGCGACAAGGTTCCTCCCACCTGCACCGGCTTGCCGGACGGCGCCGCGCACACGATCGTCGGCGCCGTCAATGCTACGCTTGCTGCAGCCATGCCGCCGAGCACGCGCCGTCGGCCCCACACACCCGTCTTGTCCATCCGCTCCTCCACTCGGCGCGTTGTTCTTCGACGCCGCCCTTGCCGGTGATGGTGGGATATGGCCGCCCACGTGTAAACGTCTTTTCGAAAGTCTCGATACTTTCGAAGATCGTTACGTCGTGGTGACTCCGAGAAAACGTTCGAGCGGCGAACGGTCTGCGAGCAGCGCCGCACTTGCGTCCTGGTGCACGATCCGTCCGCGATCGAGTATCACTGCGCGGTCGGTGATCGGCAGGATCTTCTGCGGATGCTGCTCCACAATGATCGCCGACAATCCCTCCTCGCGGAACAGCCGTGCCAGGGCGCCCAGCAACTCCTGCACGATGATCGGCGCCAGGCCTTCGGTCGGCTCATCGAGCAGCAGCAGGCGCGGATTGGTAGCGAGTGCCCGGGCGATCGCCAGCATTTGCTGCTCGCCGCCGGACAATGAGCCCCCACCCTGGCGGCGCCGCTCCTTCAATCGAGGGAAAAGGTCGAAGACGCGTTGCAGAGTCCACCGCCCCGGACGCGCGACGGCTGTGATGTTCTCCTCGACACTGAGCGAGCGGAAGATATTGCGCTCCTGCGGTACCCAGCCGATGCCGCAGGAAGCCCGCTGCTCGGGCCCGAGCGCGGTGATCTCGCGGCCGCCAAGACCCAGCCTTCCCGTGTAGCGACGCGTGACGCCGACCAGGCTGTCGATCAGCGTCGTCTTGCCGACGCCGTTGCGGCCCAGCACCGCAAGCGCCTCGCCCTCGGCCAGCCGGAACGACACATCGTGCAGCACGACGGCGCGGCCATAGCCTGTCGACAGTCGATCGACCTCCAGCAGGTCAACCATGCGTGTCCCCGCCGAGGTACACAGCACGGACCCGCTCGTCCTTGGCGATCGCCTCTGGCTTGCCCTCGACCAGCAGCCCGCCGTCGACCAGTACGGAAATGCGCCGAGCAAAGTTGAAGACAAGGTCCATGTCGTGCTCGATCAGAAGCACCGAGACCTCCGACGGGAGGGCGGCGATGGCCTCGAGAATATCGCGGCGTTCCGCCTCGGGAACGCCGGCTGCGGGTTCGTCGAGCAACAGCACTTGCGGTGCGCAGGCGAACGCGGCGGCAATCTCGAGCAGGCGCTGCTTGCCGTAAGGCAAGGTGTCGGTTCGGCGCTCGAGAACGTCGAGCAGGCCAAAGCGACCAGCCACCTGCTCCACTTCCGCCGCTACCGCATCGGCCGCTCCGACGCGGTGCCGCCAACCGGCGCCAAGGCCCAGGCGCTCGCCGACCGCCAAGGCCAAGGTCTCGAGCGGCGTGAGGTCGGCGAACAGCTGATTGATCTGGAAAGTGCGCACCAGGCCACGGCGCACGCGCGCCTCCGGCCGCAGCGCCGTCACCTCTTCGCCCAGGAGCATCACGTTGCCGGATGAGGGCGGCAATACGCCCGTCAACAGGTTGATGAACGTGGTCTTTCCGGCGCCGTTTGGCCCGATCAGCGCCTGGCGTGCACCGCGCTCTAGCCGGAACGAGACGTTATTGGTCGCCAGCAGGCCGCCAAAGCGTTTGGTGAGAGCCCGCGTTTCGAGGACCACGCTCATCGCCGGCGTGCCAGGGCGAGGACTGCATACAGCCCGCCGACCAGCCGCTGGCGGCCAAACATTACGAAAGCGACCAGCAGGAGCCCGATCCAGAACTGCCAGTACTGCGGCGTGAGAGCCGCGATGCCGTCCTGCAGGAGCTTGTAGATTACCGCGCCAGCGATGCCGCCATAGAGCCACCCCGCGCCGCCGATGATCAACACGAGCAGCACGTCGGCGGATCGGTGGAACTCGAAGACATCGAGCGAAACGAATGCCGTCGTTTGCGCCAACAGCGCGCCTGCGGCACCGGCATAGGCCGCCGCGAGCGTGTAGGCCGCGATCAGTCGGGTATTGACCGGCACGCCGAGTGCGCCGGCGCGCAGAGGATTGCGCCGGATCGCCATCAACGACAGGCCGAACGGCGACACCACCATGCGGCGCGCGAGCAGCGCCAGCACAAACAGTGTCGTCAGGCTGTAGGCGTAGGCGGTGCGGCCGTAGAGATCGAAATCGAAGCGGCCAAGCAACGGTCCCATAGCAATGCCCTGCAACCCATCCGCACCGCCCGAGATGTTGGGCAGCGCATTGGCGATCTCGCCCAGCACCAGCGCTACACCCAGCGTCACCATCAGCCGCGTGAGGTCGCTGCCGCGCAACACCAGGAAGCTGGTGGCAAAACCCACCACTGCGGCCACGACGGTCCCAAGAAAGAGGCCGGCCAGCGGATTGCCTGTCACATGCTTGGCGAGCAAGCCTGCGGTGTAGGCCCCGGCCCCGAAGAAGGCGGCATGGCCCAGCGAGACGATGCCGGCGTAGCCCAGGATGAGGTCGAGCGACAGCGCGAACAGGGCGAGGATCGCGATCTCGTTCAGGATCAGGAACTTGCCGGGCGGCATCAGCAGCGCCGCATAAGCCAGCAGCCAGAACACGATCTCGGGCCAGCGCCAGCGAGCCCGTCGGACCAGAGCTTGCGCCACCCCAGCCATCAGCGCGGACGCGCGAACAGACCGTGCGGGCGCAACACCAGCACGGCAATCAGCACGAGGTAGATCATGAAGGCGCCCAGTGCGGGCAGGTAGTACTTGCCGGCGACGTCGGCGATCCCCAGCAGCAACGACGCCGCGAAGGGCCCGACGATGCCGGAGGTGCCGCCCACCGTGACGACGATCAGGAAATAGATCATGAAGCGCAGCGGGAAGTTGGGATCGAGGCCGAGGATCTCGGCGCCCAGGGCCCCGCCCAGGCCGGCGAGACCCGAACCGACGGCAAAGGTGGCGGCGAACACGGCGCCGACCGGAATCCCCAGGCCGCGCGCCACTCGCGCGTCATCGACGGCAGCGCGCAGGCGGCTGCCGAAACGGGTGCGCATCAGCGCCAGCTGCAACGCGAGCGCCAGCCCTCCGCAGATCACGACAATGAAGCTGCGGTAGATGCCGATCTGCACGCCCAGGACATCACGCCGGCCCTGCAGCCAGGCGGGCAGCTTGATGTTCTGCTGGCTCGATCCCATCGCCCAGTCAACAGCCGCCACCGCCATGAAGACGAGGCCGATCGAAAACAATACCTGGTCAAGATGCGAGCGGCCATACATGTGGACGTACAGCGTCCGCTCAAGCACCAGACCGAGAAGCGCGGCAACCACGAACGCGATTGGCAGGCAGGCGAGGAACGGCACGGCGAACCGGTCCATGAGGATCACCGTGACGTAGCCGCCCGCCATCGCGAACGCGCCGTGCGCCAGGTTGACGAAGTTCATCAACCCGAGCGTCACCGCCAGTCCACACGCCAGTACGAACAGCAGCATGCCGTAGGCGACACCATCGAACAGGATGGTGGCCATCGTGCCTACCTGGCCACGATGTCGATGCAGTGCCGGCTGTCATCGCGAGCGCAGCGAGGGACCTTTAGGGCTACAGGAAAGGTCCCTCGCTGCGCTCGCGATGACATCGGTCTTGCCATCAGGCCGTGCGCTACTGCTTCTTCGCGGCCTTCACCGGATCCTTGACGTTCGGGATGGTCGCGAATTCGATGTTATAGAGTTCGCCGTCCGTCTTATCGACCTTGCGCACGTAGATGTTCTGAATGATGTCGCGTGTGTCGGGATCGATCGAAATGGGGCCGCGCGGGCTCTCCCAAGCCATGCCTTTCATCGCCGCGAGCAGCTTGTCGCCGTCGGTCGCGCCGCCGCTCTTCTTCAGTGCCTCGTAGATCAAGTGCATGCCGTCCCAGCCGCCGACCGCCATGAAGTTGGGCCGCATCCCGCCGTTGGCCTTCTTGAAGGCCAACACGAAAGCCTTGTTGGCGGCGCTGTCGTGCGCGGCCGAGTAGTTGTGCGTGTTGATCACGCCGATCACCACGTCGCCCATGCCGTTCAGTTGGTCGTCGTCGGTAACATCGCCGGTGGCGATCAGCTTGATGCCCGACTTGTCCAGCCCGCGCTCGACAAACTGCTTGATGAATTGGGCGCCCGCGCCCGAGGGGACGAACACGAACAGCGCATCAGGCTTGGCATCGGCCGCCTTCTGCAGGACCGGCGAGAAGTCCGGACTGCGCAACGGCACGCGTAGGCTTTCGACGACGGTGCCGCCGTCGGCCTTGAATTTCTCGGTAAAGGACTTTTCCGCATCGATGCCCGGGCCGTAGTCGCTGACCAGGGTGACCACCTTCTTGATACCGTTCTTGACTGCCCATTCCGCCATCGGCACCGCCGACTGCGCCAGGGTGAAGCTGGTGCGTACCACGTAGGGCGAAGCCTCGGTGATCGACGACGTGCCGGCCGCCATCACGACCTCCGGCACCTTGGCCTGGGTCGCGATGGGCGCAACGGCAAGCGCGACGGGCGTCAGCCCGAACCCGGCCAGGAATGCCACCTTGTCGTTCACCACCAGCTCCTGCGCCAACCGCTTGGCGACGTCGGCCACACCGGTGTCGTCCTTCAGGATGACCTCTACTTTCTTGCCGGCCACGGTGGTGCCGTTGACCGCCTGGTAGAGCTTGACCGCCGCATCGATCTGCTTGCCGGTTGAAGCCTGCTGGCCGGTCATCGGCAGGATCAGGCCGACCTTCACCGTGTCCTGCGCTGCGGCCGCCGAGGAGAACAGCGCGAGTGCCGCAATAGCGGCAAGCCGGCGTCCCAACATTTGTTTTCCCTCCAAACAATCTCCCACGCGAACTACTAGCACAAACGTCCGCGGGATGCTCTATGCTCCGCGCCAAATGCCCGAGGGAGCATGCCCATGAAGAGTTACAAGGTCGTCGAGTTCGGCAAGCCGCTGCAGAAGGTCGAGGAGCCCAACCCCAAGCCGCAGGGCAACGAGGTGCTGGTGCGCATCACCGCCGCCGGCGTCTGCCACAGCGACGTGCATCTGTGGGAAGGCTATTTCGACATGGGCGGCGGCAACAAGTACTCGACCGAGAAGACGATGGCGCCGCCGCGCACCATGGGCCACGAGATCGTCGGCGTCGTCGAGGCACTGGGTCCGCAGGCGACCGGTGCCAAGGTCGGCGACAAGGCGGTGGTCTATCCTTGGATCGGTTGCGGCAAGTGCTGGTACTGCACGAGTGGCATCGAGCATCTCTGCCCCACGCCGCGAGCGCTCGGCGTCAACAAGGACGGAGGCTACGCCGACCATGTCCTGGTGCCGCACGCCAAGTACCTCTATCCGTACGGCAACCTGCCCAACGAACTCGCCTGCCTCTACGCCTGCTCCGGCATCACCGCGTTCGGCGCAGTCAAGAAGGCGGTCGGCCACGATGCCGGCAAGCCGATCCTGATCATCGGCGCCGGTGGCGTCGGACTGATGGGCGTGCGCTTCGCCAAGTCGGTACTAGGCCGCGAGCCGATCGTGGCCGACATCGACGAGAACAAGCGCAAGCTCGCGCTGGAGAACGGCGCAGTCGCTGCCGTCGATCCGCGTGACAGAGAGGCGCGTAAGCAGGTCATGGAACTGAGCGGCGGCACCGGCGTGGGCGCGGCGATCGACTTCGTTGGCGCCGAGGCGTCGTCACAGTTCGGCATTCGAGCGCTCGGTCGCGGCGGACGGCTGATCATCGTCGGCCTGTTCGGTGGCACGTTCTCCTTGCCATTGCCGATGTTCGCGTTCACCGGCTGCCAGATCCTGGGGTCGGTCACCGGCAGCCCCGCCGAAATGAAGGAGATGATGGACCTTGTGACGGCAGGCAAGGTGACGCCGGTGCCGCTCATCAAGCGCCAGCTCGACGAGGCCGATGCCACTCTCCAGGAGCTTCGCAAAGGCCTGATCATGGGACGAGCGGTCCTCGTTCCCTGACGGGGCGCCGTGAGCCCAGCCGGCCGCGCCCTCGCCTATGCCTTTGAAAGCGGAGCGCTCACGCCCCAGCGAGCGTTCTTTCTGCGCGCCGAGCTCGGACCGTTTCGCGATGTCGATGCCGAGCAATCGTCCCGCCGCGAATATCTGCAGCTGAAGCAAGCCGGCTGGCAAGCCATACCGCGGCTGGACTGTGGCGTCTACGAACTTGGCCAGCTGCTGTTGACGAAGCACAAGGAGGAGAATTTCGCCAACGTCGCGCGCGCCTGGACCCTTCTGATGCCAGGCGGCACCCTCGTCTGTGCCGGCGCCAACGAGGATGGCGCGGCGAGTCTGGAGAAGCATGTCGCCAAGGCATTGGGCCTTGCCGGCAACCTCTCGAAATACCATAGCCGCGTCTTCTGGCTGATGCGCGGCGGGCGCGCGCCGCCCGACTACTGGCACGCCCTCTCCCAGCTCCGTCCGGTGGGCGACGGATCGTGGCTCAGCCAGCCCGGCATCTTCTCCTGGGACCGCATCGACAAGGGTTCGAAGTTGCTCGCGATGCACCTTCCCGATGACCTTTCAGGTCACGTCGCCGATTTCGGGTGCGCCTGGGGTTTTCTCGCGCGCGAGGTTCTCGCCCGTTCGTCCGAGGTCACCCGCATCGACCTCATCGACGCAGAACACCGGGCCATCGAGGCGGCGCAGGCCAACATCACCGATGCACGCGCCTCGTTTCATTGGCTCGATCTCGCGACCGAAGCGGCACCGGCGATCTACGACGCCATCGTCTGCAATCCGCCATTCCACGCCGGACGCCGTGCCGATCCGGCGCTCGGCCAGAGGATCATCGCGGCTGCGGCGCGGGCGCTAAAACCCTCCGGACGCTTCTACATGGTGGCCAATCGCGGCTTGCCCTACGAACCCCAGCTCGCCGCGAACTTCACTTCCTTCCAGACGTTGATCGACAACAACAAGTTCCGCGTCACCGTCGCTATCCGTTAGCATTGACTTACCGTAAGTACTTACTTACTAATTCGGTGACATGTTGACCATCGGCGCTGAGAAAGCCTTGGAGGCACTGGGCGATCCAACCCGGCGGTTGGTCTTCGAGCGCCTGCGGCGTCGCGCCCGCTCGGTCCAGGAGATTGCCGACGGCATGAGTGTCAGCCGGCCGGCCGTCTCGCAGCATCTCAAGGTGCTCAAGACGGCGGGACTGGTCGTCGTCCATGCCGAGGGAACAAGACGGCTGTATGCGGTCGACACCCGGGGCATCGAAGCCGTCCGCGCCTGGATCGAGGGGTTTTGGGAGGAAGCTCTTTTCGCCTTCAAGGAAGCGGCGGAACGCGAGGCGTCCACGGAGGAAAGCAGCGATGCCGGACAGAAGATTCGCCGACGGCGGGCCAAATAGCGTTCGCAAGGTCGTTGAGGTCGGCGCGCCGCCGGACGTCGCGTGGCGTGTGTTCACTGCCAAGATGGGCAGCTGGTGGCCGTTGGCCAGCTACAAGCTCGGAAAAACCAAGGCAGTGGACGCAGTCATCGAGCCACGTGTCGGGGGCCGCTGGTACGAGCTTGGCGAGGATGGCAGCAGCTGCGATTGGGGGCACGTGCTTGTCTGGGAACCGCCGACACGGTTGATCCTTACCTGGGAAATCGACGCCGACTTCAGGCATGACCCCGATCTCAAGACCGAAGTCGAGATTCGCTTCGTCGCCGCCGGGCACAGCACGCGGGTCGAACTTGAGCATCGCGGGCTCGATGCCCTCGGGGTACGGCGCGACGAGATCCGCGGTCTTTTCGACTCCGAGATGGGATGGACCCAGCTGCTCAATGCCTTCGCCGCGTACGTTTCGGGAGGACAGAACACATGACAAGCACCCAGTCGATCAAGCTGTTCCAGTTTCCGCGAATGTTCGCAATACCGAACGTCAGCCCCTTCTGCTGCAAGCTCGAGACCTGGCTGCGCATCACCGGCCTGCCTTACGAAGTCGTCGACACGCCGGATCCGCGCAAGGGGCCCAAAGGCAAGGTGCCGTTCATCGAGGATGGCGGCGTGCGTATGGGCGATTCGTCGCTGATCATCGATCACCTGGTGAAGACTCGCGGCGTCAATCCCGACGCCCGGCTCGATGCCGGTCAGCGTGCCACCGCGCTGCTGGCGCAGCGCATGCTGGAAGAGCACTACGCGTTTGTGATCCTGTATATCTACTTCATCCGGGCCGAAGGATGGCAGCGCATGAAGAGCACGTTCAAGGTGCCGGCTCTCCTGCGGCCGCTCGTCGCGAGGCTCCTGCGCCGGCAGATGCGCAAGTTGTTGTACTTGCAGGGTACCCTCCGCCACTCGGACGACGAGATCATGGAAGCTGCTCGGCGTGACTGGGAGGCCGTCCTGCCCCTGATGAGCGACGGCCCCTTCTTCTTTGGCGCCGAGCCGACGAACGTCGATGCGATCCTGTTCGGTACGCTCGCCCCGTCGTTGCTGACGCCTGTTCCCTCTCCCGTGCAAGATTTCCTGAAGGGACAGCCGAAGCTCGTGGCCTACGCGAAACACATGAGGGCGCACTTCTTCCCTGAGCTCGCTACGGCTTGAAGATACCGGCGATCAGGAATTCCTTGTTGCCCTCGGCGCCTTCGATCGGGCTGTCGGTGACGCCCATGACCCGCCAACCTGGCTGTGCCGCCAGCCAGTCGGACGTCGTCCGGCACACTTCGGCATGCAGCGCCGGATCGCGCACGATGCCGCCCTTGCCGACGCGACTCTTGCCGACTTCGAACTGCGGCTTGATCAACGCCACCAGATGCGCCCCGGGGGCGGCAAGCGCCAGCGCCGCCGGCAGCGCCGTGCGCAGACCGATGAACGATGCGTCGCACACGATCAGGTCGATCGGCTCGGAAACCTGCCCATGCGTGACGTCGCGGATGTTGGTCTTTTCCATGGAAACGACGCGCGGGTCGCTGCGCAGTTTCCAAGCCAGCTGGTTGGTGCCGACATCGATGGCGTAGACCTTGGCGGCGCCGCTCTGCAGCAGGCAATCGGTGAAGCCGCCGGTCGAGGCGCCAACGTCGAGAGCGATGCGACCGACAACCGGAATGGCGAAGTGGTCCAGCGCCTTCGCGAGCTTCACGCCGCCGCGCGAGACGTAGGGATGCGGCTGGCCACGCACTTCGATGGCAGTGTCGTCGGCAATGCCATGGCCGGGCTTGTCCAACCGTTTCTGGCCGGAGAAGACCAGGCCTGCCATGACCAGGCGCTGTGCCGCCGCTCGGGTTTCGGCAAGTCCGCGCTCGACCAGCGCGACGTCCAGGCGGGTCTTGCCCACGGCTGGTCAGACTTGTGGCGGTGGCTGGCGATGCTCGTCGGACACCGGGCTCATGAGACCGACCGCAAGGCCGTCGGGATCCTCTATCACGGCGTACCGCGCGCCCCAGAAGGCGTCATACGGCGCCTGCAAGCCGTTGTAGCCGGCGGCCGTCATCTCGGCGTAGAGCCGATCGACCTCGTCTCGTGAACCGACACCGAAACCGACGACAACGCGGCCCGCCAAGTCGCGGCGCCCGCGCCAGCCAGTGTTCCAGATTGCGGCAAAGGCGGTGCTGTCGAGATCAAGACTGACCGCCTGTGCCGCATTCTCCGCAGCGCTTGCATGATGGGCACCGGTCCCGGTGCGCCAAACCCGCTGGTCTGGAACATTAACGCCAAGCCGGCGATAGAAGGCGATGGATGCGTCAACATCGCTGCTTACAATGTTGATCTGATCAAGCGTGGGTCGTGTCCGATCCATCGGTGCGGTCCTTGTCGAAGGAGCGTTTCTAGCATGAGCAGCAGGCTTCTCGAGGGCGAGCGCGCCTTGGTCACGGGATGCGCCGGCGGCATCGGTCACGGCATTGCCAAGGCGCTCAAGGAAGAAGGCGCCATCGTACTGGGGAGCGACATCAAAGCGCCACCTGCCGAGGAGGGCGTCGATTTTCTCGCGGCCGACCTCTCCCAGCCGGGCGGCTGGCGCGCGCTGCTCCAAGACGCCCTGCAGAGGCTGGGGACGATCTCCCTGTTCGTCCATGCCGCCAGCCCGCGGCGACTGGAAGTCCACACGCCGCTGACGGTGTCGGAGGAAACCTGGGACGCCATGACCGGGGGGAACCTGCG
>Ga0081539_10006994_pt1 | contig 10471 bp, 10 predicted proteins | sample TabmetS4T2R2_FD_71023 | JGI IMG/M metagenome (GOLD analysis project Ga0081539, IMG submission 71023) | Tabebuia heterophylla rhizosphere microbial communities from the University of Puerto Rico - S4T2R2 | ecosystem: Host-associated > Plants > Roots > Rhizosphere ... | reverse complement strand
AGCCCGACTTCACGGTCCAGGGCGCGCCTGCCGAGCCCGCCGACGAGATCACGCTCCCGCGGCGCGCACGCCTGCTGCAGCGGCGCATGGACGCGATGCGGAAGCCGACGAAGCGCCTCGTCAACTACTGGCTCTACCAGCACTCCTGGATCGTCACCGGCGCCCGCTTCGGGTGGCACGACGGCGCCGACGCCCTGCGCATTCTCATCAAGGTTGATCAAAGCCTCGAGCGCCGCTTCGACTTTGGGGCGCGCAGTGAGGCGGTCGCGCGGCGCGCGCTCGCCTTCGTCGAGGCGCACGACAAGTGAGCTCGGGCCTCTTTTGCCGGCTGCGCGGCCGCGGCGGCTACACGCTCATCGAGCTGATCGTCGTCCTCTCGATCTTCATGTTCATCGTCACGGCGCTGACGAAGCTCTTCACGTCCGGCGCGAAGGCCGAGCTGGACATGAACCGCCGCTTCCAGGCACAGCAGCAGGCGCGGCTCGCGCTTGACCGCATGCGCCGGGAGCTGCATTGCGCGAGCGCGATCACGCCGGGGACGGACGCTGACGGCGATGGCAACGTGGCCTCGATCACCGTGTCGCTTCCGTCCCAATGCCCGAGTGCAAAGGGCGTCGCGATCAGCGTCGTCTACGACACCTCTTCGGCGGGCACGTCACGCTGGAAGATCCGTCGCACGGTCGGCACCGCGACCACGATCATCGCCGACTACGTCACGAACGACGACCCGTTCAAGTACACGGCTCCGAACGCGAGCAGCCGTGGCCTCCTCCACGTCGACTTTCCTGTCAACGTGTACCCGAACGAGGGATGGAAGAAGTGGCGGCTCGTGGACGACATCGTCTTGAGAAACACGCTGCGCCAGTAGCACCAACCCTTCGAACCCCGGGACAAACGAATGAGCTTCTTGCGGCGCCTTCTCAGAAGGCAGGACGGCATCACGCTGATCATGGCGATGGGCATCCTCGGCATGCTCACGATGACCGGTACGGCCCTCATCTACTACTCGGACACGAACGCGCGCAGCGCCTCGTACTCGAACTCCAACTCGAGCGCGTACGACCTCGCGGAAGCCGGCATCAACGAGATGATGTCGATCCTCTCCCGGCCGGAGAACAACGCGCTCAACAAGTATTTGCTCGGCGAGCAGTCGAACGGTTCCGTCACGCACACGACGCACACCTACGACGCCGGCACCGTCGAGTGGTGGGGGACGCTGAGCCAATCGGTCTCAGGCTCCTCGACCTGGAGCCTCACAGCCATCGGTCGCGTCAAGAACCCGACCGGCTCGAGCGTGAGCCAGGTCTCGCGCACGCTGACCGCACAGGTGCCGGTCATCCCGACGTACACGCAGCCCCTCAACAACCCCTCGTGGAACTTCATCTACTCGCGCGGCACGGGACAGACGTGCGACATGACGATTCAGCAGAGCGTGCAAGTCAGGTCCCCGCTCTACGTGGCCGGGAATCTCTGCCTCAACAACACGGCGGTGATCACCGCCGGCCCGCTCGTCGTCCAGGGCAGCTTGACGATGAGTCAGAGCGCGAACGCCGTCGGTAGCTCGACGACGCCCATCAACCAGCTCGGTATCCGCAACGGATGCAAGTGGAAGAACAACGCGCTACACAACCCTTGCCAGCAGGGCGCCGGCTCCAGCGGTTTCGACAACGTCTGGGCGAGCACCATCACGAACAACCCCGGGACCTCGGCGGCACCCACGGTCGACTGGGACGCCTGGTACCTGAATTCCAACCCTGGGCCCTACTATTCCTGCCTGCAGTCGAGCGGGACACCGCCGACGTTCGACACCGACCAGGGCTCCTCTACGGCGCCGAACGTCGCCAAGCGGAACAACAGCATCCCGACCGTGGTCGATCTGACGCCGTCGTCGTCCTATACCTGCAAGGGATCGGGCGGCGAGCTTTCGTGGAACGCGACGACCAAGGTTCTCACGGCGAACGGGACGATCTTCATCGACGGGAGCGCTCAGGTTCAGAACGGCGCTGTCAACACCTACACGGGCTCGGCGACGATCTACCTGTCGGGAACGCTCCTGATCAAGAACTCGAAGCTTTGCCAGGCGGTCAGCTCCGGAACGTGCACCACCACGGGTTGGGATCCGTCGCAGCGGATGCTCGTCTTCGTGGCCAACGGCAACGGGTCCGGCGGCTCACCGCAGAGCCAGGTGAACTCGGGCGACAGCGTCCAGCTGACGAGCGCTTATGCCCAGGGCGCGCTCTACGCGACCAACGCCATCGACCTCGATACGACATCGCAATTCGACGGCCCCCTCGACGGCTCGACGGTGAACCTGGGCCAGAGCACGAGCTCGAGCTTCCCCGGGCTCTCGTTCGTACCGGCCGGAATGCCGGGGAACCCAGAGGTCTACGCGCAGCCCCAGGCTCCGCAGCTTTACGCCGGCTAGCTTTAGCGAGCCCGGCCTGACGCCGATATGCGTGAGGTGGAGTTCGCTCTCGCCGCCTTCGTCTTCGCCCCTGCGCTCGCGCTCGGGAGCTTCCTGAACGTCGTCGCCGCGCGCCTGCCGGAGCGGCGGTCGTTGCTCCACCCACGTTCCGCGTGCAACGCCTGCGGCGCCGAGATCGCGTGGTACGACAACGTCCCTCTCGTCTCCTACGCCGTCCTGCGGGGCCGCTGCCGCGCCTGCGGCGTCCGGATCAGCTGGCGCTATCCGGCCGTCGAGCTGGCCACAGCGGTTCTCGTCGCGGCCTGCTTCCTGAAATGGGGCTGGTCGGGGCAGGCGCTCGTCAACGCGTACTTCTGCGCTGCGCTCGTAGTTCTCTCTGCCATCGACGCGGAGCGGCGGATCCTTCCGGATCTGATCGTCCTGCCCTCGTTCCTCGTAGTCCTCGTGTCGAACATCGCGCTCGATCCGGGGCGCGCGGTCGAGTGGATCGCGGCGTCGCTCGGCGCGTCGCTCTTCCTCTTCCTCGCTCTGGTCGCCTATCCCCGTGGCATGGGCATGGGTGACGTCAAGCTCGCTTTGCTCTTGGGCGCTGCCCTCGGCAAGGCGGTGTCCGTCGGGATGATGGTCGGGATGCTCTCGGCGCTCGCCTTCTCGACCGTGCTCTTCGCCAGGCACGGCCTGGGAGCGCGGAAGATGTTCATTCCCTTCGGGCCCTTCCTCGCCTTCGGCGCCCTCGTCGCTCTGTTCTTCGGGGACACCGTCCTGAACGCTTATCTCGGGCTCTTCTAGGTCTGCTCTCCCCCGTAAGGGGGAGCGGAGTTCCTGCCGATACACCGGTTAGGAGCTTTCTGTGGACTTCGAAGATCTCCCGAATCTACGCGGCGTCCCCGCTGACAGCGAGGAAACGTCCTCCGTCGAGCCGAGCCCTCCTCCGGGGGCCGGAATCTCGCCGAACCCGGTTACCGAGCTGGTCGCCGACCTGCTCGAGACGACCGGGCTGATCCCCGCTGACCGGCTGGCGGCGGCGCGCTCGCGCGCGGGCACCGGCTCGATCGCGCAGGCACTTGTCGACGAGGGCCTCTCCGGGGCCTCCGTCGACGTGATCCTCGACTCCTCGCCCGGCCTCGGACGCATCCAGGCCGACCACTCGCATCTGCCGACGGTCGACCTCGCCGCCGAGGGCGTCGACAAGTCCGCTGCCGGGCAGATCCCGACGCACGTCCTCGAGCGCGCCGTCGCCATCCCCTACAGGCTCGAAGGCGACAGGCTCTACGTCGCCGTCTCCGATCCGAACAACGTGCACGCTCTCGACGAGCTCCGGATCGCGACGAGGCACACGCTCGAGATCGCGGTCGCGCCGGCCGAGGACATCCAGCTCGAGCTGCGCCGCATCATCCGGGCGACCGAGGCCTGGGAGCGCGCCGCGCTGGTCGAGGACGAGATGGACCTCGACGAGGACGCGGGTGAGAGCGACGACCTCGAGGCAGACGACGGCGTCTCGGACGCGCCGCTCGTCCGGCTCGTCAACTCGATCATCCTCCAGGCTGCTGAGGACGGCGCCAGCGATCTCCACTTCGACCCACAGGACGACGCCCTCGTCGTGCGCCTGCGGATCGACGGCGTCCTCCACGAGGTGCAGCGAATCCCCAAGCGGCTCGCGCCGGGTGTGACGACTCGGCTCAAGGTTCTCGCCAAGCTCGACATCGCCGAGCGGCGGAAGCCGCAGGACGGGCGCATCTCTCTCAATGCCAAGGCCGCGGGTCGACTACTCGACATCCGTGTCGCGGTGCTGCCGACGGTCGAGGGCGAGGGCGTCGTCATGCGCCTGCTCGACAAGTCGAAGCGGGCGCCGACGCTGACGGAGCTCGGCCTTTCGGACGAGATGCGCGAAGCGTTCGAGGAGATCATCAAGAAGCCGACGGGCGCCCTGCTCGTCACGGGGCCGACCGGCTCCGGTAAGTCGACGACGCTCTACGCGGCGCTGACGGAGATGAACCGCCCCGAGATCAACATCATCACGGTCGAGGATCCGGTCGAGTACCGCCTGCCCGGTCTGAACCAGGTGCAGGTGAACCCCAAGGCGGGCCTAACCTTCGCCTCGTCCCTGCGGTCGATCCTGCGCTCCGACCCGGACGTGGTGATGGTCGGCGAGATCCGCGACGTGGAAACGGCCAAGATCTCGATCGAGGCCGCCCTCACCGGTCACTTCGTCCTCTCGACGCTGCACACGAACGACGCGCCGAGCGCGCTGACGCGCTTGAACGAGATGGGAGTCGAGCCCTTCCTGACCGGCTCGGCCGTGACGGCGGTGCTCGCGCAGCGCCTCGTGAGGAAGCTCTGCACGCACTGCACCGAGATGTACATGGCCACCCAGCAGGAGATGCTCGACGCGCGCTTCACCGCCGAGCAGGCGGCCGCGGCCGACGGAGTGGCCCTCTACCGGAAGAAGGGCTGTCCTCGCTGCAACCAGACGGGCTACAAGGGCCGCGTGGGCGTCTATCAGCTGATGGAGATGTCCGAGGACCTCAGTCGGCTGGCGTCGCAGCATGCGAGCCGTGAGGAGATCGAGCGGTCCGCGCTCGAAGGCGGGATGAAGATGCTCTGGGACGACGGGCTCGCCAAGGTCACGTCGGGCCTGACATCCCTCGAAGAGCTCGCCCGAGTGCTCGTCTAGCTAGGGCGCTTCGGTTTCGCTACAGCCCAGCTAGGACGTCTCGCAGCCGAGGTACTCGAGCGCTTTCAGCGCTTCTGCGATGAAGGCGTCCGCTTCTGAGCGCGTCCCGAACCGGTACGGGCCCGGGCGAAGGGGCTCGACGCGGAGCCCGTCGGCCGGATAGACGTCGCACTCGATCGTGAACCCGCCGTGGAGCTCGACGCAACGGAGCGCGACGATCTCGCGGCCGTCCTTCCTTGCCGAGCGGCGATCGACCTCGTACCCGTCGAGGGGATCCGAGCGGAAGGCGGGCTCGCTCATCGGTCGCGAGCGTCGCTGGCGGCCTGGGCCACCCGCTGGCGATCCGCGTATCCGTCCACGCGGTAGAAGACCTTCGGGCCGCGGACGAAGACGATCGTCGCGGGCGCGGTGCGGACGTCGAACTGGGACGCGAGCGCGGCAACCTCGTCGTTCTTCGTCACGTCGAGCGCGAGGAAGCCTGCCTTGGCGTCGAGGGCGCCGGCGCGGGTCTCGCGCGTCTGGATCGTGTCGTAATCGTCGCCCGGGGCGTAGAAGAGAACGACGACCACCTTCTTGTGCAGGAGAGCCGCATCGAGCGCGGCGCCGGCCGACCCGTACTTGGCGATGCTTCGCGCCGAGCCGGCGTCAGCCGACTCCGCGGCGCAGACGAGCGCACCGAGGCGCTTCATCTGCGAATCCCAGTTGGTGTCGAGCTCGCCCCAACGCTTGATCGCGCGCGCGAACCCGTACTGATCGGCCGAGCGGACCGCGCGGAAGGCGGCGTGCGAGGCCAGTGCGCTCTGGCGCAGGTTCCGCTGGAGCCGCAGAACGGCCTGCTTGTGGCCCTTCGGGTAGCCCAGCTTCGGGAACCCGGCCGCGGCGTTGTCCTGGATCTGCACGACCTTGGCGAGGTAGAGGTCGAGGTCGTCGGTCGTCGTCGGCGGCTCGAGCTTCGCGAGCGTCGTGTTGACGGTCGCGCACCACGCGTCCGCTTTCGTGGCCCAGGCGACGAGCGCCTGGTCGGAGGACGGTTGCTGCCCCGACGTCGTCGTGGCGAGCGGGGGCAGGGGGGACTCGGGCCCGCTGGCCCCCGGCAGCGGCCGGTGACCGAAGGCGAACGCGCCGACGCCGATCCCGAGCAGACCGAGCACGGCGATGGGGAGAAGAACGTGCAGCCTGAAGTTGGACGCCATTGGAGTCCCTATCGGCAGGCGCGTCTAACTGCTTAACCACAGAGGGCGCGGTTTCCCGCGCCCTCCGAGAGAAAAGCGTGAGCCCGTTCTAGCAGGCGCCCGACGTGATGTCGGCCGCAGGGCCGCCCTTCTTGTAGGTGTTCTGGCCGACCGTGCTCTGGATGCAGTACGAGGTCGCGGTGGCGCGAACGACGTTCACGTTCTTGATGCCCTGGTCGTACGAGGCCTTGAGGACCGCGGACGTCAGAGCGGAGTACGTGTTGTGGTCGGCGTAGAACGCCTCCACGCCGGGGATGGATGCGCGGACGTCTGCCTGCGCGGCCGACTTCTCGGCGCGGCCCCGGAAGCTGAGGTACGACGGGATCGCGATAGCGAGCAGGATCCCGATGATGATGATCACGACGAGAAGCTCGATGAGGGTGAAACCACCCTCAGCGTTCTTCTGCGTGACACGCTTGCTGAGCCTTCCGATCATGAGCGAAATGCCTCCTTCTTGGACCAATGGCGATGCATGGCTCAGGAGGAGGTATCGGCCTCGTGCGGGCGGGCTTGGTCCCCTCGAACGGGGGATTTTCCAGGCCCCTTTAGAGAAGCGGTGTCGCTGCCGATGAGTGCCCTCGTAGGGAGCTCATGGAAGCGTCTCGGTCCGACACTGCCACTTTCTCAATCGACGACCTGCTCGAGCACATGGTCGCGCTCGGCGCATCCGACCTCCACGTCACGACGGGGTCGGCGCCGGTCATCCGGCTGAACGGCCGCCTCGAGCGCATCGACGAGTTCCCCCGCCTCACCCCGGAGGACACGCAGCGCATCCTCTATCGGATCCTCTCGACCGAGCAGCAGAAGCACCTCGAGATCAACCGCCAGATCGACGTCTCCTACGCGATCCCCGGTCTCGCTCGCTTCCGCGTCAACGTCTACTTCCAGCGCGAGAGCCTCGGGGCCGCCTTCCGCATGATCCCGACGGAGATCAAGACGCTGGAGGACCTCGGGCTCCCGTCGCAGCTGCACGAGCTGGCGACGAAGCCGCGCGGGCTCGTCCTCGTCACCGGGCCGACCGGCTCCGGTAAGTCGACGACTCTCGCCGCGGTGATCGACGAGATCAACCGCACGCGGGACGACCACATCATGACGATCGAGGACCCGATCGAGTTCCTCCATCGCCACAAGCGCTGCCTCGTCAACCAGCGCGAGATCGGCCCGGACGCGACGAGCTTCGGCGAGGCCCTGCGCGGCGCGCTCCGCCAGGACCCCGACGTGATCCTCCTCGGCGAGATGCGCGATCTGGAGACGATCGCGACGGCGCTGACCGCCGCCGAGACCGGCCACCTCGTCTTCGCCACCCTGCACACGCAGGACGCGCCGTCCACCATCGACCGCCTGATCGACGTCTTTCCGGCGTCACAGCAGGAGCAGGTGCGCGTCCAGATCTCCTCGACGATCCAGGGCGTCGTCACGCAGACGCTCGTACCGACGATCGACGGCTCCGGCCGGGTCGCCGCCACGGAGATCCTGCTTCCGGACGACGCGGTCCGAAACCTCATCCGCCAGGCGAAGGTCGAGCAGATCTACTCGGTGATGCAGACCGGGTCGAGCAAGGGTATGCAGACGCTCGAGCAGTCCCTCGTCGAGCTCGTCAGCCGCGGGATCATCACGCAGGACACGGCACTTTCGCGCTCGAGCCGGCCCGAGCAGCTCCTCGGCCTGCTGCAGCGGAGCGGGCTCTCAACGCCGGGGCCCGGGCCAGGGCTCCGGGTCGCGGGGGCCTGACCGATGGCCAAGCAGATCGTCGGCTTGAAGATCGGCGCCTCGCAGCTCTCGGCTGCGTGCCTCGAGGTGAACGGCTCCGCCAGGCTCGTCCAGATTGCCCAGGAGCCGATCCCGCGCGGAATCGTCCTCGGTGGTGAGGTGCGCGACATCGTGGCGCTCGGCAACGAGCTGAAGGCGTTCTTCAAGAAGCACAAGCTCCCGAAGCGCGCGGTCCGTGTCGGCATCGCGAACAACCGCATCGGCGTGCGAACGATCGAGGTGACCGGGATCGAGGACGAGAAGCAGCTGGCGAACGCGGTTCGTTTCCGCGCCCAGGAGGCGCTTCCCATTCCCGTCGACGAGGCAGTGCTCGACTTCCAGGTGTTGTCCGAGTCGGTCGAGGACGGGATTGCGAAGAAGCGCGTGCTCCTCGTGGTCGCGTATCGCGAGCTCGTCGACTCCTTTGCCCTCGCCTGCAAGCAGGCAGGCATCCGGCTCGTCGGCGTCGACCTCGAGGCGTTTGCCCTCCTCCGCGCGCTCACCCCTCCCTTCGAGCTCCCCGGTGAGCGAAGCGCCCTCGTCGCCGTCACGATCGGCGCGGAGCGCACGACCCTCGCAGTCTCTGACGGCTATGCGTGCGAGTTCGCCCGGGTGATCGAGTGGGGCGGCACGAAGCTCACCGTCGCGCTCGCTCGAGCGCTCGACATCGAGCCGGAGGCAGCGGAGATCATGAAGATGCAGATCTCGCTCGACGGTTCGAGCGTTCCGGAGGGATTGACGCCCGAGCAGGCGACGAAGGCGCAGGAGGCGCTGGTGGCCGCGCTTCAGGGCTTCTCGCGCGAGCTCGTCTCCTCGCTCCAGTTCTACCAGAGCCAGCCGGACTCCCTCGGCATCCGCGAGGTCGTCCTCGCAGGAGGCACCTCTCTGCTGCAGGGCCTCGCGCCCGCTCTCGCCGGGCTCGTCGGGGTCACCGTGCGCGTCGGCGACCCACTCGTCGGTGTGTCCGTGGAGAAGAAGGTCAAGGGCCGCGCGCCGGATCCCTCCCATGCCGTCTCGATCGGCCTCGGCATGGCGCTCTCGGTGGGCTGATCCGTGGTCGACCTGCACAAGGAGATCAAGCTCTCCGACCTCTTCAAGCGAGGCTCGAAGGCCGGCGGGGATGAGAGCAACCGCAGCGAGCCCAAGCCGGCGAAGGAGCCGAAGCCGGCGAAGGAGCCGAAGCCGCCGAAGGAGCGGAAACGGCGCCGGAAGGAGCCGAAGGAGACGAACGGCGCAGCTCTCGCCGCCCACGAGGCTCCACCGCCCGCGAACGTCCCGCTCATGCGGGCGTTCAACCTTCTGCCCCGCGAGGAGGCGCGTGCCGTCGCTGAAGGCGGGACGTCCAGCCCGCTGCCGTACGTCCTGGTCGCGCTCACCGGCGTGCTCGTTCTCGCCGCGCTCGCGGCCTTCTACCTCATGGCCGGCACCGACGTGACGAAGAAGAAGGGCCAGGTCGAGGATCTCCGTGCCGAGCTCGCCGCCTACCAGGCGCAGCAGAAGGGGCCCTCCGTCGACGACAAGTCCGCCGAGCTCGCGAACGAACGCGGCGGCCGCACCGCTGCTCTCAGCAGCGCCCTCACGAAGCGCCTGGCCTGGGATCGCGTGCTGCGGGAGATCGCGCTCGTCGTTCCGACGAGCGTGACGCTCGGACAGGTCCAGGGCAGCTCACCCACCGCGGGAGCCGCGACGACGAACGCCGACGGATCCGCGGTCACGAACCTGACCATCGTCGGCACGACGGCGAGTCAGGCCGACGTCGCCCTCTTCATGACGCGGCTCTCGGTCATCCGCGAGCTGAGCGCGGTTCAGCTCAAGGAAGCCGGGCAGTCGCCTGCCGACGCCAGCAAGGTGGCCTTCACGATCACCGCGACGCTGAGGAGTGGGCCGTGAAGAAGCAGATGCCGCTCTGGCCCGTGGTCGCGGGCGCGCTCGTGATCGTCGCCGTCGTCGGCTACTTCGTTCTGGTCCGGCCGAAGCGCGCCGAAGCCGGTCGCCTGGCGGATCAGATCGCGCAGCTCGAGACCGACGTGCAGTCGGCCAAGCTGGCCGCCCGGCCCAAGGAAGCCTCGACGAAGCTCCAGGTTGCCGACCTCTTCGAGCTCGCCAAGGCGATGCCGGACCGCGACGACATGCCCGGGATCATCCTGGAGCTCAATTCGGTCGCCGAGTCGGCGGGCGTGACGTTCAAGGCGATCGCCCCACAGAACCCCGTTGCGCAGGAAGGGTACCGCTCCATCCCCATCAGCCTCACGTTCGTGGGCAACTACTACGACCTGACCGACTTCCTGTTCCGCCTGCGGAACCTCGTGACCGTCGACGACGGCCGGCTCTCGTCGAGCGGGCGCTTCTTCACGCTCGACACGCTCGATCTGCACGAGGCCGGCCTGCCCG
>Ga0081539_10006993_pt1 | contig 10476 bp, 8 predicted proteins | sample TabmetS4T2R2_FD_71023 | JGI IMG/M metagenome (GOLD analysis project Ga0081539, IMG submission 71023) | Tabebuia heterophylla rhizosphere microbial communities from the University of Puerto Rico - S4T2R2 | ecosystem: Host-associated > Plants > Roots > Rhizosphere ... | reverse complement strand
TCTCGACCTGGCCCTGCGTCTGGCGCTCGGGACGCTCGCCGGCATGGGCAACGAGCGGCGCCAGCTCCGGCATCACCGCCGTCAGGGCGCGGCCCAGCACGCCGTCCTCGGGCAGCGCCAGCAGTTCGAGAGCCGAGCGATTGGTGCGCGTGATGGTGCCCGCCGCATCGACGCTGAGAACACCGGCAGAGACGCCGGCCAGCACGGCATCGGTGAGCCGGCGCCGTTTGTCGAGCTCGGTGTTGGCGTCGACCAACTCCTCGCGCTGCTGCTCGATCTGGCTGGCCATGCGGTTGAAGGAGCGCGCCAGCTGGCCGAGCTCGTCATTGGGCGGCCCCTCCTCAACGCGCGCCGTGAGATCGCCGGCCCGCACCCGCTCTGCCGCCGCCATCAGCCCGCCGATCGGTTCGGTCAGGCGCGACGCGAACAGGATGGCGAGCCACACCGCGGCCAGCAGCATGAGGAAGGCGATGGCGCCGCAGAACAGGAAGATGACCAGCTGGCTGCGCTGCATCGCATGCTCGATCTCCGAGTAGAACGACCCGGCGAATTCGATGGTCTTGATGTAGTCGACGAGCCTGAGATCGACGTCATGCCCGGTGAGGAGGAAGTAAGGCTCGCCGATGAACAACTGCATCACGAAGTAGGCGCCCTTGGGCCCTTGGATCTCGACCGGGCGCGACTGGTTGAAGGCCTGCCAAAGGAATTGGGCAGCCGGCACCGGATTGGCGATGCCCTCCATCCCCGGCGCAATGGCCCGGGCTATGACCCCGTTGTCGGCGTGGATCACCACCGCCTCGATCATCGGTCGGCCCTCGATCAGTCGTTCGAGAACCGCGTCGGTAGTATGCCCGTCGCGCAGGGCATCGATGCCTGCGTTCTGCAGGGGACCGGAAATGGCCGCGATGTCGCGCAGGATCTCATCCTCACGGGCACGCCGTACCGGTTCGCCGATGGCCCGCGCCGCTTCATAGGAAGCCTTCGCCGGCTTCACGACGAAGTCGGTCAGGTTGATCACCAGCAACGACAGGCCGATTGCCACGATCAGCGTCGGCGCCACGGTGAAGGCGCTGCACACCAGCACCAGGCGCATGTGCAGGCGCGACCCGGCAGCGCCGCGCCGCCGGTCGAGCCAGAGCTGCGTGAGCCGCACTGCCATCAGGGCAACCAGTGCCACGGCGATGACGAGGTCGGCGACCAGCAGTCCGGTGATCCAGCCGCTTGTGTTGAGCGACTTGGGGGCGAGACCGGCCAGCCAGCCGTAGGTCGCGGCGCCGGCGAGCATGGCGAGCACCGCGAGCGCTACAGGCGTGATACGACCGCTGAGGCCGCGGCGAACGGCGCCCATTACATCGCCCAAGCGTGGACCGCCCAGCGCAACTGTCACTTGATCACCCGCCTCGGCGGACCTGCGGCGTGCGTACCACGGGGACGTCGAGGTCCTTTATCTTCTTGCGCAACGTATTGCGATTGAGCCCCAGGAGACGGGCGGCGCGCAACTGATTCCCGCGGGTCGCCCCCAGGGCCAGCGACAGGAGCGGCCGTTCGACCTCGGAAATGACGCGATCGTACAGCCCGTCCGGCGGCAGTCGATCGCCGTGCGCCTCGAACAGCGCCTGCAGATGCCGGTCGACGGCGTCGCCCAGCGAGTTGTCCACAGCCGTCGCTTGACCGGCCGGCGTCGGCACCTCGATCGGAGAAACCGCGTCGGCCAGTTCGGCCTCGATGATCTCGACGCCGATCACTTCCTCCGAATAAAGGGCCGACAGCCGCCGCACCAGGTTGACCAGTTCGCGCACGTTGCCCGGCCAGCGATGCTGCTTCAGGCGCGCCATCGCTTCGGGCGACAGCACCTTGGCCGGCAGCCCATCCGCCGTTGCCTGCCGCAGATAGTGGTTGGCCAGCTCCGGGATGTCGTCGATGCGCTCGCGCAGCGGCGGCAAGCGGATCGGCACCACGTTCAGTCGATAGAACAGATCCTCGCGGAACAGGCCCTGCTGAATGAGCCGGCGCAGGTCGCGATGCGTGGCGGCGACGATGCGTACGTTCGCCTTGATCGGCGTCCGTCCGCCGACGGTCGTGTATTCGCCTTCCTGCAGGACGCGCAGCAGGCGCGTCTGCGCTTCGGGCGGCATGTCGCCGATCTCGTCGAGGAAGAGCGTGCCGCCGGCCGCTTGTTCGAACTTGCCCGCCGAGCGTTGAACAGCACCGGTGAACGCCCCGCGCTCGTGACCGAACAGCTCGCTCTCGATCAGTTCGCGCGGAATGGCCGCCATGTTGAGGGCCACGAACGGTCCTTTGCGGCGCTTGCCGTAGTCGTGCAGCGCCCTCGCTACCAGCTCCTTGCCGGCGCCCGACTCGCCCGTCACCATCACCGTCAGGTCGGTCGACATCAGCCGCGCCAGGGCACGGTAGATCTCCTGCATGGCTTGGGAGCGGCCGATCAGGGGCAGGCGCTCGCCCTCCTCCTGGGGCTGCGGCAGACGCGCCATTGCGGCAGCCGGCGCCGACAGAGCGCGATTGACCACCGAAATCAGCTCGTTCAGGTCGAACGGCTTGGGCAGGTATTCAAAAGCGCCCCGCTCCGTCGCGCGCACGGCCGTCAGCAGGGTCGACTGGGCGCTCATTACGATGATGCGCAGGTCGGGCCGGAGCTTGCGGATGCGGGGCACCAGGTCGAGGCCGTTTTCGTCCGGCATCACCACGTCTGTGATGACGAGTTGTCCCTCCCCCTCCTGGACCCATTGCCACAGGGTCGAGGCGGTTCCGGTGCTGCGCACATTGTGGCCCTGTCGGCCGAGCGCCTGATGCAGGACGGTACGAATCGCGCGGTCGTCGTCGGCAACCAGGATGGTCGTGGGGTTGCTCATGGAGCGGCCTGGGGAAACTGCAGCGGCAACATCACCCTGAATGTCGTGCGACCCGCTTCGCTGTCGAATTCGACCGCGCCGCCATGGTCGTTGATGATCTTTGCCACCAAAGCAAGACCCAGGCCGGTTCCGGTGGGCTTGTTCGTAACAAAAGCGTCAAAAAGGTGCGCGCGAATCTCCTCGCTGACACCATTGCCGTTGTCGCGCACCGACACCACCAGGGGCAGATTGACCTTGGCGCGCTGACCCGGCAGGGCCAGGCGAAGGCCGTGACGGTAGGCGGTGGACAGCTCGATCTCGCGCTCGGCGTCGCCCGGCGCCTCGCAGGCATTCTTCACCAGGTTCAGGAAGACCTGGATGAGCTGATCGCGGTCGCCGCGCACCTCAGGCAGCGAGGGATCGTAGGTTTCGACGAATCGCACCGACTTGCCAAATCCGTTCTCGGCGATGCGCCGCACGTGGTTGAGAACTTGATGGATGTTGATCGGCCCGCGCTCGATGGGGCGTCCGTCGGCGAACGCTTCCATGCGGTCGACGAGGGCGACGATGCGGTCCGTCTCCTCGCAGATCAGGCCGGTCAGCTCGCGCTCGCTGTCGGGCACCGATTGCTCGAGCAGCTGCGCTGCGCCGCGGATGCCCGACAGCGGATTCTTCACTTCATGGGCCAGCATGGCGGCAAGCGCGCTCACTGAGCGGGCAGCGCTGCGATGCGACATCTGACGGTCGATGTTGCGCGCGATCGTCTGCTCGACCAGCGACACCGCCACGAGCCCTTCGGTGTCCACCACCGGCGACAGCCGCAGCGCACAGAACCGGTTGCCGATGCGTGGCGATGCCAGCGTCACGCCGTTCTCGGCAACGGCGCCACCGGTCGACAGCACCTGCTCCAGGAGCGAGAAAAGCGGTGTGTCCTCCGGCACGAACTCGCTCAGCGGATGGTTCACCAAGCGGGCACGACCGACGCCGAAGAACTGCTCCGCCGACAGGTTGGCGTAGTGGACCAGAGCTTGGGAGTCGACGACCACGATCGCTTCCGACAACGAATCGAGGATCGCGCTGGGGAACTGTTCGTTGAGCGCAAGGGCTCGCTTGAAGGGCTGAAGGGCCACGCTACGCCGCCTGCCGCTCGAGTGCCGGCAGGAAGAAGGAGGCGAGCATGGCGCGGACCTTCGCGGCGTCAGTTTCGCGGTTCACGGCGGCGCGAAAATCGGCCGAGCCCGGCAGGCCCTTCGAGTACCAGCCGAGGTGCTTTCGGGCCATGCGTACGCCCGTCTCCTGGCCGTAGTGGGACAGCATCGAGTCGAAGTGGGCGCGCGCCATGGCGTACTGCTCGGTCAGGGTCGGATCGGGCACGCGCTCCCCGGTGCGCAGGTAATGGATTGCCTGCTTGAGGAACCACGGACGGCCATAGGCGCCGCGGCCGATCATGATGCCGTCGGCGCCCGACTCCTCGAGCGCGCGGTCGATGTCTTCGAGCAGGCTGATATCGCCATTCACAATCACCGGCAGCTTGGTCGCCGCCTTCACCGCGGCGATGAAGGCCCAGTCGGCGCTGCCGTCGTAGAATTGGCAACGCGTGCGGCCATGCACGGTCAGCATGCGAATGCCGCAGGCCTCGGCGATGCGCGCCAGATTGGGCGCATTGCGGTTGTTGGCGTCCCAGCCGGTGCGCATCTTGAGGGTCACCGGCAGCTTCACCGCCTTGACCGTGGCCTCGAGAATCCTGGCCGCGTGCGCCTCGTCGCGCATCAATGACGACCCGGCGTGGCCGTTGACCACCTTCTTGACCGGGCAGCCGAAATTGATGTCGATGATTGCCGCTCCGCAGTCCTCATTCAGCTTGGCGGCCTCCGCCATCACTTCCGGTTCGCAGCCCGCCAGCTGGACCGCCATGGGAAATTCCTCGGGCGAGTTCCTGGCCATCAGCAGCGTCTTGCGATTCTCGCGAATCATGGCAGCCGAGGCGATCATCTCGGACACGACCAATCCGGCGCCGCCCTGCTTCACCATCCGGCGGAACGGCATATCGGTGACGCCCGACATCGGCGCCAGGATGACCGGGTCCTGGAGCCTGACGGGGCCGACATCGATGGGAGGGAGACGCGGACGACGATCCATCTTGTGATCACTATTTAGGCATCTTGTGCACTGCACAATAATTGATCGAGGAATAGCGGGTCCTGCGCCGCGGTGCAAGTGCGCGAAGTGCGCCCGTCCTGGGCCGATGTTATGGGGAGGTCATGCCGAATTGCACCGCCCTTATCGTCGCCGGCGGCCGGGGCAGCCGCTTTGGCGGCACCCTGCCCAAACAATATGCCCTCTTGGGGGGCGAGCCGGTGCTCCGGCGCACCATTTCGGCTTTCCGGGCGGTGCCAGGGATCGACCGGATACGCGTGGTGATCGGCCCCGGCGACGAGGGCCATTACGCTGCCGCCGTCGCCGGGCTGGCGCTGCCGCCGCCGGTCGAGGGCGGCGCGAGCCGTCAGCAGTCGGTGTTGAACGGACTGGAGGCCTTGGCCGGCGACCCGCCGGACCTGGTCGCCATCCATGACGCCGCTCGCCCCTTCGTGCGGCCGGACGACATTGCCGCCTGCCTGCGATGCCTGGAGGTCCCCGGAACCGACGGCGCCGTGCTCGGGGTGCCGCTGGCCGATACGCTGAAGAAGGTCGAGGGAGAGGCCATTGTCGAGACCGTGCCGCGAACGCACTTGTGGCGCGCCCAGACGCCGCAAGTGTTCCATTACGCCGCGCTTCTCGCCGCCCACCGCGCCGCGGCCGCTCTCGCCGCGGACGAAGCGACGGCCATGACGGACGACGCGGCGGTGGCCGAGCACGCAGGACTGAAGGTGGTCATGGTCCAGGGCCATGACGACAACCGCAAGATCACAACGGCGGAGGATCTGCAGTCGCCGGCGGCCATGGAAACGCGTACGGCGTTCGGCTTCGACGTCCATGGCTTCGGTCCCGGCAATGCCGTGATGCTGGGCGGCATCGCCATCCCGCACGCGAAGACACTGGCCGGTCACTCCGATGCCGACGTGGCTCTGCATGCGTTGACCGACGCGGTGCTGGGCACGATCGGCGCCGGCGACATCGGCCAGCATTTCCCGCCGTCCGATCCGCAATGGCGCGGCGCCTCCTCCGATCGCTTCTTGCGCCATGCCGTCGAGCTGCTGGCGGCTGCGGGGGGCCGCATCGTGCATCTCGATCTCACCCTGGTGTGCCAAGCCCCGCGCATCGGCCCGCACCGCGAGGCGATGGTCGCAAGCATCGCTCGCATCGCCGGCGTGACGCATGGCAGAGTGAGCGTCAAGGCGACGACGACCGAGGGCCTGGGCTTCACCGGTCGCGGCGAGGGCATCGCGGCGCAGGCGATCGCGACCGTCGAGCTGCCGAGACGCTAGAGGGCCACGATGTTCGATCATGAAATGCGCAGCGCGGCCGAGGGTGTGTTGCATGCCTGCCGCAAGCACGGGCTGAAGCTCGTCACTGCCGAATCGTGCACCGGCGGCCTGGTTGCCGCGACGCTGACCGCCATCGCCGGATCGTCCGACGTGGTCGAGCGCGCATTCGTGACCTACGCCAACGAGGCCAAGCGCGAGATGCTCGGCGTGCCCTGGGACGCGTTGTTGGGCTACGGCGCGGTCAGCGAGCCGGTGGCGCGTGCGATGGCGGCCGGCGCACTCGCCCGGTCAGGCGCTGATCTTGCAGTCTCCGTCACCGGCATCGCCGGCCCCGGTGGTGGAACCGCCGACAAGCCGGTCGGCCTGGTCTACCTCGCCGCGGCGCGGCGCGACGGCAGGACGATCGCCGAGCGCCACGTCTTCCCGGGCGATCGCGACGCCATCCGCCGCGTCTCGGTGCTTACGGCGTTGACGATGCTGGGGTCGCTGACCGAGGCATAGGCTGCTTGCCGTAGAGCTTGTCGGCGCGCGCCTCGAAGGCCGCCACCATGCGCTTCACGGCATCGCCGAACAGCAAGCTCACGGTCTTCTGCAGGAGGATCGAGCGAAACTCGAACTCGAGCTCGAACTGGATGAGGGTTCCCTCTGGGTGAGGATGGAAGATCCAGCGGCTGATCAGCCGGCGGAACGGCCCTTCGGTGCCGGTCGTGTCGATGCGCGGGCCGTCCGGATTGTCGGGCTTGAGCTCGATGCGCGATACGAAGCGCTCGTGCCACGGACCGAACCCGATGGCGAGTTCGGCGAACTCGATTTGGCCCTCACGCCGGCGAATGCGCGCCGCCTGGCACCAGGGCAGGAATTCGGGATAGCGCCGCACGTCCGCGACGAGGTCGAAGAGCTGCATCGGCGCGTGCGCGACTACTCGCTGCTCGACATGGCGTACGGCCATGCAGACGCTACCTTTGCAATTGGGCGGCGCGGGCCGCTCTCAGTCGAGCAAAGTCGTCGCCCGCATGGTAGCTCGAGCGGGTGAGCGGCGAGGCGGAGACCATCAGGAAACCCTTGGCGCGAGCGAGCGTTGCGAGCTCCCCGAACTCGGCCGGCGTCCAAAAGCGGTCGATCGGCGCGTGCTTGGGCGTCGGCTGCAGATATTGGCCGACGGTCAGGAAGTCGACGTCGGCGGCGCGCAGATCGTCCATCACCTGCAGGATCTCCTCGCGCGTCTCGCCCAGCCCGACCATCAGGCCCGACTTGGTGAACATGGCGGGATCGATCTCCTTCACCTGCGACAGCAGCTTGAGCGAGGTGAAGTAGCGCGCGCCCGGCCGGACGGTCGGATAGAGTCGCGGCACAGTTTCGAGGTTGTGGTTGAACACATCGGGCCGCGCCCTCACGACCACCTCGACAGCCCCTGATTTGCGCAGGAAGTCCGGCGTCAGCACTTCGACGGTCGTGTGAGGGGCCGACCGGTGCAGCGCCTCGAGCACCGAGGCGAAGTGCGCTGCGCCACCGTCCGCCAGATCGTCGCGATCGACCGACGTCACTACGACGTGCCCGAGACCCAGCTTGCCGACGGCCTCGGCGATGTTGGCGGGTTCATGCGGATTGAGGGCGCCCGGCTTGCCGGTGGCGACGTTGCAGAAGGCGCAGGCGCGCGTGCAGACGTCGCCCATGATCATGAGGGTGGCGTGCTTTTGCTTCCAGCACTCGCCGATGTTGGGACAGGCCGCCTCCTCGCAGACCGTGGCGAGCCCGTACTGCCGCATCAGGCGGCGCGTCTCGGCATATTCCGGTGAGTTGGGCGCACGCACCCTGATCCATTCCGGCTTGCGCCGAATCGGACTATCCGGCCGGTGCGCCTTCTCGGGATGGCGTTCGGCGCGGCTCAGGGTGGGCTTGTCGAGCATGCCGTCCATGGCCGCCTAGATATGGAGCGGGCGACCATAGGCTGCCAGTACAGCCTCATGCATCATTTCGGACAGGGTCGGATGCGGGAACACCGTGGCCATCAGCTCGGCCTCAGTGGTCTCCAGCGTCTTGGCGATGATGTAGCCCTGAATCAGCTCGGTCACTTCCGCGCCGATCATGTGGGCACCCAGGAGTTCGCCGGTCTTGGCGTCGAATACCGTCTTGACGAACCCCTCCGGCTCGCCGAGTGCGATCGCCTTGCCGTTGCCGATGAACGGGAACTTGCCGACCTTCACCTGCAGGCCCTTGGCCTTGGCCGCCGCTTCGGTGAGACCGATGCTCGCCACTTGCGGCTGCGAGTAGGTGCAGCCGGGGATGTTGTTGGCGTTCATGGGATGGACGCCCGTGACGCCGGCGATCTTCTCCACGACCACGACGCCCTCGTGCATGGCCTTGTGGGCAAGCCACGGCGGGCCGGCGACGTCGCCGATCGCATAGACACCCGGCTCCCCGGTGAACCCCCATTGATCGATCACGATGTGGGTCTTCTCGACCTTCACCTTGGTCGCTTCGAGGCCGATGTCCTCGACATTGCCGACGATGCCGACGGCGCTGATCACGCGATCGACGGTGATCTCCCGGTCCTTGCCGCCAGCGGTGATCGTGGCCGTCACCTTGTCGTCGGCCTTCTTCAGCTTGCCGACGGTGGCGCCCGTCATGATCTTGATACCCTGCTTCTCGAACTGGCGCTTTGCGAAGGCGGAAACCTCCTCGTCCTCGACCGGCAGGATGCGATCGACGACCTCGACCACGGTCACCTCGGCGCCGAGCGTGCGATAGAAGCTCGCGAACTCGATGCCGATCGCACCCGAGCCCACGATCAGCAGAGACTTGGGAAACTCCGGCGGGACCATCGCTTCCTTGTAGGTCCAGACGAGCTTGCCGTCGGACTCCAGGCCAGGCAGTTGGCGGGCACGCGCACCAGTCGCGAGAATGATGTTCTTGGCGGTGAGCGTGACCTTACTCTTGTCGTTCATCGCCACCGCGAGCTTGCGCAGCCCTCCTTCGACACCCGCAAGCTTCGCGCTGCCGTCGAACACCGTGATCTTGTTCTTGCGCATCAGACCCTTGACGCCGTTGCTAAGCTGGTTGGCGACCTTGCGCGAGCGCTCGACCACCTTCTTGGCGTCGTAGGCAACGTCCTTCACCGACAGGCCGAAGGACTCGGCGTGCTTGATCAGCCCATACACCTCGGACGTGCGCAGCAATGCCTTGGTCGGGATGCAGCCCCAGTTGAGGCAGATGCCGCCCATGTGCTCGCGCTCGACGACGGCCGTCTTCATGCCGAGCTGGGCGGCGCGGATCGCCGCGACGTAGCCGCCCGGCCCGCCGCCGACGACGATGAGATCGAAGTTGGTGTCGGCCATGGTGCTGCTCCTACACCAGCATCGACGCCGGCTGCTCGACATAGGCGCGCAGGGTTTGCAGGTACTGCGCGCCCATTGCGCCGTCGACGACGCGATGGTCGACTGCGAGCGTGCAACTCATCATGTTGCGCACCACCACCTGGCCCTTGCGCACGACCGGCCGCTCCTCGCCCTTGCCGACCGCCAGGATCATCGCCTGCGGTGGATTGATGATGGCGGCGAAATTGTCGATGCCGAACATGCCGAGATTGGAGATCGTGAAGCCGCCGCCCTGGAACTCGTCGAGCTTGAGCTTGCCGGTCTTGGCCCGCGCGGCGAGGTCCTTCATCTCCGAGGCGATTTGCGCCAGGCCCTTCATGTCGGCGTTGCGCACGATCGGCGTGATCAGCCCGCGATCGGTGGCGACGGCGACCGAGATGTCGACGGCGCCGTACTGGATCATCTCGTCCTCGGTCCACGAGGCATTGCACTCGGGATGATCGCGCAACGCCTTGGCGCAGGCCTTGATCATCATGTCGTTGACCGAGACCTTGGCGCCCTTCTTCTCGGCGACGGCGTTGATCGCCTGGCGTGCGGCCAGCAGCGCGTCGATCTCGAGCTCGACTGTCAGATAGAAGTGCGGCACGGTCTGCTTGGACTCGAGCATGCGCCGCGCGATCACCTTGCGGATCGACGTGTGCGGCACGCGCGTGTCGCCGGGCGCCACGAAAACGGGTTGCGGTGTCGGCGTCGGGGCCGGTGCGGGCTTCGCCGCGGGTGCCGGTTTCGGCGCCGCCGTCGGCTGGGCGTATTCGACGTCCGCCTTGACGATGCGGCCGTTTGGTCCGCTGCCTTTGATGGCCGCAAGGTCGATGCCCTTCTCCGCCG
>Ga0081539_10006992_pt1 | contig 10479 bp, 5 predicted proteins | sample TabmetS4T2R2_FD_71023 | JGI IMG/M metagenome (GOLD analysis project Ga0081539, IMG submission 71023) | Tabebuia heterophylla rhizosphere microbial communities from the University of Puerto Rico - S4T2R2 | ecosystem: Host-associated > Plants > Roots > Rhizosphere ... | reverse complement strand
TTGAGCACCGTGATCCGATCGCGCGCGAGGCGGCGGTCGGTCTCGATCTGCGACTCGCCCGGGCCGCGGGTGCCGATGCCGCCCACGCCGCGGCCGGCGCCGAGACGCTCCAAGTGCGTCCACAGGCCGCGCATGCGGGCCATGTTGTATTCGAGCTGCGCGAGCTCGACCTGCATCTTGCCCTCGGCCGTGTGGGCGTGGCCGGCGAAGATGTCGAGGATCACCGCGGTGCGGTCGAGCACCGGGACGTCGAGCGCGGCCTCGAGGTTGCGCTGCTGGCGCGGGGTCAGCTCGTCGTCGGCGACGACGAGGTTCGCGTCCGCGGGCTTGAGCAGCGCCTTGAGCTCCTCGACCTTGCCCGAGCCGAGATAGTGGTTCGGATGCGGCTTGTCGAGCTTCTGGCTCAGCGCGCCGACGGTCGCGACGCCGGCGGTGCGCAGCAGCTCCTTGAGCTCTGAGAGGTCTTCATGTTCCTGCGTGGCCGCGATGCAGTACGCGCGCTGCCTGGCGCGGCCATTTTGCGATTGTTCCAAGACCGACCATTCTAGAGTCTGGTCCCGTGCCCGTCGCGGAGCGCCTCGCGGCGCGGACCCTGGAGCTGATCGACATCCCGAGCGAGTCGCGCGGGGAGGCCGCGATCGCCGCGCACGTCGCGCAGGAATTCGGCGTCTCGCGCTGCGGGTTCGCCCGAGTGAATCTCGACGCCGGAGAAGTCATCGTCCGCGGGGACTATGACGAGGCGCGTGTGCCGTTACCGCGGACCTACTCGTTGGCGCAGTATCCCGACAGCCTGCGTGCAGACGGCCTCGCCGGGCGAACGATCGTGGTCGACGACATGGCGCAGGATCCGCGGACGGCGCCGTTGTACGACACCGTGTTCGGGCCGCTCGGCATGCGCGCGCATCTGAGCGTGCCGCTGCACCGCGACGGGCGCTGGGTCGCCAGCTTCTCGATCAGCCATCACGACCCACGTAAGTGGACTCCGTCGGAAGCGGCGTCGATGCGCCTCATCGGCGAGCGAGTGTGGAGCATCGTCGATCGGGCGTGGACCGAGGAGACGCTGCGCGCCAGCGAGGAGCGCTTCCGCGCCACGTTCGAGAACGCCGCCGTCGGCATCGCCCATGTGAGCACCGACGGACGATGGCTGCGCGTCAACGACAAGCTGTGTGAGATCGTCGGCTACACGCGCGAGCGGCTGCTGGGTGGCATGACGTTCCAGGACATCACGTATCCCGAGGATCTCGATATCGACCTGGAGCTCGTTCGCCAGGTGGTCTCGGGCGAGCGGGAAACCTACTCCCTGGACAAGCGCTACTTCCACGCCAACGGCTCGATCGTGTGGGTGACGCTCACCGTCTCGCTGCTGCGCCGGGCCGACGGCACGCCCGTGCATTTCATTTCCATCATCGAGGACATCACCACGCGCAAGCGCGCCGAGGAAGCGCTACGCGAAGCCGATCAGCGGAAGGATGAATTCCTGGCGCTGCTCGCCCACGAGCTGCGGAACCCGCTGGCGCCGATTCGCACGTCGGTCGGACTGATGCGGGCGCGGCCGACCGAAGACCCGGTCGTGACGCGCTGCCGCGAGGTCATCGACCGGCAGGTCACGCACATGGCGCGGCTGCTCGACGATCTGCTCGACGTGTCGCGGCTCTCGCGCGGTCAGCTCACGCTGCAGCGAAAGCTCGTCGGCCTGCGCGAGATCCTCGACGCCGCCATCGAAGCCAGCATGCCGCTCATCGTGCAGCAGCGACAGGAGCTGACGGTCGCCACCATCGACGACTCGATCGTGCTCGATGCCGACGAGGCGCGGCTCACGCAGGTCTTCGGCAACCTGTTGAACAACGCGGCGAAGTACAGTGCGCCCGGCTCGTCGATCGACGTGTTCGTGCAGCAGGCGGGCGAGCGCGTGGACATCGCGGTTCGCGATCGGGGCATGGGGATCGCACCGGAGATGCTCGAGCGGGTGTTCGACCTGTTCACGCAGGCGGAGACGGCGCAGGTGCACGCTCCCGGCGGTCTCGGCATCGGGCTGTCGCTGGCCCGGCGCCTCGTCGAGATGCACGACGGAACGATCGGCGCGGTCAGCGATGGCCTCGGCCACGGCAGCACGTTCACCGTGCGTCTGCCGATCGCCTCGCATGCGCACCGTGTCGAAGCGCAGTCGCCCGCCGCGCACAGCGAGCCGCGCGCCGAGCCGCTCCAGCGCCGCGTCCTGGTGGTCGACGACAACGTCGAAGCGGCGGACATGCTCGCGATGCTGCTGACGGAAGTCGGTTGCGAGGTCCGGACGGCGTATCGAGGTGAATTGGCCGTTCGCGAAGCCGAGCGCTTCCGGCCCGATCTCCTGCTGCTCGACCTCGGCCTGCCCGACACCAGCGGCGAAGAGGTGTGCCGCCGCATCCGTTCGTCCGCATGGGGCGGCGACGTGATCATCGTCGCCGTGACCGGATGGGGACAGGAGCACGATCGCCACCGCAGCGCGCTGGCCGGCTTCGATCAACACCTGGTGAAACCGGTCGACCCCGACGTGCTCGTCGAGCTGACACGCGGCCTGCGGGACCGCGCGCCCCGGCCGCAGGCCCCTTCGGCCTGACGGACGCGGCGCGGACCTTCTCCGGCTGATGCGGCGCGAGTAACCTGTCACGCCGTAGCCTTTAGCGAAAGCGGACGGTCCGCGATCACGTCGCCGACAGGTTGCGCTGATAGGTTTCCTGCAACCCGAGCACCGAGAGCCAGGAAATCAGCGCAACTCCGGTCGCGTACACCGTGATGAGTGACGAGTTGCCCGCCAGGTTGAAGAGCGCCGCGGCAATGAACGGCGCCAGCGCGCCGCCGGCGATCGTCGCCAGCGTCATGCTCACCGAGGCACCGCTGTAACGGATCGCCGTTGGAAAGAGCTCCGCGAACACCGCCGGTTGCGTCCCGATGTAGGCGCCCTGCAGGACCAGCATCACCGTCACGGCCAGACCGGCAAGCACGACCGATCGCGTGTCGAGGAGCGGAAAGAACGCCAGCGCCCAGACGACGATCGCGCCGTTGCCCCAGCGCATGATCCGTCGCCGGCCCACGGTGTCCGACCAGTGCGCGGTGACCACGATCGAGACTGCGAACGCGACCGCGGCCGTCAGCAGCAGCGTCAGCGCCACCGTCAACGGCAGCTTCAGCACATTGGTCGCGTACGAGACGAAGTACACGATCACGATGTAGCCAAGCGCGCTGATCCCGAGATAGCTGCCGGCGGCCAGCAGCACCAGCCGTGCGTCGCGGCGCAGCACGTCGACGATCGGCAGACGCCGGGCGCCACCGGCACGCAGCGCCTCGGCAAAGAGCGGACTCTCCGTCACACGCAGCCGTACGAACAGTCCGATGATCACCAGGACGCCGCTCGCCACGAACGGAATCCGCCATCCCCATGCGGCAAACTCCGCCGGCGCGATCGCCAGCGTGGCCGCGAGAAAGATCAGATTCGACAGGATAATCCCCGCCGGCAGACCCAGCGAAACGAGACTGCCGAAAAGCCCTCGTTGATGCTGTGGCGCGTGCTCCACCGCCATCAGCACCGCGCCGCCCCACTCACCCCCCAGCGCAAACCCCTGTATGAAGCGGCATGCGACCAGCAGCGTCGGCGCCCACACGCCGATCCGCGCGTAATTCGGCAGCACGCCGATGGCGAATGTCGCGGCGCCCATCAGCATCAGCGACCACACCAGCATCGACTTGCGCCCGATCCGATCGCCGTAATGGCCCATCACGATGCCGCCGAGCGGCCGGGCGACGAATGCGACCGCAAAGGCGGCGAACGCGGCGAGCGTGGCGCCGGCGCCGGCGCGCGGAAAGAATTGCGGACCGAAGACCACGGCCGCGGCCGTGCCGTAGATGAAGAAGTCGTACCACTCGATGGTCGTGCCGATGGCACTCGCCAGTGCGACACGACGCGCCGATCGGCGCGTATCGATTGGGCGGCTGACGCCGGCAGTCGACTGATCGTGGTTCAGCATCGCGCAACTGTACGGTAGCGGAATCGCGCGGTGACGGAAAACCGGACGCCCCATCCTCGCGCGACCGCGCGTCTGCGCGCGTTCGCTGCCCATCCTTGCACGAAAACCACAAGCTCAGCCACAGAAAGGCACATTCGTCTAGTGCGCTTCCGACCGCGCAGTGTCGAAACCACATCAACAAGTCGGTTGGCTCACGGCGGGCACACCTTCGCTGCCCGCCGCGCGGCGACCCCTACAGGAGCGTTTCACCGATGTCTCAGCGCACCGTGGTGCGGCTCGTGTCATTCATCGGCATCTTTGCTGTCAGCGCGACCGCCGTCTTCGCACAGGGCCAGAAGATGGGTCCGCTCGCGCAGAAAGCCTCGACCCGAACGTCGGGCGTTTCGCCCGTCATCATCCGCGTCCCCGATCAATCGGCGCGCTCACAAGTGGCCGCGTTCGTTCAGGCGCATGGCGGCTCCATGGGCCGTCAGCTGTCAATCATCGACTCGCAGGTCGCCTTCCTGCCCAACGCCGCCATTTCCGCGATTGCCGGGCACTCCGCCGTGGCGAAGGTCTCCCTCGATCGGCCGGTGGTCGGCTCGATGGAACGCACCGGCGCCGTCATCGGTGCGACGACGGTCAGGCAGACACTGGGATTGGACGGATCCGGCGTCGGCATCGCGGTGATCGATTCCGGTGTCAGCGGGTGGCACGACGACCTGACCACCGCGGCAAACAGTGGACAACGCGTTGCCGCCTTCGTCGATCTGATCAACGGGCGTACGACGGCGTACGACGATCACGGCCACGGCACGCACGTCGCCGGCATCATCGCCGGCAACGGCTTCGACTCCAACGGTGGTCGAACCGGCATCGCACCCAATGCCTCGCTCGTCGTCATCAAGGCGCTCGACGACCATGGTGCCGGTCACATCAGCGACGTCGTCGCGGCGTTCGATTACGTGCTCGCCAACAAGGACACGCTGGGCATCCGCGTGGTCAACGTGTCGATCTCCGCCGGCGTGTACGAGTCCTATACGAGCGACCCGCTGACGCTGGCCGCGAAACGCCTGACCGATGCCGGGATCGTCGTCGTCGCGGCCGCGGGCAATGCCGGCCGCAGTTCGGCCGGGCATACGCAGTATCGCGGAGTCACGTCGCCGGGCAATGCGCCGTGGGTGCTCACCGTCGGCGCATCGAGCCACATGGGCACCGTCGAGCGCGTCGACGATACGATGGCCGGCTTCAGCTCACGCGGGCCGACCAACGTCGACAACGGCGCCAAACCCGATCTCGTCGCTCCGGGCGTCGGCATCGAGTCGCTGAGCGATCCGCTCAGCGCGTACTACACGACCAAGGCGGCGGCGCTGCTGACCGGCACGGTTTCCACCAGCTACCTGCCGTATCTGAGCTTGAGCGGGACGAGCATGGCCGCGCCGGTCGTCACCGGCACCGTCGCGTTGATGATGCAGGCCAACCCGGCGCTGACGCCGAACGCGGTGAAAGCGATTCTGCAGTACACCGCGCAGATCTATCCGCACTACAACCGCCTCACTCAGGGTGTCGGCTTTCTCAACGCGAAGGGAGCCGTCGAGCTCGCGGCATTCCTGGCCGCTCCTGCGGGGACGTATCCGTCGACCGAGCACTGGAGCAAGCAGCTGATTTGGGGCAACCACCTCGTTCGCGGCGGACAGCTGGCTGCCGGTGCCAACGCATGGTGGACCGAAGTTACGTGGGGCGCAACCGTTACCCCCGGCGGTCAACACGTGGCATGGGGCGTCCTGTCCGATTCGACCGATACCTGGGGAATTTCGTGCGCCGACACGACGTGCGGGTCGTTCAACTGGGGCCCTGGCGCCGCCAAGAACGTCGTGTGGGGCAACACCTGTAACGGCGCCGACTGCCAGACGACGTGGACGATTGCCGCCGGCGGTACGGCGGTCACCACCACGAGCGAGGACGCCGGCAGCGCGGATGACGATGAGGTGATCGTCTGGGGCAGCAGTGATGACGAAGTCATCGTCTGGGGCAGCACGGACGACGAGGTCATCGTGTGGGGCTCCGATTGCCCAGGGTGCGGGGTCACGATCTGGAGCGACTGAGACATGGACCGAACGTCGACACCGCGACGAGGATGGCGAGCTCGGATGATCGGCGGGCTGTGCCCGGCGGAGTCACGCACAGCGGCTGATCAACGGTGGTGGGCGTTACCACTGCCGGCGCGAGTGTATGTTGCGGCGGTCATCATCGGCGGTGTGGCGGCGATCGTGCGCTCGGTGCCCACCACCTATCCCTCTCCCGTGCTCTTCAGCGTGCTGCTGGTTGCGGCATGTCTGATGTCGGCATGGAAGATTCCGATGCCGGTGCCGGCAGCCAACGGCTGCACGCTGTCGGTCGCCGACGCCGCCAACATCATGTCGCTCCTTCTGCTCGGCTCCGACGCCGCGGCGTTGATCGCGGTCGCCGGCGTGTGGATTCAGTGCACGTACAAAGCGAAGCATCGGGATCCCTTCCATCGCACGCTGTTCAGCATGGCGGCGCTGGCGCTCACCATGGTCGCCGCCGGCACCGTCTACGAATGGAGCGCGGGCGCACAGGCGCCGACGACGTTCGGCGCCGTGTTGTCGAAGCCGCTGGTGCTGACGCTGGGCGTCTATTTCCTGGGTAATTCCACGCTGATGGCGGCCGCGATCGCCCTGTCGACGGGGCGCGCGCCATGGGCCACCTGGCGCGACGATTTCCTATGGAGCGCCTCGACGTTCATGGTGGCCGGCGTGGCCGGAGCGATCGGCGCGGTCGTCGTCGCGCGCGGAGAGCACTGGCGGGCGCTGCTGCTGCTGGCGCCGGTGTATCTCACCTATCGAACCTACGACGCGCTGGTGGGCAGACTCGACGACCAGAAGCGTCATGCCGAGACGATGCGGACGCTGCACGGCGAAACGGTGGCGGCGCTTCGCCAGGCCCGCGAAGCGGAACAGGCCCTGGCCGAGGAGAAAGAGCGGCTGGCGGTGGCGCTCACCGAGATGACCCGCCTCGAAGAGCAGCGGCACCAGCTGCTCGAACGCGAACAGGCCGCGCGCGCCAGCGCCGAAAAAGCCAACCGGCTGAAGGACCATTTCCTCGCCGTCGTCTCCCACGAGCTGCGCACGCCACTGAACGCAATCCTCGGGTGGGCCGACATGCTCCGCCGCGGGACGCTGGACGAACGGCAGCGGCAGCGGGCAAGCCGCACGATTCTCGACAGCGCCAAGCGGCAATCGCAGTTGATCGAGGACCTGCTGGACGTCGCGCGCATCTCTTCGGGAAAGTTGCGGCTCAATCGCGCGATTCTCGATCCCCGCGACGTGGTGGTCGATGCCGCCCACGTGGTGCAACCGTTGGCGGAAGCCAAGGGGCTGCGCCTGACGATCGACGCGGCACCGTCGGTTGGCGGCGTGTACGGCGACGCGGCGCGACTGCAGCAGGTCGTGTCGAACCTGCTGTCGAACGCGGTGAAATTCACGCCCGATGGCGGGTCAGTGCACGTGACGGTTCGTCAGCTCCGCGAGTCGGTCGAGATAGCCGTCGCCGATTCGGGCGAAGGCATTCCGGCGGACTTTCTTCCGGCCGTCTTCGAGCCGTTCCGCCAGGCCGATGATTCGTCCACACGCACCCATCCGGGTCTCGGGCTGGGCCTGTCGATCGTCAAGAGCCTCGTCCACGCCCATCACGGGACCGTGCACGCGGAAAGTGATGGCCGGGGAACCGGCGCGACGTTCATCGTTCGCCTGCCCGCCGTCACCAGTCCTGAGACGACGGACGCGGGTGAAGACCTCGAGTGCGGACCGGTCGCCGACACCCAGGCGTGGCTCGACGGCATCTCCGTGCTGGTCGTCGACGACGATCGCGAATGCCGCGACGTGGTCGCGGCGCATCTGCAGGAGCGACACGCGCACGTCATCACCGCCGCGTCCGCGCTCCAGGCGCTCGACGTCATTCAACACGAACACATCGACGTGATGCTGTCGGACATTGCGATGCCGGGGGAGGATGGCTATTCGCTGGTCCGCCGCGTCCGCGCGTTGAACTCGGCGAAGGCGGCGTCGATTCCTGCCGCGGCGCTCACGGCGCTCGCGCACCAGGAGGATCGGCAGCGTGCGCTGCAGTCCGGCTTTCAGCTGCACCTGGCCAAGCCGGTCGATCCGCGGTCCCTGGTCGCCGCGGTCACCACGCTCCATCGCCTGAACGCCGTCTAGAGTGCGTTCCACACGACGCAGGGTCCGCCTTCAGGCGGACCTTCTTTCCAGGTTCAGATCTCGAACTGCGCGCCGAGCTCGACGACGCGGTCCGGTGGCAGCCCGAAATAGTTGGTCGCCGTCATCGCGTTTCTCGACATGGTCACGAACAGCTTCTCGCGCCACAGGGCCATGTGCGGGACCTTCTTGGTCGGGATCAGCGTTTCGCGGCCGAGGAAGTACGTCACGGTGCGCGGATCGATGTGCAGCCGCGGATCGGGAATGTGGCCCAACGCCTCGGGGACGTTCGGCTCCTCGGTGAACCCGAAGTTCAGCGTCATGCGCCAGAAGCCGTTGGACAGCGGCTCGACCTGAACGCGGTCCTTGTCATCAACGCGCGGGATGGACGGTGTGCGCGCCGTGAGCAGCACGACCTGCTCGTGCAGCACCTGGTTGTGTTTGAGATTATGCGTCAACGCCGGCGGCGTCCCCGCCGCGTTGCCGCTCATGAACACCGCCGTCCCGCGCACGCGCACTGGTGGATTCCGCTCGATCTCCGTCAGAAATTCGTCGAGCGGACGCGCACTCGACAACAGCAGCGAGGCCACCGCCCTCCGTCCACTCTTCCACGTCGTCATCACGGTGAAGATCGCGAGTCCCGCCACCAGCGGAAACCATCCGCCGTTCGGGATCTTGAACAGGTTCGCGCCGAGGAACGCGAGGTCGATCGCCAGGAACACGCCGACGATGCCCGCCACTTTCAGGCGCGACCAGTGCCACCGCTCGCTCGCCACCACCAGAAACATCAGCGACGTGATCGTCATCGTGGAGATCACGGCGATGCCGTACGCGGCCGCCAGATTCGATGACGAACGGAAGCCCAGGACCAGCAGAATGCACGCGACCATCAGCGCCCAGTTCACTGCCGGCATGTAGATCTGACCCGACTCGGTCGACGACGTGTGCATGGTCGTCAGGCGCGGCAGGAAGCCGAGCTGCACGGCTTGCTTGGTAATCGAGAACGCGCCGGAGATCACCGCCTGCGATGCAATGATCGTGGCGCACGTCGCCAGAGCCACGAGCGGCAGCAGCGCCCAGGAGGGAGCCAGCAGGTAGAAGGGATCCGCCGCGGCGCGCGAGTCGGCGATGAGCAGCGCGCCCTGCCCGAAGTAGTTCAGGAGCAGCGCCGGAAGCACGACGAAAAACCATGCCCTGCGGATCGGCCGCCGGCCGAAGTGCCCGAGGTCGACGTAGAGCGACTCGCCGCCGGTGATCACCAGGACGACGGTGCCCAGAATCAGGTACCCGTGAAACCCGTTCGTCGCAAAGAACGTCAGCGCGTACTCGGGATTCACGGCGGTCAACACATCGGGGTGCCGCACGATTTGACCGACACCGAGAATCGCAATCGTGAGGAACCACACGAACGTCACCGGACCGAACACCAGCCCGACGCGACCCGTTCCATGGCGCTGGATGAGGAACAACGCGACCAGGATGACGACCGTGACGTATCCGACATAGGGAACGAACACCGGCGTCGCCAGCTCGAGACCCTCGACCGCGCTCAACACCGAAATCGCCGGCGTGATCATGCCGTCGCCGTACAACAGCGAAGCGCCGAAGATGCCGAGCAGGACGAGCGGCCATCGCTCCGTCCGGCTCACCACCTTGATCGGCGTCGCCAGCGCCGTCAGGGCCAGGATTCCCCCTTCGCCCTGGTTGTCCGCACGGAGGACGAAGCGAAGATACTTGCCGGAGATCACCACGAGGAGCGACCAGAAGACGAGCGACAGGACGCCGAGGACGTTGTCCCGCGTCGGCGCAATCGCATGCGCCCCTTCGAAGCATTCGCGGAGCGCGTAGAGCGGCGAGGTACCGATATCGCCGTAGACGACGCCGAGAGCAGCTACGGACAGCGTGAAGAGCCGGGCACCCGTTGGTGCGGCAGTGTGCTCACGGTGCGCCGCCGGCGTACGGTCGCTTGTGCGGGGGAGTGTCGTCAGGGGCGGACGCGCTCCTCGGCGCGAGCGGCCTCCAGGATGTGCTCGAGGCCGCGGTTTCCCTCGTGACACGCGTACTCGAAGATCGGCTGACTGTTGTCGCGCATCAACGACATCACGAACGTGAACGGCCGGACCCAGACGTCAGGGTCGTCGATCCTCGCTTCCCACTGCAGCCTGTCGGGGGCCATCGGCGTGAAGCGCTCGACGAGCGGGTACTTCTCGCTGTTGTAGCGGGTGTTGTAGGCCCCGTGCGGCTTGTTTGGGGAGGTCGTCGTC
>Ga0081539_10006991_pt1 | contig 10482 bp, 11 predicted proteins | sample TabmetS4T2R2_FD_71023 | JGI IMG/M metagenome (GOLD analysis project Ga0081539, IMG submission 71023) | Tabebuia heterophylla rhizosphere microbial communities from the University of Puerto Rico - S4T2R2 | ecosystem: Host-associated > Plants > Roots > Rhizosphere ... | reverse complement strand
ACGGCAAGGCCAACCGGCTGTCCGCCATGGTCCGCGGCAACCTCGCCGCGGCCATGCAGGGCCTGGCGGTGGTGCCGCTGTTCGCGGGGTACGACCTGGCCCCGGCGGACTCGACCCGGGTGGGCCGGATCTTCAGCTTCGACGTGGCCGGCGGCCTCTACGAGGAGACCGGCTTCGACTCGATCGGCTCCGGGTCGGTGTTCGCCAAGGCGGCGTTGAAGAAGCGGTACCGGCCCGGCGTGTCCACCCGGGACGCGGTGCGGCTCGGTGTCGAGGCGCTGTACGACGCGGCCGACGAGGACACCGCGACCGGCGGCCCGGACATGACCCGCAAGATCTACCCGGTGGTGATGACGGCGACCGCGGAGGGCACGCAACGGCTCAGCGAGGCCGAGATCACCGCGGTGGCCCAGGAAGTGGTCGCCGGGCGCATGGAGAACCCGGGCGGCTGACCCCGCACGCTGACGACGATGTTGGGGCGAGAGAAGGAGTAAGCCACCCGTGGCCATGCAGTTCTACGCATCACCGGAGCAGGTTCAGCGCGACCGCTCGGAGTACGCCCGCAAGGGCATCGCCCGCGGCCGGTCGGCCGTGGTTCTCACCTACGAGGGCGGCATCCTGCTGGTCGCCGAGAACATCACATCGCTCCGCAAGATCAGTGAGATCTACGACAAGATCGGGTTCGCCGCGGTCGGGCGGTACAACGAGTTCGAGAACCTGCGCCGGGCCGGTGTGCGGATGGCCGACCTCAACGGGTACAGCTACGACCGGCGGGACGTGACCGGGCGGGGGCTGGCCAACGCATACACGCAGACCCTCGGCGCGATCTTCACCGAGACGCAGAAGCCGTACGAGGTGGAGATCTGTGTCGCCCAGGTCGGCGCGTCGCCGGAGACCGACGAGCTGTACCGGATCACCTATGACGGGTCGGTCATGGACGAGCCCGGCTTCATGGCGATGGGCGGCCAGGCCGAGGCGATCGCCAACGTGCTGCGCGAGCGGCACGACGCGACCGCCGGGCTGAGCGCCGCGCTGGCCCTCGCCGCCGAGGCGCTGGGCAGCGTCGGCGGGGAGAACGGTGCGCCCCGCCAGCTCGGCCCGTCCCAGCTCGAGGTCGCCGTGCTGGACCGGCGGCGCCCCGGCCGGGCGTTCCGCCGGATCTCCGGGCAGGCGCTCACCACGCTTCTCGAGGGCCACAAGGAGGTGCCGGAGAAGGAGCTCGGCGGCGTGGACTCCGCGCCTCCGCTGCCGCGCGAGGCCAAGCCCACCGTGTCGGCCGCCTCGCAGGACGCCGAGGGCGTGCCGGCCGAGAAGCCCGAGGGTGTGACCTCGGAGGGCGACTCGTCGGGAGACGCGGTCGACGGCGACGGATCCTGACGTCCCGCTGGTTCCTCTTTTCACGAGGGCTGCCGGCGCCTGGCTTCCTCTTTCCTCGCGGGCTTCGGGCGGCGACGTCGGGGCCTGCGATTTTCAGTGGATTCCGCAGGTGGCGGCCCTGCGGCCCGCGGGATACGGGTGTTCGCGCGAGTGGTGACTGCCGCGCAGGGCGTCCGGACGGCTAGTGTTTCGTCATGGAACGGCGAATATTTGGCCTCGAGACTGAGTACGGCGTCACGTGTACCTACCGGGGCCAGCGGCGGCTGTCGCCGGACGAGGTGGCCCGGTACCTGTTCCGCCGCGTGGTCTCCTGGGGCCGCTCCAGCAACGTCTTCCTCCGGAACGGGGCCCGGCTCTACCTCGACGTCGGCTCACACCCTGAGTACGCGACACCCGAGTGCGACTCGGTCACCGACCTGGTCGCGCACGACCGCGCCGGCGAGCGGATCCTCGAGGGCCTGCTGGTCGACGCGGAGAAGCGCCTGCACGACGAGGGCATCGCGGGGGAGATCTACCTCTTCAAGAACAACACCGACTCGGCCGGCAACTCCTACGGTTGCCACGAGAACTACCTGGTCAGCCGGCACGGCGAGTTCGGCCGCCTGGCCGACGTGCTGATCCCGTTCCTGGTCACCCGCCAGCTGATCTGCGGCGCCGGCAAGGTGCTGCAAACCCCGCGCGGCGCGGTGTTCTGCCTCTCCCAGCGCGCCGAGCACATCTGGGAGGGCGTGTCCAGCGCCACCACCCGCAGCCGCCCCATCATCAACACCCGGGACGAGCCGCACGCGGACGCGGAGCGGTACCGCCGCCTGCACGTGATCGTCGGTGACTCAAACATGAACGAGGTCACCACCCTGCTCAAGGTCGGCAGCGCGGACATCGTGCTGCGCATGATCGAGGCCGGCGTGGTGATGCGCGACCTGTCGCTGGAGAACCCGATCCGGGCCATCCGCGAGGTCAGCCACGACGTCACCGGCCGCCGCAAGGTCCGCCTCGCCAACAACAAGGAGGTCAGCGCGCTGGAGATCCAGCAGGAGTACCTGGCGAAGGCCACCGAGTTCGTCGAGCGGCGCGGCGGCGACCAGATCGCCAAGCGAGTCGTGGAGCTGTGGGGCCGCGTGCTGGCCGCGATCGAGAGTGGGGACCTCGACCCGGTGGCCCGCGAGATCGACTGGGTGTCCAAGCTCAAGCTGATCGAGCGGTACCAGGCCAGGAACGACATTCCGATGTCGCACCCGAGGATCGCGCAGCTCGACCTCGCCTACCACGACGTGCGCCGCGGCCGCGGCCTGTACGCGCTGATGGAGAAGCGCAAGCAGGTCGACCGGATCAGCAACGACCTGGAGATCTTCGAGGCGAAGGAGACGCCGCCGCAGACCACCCGGGCGCGGCTGCGGGGCGAGTTCATCCGGCACGCCCAGGAGAAGCGCCGCGACTTCACCGTCGACTGGGTGCATCTCAAGCTCAACGACCAGGCGCAGCGGACCGTGCTCTGCAAGGACCCGTTCCGGGCGTACGACGAGCGGGTCGAGCGCCTGATCGCCAGCATGTGACGCCCGAGCCCGGCGGGCGAAGCGAGGTCGGCGGGCACAGTAGGCTGGGTCGGGTCATGGATGCCCGTGAGCCCGACCAGCCGGAGGAGCGCCGCGAGCGCACCGTCGAGGACGTGCTGTGGGGGCGCGTCCAGCGCAAGCGTGACCGTATCCGGGCCGAGATCCAGCGCAATCGCGAGGGCAATCACAAGATCCCGACGTGGGTGCTGGCCGCGGTCCTCGGTGCTTTCCTGGTCGGCTGGGTCGTCCTGATCGTGACCTCCCGGTAAGGCGATCGCCGGAGGCCTCCCCTGCCGGAGATATCGGATTTGTCGGAATCAGCCCGCAGCGGCGGGGTGGGCGCGGCGGGGTGGCCGCGGCGGGGTGGGCGATCAGCCGAGCAGGGCGGCGGCGTGCCGGCCAGCGGCGGCGCAGGCCAGGAAGTATGCGTGGTCGGCGTCCAGGCCGCGGCCCATCGTCGACAGGGGCACGGGACTGGCCCGCAGCGCCCGGTCCAGGCCCTCGGTCGGAACCCGGACGACGCGGTGCCGACCCAACTCGGTCAGCGCCTCCTCGACGTCGGCCGCGATCGAAGGGTCCAACGGATCGGGCACAACGATGTCGGCGGGCAGTAGGGCAACGTTCCCATACGCGGTCAGGCTGTGGTGCGAGACCCCGCGGTGCCGGGCGCGGCCGTCGGCGGCGGAGATGCGCAGGGCGCCGACCGGCCGGCCGGCCAGGGTGGCGACCGCGTTCACCGCCTCGCCGACCGCGACGCCGGAGAACCCCCACGCGCTGCCCGTACCCAGGTTGCCGGGGCCCTGGGCCACCACCGTGACGTCCGCGCCCAGCACGTGCCGGGCGGCGAGCAGCGCGGTGTGCACGGTGCTCGCCTCCAGGTCGCCGCCGAACGCCTGCCCGGCGGTGATCGTGCCGGTCAGGTGGTTCCGGAGGCCGTCCAGCGTGCGGGAGAACCAGGCGGGCAGCGCGCCGCCGTCGGTCATCACGTACCCGACCCGCGCCGAGGGCCGGTCGGCGTGCACGCCCGCGAGGATCGCCGGCAGCGCCGAATGCAGGTCCGCGGTGACCACCGGCATCCCGTCCAGCGAGGTGGCGCCCGCCATCGCCGCCCGGTGCGGGGACGCCTCCTCGTCGACGCCCAGCACGATCGGCTGCAGCGGCGTGTAGCGCGCCTTGACCAGGTGGCCGGAGTCGCGGGTGGTGGCGTCGCCGCCCGGGTCGGCGGGCAGCCGGTCGGGCAGCGCGACCACCAGCGCGTACCCGCCGGTACCCAGGCCCATGACCTGTGCGCCCACGTTGAGCAGCACCCGGTCGCCCGGCTCCGGCTCGCCGACCAGATCCGGGTACGCCAGCGCCGGCACCGGCTCGCCGGCGACGTCGGCGTCCAGTTCGACGGCGCCGTGCCAGCGCCGGCGCACCGTCAGGACCGTTCCGGACCGCCACCGCACCATGGCGGCCGACCTTACCCGTCGACACCCCCGTCGACGTGACTGTGACCGGCGGTTCCGCGCGTCGGGTCGAGGAAGACGTACCGGATGCCGGGGTAGCGGGCCCGCAGCCGGCGTTCCACGTCGTCCGAGGCCTCTTCGATCTCCCGGCCGGTGACGTCGTCGTTGAAGTCCACCTTCGCCGCGACCAGCACGTCACCCGGGCCGAGCTGCATGGTCAGCAGCACCGGAACGGCCGTGACGATCGGGATGTCGTCGATGTCGCGCGCGATCTGGTTGTGCATCCGGCGGGGCACCGCCCGGCCGACGAGCAGCTGGACGTTGCTCCTCGCGAGGATGAAGGCCACCACGAACAGCAGCAGGCCGATCGCGATCGAGGCCGCGCCGTCGTAGAACTCCGAACCGGTCAGCTGGGTCAGCATCAGTCCGAGACCGGCCAGGACCAGACCGATCAGCGCGGCGGAGTCCTCGAAGTAGACCGCCTTGACGGTGGTGTCCGGGGTCAGCCGCAGGAACCGGAACGGGGAGATGTCCCAGCGTTCCGACTCCCGGTGAACCTGGCGCCGGGCACGCATGAACGAGATGCCCTCGGCCACGAAGGACACCGCCAGCACGATGTACGACGCCAGGAAGTCGCCGGACTTCTCGTTGCCGAGAATCGAGGTCACGCCATGGTAGATGGAGAAACCGGCGCCGCCGACGAACGTGAACAGCGCGGCGATGAAGGCCCAGACGAACGACTCCTTGCCGTACCCGAACGGATGCTGCTCGTCCGCCGCCTTACGCCCGCGGCGCAGAGCCACGAAGAGGAAGACCTCGGTTATCGTGTCGGCGAGCGAGTGGGCCGCCTCGGAGAGCATGGCCGCCGACCCGGCGAACAGGCCGGCGATGAACTTGGCGATGGCGATGCAAAGATTCGCTAGCAGAGCGATCACGACCGTGCCGACGCTCTCGTCCGTACCTTGCGGCTGCGGTGCGTCGAGGGACGAGGGCTCCAGGGGTTCGGCGGCGGCGAGACCTACGGGGCGCTGATCGGAGGGCGACGATCCATCGGGCACGTGACATTCCTTCTCGGTACGGGATACGAGTAACCGTACGCGCGGCTGGATGATCCTCGAAGGCGGAGCGCACAGACGCCGCCACGGGGCTTATGACGGTGCCGGTGGACACCGGGCACTGCTAGCGTTTCGGACGTGTCGCGGACCCGTACCGAGCGCCTGGTGAACCTGGTGATCTGTCTGTTGTCCACGCGACGGTTCCTGACCGCCGCGCAGATCGCGGCGACCGTGCCCGGCTACGAGCACGACCCGGACGATCCGCGCGATCACGACGCGTTCCAGCGCAAGTTCGAACGGGACAAAGCGGAGCTGCGCGAGCTCGGCGTGCCGCTGGAGACCGGTACGGCCAGCATCTTCGACACCGAGCCGGGCTACCGGATCGCCCACCGGGAGTACGCGCTGCCCGACATTCCGCTGGAACCAGACGAGGCGGCCGCGGTCGGGATCGCGGCGCGGCTCTGGCAGCACGCCGGACTGGCCGCCGCCGCGTCGTCCGGGCTGGCCAAGCTGCGGGCCGCGGGCGTGGAGGTGGATCCCCAGGCGACGCTCGGGGTGGAGCCGGTGGTCACGGTGGACCCGGCGTTCGGCCCGCTGACCGGCGCGGCCCGCGACCGCCGTGCGGTGACCTTCTCGTACCGCGTGCCCGAGGTGGACGACCCGATGACCCGCCGGCTCGAGCCGTGGGGCGTCGTCTGCTGGCGGGGCCGCTGGTACGTGGTCGGCCACGACCGGGACCGCGGCGCAACCCGCTGCTTCCGGCTCTCCCGGATCGTCGGGAACGTCCGGGTGGTCGGCCCGGAGCACGCGTTCACCCCGCCCACCGACATCGACCTGATCAGCCACGTCGCCCAGTGGTCCGGGCCGGTCGCGCACCACGGCCGTGCGACCGTGACGGTACGCCCCGGGCGGGCGGCCGGTCTCCGGCGCTGGGCGGTCGAGTCGGTGCCCGGCCCGGACGGCGACCGGCTCACGGTGCCCTACTCGGACGTGGAGCGGCTCGCGTTCACGCTAGTCGGGTACGGCGTGGACGTCCGGGTCGACGCGCCGCCGGAGCTGCGTGAGGCGGTCATCCAGCGGCTCAAGGAGGTCGTGGCGCGGCACGAGCCTCTGTCCTATACCGCGGTGGCACCGTGAGCGCGTCCCAGCGGGCCTCGGTGGACCGGCTCGGCCGGCTGCTCAACCTCGTCCCGTACCTGCTCGCCCGGCCCGGCATCGCGCTCGCCGAGGCGGCCGCCGACCTGCAGATCACCGAACGTCAGCTGCGCGACGACCTGGAGTTGCTCTGGGTCTGCGGCCTGCCCGGGTACGGGCCCGGCGACCTCATCGACATGGCGTTTGACGGCGACCGGGTGACGGTCACCTACGACGCCGGTATCGACCGCCCGCTGCGGCTCACTCCGGATGAGGCGCTCGCCCTGGTCGTCGCCCTGCGAATGCTGGCGGAGACACCGGGCACGGGCACCCGGGACGCGGTCGAGCGGGCCCTCGCCAAGATCGAGAGCGCTACCGGCGACATCGGCGACGCCCCGGTCGCGGTAGGGCTGCCGGCCAACGGCGAGCGGGTGGACGAGATCCGGGCCGCCGTGGAGGGCGGGCACGCCATGCGGATCGTCTACTACACGGCCGCCCGGGACGAGACGACCGACCGGGTCATCGATCCGCTGCGGGTGCTGATGGTCGAGGGCCGGGCGTACCTGGAGGCCTGGTGCCGCCGCGCTGAGGCCACCCGGATGTTCCGGGTCGACCGGATCGACGCGTTCACCGTGCTGGACGAGCCGGCCGCGCCGCCGCCCGGCCTGGACCTGCACGACGTGACCGACGGCGTGTTCCACCCGACCCCGGACCTACCGCTGGTCACGCTGCGGGTGGGCCGCGGCGGGCGGTGGATCACCGAGTACTACCCGTGCGAGGAGGTCCGCCGCGACGGCGACGAGTGGCTGGTCACCATGCGGGTGACCGACTTGGGCTGGGCGCAGCGGCTGCTGCTCGGCCTCGGGCCGGACGTGACGGTGATCGGTCCGGCCGAGCTGGTGGAGCGTATCCGGGCGCAGGCAGCGACCGCCTTGGATCAGTACCACTGACCACCCCGCCGGGTTGATCATGGGGTTAGGGCGGGCAAAGCCGACGCCCGCCCTGGCGCACCGCGGGGCGTCGGTCGAACCGCTAGAGTGTCGCCGTGCTGATGTGGATCTGGATCGCCGTGCTGGTCGTCGCACTGATCATCCTGATCGTGGCGGTCGGGGCGCTGCTGGGCCGGCTGTCCGGATTGCGCCGGGCCGGCGAGCGGGTTCGGCTGCGGCGGACCGAGGCGATGCGGCTGCGGGAGAGCGTGGCCGCGCTCGAGCAGTCGGTGCAGGGCCTGCAGGAACGTGCCGAGCAGGCGCAACGACGGATCGCCGTGATCAAGGCGGGTCGCGGGGCGGACTGATTGTCATCTGTCCGTGTTAGCGTGCGGCTTGACCGCAACGGTTGTCGTGGACATCGGGAATCGGTTCTTGGGAAGCCCGGCCGCCAGGGTTCGCTCCAGGATTCGGCACGTACGATGGACCCGCACAGCCGTTAGCCGCCGATCCAACCGACTGGAGTGACTCCATGGGCGCCCTCAAGCCATGGCACATCATCGTTTTCGTGGTCGTCCTCGTGCTGTTGTTCGGCGCGAAGCGGCTGCCAGACGCCGCGCGCTCGCTGGGCCGGTCGCTGCGGATCATCAAGGCGGAGACCAAGGGCCTGGTCGACGACGACAACGTCGCCGAGAAGGCCGAGCCACAGCACAGCCGCCAGCCGCTCAACGGTGAGGTGCAGTCCGGGCCCTACCAGCAGCCCCCGCAGTACGGGCCGCCGCCCGGTTACCCCCAGCAGGGCTACCAGCAGCAGCCGGGCTACCAGCAGCAGCCGGGCTACCAGCAGCAGCCGCCGCAGCAGCAGTACGGCCAGCAGGCGCAACAGCCGTACGGCCAGCAGCCGCCGCAGGGCTACCAGCCGCCGCCCGCGCAGCCGTACGTCGACCCGGTCCAGCGCACCAACGAGCGCTGACCCACCGCGATGGCACTCTCCCTGCGCCGCCAGGGGCCGAGCCAGTTCGAGCGCGCCGCCGATGGCTCGATGACGCTTATCGAGCACGTCCGGGAGCTGCGCAATCGGCTCTTCTGGGCGTCGATCGGCCTGGTCGCCGGCCTGATCGTCGGCTTCGTCATCTCCAAGTGGGTCTTCCACATCTTGCAGGAGCCGTACTGCGCGATCCCGTCGTCGCTCACCGTTCAGGCCGACGGCAGCCTGAAATGCGACTTCATCGTGCTGGGCGTGACCGACCAGCTCATGCTGCGGCTCAAGATCGCCCTGTGGGTCGGCATCGTGCTCGGGTCACCGGTCTGGCTGTACCAGCTGTGGGCCTTCGTGGCGCCCGGTCTGCACCGGAACGAGCGCAAGTGGGCGTACATCTTCGTCGGGATCGCCGCCCCGCTGTTCATCGGCGGCGCGGTCCTGGCGTTCTTCGCGGTCGGGCACAGCCTTCCGTGGATCATGGACGCGGGTGTCATCGGCGGCACCACGAAGCTCGAGGTCACCGCGTACGTCAGCTTCGTGATGAACATGATCCTGCTGTTCGGGGTGGCGTTCGAGTTCCCGTTGATCCTGCTGATGCTCAACTTCACCGGGGTGGTCCGGGCGAAGCGGCTGCTCAGCTGGTGGCGGGTGGTCGTCTTCCTGTCGTTCGCGTTCGCCGCGATCGCCACTCCCGACCCGGGTCCGTTCGGCATGACGCTGCTGGCCGCGGCGATGTCGCTGCTGTATTTCATCGCGGTCGGCGTGGCGTTCATCTACGACCGGCGCAAGGGCCGGGACAAGGAGATCTACGCGGGCCTCTCGGACGACGAACTGTCCCCGCTGGAGGACGACCGCGAGCCGGTCGCGGCCGGGGACCGCATCGAGGTCCCGACCCCGGTGGCCGCGCCGCAGCCGCTGGAACGCCGCTACGACGACATGACGTGACTTGAGCGCACTCCCCCTCGCGGTGCTGGCCAACCCGGTCGCCGGGCGCGGCCGGCACCGCGGTCTGTTACCCGCCGTGCTGGACCACCTCGGCGTCACCGGGCGACCGGTCCAGGTGCTCCCCGCGACCAACTCCGAGGACGCCGAGAAGGCGGCCAGCCGCGCGGTGGCCGAGGGCGTCGCGGCGCTGGTGGCGGTCGGCGGGGACGGCACGGTACACCAGGGGCTGCAGGCCGTCGCCGGGCGCGCGGTCGGCTTCGGGGTGGTGCCCGCCGGCACCGGGAACGACTTCGCGGCCGGCACCGGCGTACCCGATGATCCGATCCTCGCCGCCCGGGCGATCGCCGCGGCCCTCGACGCGGGCCGCCACCACGACGTCGATCTCGCCCGGATGACCGGCCCGGAGGGCGACGTCCACTGGTTCGGCGCGGTGCTGGCCGCCGGGTTCGACGCGATCGTCAACGAACGCGCCAACCGGATGCGCTGGCCGCGCGGCCCGCGCCGGTACGACCTCGCCATCGCGCTCGAGACGGCTCGCCTGCGACCCCGGTTCTACCAGCTGGAACTCGACGGGGCGGAGCACAGCTTCGCCGGGACGCTGGTGGCGGTCGGCAACTGCCCGAGCTACGGCGGCGGCCTGCGGATCTGCCCGGCCGCGGACCCGCGGGACGGGCTGCTGGACGTGGTGACCGCCAAGCCGCTCGGCCGGGTGGCTCTGGCCCGGCTCAAGCCGCGGCTGCGGCGCGGCACCCACGTCACCGATCCGTTGGTCTCCGCGTACCGGGCGCGGCAGGTGCGGATCAACGCGCCGGACATCATCGGGTACGCGGACGGCGAGCGGATCGGCCCCCTGCCGCTCGTGATCGACTGCGTCTCGGGCGCGTTGCGGCTGCTGCGCTGAAGGGGTCCGGCCGTGACGGTGGTTCGGTCGCTGGTTCCGGCCGGATCGGTGGGATCTGACCGGCGCCGTGATCTGCCTGGTCGGCGTGGCGGTGATCATGTACGCCCCCCGATCCGGCGGCTGACCCGACCGCCCTCACTCGCGTCGATCTTGGACCT
>Ga0081539_10006990_pt1 | contig 10483 bp, 14 predicted proteins | sample TabmetS4T2R2_FD_71023 | JGI IMG/M metagenome (GOLD analysis project Ga0081539, IMG submission 71023) | Tabebuia heterophylla rhizosphere microbial communities from the University of Puerto Rico - S4T2R2 | ecosystem: Host-associated > Plants > Roots > Rhizosphere ... | reverse complement strand
TCAGAAAATGCCTAAAATGCATCGATTTCTGGGAAATCCTGCACTTTTTGCCATCCCTTGCCCAGACAGCGAGGCGTTCTGCCGTGGAAAATGATTGCCCGCCATCATTCTAAGGTGCACCGGACGGCTGGTGGGCTGTGCGTTTTTTGGAGTTGTTCCTAAACAATGACCGTTTCCCGTTTCGGGAGTTGGTTCTCGCCAGCCGCCGGTAACGCCAACCGTTGGGTGGCTGAAAGTATGCGAAAGTGTTGTGACAAAAAACAACCATCAATTCGTGGAGAAAAAAATAGTATGGCACATGAACTTCTTCTGCGTGATGTTGTAAACGATGACCTTCCAATCTTTTTTGAGCAACAATTAAATAAGGAAGCCAATTACATGGCGGCTTTTACCGCCAAAGACCCAACCAACCAAGAAGCCTTTACAGCACATTGGCTCAGAAATTTGGCAAATGAAACGACTATCAATAAAACAATCGTCTTCGATGGGCAAGTTGCAGGAAGTGTTGCGAGTTATGAAGAGGAAGGCAAACCAGAAGTCACTTACTGGCTTGGAAAGGAATATTGGGGTAAAGGAATTGCGACTTGGGCTTTGAAAGAGTTTTTAGCCCGTTACAATAAGACACGCCCGATTTATGCGAGAGTAGCAAAAGATAATCTTGGCTCACGTCGAGTATTGGAAAAATGCGGCTTTAGAATTATCGGCGAATCGAAAGGCTTTGCCAATGCGCGTGGTCAAGAAATTGAAGAATTCCATTTAGAATTAGCGGAGTAGTTTCGACAGACAAGGTGTCATAGCCATTGTCGCCGCCTAACAATGCGTGCATCCGACCGGTGGGAGTCGCCGCGTTTTCAAGCACTTTGCGTGGCTCAAGGCTGGTTCCGGCAAAGCGGCGTTGTCTCGTCCCGCCCACCAGCGGGTAACGCGCGCCGTTAGGCAACCTGTTCGTTGGCAAAGGTTATAATTTCCTTATGGCTGTCGCTGTTTCCCTGCGTGATCTGGTTGATGAATTACAAATCCTCCCAAACGAGGGTACTGCCTATCTGAACAAAGTCACCGGCAAGGTTATCACAGTTACTGAGGATGAAATTGAAACAGTGGTGGCAATGGATAGCGAATTTGATGAGGTCATCGAAGAAGACGATGATGTCATAATCAGTGATGTCTCGGATTTGCAAACTGAGCATTATGAAGAGGTAAAGAAGATCTTGTTATCTGACCCGGACTATCTGAAACTCCCCAGCAGATTTGATATTCATGAATATGAAATTATGGAACGATTCTGTCTCTCCATTTCGGATGGTAAAGTCAGCGATGTTTTACTTCGGAAAATTAGAGGCTCAGGTGCATTTCGCAGGTTCAAAGATGCGGTTTATCAGTACGGTATCGAAAACGATTGGTTTGCCTATCGAGATGAAGCCTATAAGGAAATTGCCATCGCCTGGCTTGAAAGCATGGGCATCGCGTATACTGATGATATGAATCGGCGAGAGCAGAGTGCTGAATAAACTTTGCCTTGTTGGTTTGATCACTTCCTGAAAGCCAGGGTTCTGGCAGGTCAAAAGGTTGCCTAACAATGCGTCCTAAGAAACCATAATTAGCGGAAAAACACTTCTTTTGGATGGGTATTGGTGCAATGTCCCTACGCACAAAAAGGCATCGCTCTCCTTGGCTCAAAACGATGCCTAGTGCAACACCTCGTTCCCTTGATCGGGTCTGAATGGCACGGCAATTGAGTCTTGCCCAGCTTCCTAAACGGGGTCGCCCTCCTCGCCACCAATATGTAAATCGTCTTGCCGCCTCCCAGAGTTCTCAGCGGGGGACCTCATGCAGAGATCAACCTCCACTGCTTTGTACGGGCTCTCGCCATTCAGCCATCTCATAGTATACTGCGCCAAGGTTTCTTTGGTATAAAATGACGGAGCTCGCCCGTAATGATTGAGTTCTAAGAAACTGATGTAGAGTATTTGCAAGGAGGAATCCGTCAGCGAGTTAACCCTAAAAAGGCGTCGCGACTATTTTCGAAAACGACGCCGTTCAACGTTCGTCATTTGTCGAGGGCAGACCCGGTCACTTAAGAGAAATAGCTTTCTAAACGGGGTCATGGTGCCAAAGCGCCCGCCACCAATGGATGGATCATCCGGACCGGCAACCAAGGTGCAGCGCGGGAGTGCCACATAGGCACCTCTCCATTGCTTTGTACGGCTTATTTGTCTGCCGCTTGCAGTATACTCCCATTGCGCCTCAGTTTCTTTGAGGAAAGAGAACGATCTTCGTTCTCCGATGGTGCACTGGACGCTGGGGATTCCGCCGCGTTTTACAAGCATTTTTCTGGCTGTGGGTTTTTCCCGTTTCGAGGGCGAGTCCGCGCTCCCATCGCAGCTAACACGAATCGTTGGGCGGCAAAATTTTCAGGCTTACATCGGAGAGATATAATGAATACTGGATACTATATTCAGAATAATACATCTATGGACCAACAATGTCAGGTCAATCTTATATCCAAGGTGGGTATATTTATGGGCCTAAAAATAACAGGTCATATTACATCCAAAACAATTATATTTATGGTCCCAAAGAGTCTGGGAAGTTCTATATTCAGGATGGATAAATATATGGGCCTGCAAAGGATTTACCTTGGATGGTTGACTAAGAGTTTTATATTCCTTGATAGTTAGGAGTAATCTATGACTGAAGTGGAAAATCAAATAGCAGCGCTCCGCCTATTTGCGGCTAACTTCGCCCGTTGGGTGCACCATTCCAAATCAAAGTAGAGATTTTCAAGATGAAAGAAATTGAGCAAGACGAAGACCGTGAACGCCGCATACAAGACGAAGCGATCATAGACGCCTACGGACCAGAAGAACAGGCGTTGGGATGGTATTATTATTTGGACGATAAAATTGCTTTTCCATTCTATGCCCGTTGTATAGAAGAAAGACGTATTTCACCCTTAAAAGAAGGCGAAAAAGTTGCCGTAATCGGCATGGCATCCGAAGATGATTGTATGCACGAAATGTTTGTTGAGATTCAATGGCAAGAAAGAGCCTTCGGTGTTCCTCTCGCACAGTTAGAACCAATGAATGTGGATGAGTTAACGCAAGAAGCAATTGCCGACTGGCATTATTGGGTTAAGCGTGGCTATCAGCTTACCTGAGATAATCAAGAAAGGTGATTTCAAATGAGTTCTTTCTTCCAATCCTATCCAACAATTGCCCGCTGGATTGAAGAACAAGGTTGGATAGAAATTGGTTCTGATGAGTACAGTTCTTCGCTGGTGCGAGCGTTAGACCCAGGTGGCATGATTTGGGAAAGCGATTCTGAAATTGATTCGATTGATGAAGCATTGACAGAATTGGAGAAAGAATTAAAAGCTTGGTTCAAGAAAAATGGGTGAGCCTTGCGTTCTGTGAATGCGCCTAACACAGCCCCGCTGCGCACATCGCGGTGCAACAGTCTTCGACATGCAGCAACTGCCTTGGAGGTCTGCGCGTTTTTGAGCACTTTGTGTGACTGGGAGTGGATTCAGATAAAATGGCGTTGTCTCGTCCCGCCCACCAGCGGGTAACGCAAGCTATTGGCACGCTCCCTTAAAGGGGGGCTTGAAATAGCATGAGTGTCATGCTATGATAAGAGGATGATTCAGTCCTTCAAGAACGCGGGCACCGAAGAGATTTTCAATGGCGAAAACACCAAAGCCGCCAGAAAAATCTGTCCGAGTTCCATTTGGAAAATTGCCGCCCGAAAGCTGGATCAAGTGGACTCCGTTACTGCATTGTCCGAATTAAGAATTCCGCCAAACAATAAACTTGAGGCGTTGTCAGGTGACAGAAAAGGACAACATAGTATTCGTATCAACGACCAATATCGTATTTGTTTTGTGTGGACTGAATCGGGCCCTGATCAGGTCGAGATTGTTGATTATCACTAGAAACACAAGCAGGAGATAATTATGGTTCGCGTTCCTACAAATCGCATCCCCACTCATCCAGGCGAAATGCTTTTGGAAGAGTTTCTTACCCCTATGGGAATTAGCCAGAAGGATTTGGCGGATAACATTGAAGTTCCCTATCAGCGTATCAATGAAATTGTCAATGGGCGTCGGGGTATCACGCCCAGCACCGCTTTGCGCTTGGCAAAGTTCTTTGATATGTCTGCAGATTTTTGGATGAATTTACAGCTGCGCTGGGACTTATATTTTGCGCAACAAGCTGAAAATAAAGTATTGGAAAGAATACAGCCGTATTCAACACTGGTCTAATTAGGTGAGCGCTTCTTCGGGTCAAAAGCGTGCCAACACAGTGTTCATCCGACCCATGCGAGGGCACTAAGGCTAAAAGTGGTAGGAGTCACCGCGTTTAACAGGCAGTTTTCAGGGCTTGAAGTTGATTCCGGCAAAGTGGCATTATCTCGTCCCGTCAACCAGCGAGTAGCGCACGCTGTTAGCCCGCTTAATTATCCAACACGATTGAAGAATAATGCAGATCAAATAAGAGAAATGACATGAAATCAGATACACCTGCTCCGGTTTCCGGGAATGTCAGCGAGGCATCGAAGGACACGCGTGGCTGGTTCCTCGGGCATTTCATGCCGGGTGAAGAGAATCCGCTTCGAACCGAGGAACTGGAGTTGAAATGGTACACGCATACAAAGGGAGAGACCCGTGATCAATGGGCGCCAGGGAATCCTGTTAAGACCCTCAATATCCTGATCCGTGGTCACTTTGTGCTGCTGTTTCCGGATCAAGAAGTCGCTCTTGAGAAGGAGGGAGACTTTGTCCTCTTTGGTCCTGGCGTGCCGCACTCGTTTCGTTCTGTGGAGGAGTCTCTGGTTCTCACGGTTCGCTGGCCCTCAGCGCCACACTAACATGCGTCGCCCAACACATCTTGCAGCCGATCTCTGTCAAAACGATATTGTCTCATCCCCCACTTGCCGCTAACGCAGACTGTTAAGCTTGTGTGGCGCGTCAATCCCCAAAGAAGCGAATCGCAAACGTAGGAGAATCCAATGTCAGGCTCGAAATTTGTGTACGTTACCTACATCCGCATAACACCTGAGAAGCTGTGGCAGGCACTCACAACGCCAGAGATCATCAAGCAGTATCGGTTCGGAATGAGCGTCGAAAGCGAATGGAAGGTCGGCTCCCCGTGGAGAATGTATGCGGACGGAAGCCTCATGGACTCGGGCGAGATTCTCGAGAGCGTTTCGCAGACGCGGTTGGTGATGAGTTGGCGAAGTGAATGGAAGCCCGAGTTCAAGGCAGAGGGCCACTCTCGTTGTGTCTACGAGATTGAGCCCATGGGGACGTCCGTGAAGCTCACCCTCACCCATTCGATGGAACGGTCGGACTCCCAGTTCATCGGAGCCGTGGCGGAGGGCTGGCCGCTGGTTCTATCGAATCTCAAGTCGCTGTTGGAAACAGGGGAGGTGGCTGTCGTCTATCATCGCAGGCACGGAGATTAACCATGGCAAAGATGGTTTTGGAAATTATTCGCTGGTTCTTATTCCAACCGTTGGGCAGGCAGTGACAATACCAATCGCCAGGAATTTTCAGAGATTACAATCAGGTTATCGCTTTCACCTTTCACATGGAGAGAAACATGAACGAGTCAAATCGCATTAAGTATTTACGCATTGCGCTGTGGGTGTTCGGGCTTTTCTCTATTCTCGGTTTCTGGCCCTTAACCTTAATTTGGCCTTCCGGATGGGCGTGGCATACTGAGGGACGATCCTATTATCTGGAGATGATTATGGGCATATACGCTACGCTTGGGATATTTCTCATCCTTGCTGCTCGCGACCCACTGAAAAACCTTAGTCTCATTTGGTTCACTGTATGGTCAAGCGTGGTACATGGCGGAATCATGGCTGTGCAATCATTCGACGGGGTGCATAATATGGGTCATCTCTACGGAGATGTCTTGGCATTGTTCGTCGTTGCCGCCGTATTAGCTTTCCTCACTCCACGCAAAAACTCGATTGTTGGCTCGTAATCTTGTTATACCAGGAGCATTTCTCATCTCACGTTTCCCACCTTGCGGAATACCATACCCTGCGGGCACGATGCCTTTAACATATAGTAACTACCTAGAGAGTGGTCTCACGTAACGAAAGGAGTATTCCTATGAACGAGAATAGTCGAACGATTTTCACAAGTGATGGGCGCGAGATTCGCCTCATTGAGGCCGGGCAACCTGATGGAGTACCCGTCCTTGTGCACAACGGAACACCGGGATCGAGGCTGCTGTATGATCCCTGGGTCAAAGACGCGGAGGAGCGCGGCATTCGCTTGATCAGTTATGAACGTCCTGGCTATGGCGATTCGACTCCTCAACCTGGACGCACAGTCGCAAGCGCGGCGAATGATGTCGCTGCGATTGCAAAGGAACTGAACCTTGGCCAACTGTTCGTTTGGGGAGTCTCAGGGGGAGGACCACATGCTCTGGCTTGCGCGGCTCTATTACCCGATCTGGTCATCGCGGCGGCAGCTCTCGCATCGCCCGCGCCCTATCAGGCTGATGGGCTGGATTGGCTAGCAGGCATGGGGGAAGATAACATTACAGAATTTAGTGCCGCGCTTGAAGGTCGGGGAGCAGTGGAACAGTTCATCGAAGCAATGACACTTGGAATATTGAATTCCACACCCGGGACTGTCGTCGAAGCATTGCGTTCGCTTCTGAGCCCGGTCGACGCGGCCGTGCTGACAGAAGACTACGCTAGCTATCTGCTTGACTGCATCCACGAAGGCATCGACCAACGCAGAGACGGCTGGATCGACGATGACCTGGCATTTGTCAAACCCTGGGGCTTTGAACTAAACCAAATCCAAATTCCCTTTATGCTTATGCAAGGGGCGCAAGATAAAATGGTGCCGTTTCCTCATGGAGAATGGCTAGCGGACAGAATCCCCAACGTCCACGCCCGGCTCTTGCCCGAGGATGGTCATCTGACTCTCTCCGCAAACCGCATTCCCGAGGTCCACGCCTGGCTTCTCAGCCAGAGGTAAACGTCGGCGAATGAAGGAGTTTTGCGCGTCTTACGAGCGTGCTGCTGTCTTCGGATTTACACTACTTTCAGGCTGAGCATCGTCCAGCCCATTTGAGGCTAACGCTCACCCTTCGATACGAAGATACGTCAAAAAGGAGATGAAAAATGCCTACCCAATATCAGATTGTCTTCTGGAATTTAGAGAATCTATTCGACATCCAAAATTCACCTCGTCGTAGTGACAAACTTCAACGTGCGATAGGCAATGATCTTGAGGGGTGGTCCCAAGTACAGCTGGATCAGAAGATTAGTCAATTAGCCGCTATCATACGCCAGATGAATAATGGTCGTGGGCCAGAGCTTCTTGGCGTCTGCGAAGTGGAGAACATATACGTAATGGGGCTGTTGGTGCAGGCGCTTGCACCACTTCAACGTACATATGCAGTCGCACACCATGATATGTCTGACCAACGCGGTATAGACATTGGGTTCATCTATGACACGAACTTGTTTTCTGTAGAAGCTATGTTTAATCATGTTGTCATGCGCCGCACAGCGACACGAGATATCCTTCAAGTCAACTTTCGAACTCAGAGTGGCCGCCTTTTCGTGGTTATTGGAAATCATTGGCCGTCCAGAAGCGGTGGCGAGCAAAAGTCTGCAGGCTATCGCGCAATTGCTGGCGAAACACTGGCGTATTTTCACCAACGAATCCTCGAAGTTCATGGTGAACAGACACCGGTCTTGGCCGTGGGAGATTTCAATGATGAGCCTTTCAACCCCTCACTTGAGGATTATGCTCTCAGTACACGAAGCCAAACGAAAGTCCTCAACGCGGATATTCCACGATTCTTCAACCTCATGTGGCCTGTTTTGGGTCAGAGAGTAGGAACGCTTTACTTCGAGAATTTTCCGAATGTTTTGGATCAATTTCTCGGAAATGCCAACCTATTGAAAGAAAACTCATCGATCAAGTTGTTGCCGGATACGGTTCAGGTCATTCGCTTCCCTGAGATGATTGATACAGGCATATATCCAAGACCGATTCCATTCGGTGGTATGGGCAAGCCTATAAACCAAAATGGCTTTAGCGACCATTTCCCAATTGGTGTCACAGTTTGGGAAGCGGACTAAATGATGCCTTAACATCCGAATTGTCGAGAAGTCAAGCAACGCACCCAACACAGCCCATTGGGGATGCTCTGTGATGCGTAGTCGATAAGCAGGTTTCTGAGTTTGAGCTGTTTCCGTCAAAGCGGGAATCCGTAAAAAGAATAGTCCGTGAAGCATCTAGGCTCATAGAATCTTGCCTCTTTTATAAAGGAGATAACTAAGCACGTCTGTTCCCTCTATCGCCGCGGGCACTTCCATGGGTCACGTGCATCTAAAAGTAGCCGATTTGGAGCGGTCCATTCATTTCTATCATGAATTGATGGGCTTTGATATCACCGCTCGTTATGGCAAACAAGCGGCTTTTCTTTCTGCCGGTGGTTATCATCATCATATCGGCCTAAACGCCTGGGAAAGCTTGAATGGTGAGACGCCCCTCGAGGCACCACTGGGCTGTATCACTTTGCTATTCTACATCCGACGCGCCGCGACTTGGCAGCGGCTCTGAAACGCCTTCTGGATGGAGGCTGGTCTATCGATGGCACGTCGGACCATATCACACAGGAAGCGATCTATCTGCATGACACGGATTTTAATGGTATCGAATTAGCCTGGGATCAGCCGGAAAGTGAGTGGCCGCGTGCGGATGGTCAACTCTCCTTTGCGGGTTGAAAGCCACTCGCCTTCGAAAATTTGTGGGCAGAGTTGGATGTACCAGATTCAGAAGGACATTTGCAGATCCTGTCAAACTATAAGTAGTGCTTGAATTTTTTGGCAGTTGGGGGAGTGAGTCAAAGTTTTTGCCACGGAGACACACCCCTGCCCTGGCGGGAAGTGCCAGGGGAAACACTGAGCCTTTTTGATCTCGGCATATCTGCGGCTGGGCAGACATTAAGCCCACAGGGTTATCCACTCTCTATTGTGTGTTAATTCGAACACCCGTGCTATAATGCTTGGGTCGCATAGAGAGGAGTACATTACGATATGGATGTCCCCTGGAAAATGATTGTCTGGCAGCAGTTTGGGGCGGCGAGTAACAGGCTGGGAAATGCTCTATAAACTTACCCTACGGTAAGAAGTCATTATGTTGACTATTGATATCAACACGGCCCGTCGTTTCATCCTTGGCAAGCAGGGACTGTGGCCCGGGCGACGCTGGCGCGGTCTCAAAGGAACCGAGCAGGCCATGCGCGCCATGGAGTATCTGCAACTCGATCCGCTGCAAATCGTCGCTCGTACCCAGGATATCAAGCTGCACAGTCGCGTGCTCGATTACAAGCCTGGCATGTGGGAGACTTTAGCTTACCAGAAGCGAAAGTTCTTCGACTGGGGTGGCTGGCTCGCCGTCCGACCTATGGACGAGCTGCCACACTGGCGTGTGGTCATGCGACGAGAGCGCACTGGTGAGCAGCGCTGGTCGCGAATGCCCAAGATGGCTCGCGATCACGCTGATGCCATTGCTGAGATGCGCACCCTCTTGCGCGAGCGCGGCACTTTGAAAAACCGCGATTTCCAGATGGCGACGCGAACCCGCACGGAAAGTTATCGCGGCCGCAAGGATAGCTCCCTGGCCTTATATTACTTGTGGATCACCGGCGAAGTAATGACACACCACCGCGAGAACTTCGAGCGCGTCTACGCGCTCACCGAAACTGTCGCGCCGGAGCATCTTATTCACGAAAGCAATGAGACTGAGGCGGACCGCTTCTTGATCAAAAAGGAAATCAGCTTCTCCGGCCTGTCGCGGCCGAATCGCGCACTAGATTCGTTTCTACGCGATCTGCCATCTGGCAAAGCCTATAAACAAATAAGCGACGCATTGTTGGCCGATGGCGAAATCATCGAGGTGCAGGTGGAAGGCTGGAAAGGGGTGCACTACGCACTCAGTAGCGACGTTAAATTGCTGCGCGATTTGACTGCGGGCCGCGTGCCAAAGTCGTGGACTCCGCTGGAGACGACCACGACCGAAGAGGTCCTCTTCCTTGGCCCATTCGATCAAACTGTCGCACGCGGGCGCGCCAAAGTTGTTTTTGGCTTCGACTACGTTTTGGAAATATACAAGCCTCAGCACCTGCGCAAGTTCGGTTACTATACTTTGCCGGTTTTGTGGGGCGACAGGTTCGTCGCGCGGTTCGACAGCAAGCTTGATCGAACGACCAATACGTTCGTCATCCTGGGCTTATGGCTTGAAGAAAAGTCTCTTGCCAAAGATGAGGCTTTTGCGGAGGCTTTGGCCCGTGGGTTCGCACGGTTCGTGAGGTTTCTCGGCGCGAGCAAGATGGATGCAAAGGCAATTCGGGAGCCGCTGCTCCGCCGACGCGTATCTACCTCAATCGAGTGAAATCCAAAATATGCTGACGAATTCAACTGATATCCTTATTGAGGA
>Ga0081539_10006989_pt1 | contig 10483 bp, 8 predicted proteins | sample TabmetS4T2R2_FD_71023 | JGI IMG/M metagenome (GOLD analysis project Ga0081539, IMG submission 71023) | Tabebuia heterophylla rhizosphere microbial communities from the University of Puerto Rico - S4T2R2 | ecosystem: Host-associated > Plants > Roots > Rhizosphere ... | reverse complement strand
CGTCCGCGTCACGCGCGAGGAGAACACGTACCCGATGATCCCGGCCGGCTCGGCCGCACGGGATCGCGCGCGCTGACCACGGCCCTGGGCGGCCGCGAGCGCACGCGCGTGATTTTGCTGCTCGCGTCGACCCTGGCGCTCGCGAGCGCCGACACCGCGACAGTCGGGGCGTCGGCGCTCCAGCTGCGCCACGACCTGCACATCAACAACACCGACGTCGGGCTGCTGGTCACCATGACGTCGCTCGTCGCGGCGGCGGCGAGCCTGCCGATGGGCGTCCTCGCCGACCGCGTGACGCGCACCCGCCTGCTCGGCGGGGCGATCGTCCTCTGGGGCGCGGCGATGATCTGGAGCGCGAGCGTCTCGACGTTCGGGCACCTGCTGCTGGCGCGCGTCTTCCTCGGCGGTGTCACCGCCACCGCCGGACCGGTCATCGCCTCGCTCGTGGGCGACTGGTTCGCCTCGACCGAGCGAGGGCGGATCTACAGCTACATCATCTCCGGGGAGCTCATCGGCTCGGCGATCGGCTTCGCCGTAACCGGCGGCATCGCCACGCTGTCCTGGCGCGCGGCGTTCGTGATCCTCGCGCTGCCGGCCTTCGCGCTCGGATGGTTGGTGTTCAAGCTGCCCGAGCCGGTGCGCGGCGGCGCGAGCCCGCTCACGTCGCCGGCGGCGGCCGAGGCGCAGGCCGCCGAGGACGACGCCGATCCCGCCGAGCAGACGACCGACGCGCAGCGCATCGCCCGCGAGCGCGGCATCGAGCCCGATCCGAAGCTCGTCCTGACCGGGGACCCGCGCAAGATGCGCTTGCTCGAAGCGGTGCGCTACGTGCTCTCGATCAAGACCAACGTCGCGCTGATCCTCGCGAGCGCGGGCGGTTACTTCTTCCTCGCCGGCGTCCAGACCTTCGGCGTCGAGTTCGTCACCAAGCAGTACGACATCGCGCAGGCGCTCAGCTCGCTCGTCCTGCTGGCCGTCGGCGCGGCGGGCGTGGTCGGCGTCCTCGCCGGCGGCGGACTCGGCGATTACCTGCTGCACCGCGGCTATCTCAACGGCCGCATCCTCGTCAGCGCCATCTCGGCCGCCGCCGCGGTCGTCCTCTTCATCCCCGCGCTCATCACCCGCAGCCCGCTCACCGCGCTTCCGTACATCTCGGCCGCCGCGCTGTTCCTCTCCGCCCAGAACCCGCCGATCGACGCCGCGCGGCTGGACATCGTCCATCCGCTCCTATGGGGCAGAGCCGAGGGGATACGCACGTTCCTGCGCACGATGGCGCAGGCGTTCGCGCCGCTGCTGTTCGGCGCGGTGTCCGACTACATCTTCGGGGGCGGGCGCTCCGGCCTTCAGTGGACGTTCGGGCTCATGCTCCTGCCGCTCGCCGCGAGCGCCTACTTCCTCTTCACGGCGCTGAGAAGCTACCCGCGCGACGTCGCGTCCGCATCGGCGCTAGTCGTCGACGACGTCCACCACCTCGAAGACCCCTGACACGTGCTCGTTCTCGACGAACGCCGAGAGCCGATCGACGCGCTCGTTCTCCGCCGCATCGGCTTCCCCGCGCCAGCGGTGGTAGTCGTCGCGCGACATGTCGAAGAGGCCGAAGGAGATGACCTCGTCCTCGTCGCGGATGTTGCGCGCGTGGTAGGCGCGTTGGAACCCGGGCGGCTTCTCGTCGCCGGGATCCCAAGCACGGCGGAACTGCTCCCAAGCGCCGGGCTTGAGCCTGCGCGCGGAGAACATCACGATCACGTCGCCACCTCCTGGTCTGACGATTGGCCGTTCGACGAGCGGCCGAGTCGGTATCGAGCACGCTGACCTTAGTGCTCGTCCAAATCGCGCCGCGTGCCGCGACGTCGTGATGAGGGCCGCGTAGGGTGCGGCGACGACGACGAGCTTGGAGGCGCGATGTCCCAGTACATGCTGCTGGTGTACGAGGAGGAGGTCGACGAGGCAGAGCAGGCCGAGCGCGAGAAGGCGCTCCCGGCGATGCTCGAGCTGCACCGCGACCTGAGCGAGGCCGGGCGGCTGCTGACCGTCAGGGCCCTGCGCTCGGTGCAGACCGCGACGACGGTCCGCGTGCGCGGCGACGAGACGGAGATCACCGACGGCCCCTTCGCCGTGACCAAGGAGGTGCTGGCCGGCTACTACCTGGTGGAGTGCGCCGACCTCGACGACGCGCTGGCGCTTGCCCGGCGCCTGCCGATGGCGCGGTGGGGGACGGTCGAGGTGCGCCCGGTCGCTTCGGCCGAAGACTGGTTGAACTTCGCACGCCGGGCGGGCGCTGGCCTGACCGACGAGGACCTGAGCACGCTGACGTGAGCGGCGCGGAGCCGGCCGACGCCGTCTCGGACGCAATCGCTCGCGCGTTTCGCGAGGAGCGCGCGATCGTCCTGGCCACCCTGATCCGGCAGGCCGGCGACTTCCAGCTCGCCGAGGATGCGGTGCAGGACGCCTTCGAGGCCGCGGTCACGGCCTGGCCGCGCGACGGCATCCCGGCCAATCCGGGGGCGTGGATCACGACCGCGGCCCGGCGCCGCGCGATCGACCGCCTGCGCCGCAACCAGTCCGTGGCCCAGCGCGCCGAGCGCCTGGCCGAGCTGACGCGCCTGGAGGACCAGCACGAGGAGCCACCGATGGAAGAGGAATCGACGATCGTCGACGATCGGCTGCGGCTGATCTTCACCTGCTGCCATCCCGCGCTGGAGATGCCGGCGCGGGTCGCGCTCACGCTGCGGGCGCTGGGCGGCATGACCACCGGCGAGATCGCCCGCGCCTTCCTGGTCGCCGAGCCGACCATGGGCAAGCGGATCGTGCGCGCCAAGCGCAAGATCGCGGACGCCGGCATCCCCTACCGGGTGCCGGCCGACGAGGAGCTGCCCGACCGCATACGCGGCGTGCTGCGGGTCGTGTACCTCATCTTCAACGAGGGCTATGCCGCCGCCGAGGGCGATCGGCTCGTGCGCGCCGAGCTGTGCGACGAGGCGATCCGCCTCGGCGAGCTGCTGTGCCGGTTGATGCCCGACGACGCCGAGGCGTGGGGGCTGCTCGCGCTGATGCTGCTGCACGACGCCCGTCGCGCCGCCCGGGTGGATGCGAGCGGGCGGTACGTCGCGCTCGACGTGCAGGACCGTTCGCTGTGGGACCAGGAGCGGATCCGCTACGGCCTGGCGACGCTGGAGCGCGCGATGCGCCTGCGAGCGCCCGGCGAGTACCAGCTGCAGGCCGCGATCACCGCCGTGGAGATCCAGGCCCCGACCGCCGAGCAGACCGACTGGGCGCAGATCGCCGAGCTGTACGGCGCCCTGGCCACGCTCAACCCGTCGCCGGTGGTCGAGCTCAACCGCTCGGTCGCCGTCGGCTTCGCCGAAGGGCCCGCCGCCGGCCTGGCCCTGCTCGAGCCGCTGCTCTCGGAGCCGGCGCTCGAGCGCTACCAGCCGCTGCACGCGGCGCACGCCGAGCTGCTGCGCCGCGCGGGTGACGCCGAGGGCGCCGCGCGCGCGTACGAGCGCGCGATCGAGCTCACCGCCAACGCCGTCGAACGGGCCGAGCTCGAGCGGCGTTTAACCGCGCTGTCCAAATAGCCCTCCCAGCCGCGACGTCTTGATGAGGCCGCGAATCGCCGCCTCTATCGCACACGTCCGAAGGGAGCAGAGCAGATGTTCGATTTCGCTATCGCCGCCGGTTTCGCCCGCGATCGCGTCGCGGAGCAGTTCGCCGAGCCCCGGCGCCGCCCGGTCCGAACCCGGGCCCGCAAGCCCGCGCCGCCGCGGCGGCGCGGTGCACCCGGGCAGCCCGACCCACGCCGCTGGAAGGCGCTGGCCCTGCTGTGCACCGCCTTCTTCATGATCATCCTCGACTCGGCGATCGTGGTCGTGGCGCTGCCCTCGATCGACGCCGACATGGCGTTCTCGGCAAGCAGCCTGCAGTGGGTCCTGAGCGCCTACCTGCTGAGCTTCGGTGGTCTGCTGCTGCTGGGCGGCCGCGCCGCCGACCTGCTGGGCCGCCGCCGGACGTTCATCGTCGGCACCGTCCTGTTCGGGGTGGCTTCGCTGGGCGCCGGGCTGGCCGGCTCGGCCGCGGCGCTGCTCACCGCGCGCGCTGTGCAGGGCGTCGCCGCCGCGATCATGACCCCGACCGCCCTGTCCATCCTCATGACCACCTTCCCCGAGGGCGCCGAGCGCAACAAGGCGCTGGGGATGTGGGGCTCGACCGGCGCCATCGGCGGGACCGCCGCGTGGCTGATCGGCGGGCCGGTCACCTCCGGCCTGGGCTGGGAGTGGATCTTCTTCCTCAACGTGCCGGTGGCCGGCGTCGTGGCCGTGCTGAGCCCGGTGCTCCTGAGCGAGAGCCGTGCGCAGTCCGGGCCGCGGCGCTTCGACGTCGCCGGCGCCGCGACGATCACCGCCGCGCTGGTGGCGCTGGTCTACGCGGTCGTGCAGGCGCCGCAGGTCGGCTGGGGCGACGCCCAGACGCTGGGCCTGCTGGCGCTGGCCGCCGTCCTGACTGCGGTCTTCGTCGCCATCGAGTCGCGCTCGGTCGCCCCGCTGGCGCCGCTGGGCGTGTTCCGCTCGCGCTCGCTGGTGGGCGGCAACCTCGTGCTCTTCGCGCTGGGGACGACGGGCTTCGGCGTGCCGTTCATCCTCACCCAGTACGCGCAGGAGGTCCTCGGGTGGTCGCCGATCCACTTCGGGCTGGCCTCGGTGGTCATGCCGGTCACGGCGGTGGGCGGCACCCTCACCGCGCAGGCGCTCGCTACCAAGGGCGGCGTGCGGGCGGTCGCCGTCGTCGGGATGGCGCTCACCGGTGTGGGCAGCCTGGTGCTCACCGGCGTGTCGGTGCACGGCACCTACGTCGGCGATCTCCTGTTTGGGCTCGTGCTCCTCGGCCCGGGCATCGGCGCCGCCTACGTCGCGGGCTCGATCGCGTCGCTGACCGGCGTCGCGGAGAGCGAAGCGGGGCTGGCCTCGGGCCTGAACAACGCGTCCTTCCAGATCGGCGGCGCGGTCGGCGTGGCGATCCTGTCGACGGTGGCCGTGTCGGACACGCACGGAACGGCGTCCATGGCGGCCCTCACCAACGGCTTCCAGTCCGCCTTCGCCGTGGCGATCGCGATCGCAGCGATCGGGACGGTGGGCGCCGGCCTGCTGCTCGGCGGGCGCCGCGAGCGCGGCGCGGTCGGGACGGCCGAACCAGCCGCCGCGTGAGCCGTTCGCGCGTCGCGCGCACCTAGCGCGCGACGCGCCCCCGGCCGCGGTTGCGCCGCCGCTCGCGGTGGCGCCGCAGCCGCGCGCCGCTCGCGGCCGCTCGCGGTGGCGCCGCGCCCCTCGCGGCGCGGTCGCTCTCCGCGCGCGCTCCCCGCACCGCGCCCCTCGCGGCGCGGTCGCTCTCCGCGCGCGCTGCCCGCACCGCGCGGCCAGGGCACCGGGGGGAACGAGCCCCAGTTGCGGCGCCGCCGCGGTCGTGCTCCGCCGGCGTGCGGGTGCTTCTGCGCGGTCCGCGCGTGTGCTGCAACACCTCGTCGGGCGCCGACCTCACTGTCCTGACTTTTCCACCCATACGGTGGTCTAGGCAGGACTGTCCTGTCTAGTACTGCCAGGAGACGTACTAGGCAGGACGGTGCGACCCGGCCGTGCGCAACTCGCAACGGCGGAAGCACGATTGGCAACGAATCAGCGCAGGCTCCTTCCCCTCATTGCCCTGCTCGCAGGAAGCGGGAAGCGACGGCGGAGAGCGGGGGATCGCGGGGCGCCCGCCCCGCTCCCTGCTCGAAAATCCGGTTTGTCTACGATCTAACTCGGGATGGTCAGCGCCCGCGCTCCCGCGTTGGTGGGTCGGACCAGCGAATGCGAGGTGCTCGACCGCCTGCTGGCGAACGTGCGCGGTGGACAGAGCGCCGTTCTCGTCGTCCGCGGCGAGGCGGGCATCGGCAAGACGGCGCTCCTGCGCTACGCCACCGGCCAGGCCTCCGGGTTCCGCGTCGCGCAGGTCGCGGGCGTCGAAGCCGAGATGGAGCTGCCCTTCGCCGGCGTTCACCAGCTCTGCGCGCCGATGCTCGCCAGCCTCGACGCGCTTCCGCGACCCCAGCGCGACGCGCTCGGCGTCGCCCTGGGCCTGTCGTCCGGGGAGGCGCCGGACCGCTTCCTGGTCGCGCTAGCCGTCCTCAGCCTGCTCTCCGCCGTCGCCGAGGAGGGGCCGCTGGTCTGCCTCGTCGACGACGGCCAGTGGCTCGACGCCGCATCCGGCCAGGTCCTCGGCTTCGTCGGACGCCGGCTGCTGGCGGAGGCCGTCGCGATCGTGGTTGCCGTTCGCGACCCGGCCAGGCACGACTTCGACGGCCTCCCCGAGCTGGCGCTCGCGGGCCTCGACGACGGCGACGCGCGCACCCTGCTTGCCGGAGCCGTCCCGGGCCGCCTCGACCCGCAGGTCCGCGACCGGATCGTCGCCGAGACCCGGGGCAACCCGCTCGCCCTCCTGGAGCTGCCGCGCAGCATGAGCGCCGCCGAGCTGGCGGGAGGCTTCGAGCTTCCCGGCGCCGGCGATCTTCCCGGTCACATCGAGGAGCACTACGTCCGGCGCGTCGCCGCCCTGCCCGACGCGACGCGCACGCTCGTCCTGTTGGCGGCGGCCGACCCCGTGGGCGATGCGACGCTGCTGTGGCGCGCGGCCGGCCGGCTCGGCATCGGCGCCGGCGCCCTCGTGCCCGCCGAGGACGCGCAGCTGGTGGAGATCGGGGCGCGCGTGCGCTTCCGCCATCCGCTGGTGCGCTCGGCGGTGTACCGCGCGGCGCCGCTCGACGACCGCCGGCGCGTGCACCATGCGCTGGCCGAAGTGAGGGACCCCGACGCCGAAGCCGACCTGCGGGCGTGGCACCGCGCGCTGGCGGCGGCCGGGCCCGACGAGGAGGTCGCCGCCGAGCTCGAGCGCTCGGCCGGGCGCGCGCAGACCCGCGGGGGGCTCGCTGCGGCGGCGGCGTTCCTCGAGCGGGCCGCCGCCCTCACCGTCGACGCGCCCCGCCGCGCACGCCGCTCGCTGGCCGCCGCCCAGGCCAAGCACCAGGCCGGCGCGCCCGACACCGCCATAGCCCTCCTCGGCCTCGCGCAGGCGGGGCCGCTGGACCAACTGCAGCGCGCGCAAGCCGAGGTCCTGCAGGCCCAGATCACCTTCACCTCCAACCATGGCCGCGACGCGCCGGCGCTCCTGCTCAACGCCGCCAAGCAGCTCGAGCCGCTCGACGCGACGCTCGCGCGCGAGACCTACCTCGAAGCGCTCATGGCGGCCCAGTTCGCCGGCCGCTTCGCAGGCAACGCCGCCGTGGAGGTGGCGCGCGCCGCCCGCGCCGCGCCGCCCGCGCCGTCGCCGCGCGCCCCCGACCTGCTCCTCGACGCCCTCGCCGTGATGATCACCGAAGGCCATGCCGCCGCCGCCCCGCTGCTCGAGCGGACGCTGAGCGCGTTCCTCGACGGCCACGTCGCGGCGACCGGCGGCTTTCGCTGGCTGTGGCTGGCGGAGGAGATCGCCATCGAGCGGTGGGACCACGACGCCTGGCGCCAGCTCGCCGCCCGCGAGCTGCATCTGGTGCGCGAGGCGGGCGCCCTCACCGTGCTGCCGCTCGCGCTCAGCGCGACCATCGTGTCGCGGGCCTTCGGCGGTGACCTGGCCACCGCTGCGTCGCTCATCGACGAGGTGAACATCGCGACCGAGGCGACCGGCACGCAGCTGGCGCCCTATGGCCCCCTCGTCGTTGCCGCCTGGCGCGGGCGCGAGGCCGAGCTCATGGAGCTGATTCGGGCGACGCTCGAGGAGATCGTCCCGCGCGGCGAGGGCATCGGTGTCAGCACCACGCAATGGGCGCGGGCGCTGCTCCACAACGGCCTCGGCCAATACGAGTCGGCGATGGGCGCGGCCCGCGAGGTGCTCGAACCGCCCAAGCGGCTCGACGCGACGGTGAACTGGGTGCTGCCCGAGCTCGTCGAGGCAGCCGCCCGCTGCGGCGAGGCGCAGCTGGCGCACGATGCGCTCGCGCAGCTCTCCGAGATGACGCGCGCGGGCGGCACGGACTGGGGGCTCGGGCTCGAGGCCCGCTCCCGGGCGCTGCTCAGCGAGGACGACACGGCCGAGGACCTACATCGCGAGGCGATCGAGCGGCTCGGGCGTACGCGCGTGCAGGGCGATCACGCTCGCGCGCATCTCGTCTACGGCGAGTGGCTGCGCCGCGAGGGTCGGCGCGTCGACGCGCGCGAGCAGCTGCGCACCGCGCACCGGATGCTCGCCGAGATGGGGATCGAGGCGTTCGCCGAGCGCGCGCGTCGCGAGCTGCTGGCCACCGGCGCGACGGTCCGCAAGCGCCGGACCGAGACGCGCGACCAGCTCACACCCCAGGAGTGGCAGATCGCCCGGCTGGCCCGCGACGGCCTGTCGAACCCGGAGATCGGCGCACGGCTGTTCCTCAGCCCGCGGACCGTCGAGTGGCACCTGCGCAAGGTGTTCAGCAAGCTCAGCATCAGCTCGCGGCGCGAGCTGGCGACCGTGCTGCCGAGCTCGGGGTTCGAGCTCGTCCCCGCCTGAGCTCAGCCGTCGGGGAGCGTCACCCGGTCCACGTAGGACTTGGTGCGCGCGATCTCCTCGTGGTCGAAGTCCGCCAGCCGCGAGGCGATGGCCTCGACCTCCTCGTCGAGCTCGTCGTCGGCGATCACGCGGTTGACGTAGCCGTACTGCTCCGCGCGCGGCCCGTCGAGATCGTCGGCGCCCAGCAGAACCTCCAGCGCGCGGCCGCGACCGATCAAGCGGGCCAGGTGAGCCGCCGGAGCCTCGTCCGTGCCGGCCTCGAACTGCCCGACCAGCGTGTTCTCGCGCGATGCGAACCGCAGGTCGCAGGCCATCGCGAACTCGCTCCCGGCTCCGCTCGCGCGCCCGCGGATCGACGCGATGCTCACCACCGGCGCACGCGACAGGCGGACGAGGAGCTCCGGCCACGCGGTCGGGTCAGCCGTCAGCGCCGTGTCCGCCTCGTCCTCCACGTCGTAGTCGGCCAGGTAGACATGGCGGTTGGCGCTGTCGAAGACGACGGCGTTGAGATCCCGATCGTGCTCGATCAGGTCGACGACCTCGGCCAGCTCGCGGACCGCCGTGGGCGTCAGCGCGTTGATGGGCGGGTGGTCGAACGTGACCCGGCAGTAGCCGGGGCTCCGGCGATCGACGTGCAGCTGCGTCCACGAGCGATGCCACGTATCCGAGCCCCGGCTGTTGTTGGAGGGAACGGCGCTCATCTCGAGGCGACGACGTGCTTGACCTCCGCCATGTAGCGGTCGGCGGCGGCGGTCGCCTCCTCTTGACCGCTGCCGCCCTCGCGGGCGTGCAGGTACGCCGCGTACCAGTCCCACCAGTCGTGCGGCGGGGCCGCCTTCTCGAACGCATCGTGCTGCTCGGCGGTCTCGTGCAGGAGCTCCGCCAGTTCCGCGACGTCCATCTCAGACCTCCCATTCCCGGCCCGGAAGCCTGGCCGTGATCTCCTGAAGCTGCCAGCCGTTGCCGTCGGGGTCGCTGAACCTCGCGCGCGCGAAGTACGAGCGGTCGGCCTCCGAGCCGAGGTTCGGGGGTCGCCGCACCTCCACGTCGCTGACGTCGACGCCGCGGGCGGTGAGGTCGTCCCGAGCGGCGTCGATGTCCTTGACGACGAGGATCATTCCGCTGGCCGAGCCCGGCTCGGCCGCGGTCCCGCCCTTGCCGAACTGGATCGAGCACTGCGAGTGGGGCGGGGTGAACTGGACGGTCCGCAGGTCGTCGCTGATGACGAGGTCGACGTCCAGCCGCCAACCGAGGCTCGCGTAGAACCGCTTCGCCCGATCGACGTCGGAGACGGGCAAGGTCACGACCTCGAGCCCCATGTCGACGCCGAGGCCGCTCGGGGTCCCGTTCGTCGCTTCGCTGCTCGCGTCGGTGCTGGCCATGTTCACCTCCATCGGTTGCTTGCGGCGCCAGCGTCGCGCCTGGCGCCGGCGCTTCGCGCCCGTGGAGTCCCTGGTCGGGACACGGGCCAGGGGAAAGACCAGGGGGTCCACGGGCGCGACCGATCGCCGCCGACCACGACGCTGCCGCGATGACCAACGACTACGACGTGATCGTCCTCGGCGGCGGCGCTCCCGGCGAGCACTGCGCGGCCGCTCTGGCCGCTCGCGGGCTGCGGGTGGCGGTCGTCGAGCGCGAGCTGGTCGGGGGCGAATGCTCCTATTGGGCGTGCATTCCCTCCAAGAGCCTGCTGCGCCCCGGCGAGGCGGTGCAGGCCGCCCGCGACGCGGGAGCGAGAGCCGAGGTCGACGTCGAAGCCGTGCTGGCCTGGCGCGACTTCATGGTCTCCAACCACACCGACACCGGCCAGGAGCAGTGGCTGGCGGGCCGCGGCATCGCCTTGCTGCGGGGCACGGGCCGGCTGGCCGGAACGGGCGCGGTCGAGGTCGACGGCGTGCGGCACACCGCCGACCACGTCGTC
>Ga0081539_10006988_pt1 | contig 10485 bp, 9 predicted proteins | sample TabmetS4T2R2_FD_71023 | JGI IMG/M metagenome (GOLD analysis project Ga0081539, IMG submission 71023) | Tabebuia heterophylla rhizosphere microbial communities from the University of Puerto Rico - S4T2R2 | ecosystem: Host-associated > Plants > Roots > Rhizosphere ... | reverse complement strand
GCCGTCGGCGCCGAACAGCTTGTTGTGCATGCGGTGATTCAGCCGGCCGAAGTCGCCGAGCGATGCGACATACTTCGAGAGCAGGCTCGTGCGCCCGCAGCAGAACGGGTTGAAAAGCCGCACCTCCACGTTCGGATAGGCAGCGAGGCTGCGGAAGAGCTCGTCTCCGCCGGTGGTGTAGAGATCGTCGACCAGCAGGCGCACTCGTACGCCGCGCTGCGCCGCATCGCGAACGTTGCGCAACAGCAAGCGCCCGGTGTCGTCGTTCGCGATCAGGTAATACTGAAGATCGAGCGACGCCTTGGCCCGGCGCGCGAGCTCGACACGTGCGTCGAGCGAGTACGAGCCGAGCGGCATCAGGCGGAAGCCGCTAAGCTCGGCAGAGGGGATCGACGCGGTCGCGATCTGCGCGAGGCCGCTTTCGGGCGCGGCCGTGACCGCCCTCGAGACCGGACGCTCCACCTGGAGGGGCAAGGTCCCACAGGCGCTCATGACGATTGCGCTCGCCAGCGCCAAAACGAAGCGCGCGTGCGAGCGCCACGCCGGCGACGTTAGAATGCGCACAACCAGGGAGGCAGTGGCCATGCTGCGTACGCTCGCTCTACTCCTGACCCTCGCCCTCGCGTGGTCACCTGCACATGCGGCGCTGGACATCGGCGATGCGGCTCCGGATTTCACGACCGAAGCTGCGCTCGGGGGCAAAGTCTACCGCTTCTCGCTGGCCGAGTCTCTGCGCAAGGGACCGGTGGTGCTTTACTTCTTTCCCGCGGCGTTCTCGGAGGGGTGCTCCGTGGAAGCGCATGAATTCGCGGAAGCTGTCGCTCAATACGAGGCGCTGGGTGCCTCGGTGGTGGGAGTGTCCGCCGACGATATCGAGACGTTGTCGAGGTTTTCGGTCAAGGCATGCCAGGGCAAGTTTCCCGTCGCCTCCGACGAGAACCAGACCGTCATCACTGCCTACGATGCGGCACTGCCCACGCGCCCGGAGTACGCCAACCGGATTTCCTACGTGATCGCGCCGAATCGCACGATCGTCTATCAGTACACGAGCCTCAATCCCGTCAAGCACGTAGAGAAGACGCTCGGCGCGCTGCGCGAATGGTCGGCGTCCAGGACCGCGCCACGCTGACCGACGACGCGCGGCCGCGACCGGATGTGCGCGCTGATCAGCTGTGCGTCCCGGCAATGCGCGGCATGCTGTACGCCTCGGGCGTGCTCGTGGCGCTCGCCGGCGTCTCGCTCTATGTCTTCAGCGACACCACGGCCGAGACGTTCGCGTGGACGATCGCGCCGCCGCTCACCGCGGCATTCCTCGGCGCGGGGTATTGGGCGGCCTGCGCTCTGGAGTTGCTGGCCGCCCGTGAGCGAATCTGGGCGCGCGCCCGCATCGCGGTCCCTGCCGTCTGGCTGTTCACGCTGTTGACGCTCGCTGCAACGCTCCTGCACATCGAGCGTTTCCACTTCGAGGCGCGGCTGCCGTTCACCGTCATCGGTACGTGGGTGTGGATGGTCGTATACGTCAGCGTGCCGATCCTGTTGGGAATGGCGTGGTTGATCCAATTGCGCGCGTCGGGCGCCGATCCGCCGCCCAGTGCTCCAATGTCGAGGCCGGTGCGTGCGCTGCTCGTCGTGGAATGCGTGGTGGCGCTCGGCGCGGGCATCGCGCTGTTCGTCGTGCCCGAGTGGGCGAGCGCTGCGTGGCCATGGAAGTTGACGCCATTGACCGCGCGCGCTGCGGGTGCATGGGGCATCGGCGTGGGATGCCTGATCGCGACGGTATTGCGCGAGAACGACTGGATGCGCGTGCGGCCGGCGATGTGGTTCATCACGCTCTATCCCATATTGCAGGCGGTGGCGCTGCTGCGTTACCCCGAGACGCCGGTGTGGTCGAACACACCCGCGTCAGCGTACGTGCTGTTCCTCGCCGTACTTCTCGCGACGGGCACGTACGGCGTGTACATGGGTCGAAGGAGCGCTCGATCGATCTCGGCAGCGTGAAGCGGTGCTGCCGCGTCGCGAAGCTCGCGATCAAAGGCCGATCGCCTACCGCTTCGCTTCGGCGGCGACGATCTCGCGGTACAGGCGCTCGGTCTCGGGAGAGGGCTTGAGGCCGAGCACGATGGACAGCAGCTCGCGGCAGCGGCGATACGCGGTCAGCGCTTCGGCGTGATCGCCCGTCGCAGCCAGCGCACGCATGAGACCGCGATACAGCGATTCCGCGAGATTGTCCGCTTCGAGTCCGCGGCGGTAGAGGTCGATCGCGGCGGCCCAATCGCCTGCGCGCTCGAGCACGTTGCCGAGGTCCATCAGTGCGCGCACGAAGCGCGAGCGCAAGGCGTCGCGCGGCTGGGTGATCCAGGGCGTTTCGTCGTTGCCGAGCAGGGGACCGGGGTAGGCAGCGAGCAGTCGTCGCGCAGCGAGCGCAGGCGGTGCTTCGCCCGAGCTTGCATGAGCCACCGCCGAGTCGAACGCCCAGAGGTCGGTCCATGTCAGCGTCCGGTTGATCGAAACCTGTGCCGACGAGAGATCGATCGCCCCCTCCACATCGAGGAGCTTTCGCAACCGGAACAGCGCGGAATCGAACGACCGCTTGGCGGCCGCGCCGTCGGAGTCGGGCCACAGCGTGGCGGTAACGTGTTCGGCATCGACGCTGGTGCCTCCGGCCGCGATGACGTACTTGAGCAGCTCCAGTGGACGTTGCTGCGTCTTGCCGGTGAACCGCATCGGCTCCGCATCGCGCGTGATCTCGAATCCTCCCAGAAGACGAATTCGCAATCGGAAGGGCCACTGCGCGCACGCATCGTCCGGCGCGATGAGCCCGTGCCGCTCGATCAACGCGCGCACGTAGGCGGTCTCGATGCCGCGCTCGAGCGCGAGATTCGCAAACCGCGCCGCGAGATCCGGGCGACTTGGCAGGAACACCATGTCGTTGCGGGCGCGTCGCTCGCCGAGCACGCGCACCAGTCCTTCGGCTGCACGGTCCAGATCGCCGGCATTCATGTCGGCCTCGACCTGCAACATGTCGCGGCGTTCCTCGAACATCTTTCGATCCACGGGATTCGACCGCGACATTGCTTCATCGAGAGCGCGGCTTGCGCCTTCGCGATCTCCCAAGGCCGCGCGAGCCCATGCGAGACGGGCGAAGAAATGCGGCATCTGCAACGGCGGGATGTCGAGCTCCTGCACCATGGCGAGCGCGCGCTCGGCGATATCCGCTGCGGCCTTGGCATGTCCGAGTCGTTGCTCGAGCACGGAGCGCAGATGAAGGTAGTACGGCCACAGCATGCGCTGATGGGGTGACAAGCGCCGCTCCATCACATCGAGACGTTCCTTGGCGGCTGCGTGATCGCCCTTGTTGACGAGGGCAGCGGCGTCCTGATGGTCGATGTCGAACAGGTGATGCTCGAGCCCGTAGCGCTCGGCGATAGCGCGCGCCTCGGCCATCACGGCGTTCGATTCCGTATAGCGCGCGTGGATGAAGTGCCAGTGCGCATGCTGCGCGGCCCACCACACCTGCATCAGCGGCGTCACCTCCGGTTTGCGAAGGATCGGCTCGATTCGTGCGACGACGTCGCCCGCCGCCGTACCTTCCGTGTTCCAGTTGATGTAATTGAGCAGGACCGACGCCGCCATCACTCGTACGTTGAGGTCCGTTTCGCCGTCGATCAGCTCGTCGAGACGCTGAGCGCACGCCGCCATGTCTTCGTCGTCCCGGCTTGCGCAGGAGCAGCGTGATCAGCAGCGCAGCGCGGGCACGAAGCTCGCTGGCCGCATCGAGCTCGTGCGCCCGGTCGCTGCGAACGAGGCGCTTGAGCTCCGGCAACCAGCGATCGAGCGGCTTGAACGTCGCCCATTCGTAGTAGTAGCTGTTCACGATCGCGCTCAGTGCAAGCGCCTCGCCTCGCGTGTCGTCGGCCGCGCGGAACATTTCATAGGCGCGTTCTATCGCGGGACGGCCCTTGGGCGATTCGACGAAGATCCACGCGCGACCGAACCAGTAGGTGAGCCAGGCATCACGATCGCGCATTTCCGCAGGCAGTGCTTCGATCCAGTCGGAAAGCGCCTGCGACCGGCCCTGGCGCGCCCAGTCCAGGGCGTGATCGAGAACGAGCTTGCGCATTCCTTCCCATTCGCGGGCATCGCGAAAGAGCGCCAGGGCTTCGCTGGCAAGTCCGCGCGCCGCGAGCAAGTGGCCCGCGCGCGTGCTGAGCGCACGGCGTTCATCCGATGCCACGCGCGTGCAAAGCTCCTGCAGCAGGAACTCGCGAAAGAGCGCGTGGTAGTGATACGTCACCTGCTCACCGTGACGGCGATCAGTGAAGAGGTGGTTGCGATAGAGGTATTCGAGCACTCGCGGAGCATCCGCGTTGCCGCTCAGCGCAATCGCCTCCTCGCCGGTGATCGACGGCGGAATCGCGCTGGACATCAGGACACGCTGGTGCTCGGGCGGCGCTGCGTTGAAGATCTCGCCCGCGAAGTACTGGAAGATCGCGTCCTTGCCCTTGCCGAGCGACTCGTCGGGCGTCGCGCCGCGTCGGCGGAAATGCTCGCGCAGCAGCACCAGGGCCGCCATCCAGCCATCGCTCTCGCGCTGGATGCGCAGGAGCTGATCGCGATCGAACGGCTCGCGGCCGAGGATCGACTGCGCTTCGTCATCGGTGCAGCGAAGCTCGGCTTCGTCGATACGCGCGATACGGCCGCTGGCCACGAGTCGCGCGAACTCGGGCGGCGGATCCGCGCGCGAGATGACGATCAGCGTGACGCCCTCGGGCGCTTCCTCGATGCCCTGCGCGAGCGCGGCGCGTTGCGCCGGCGGCGTGCTCATCTCGTGGAAGTTGTCGAACACGATCGCGCATGGCAGGGGCAACGCCGAGAAGAGATCCCGAAAGAAGCTGCGGACGAACCGAGCGAGGTCCTGCTGCGGCTCGGAGGTGAACTGCGGCAAGGATGCCGCCGTTCTGCCGGCGAGCTGTTGTGCAGCGAGGCGCAGGTAATGCAGGAAGGTGGCGCTGTCCGCATCGCCGGCGTCGCACTGATACCAGAGGTGCCGCCGATGCCGCGCCTCGAGATAGCTCGCGACGAGCGTGGTCTTGCCTGAGCCAGGTGCGGCGGAGAGCCACACGATCGGACGCGTCGCCGCCTGGTCGAGCAGCGCGAAAAGACGCGGCCGCGGCAGTGCCTCGTACAGCTTGGGCCGGGTCAGCTTGACGAGAGGCGGGCGGGCGGCCATGCAAAACGCCAAAAAGGGGTCAGGTGTATTTTCCGCGGTTTGGCCAATTGCCGGTGCCGCCGGCGTTCCGCGGAAAATACACCTGACCCCTTTTCTCGCCGGCGGACTCGCCGCCCCTGGCGGAATCGGTGAGTCATCGGAAAGCCGCCCGCCGGCAAGCTCGCGTCCTTCCTCGCAAGGGAGGTCGCGATGCTGCGCACATTACCGGTTTTCCGCGCCCGCTGGGCGTTCCTGCTGCTCGTCGCGTGGGCGTGCTACGAATTGGCCCGCCTGTTGCATGGCGGCGAGCACGCCACGACATCGCTCGTCACCGCCATGATCATCGCCGCGTCTGCGCTGGTCGCGAGCATCGCGGGATTCGCGTTCTGTGCCCTCGCAGGCAGCGCGTTCGCTTACTTGCGCATGGATCCGGTCGAGGCCGTGCGCACGATGGTGCTGTGCTCGACGGTGATCCAGCTCTACGCAGTGTGGAAGATTCGTCGCGCGATACGATGGTCCGCGCTGTGGCCCATGATGCTCGCCGGTGCAGCGATGGTGCCAGTCGGTGTATGGCTGCTGCTGCACGTCGACATCGGCGTGTATGGCGTCGGCCTGGGCGTGTTCCTGTGCGCGTACGGTCTGTGGGCGGTGTTTCGCCGCGACGATCTCATCTTACGCGGCAGCCTTTGGCGCGACCTCGGCGCGGGGGCGCTGGGCGGGTTGGCAGGAGGACTCGCGGGGTTGTCCGGATCGTTTGTCGCGATCTGGTGCTCGATGCGTGGGTGGAGCAAGGATACGCAACGCGCGGTGTATCAGCCCTTCATTCTCGTGATGCAGGTGTGGACGCTGGTGTGCTTGCGGTGGGTTGCGGACACGCATTCATCGCTGTTGGAAGAGTTCAGGTTCGTGCCGTTCGCGCTGCTCGCGGGGATTGCGGGATTCGCGATTTACGAGCGGTTGACGCATGCGCAGTTTCGGGCGGTCGTCAGTGCGTTGTTGATGGTGTCGGGACTGGGATTGCTGGCGAGAGCGATGTGATGGCGAAGGCAGGATGACGCGCGATCACGCGAATCGCTGTCGCGCTCGCAGCTAGGTATCATGGCACCCGCCCCGGCGTGCAGGCTCGAACCTGTGGGCTGGTACGCACCTTTTACCCTGAAGTCTGACGCCACGAATCAAGTCAATGATCAGTACGTACGGCTGGCTCGCCCTACCGGCAATCGTCATGCTGCTCGGCGGCATCCTCACCGCCTTTTGGCATCCGAGCAAGGCGTTCATTGCCTTGGTGCAACACTTTGCGGCGGGAATCATCCTCGCTGCCGTGACGATCGAAGTATTTCCGGAAATGCGAAGCGCAGGTGTTGCCACGGCCACGCTCGTCGGCAGTTTCACCCTCGGCGTTCTGTTCATGTACGGCATCAAACTCTTGGGTCAATATCTGGAAGGAGGTTTTCAATCCAGCACCACGCAGGGCGGATTCAATTACGGGTTCATCATCACCGTGTTCATCGACGCTGCGCTCGACGGCGTGACCATTGGCGCGGGCTTCGCCGCGGGCCAGAGGGTCGGTTTTGCGCTGGCGTTGGGTTTGTCGGTTGAAATGCTGTTCCTGGGCATGTCGCTCATCTCGGACACCATCAGGGGTGCACGCGTGATGTGGCTCTCGGCTGCATTGGGCGCCGCTCTGTTTGCCAGTGCGATCCTCGGGTACTACATCCTGTCCAAAGCCCCTCACGCTACCGTAGCCGTCGCCCTGGCGTTCAGTGCCGCTGCGCTTCTGTATCTGGTCACGGAAGAACTTCTGATCGAAGCGCATCAGCACGAAGAGCGATCGTATTCGATGCTGGTCCTGTTTGCCGGCTTCATCGGGTTCTGGATGATTTCTCTTCTGTAGCGGGCGAGGCTGAACAATACCGCTCGATTGGGCTTAATATGGCCGGAGCAACTCCCGCCAGTGGAGGCCGCCATGCCCGATCGATCGATTCGCAGCGTCATCGGCGAACGACAGCCAGTGTGTGTGTCCGCGACCATGAAGGTGTGCGACGCCGCACGGGTGATGAAGGAACACAACGTCGGTGCGCTCCTGATCGTCGACGACGAAGGCCGGCTCACCGGCATCTTCACCGAACGCGATGCGGTGTTCCGGGTGCTCGCGGGAAAGCACGACATCGGCACGATGCAGGTGAGGCAAGCCATGACGCGCAATCCGAAGACCATCGAGCCCGACAAGGCGTTCGGACACGCGTTGCTCATGATGTTCGACGGCGGCTTCCGGCACGTGCCTGTGGTCGAGAACGGGCGCCCGATCGGCGTGGTTTCGGCACGTGATGCCCTCGGGCCCGAGCTCCGCGAGTTCGATGCCGAGCTCGATCATCGCGACCACCTGCGGGAAATCATGTAGTCACGAGTCGTTGAACACGTACGCGTCTGGGGCTTGCCCGCTTGCGGGCGACACACAGTGCCTGTGCGAGGGCGCGAGACGGTCGTCATTCACGCCGAGGCCCATCGAGCATCGCGCCTTCTGGAATCCGCTGTTCACAAAAATGTGAACGAGCCCTGCGGGTTCCACCTGCGCCTCGACCGGACCCGACCCTGAACCGCCAGCGCCCGGTCGCTGATCGCCGTCATCGGCGTTCCGGCATGGAGCGCCATGTAGTGTCGGCAGTCACGCTTGCCCAATCGCGCGCGCTGCACAAGTCCTCCACGAGGGAAGCGAAGGTCGCGGCCTTTGCCTCCTCATCCGGCGCGCGCAGCACTGCCGATGGGTGGTACGTCGCAATCACCCGCGCGCCCGAGCGGTGAGTGAGCGCCGCATGGCGCGAGGTGCCGACCGGCAGTCGTTTCTGCATCAGCGCATGCAGCGCGCTCGCGCCGAGCGCCACGATGATGCGTGGCCGCACCTGCGTGATTTCGTCGTCGAGCCATACGCGGCACGCTTCGATCTCGCGTTGCGCGGGCGTCTTGTGAATGCGCCGCTTGCCGCGCGGCTCGAAACTGAAGTGCTTGACAGCGTTGGTGACGTAGATGGCGTCCGGATCGATCCCTGCCTGCTCGTATGCGCGACGCAACAGCCGGCCAGCAGGACCCACGAAAGGCTTGCCCGCGAGATCCTCTTCGTCGCCGGGTTGCTCGCCGACGATCATCATCGACGCGTCCACGGGTCCCGTGCCGGGCACGGGCTGCGTGGCGCGCTGCCACAGCGAGCACCGACGACAGCCGTGCAGCGAGCTCGGTGGCTCGGGCACGTGCGCCGTGCCGGCGATGTTGCCGCAGGCCACCGTGTGCTCGATCATCCGGCCGGCGCGCGGCATCGCCTCCGCAACGAGTGCAGGAATGCGTGCGGCTTCGGGCAGGTTGCGCCAATACGCGACGGGCATCTCCTTGCGCATCATCGGAACGTTGAGACGCGCGGGATTGAAGATGCTCTCGTAGTACGTGAGCCACAACGCTTCGGCCGCATCGTCTTCAGGAATGGCGAGCGAGGGATCGACCTCCACGAACGAAAGCGCGCTGCGGTCCCAGTGCGCGATGCCATCCGGTGTGGCGATGGTCCAGGCCATCGAGGCGAACCGCTCGGCGAAGAAGGGCGCGGTGCGCATCAGGACGTCGTGCTCGGGCAGGAAACGTGCGACGTAACGCACGCCGTCGGGCGTGTGCAGCTCCCGGAAGCGCACGAACGCCTTCATCTTGTGACTTGCGCGGTCGACGGCCTTCGCGAGACGACTCACGGTCATCACGTCGTCGTCCGCGGCATCCTGCAGGATGGCGCGGCCCCCGTGCACGACCCGCCACAGCAGGCGATACATGAGCGCACCTTTCCCTGGATCGCGATGACACGCAGCACGCCGGAGGAGGTCGATCAGTGCCGACGGCACCGCAGGCATCGCGGCGGACGCGGACAGCGGAAGACCATCGCGCAACAACGACGCCTCGTGCCAATCGGCATTTTCCGGCGCAACGCCGGCCGCGAGAAACTGGCGCGCCTTGTCGCGCCAGACGTCGTACGGTGATCTCACAGCAGCGGAAGCTGGGTGGCGGACGCCCTGGTGCGCAGGTGCGCGTCGTCGAGGGTGCGCGGCACCCAGTCGTCGGCGATCACGAAATGCTGCGCCTTGACGACGTCGCAGCGCAGCTTCACGAGATCTGCGAAACGCAAGCGGCGCTGGCGCCGCGAGGCGAGCAGGCGCTTTACGTTGCGCACACCGACCCCTGGTACGCGCAGCAGCATTTCGCGGTCGGCCGCATTGATGTCGACCGGAAAGCGTTCGCGATGCGCCAGCGCCCATGCGAGCTTGGGATCGATGTCGAGATCGAGCATGCCCTCGCGCGTGGTGATCTCGGACGCGCTGAAGCCGTAGTAGCGCAGCATCCAGTCGGCCTGGTAGAGACGGTGCTCGCGCGCGAGCGGCGGAGCGCGACCCGGAAGATTGGCCGACGCGCGCGGAATCGGGCTGTACGCGGAGTAGTACACGCGGCGCAGGCCGTACGAGGCATATAACGTCGTCGCAGTCGACAGGATCGTGGCGTCGGTCGAGGCGTCGGCGCCGACGATCATCTGCGTGCTCTGTCCGGCCGGGGCGAAGGCGGGTGCGCGCGGCTCCGCTTTCGCCTCATCGCGGCGCATGCGGATGCGGCCCATCGCCAGCTTGATGGTGTGTACCGTTTTCTCCGGCGCGAGCGACGAGAGCGATTCGCTGGTGGGCATCTCGATGTTCACGGAGAGCCTGTCCGCGTAACGACCGGCGAGCGCGATCAATCGCTCGTCGGCCTCCGGTATGGTCTTGAGATGGATGTAGCCGCGAAAGTCGTGCACCTCGCGCAATCGGCGCGCGACGTCCACGAGCTGCTCCATCGTGTAATCGGGGCTGCGGATCACGCCCGACGACAGGAACAATCCTTCGATGTAGTTGCGGCGGTAGAAGTCGAGCGTGAGCTGCACGACCTCGTCGATCGAAAAGCGCGCGCGCGGCGTGTCGCTCGAGCGGCGATTGACGCAATACCGGCAGTCGTACAGGCAGAAGTTGGTGAGGAGCAGCTTGAGGAGCGATATGCATCGACCGTCCGGCGCGTAGCTGTGGCAGATCCCCATGCCGGAGGTGGATCCGAGGCCTGATTGCGGGCTGGAGCGACGTGGCTGCGCGCCGCTGGAGGCGCAGGATGCGTCGTACTTCGCCGCGTCGGCGAGGATCGAAAGCTTGCGGACGAGCTGCATGGCCAAACCGCACTATACCGTATATTTGTACGGTCAGCGAATGAGGCGTCAGGTCGCCACGCAC
>Ga0081539_10006987_pt1 | contig 10485 bp, 8 predicted proteins | sample TabmetS4T2R2_FD_71023 | JGI IMG/M metagenome (GOLD analysis project Ga0081539, IMG submission 71023) | Tabebuia heterophylla rhizosphere microbial communities from the University of Puerto Rico - S4T2R2 | ecosystem: Host-associated > Plants > Roots > Rhizosphere ... | reverse complement strand
CGCGAGATCCATGAACGTGCCGAGAAACAGCAGCAGCAGGTTCACATACAGCAGGAACATGTACTTGTTGGTGGAGATCTCGACGAAGAATTCCGTCGCGATCGCCGGCACGCGCATGATCGCCATCATGTAGCCGAAGGCGATCGAGAAGCCGATCATGATCATCACCATGCCGACCGTGCGCACCACGCGGCCGATTAGCAGCGGCAGCTCGCTCCATTTGTAATCGCGATAGACGAACATCGTGACCAGGAAGGCGTAGACGCAGGCGACCGCGGCGGATTCGGTCGGCGTGAAGATACCCGACAGAATACCGCCAAGGATGATAATCACCGTGATCATGCCCCAGAACGCGTCGGCCGCGATGCACAGCGCCTGGCGCAGCGAGATCACCTCGCCCTTGGGGAAGTTCTGCCGGTGCGCGATGATCAGGCACAGCGCCATCAGGGCGAGGCCGAGCAAGAGGCCGGGCAGAACGCCCGCCATGAACAGGTGCGCGACCGAGACGGTGCCGCCGGCCGCGAGCGAATAGATCACCGCGTTGTGCGAGGGCGGGATCAACAGCGGCTGCAGCGAGCCCGAGATGGTCACGTTGACGGCGAACAGGCGCGGATAGCCGTTCTTGATCATCTGCGGGATCATCACGGCGCCGATCGAGGCGGTGTCGGCAACCGATGAGCCCGAGATGCAGCCGAACAAGGTGGACGCCAGGATGTTGACCAGCGCGAGCCCGCCGCGGATGAAGCCGACGAACACCTTGGCGAGGTTGATGATGCGCTCGGCCATCCCGCCCTCGGCCATGATAGCGCCGGCCAGAATGAAGAACGGAATTGCGAGCAGCGAGAAGCTCGACATGCCCGACGAGGTCTGCAGCATGATCGCTTCGAGCGGCAGGTCGATCCAGAGCGCGGCCAGGATCGCCGAAAGCCCGAGCGCATAGGCGACCGGCATGCCCATCATGCAGAGCACGGTGAAGCCGCCGACGAGAATGAGAATGTCCATTGCGGCTACTCGGTCGAGATGGCGCTGACGGACTCGGCAGACGGTTCATTGAAGAACTGCTGCGTCATCATCCGCTCGATCACGAACAGCGCCGTGATGGCGCCGCCGATCGGGATCGGCAGATAGGTGATCCCGACTGAGAGCAGGGGAAATTCCGCGATGGTTTGAAACATCGTCGCCTTGACGAGCTTGATGCCGAACCAGAGCATGAACAGATTGGTGAACAGCATGCTCAGCTCGATCAGCCAGCCAAGCGCCGCCTTGGTCGTTCCCGTCAGCATCGCCGGGAGGATACCGACGCCAATGTGCAGATATTCGCGATAGCAGACGACCGCCGAGAGAAACGACAGCACGATCATCAGCAGCACGGCCATCGGCTCAGGCCATGACGAGGCGCTGTTGAGCACGTAGCGCGTGAAGACACCCCACGGAATGATCAGCGTGATGATCACCAGGCATGCGCCGGCGACGAACAGACACGCCCGGTTGAGGGCGTCCATCGCCCGGATGTATTGCGCCTTCATATTCCCCATATTCCCCGTTTCCCCATGAGGCGGCGAAAGCCGGCCGAACCCGACATCGAGCTCCGGCCGGCTTGCGCGGCAGGTCTTGCGTTACTTCACGTCCTGGATGCGCTGGATCAGCGCGGCCTGTTGCGCGCCGTACTTGTCCCAGACCGGCTTGACGGCGGCCTGGAACGGCTTGCGGTCGAGCACGTCGTTGATCTGCACGCCGGCCTCTTTCATCTTCTTCACCGACTCCGACTCGCGCTCGTACCAGAGCTTGCGCTGCTCCTGCTGCGCCTCCTTGGCGAGCTTCATGATCAGCGCCTGGTCGTCCTTCGACAACGCATCAAACGAGCGCTTCGAATAGACCAGGATTTCCGGAATGATTAGGTGGCCGGTGCGGGAATAGAACTTGGCATAGCGATAGTGCTGGCCGCTCTCGTAACTCGGCTCGTTGTTCTCCGCGCCGTCGACGACGCCGGTCTGCATCGCGTTGATCAGCTGGTCGAAGCCCATCGCGACGCCGTTGCCGCCGAGCGCGTTCATGGTGTCGACGAACACTGGATTGCCCATCATGCGGATCTTCAGGCCCTTGAGGTCCTCGACCGCCGTGATCGCCTTCTTGCTGTTGTAAACGTTGCGGCTGCCGGCATTCATCCAGCACAGCCCGACCAGATTGGCGGTCGGGTGGTCGCTGAGCTTCTTCAGCAACTCGTCGCCGATCGGGCCGTCGATCACCTTCTCCATGTGCGCGTTGTCGCGGAACATGAAGGGCAGGTTGAAGACGTTGAGCTCGGGGACGAGCGGGCCCATTGGGCCGACGCTGATGCGCGCGATCTGGATCGCGCCGACCTGCGCCTGCTCGATCATCTCCTTCTCGCCGCCGAGCTGCATCGAGGGGAACATCTGAATGCTGATGCGCCCGTTCGTCGCCGCCTCGAGCTTCTTGCCCATGCGCACCACGGCTTCCACGGTCGGATAGCCGAGCGGATGCACGTCGGTCGCCTTGAGCACGAGCTTGGTTTGGGCGAACGCCGGCGCGCCGGCCGCAAGCGCGAGCGTGCCGGCGGCGCCGCTACGCAGAAGTTCACGTCTGTTGATCATTTCCATTTCCTCCCTGGCTTCTTCAGTCTTCTGCCGGCGCTGGCCGGCTAGAGCTTGTAGGCTTAGAGTTTGTAAGCTTTCTTGGCTAACCCATAAGCAAGATCGCGCGCGACCTCGCGCGCCTCGTCCTCATCGAGCAGATGCCGCACCACCAGCTCGGCGAGGTAAGAGCAATCGACGCGCCGCGCCACGTCATGGCGCGCCGGAATCGAGCAGAAGGCGCGCGTGTCGTCGTTGAAGCCGACCGTGTTGTAGAAGCCGGCGGTCTCGGTCGCGAGCTCGCGGAAGCGCCGCATGCCTTCCGGCGAGTCGTAGAACCACCAGGGCGGCCCGAGCCGCAGCGCCGGATAATGCCCGGCGAGCGGCGCGAGCTCGCGCGAATACGCGCTCTCGTCGAGCGTGAACAGGATGATGGTGAGATCGCGCTCGTTGCCGAAGCGGTCGAGCAGGGGCTTGAGCGCATGCACATAGTCGGTGCGGGTCGGAATATCCGCGCCCATGTCGCGGCCGAACTTGGCATGCAGTCCCGGATTGTGACTGCGCAGCGAGCCCGGATGAATCTGCATCACCAGCCCGTCGTCGAGGCTCATGCGCGCCATCTCGGTCAGCATCTGGGCGCGGAACAGCTCGGCGTCGCCCTCGGTAAATTTGTCGCCGATCACCTTCCGGAACAGCCGCTCAGCGTCAGCCTGTGCGAGATCGACGGTCTGCGCGCTGATATGGCCGTGATCGGTCGAGGTTGCGCCGTGCTCCTTGAAATAGGCGCGGCGCTGCCGGTGCGCCTCGAGATAGCCGTGCCAGGAGAGCGTGTCGCAGCGCGTGATCTCGCCGAACTTTTCCAGGTTCTGGCGGAAGCCGTCGAACTCGGGATCGACCACGGGATCGGGCCGATACGCCGTGATGACGCGGCCCTTCCAGCCGGATGCCTTGATCGCCTGATGATGCGCGAGCGGATCGAGCGGGCTCTCGGTTGTCGCGATGACCTCGATCTTGAACTGCTCGAACAGCGCGCGCGGGCGAAACTCGGGCTTGGCGAGGCATTCCGAAATGCGGTCGAAATAAAGATCCGCGGTCTCGGCCGAGAGGCGCACCGTCATGCCGAACAGCTCGGCGAAGGACTGATCGAGCCACAGCCGCGTCGGCGTGCCGCGGAACAGATAATAGCGCTCGGCGAAACGGCGCCAGATCTTGCGCGCATCCGTCTCGACGGCGCCGCCGTCCTTTCGCGCAATGCCCATTTCCTCGAGCGTGACGCCCTGGCTGTAGAGCATGCGGAAAATGTAGTGGTCCGGAATGACGAACAGTCGCGCGGGATCCGGAAACGGCGCATTCTCGGCGTACCAGCGCGGATCGGTGTGGCCGTGCGGCGAGATGATCGGCAGGTTCTGCACTTCGGCGTAAAGCCGGCGTGCGACCGCGCGGGTCGCAAAGTCGGCCGGAAACAGGCGGTCCGCGTAGAGCAGGGGCGCGGCGAGGGGAGCGGCGCGTTGCGGTTTCATCGACCTCCTCCGGCGGCTTTGAGGGTTGCGGCTTCGCGCGCATCGCCTTCGTGCAGGATGCGTTCGACGCCTTCGAGATGGCGGTCCATGGCGGCGCGTGCGGCGGCGGGATCATGCGCGGCGATCGCGAGATAGATCTCGCCATGCTCCAGCTTGGTCTTGTCGCGCTGCTGCGGGCTGCAGCGGCTCTCGATCAGGCCGGTGATCGCGCCCATGCGCTCGAACATCGGCGAGTACATGTCGGCCCAGCACTCATCCACGATCGCGGTGAGGACGGCGTTGTGGCTGGCGAGTCCGATGCGCACGTGAAACAGGTGATCGGCGGCGCGATGCTGCGGCGTATCTTTCGCCGTGCCGATCATGGTGATGGTTTCGGCGATGGCGGCGATTTCCGTCGGCGTTGCGTGCGCGGCGGCAAGCGCCGCGACTTGCGGCTCGATGGTGCGGCGCGCCGCGATCAGCTCGAGCGGCGAGGAGCCCGCGCCTTCGAACAGGCGGCCATTGGTCGCGGCGTTGGCGGTGCCATCGTTCCTGGCCTTGTCGGTGACGAACGTGCCGGCGCCGACGCGCACCTCGACGAGGCCCGCCATTTCGAGCGCGATCATGGCCTCGCGCACGGTCGGGCGGCTGACGCCGAGCAGCTTCGCAAGGTCGCGCTCCGGCGGCAGCCGGTCGCCCGGCTTGAACTCTCCACGCGCCACCAGTTCGGTGACTTGACCGGCGACCTGCTCGTAAAGTCTTTGTGTCGCGACGGCCTGAAACGGCATACGCGAGGTCCTCCCGACGGCGCTTGGAGGGCGCCTTGGCGGCATCCTATGGCTTGGAAGCCGAAATGTTCAAGCTATAAGGTGGCCTGACCAATGGGGGTCAACAGAAATCGACGCAAGAAGCTGGTTGACCAGCCTGAAGAACAACGGAAAAAGGCGAGGGGACATGCGGCAGGCTTGGCGCTGGTATGGACCGGACGATCCGGTCACGCTCGACCACGTGCGTCAGGCTGGCGCACACGAGATCGTCACCGCGCTGCATCAGTTCGCGCCGGGCGAAGCCTGGCCGCGCCAGGCGGTAGCGGAACGCAAAGCGCTGATCGAGACGACGCCGGCGGACCGCGTGCCGCTCCGCTGGACCGTGGTCGAGAGCATCCCGGTTCCGGACGATATCCTGCGCGGCTCGGCCGGCGCGGCGCGCGCGACAGAAGCCTGGATCGAGAGCCTGCGCGCGGTTGCCGCCGAAGGCATTCGCACGATCTGCTACAATGTGATGCCGGTCGTCGACTGGACCCGCACCGATCTCGATTTTCCGCTTCCGACCGGCGCCACCGCGCTGCGCTTCGATCAGGATCGTTTTGCGGCGTTCGATCTTTTCATTCTCAAGCGCGAGGGTGCGGACGCCGACTACGATGCGCCGACGCGTGCGCGTGCGCGGGACGTCGCGGATCGGTTGTCGCAACACGAGGCCGATCTTTTGACGAAGAACATTGCCGCCGGGCTGCCGGGCGCGACCACGTCATCGGCCAATCTCGAGGCTTTCCGTGCGCGCATCGCGAGCTTCAAGAGCCTCACCGCCGACAAGATGCGGGCGAATGTCGTGGCGTTTCTGCAGAAGGTCGTGCCGGTCGCCGCGGAGCTCGGTGCGCGCCTCACACTGCATCCGGATGACCCGCCGCGCCCGCTGTTCGGTCTGCCGCGCATTGCCTCGACGGCGGCCGACTACAAGGCGCTGTTCGACGCCGTGCCGTCACCGGCGAATGGCATTTGCTTCTGCGTCGGCAGCCTCGGCTCGCGACCGGACAACAATGTGGTCGCGATGGCGCGGCAATTCGGGCCGCGCGTCTATTTCGCGCATCTGCGCGCGACCCGCATCGATGATGCCGGCAAGAGCCTGAGCTTCACCGAGTCCGACCATCTCGACGGCGATGTGAACATGATCGACGTGCTGCGTGTGCTGGTCAGCGAAAATGCGCTGCGCGAAGAAGCCTGGTGCATCCCGTTCCGTCCGGATCACGGCCACCGCATGCTCGACGACCTGCCGAAGACCCGCATCAATCCGGGATATACGGGAATCGGCCGTCTCAAGGGACTCGCCGAGCTGCGCGGCGCGATCCGCGCGCTTCAGTAGGAAACACTATGCCCAAGCATCGGATCGCCATCATTGGCCTTGGCATGGCGGTGACGCCGCATGCCAAAAGCCTGGTCGACCTACAGGATCGCGTTGAAGTCGCAGCGGCCTTCAGTCCGAGCGAGGCGCGGCGGAAAGCGTTCGGAGAGAAGTTTGGATTTCCGCTCGGGGACAACCTCGATGCGATCCTTGTCGACAAGAGCATCGACTGCATCGAGATTTTGACGCCGCCGAACACGCATCTCGATCTGGTGCGGCGCTGCGCCGCCGCGGGCAAGCACATCCTGCTGGAAAAGCCGTTGGAGATCACGACTGAGCGCAGCGTCGCGCTGGTCGAAGCCGCCGAACAGGCCGGCGTCACGCTCGGCGTCATGCTGCAGCATCGTTTCCGCCCGGCCGGCCTGAAGCTGCGCGCGATGCTGCAGGCCGGTGAGCTCGGCAGCATCGTCAACTGCTCGACCGTGATCCGGCTGTGGCGGCCGCAGAGCTACTATGATGTCGAGGGACGCGGCACCAAGGCGCGCGACGGCGGCGGCGTGCTGATCACACAGGGGATCCATACGCTCGACCTGATGCTGAGCCTCGCCGGTCCGATCAGCGAAGTGCGCGGCTACGCGGTGACCTCGCGCGTGCATCGCATGGAGACCGAGGACATGGCGGTCGCGGCGGTGCAATTCGCGAACGGCGCGCTCGGCACGATCGACGCCACCACTGCGGCCTATCCGGGCTTTGCCGAGCGCATCGAGATCATCGGCGAGAAGGCGACGGCATCGCTGGTCGGCAGCGACTTGACCGTCGCGCATCACGACGGCCGCGTCACCGAGCTCAAGACCGAGTTCGGCGCCGGCGGCACCGGCGCCGACCCGATGGCGTTTCCGAATGACTGGCACCGCGGCGTGATCGCGGACTTCCTCGATGCGCTCGATGAAAAGCGCGCACCCGCGATCAGCGGACGCGAAGCGCTGAAAGTGCATCGGCTGATCGATGCGCTGCTCGAGGCGGGCAGGTCGGGCGAGACGGTGAGGGTGGTGCTGGAATAACTGCGAAATGGAACCGGTGTCGGATCGCACATACCTCTCGCTCGTCATGCCCGCGAAAGCGGGCACCCAGTAAGCGGAGGCAGTGCGATAGCGAGAGAGCGGTGACTACTGGGTCACCCGCTTTCGCGGGTGATGACGATGGAGAGGCAAGCCCTGACTCTCATCCTCCGGGTCATCAGCACATGACCACAAAGGCGCACGACCGCAGCCGGTCGGGCAACCGGTCCTGCGGTCGTCGCTTCGATACGCACGTTGGGGACACGCACGTGGGACAAAAAGAAGCCAGCCGCCGATCAACCGTTCAGGCCTGTTCCACCACCCCCTGGGGCATGATCGGCGGCTTCAGCGGGCTGCCGCTCTGGGGCTGAGGGACGAGGCGAGCGGCAGCACGTGTAGGGTGCGCGAACTCGACTCCTTGTGGTAATCACATTCGGTTGATTTTCACTAAAATTACTTACTGCGGTAGTGGAACCGCAAAGCGATTGCTTCCGTGTTCGCGCGAGCGAATGATTGATCGCGGACGATGATGAGCGGTCATCCAAATGGATGATCTAACCCTGATCTTTGCCCGTCATCACCATGTGCGCGAGTGCATCGGGATCGAGCCCCGCGGAACTCCGATCGATGACCTTGCGTCCGCTCTTGAAAATCGCGACGCGCGAGGCGACCGCGCACACGTCGGCCATGTTGTGGCTCACCAGGATGATGGTCTTGCCGTCGGCTTTGAGCCGCCGAATCAGGTCGAGCACCTGCGCGGTCTCTTTCACGCCGAGCGCGGCGGTCGGCTCGTCCATCACGATCAGCTCGGCATTGAGGCGCAGCGCTCGCGCGATCGCGACCGCCTGGCGCTGCCCGCCCGAGAGGTTCTCGACCGCGGCGTCCATGTCGCTGAGAGTGACGCCGAGTCGCGTCATGTAGCGCGCGGCGTCGGCGCGCATGCGCGTCTTGTCGAGCAGGCCGAAGCGCGTCAGCTCGGCGCCGAGAAAGACGTTCTGCCAGATCGCCAGATGCGGCGCGAGCGCGAGATCCTGATAGATCGTCGCGATGCCGGCCGCGTGCGCGTCGTGCGGCGAACGGAAGCGCACAGCCGCGCCGCGCGCGCTGATCTCGCCCGCGCTCGGTTCCTGCGCGCCCGAAATGATACGGATCAGCGTCGACTTGCCGGCGCCGTTGTCGCCGCAGATGCCGAGCACGTCACCCGTCGCGACGTCGAGATCGACGCCGCTCAACGCCTCGACCGCGCCGTAGTGCTTGCCGATGCGCCGAAGGGAAAGCAGTTTCACTTGTTGAATTGCGCGACGTTCGCGCCATCGACCAGCACGGCGTCCATGTAGAGGTAAGGTCCCGCCGTTACGGACCCCTTCGGTTTCTTCTGCACCGCGATTGTATCCATGGCGTCGACCGCGGCCTTGCCCATCTGCTCGAACGGTATCGCGACAGTCGCGAGGATCGTCGACTCCGGATCGGCGATGCGGCGATAGGTTTCGGCCCCGCCGTCGACCGCGACGAGCTTCACGTCGCCCTTCTTGAAGCCCTGCTCGCGCAAGAGGTCGTCGATCACATAGGCTTGTCCGTCGAACGACGCCCAGATGCCCTGAAACTTGCCCTTGTTCTGCAAGACGAGCGCCGACATGCCGTTGCGCACGTCGTCGCGCCAGCTCTGTGTGCGGGCCATCGAATGGCTCGCCAGCACCTTCACGCCGCTGTTCTCGCTGAGCACCGCATCGAGCACCTTGCCGCGAATACGCGTTCCGACATTGCCCTCGAAACGCTGCGCCAGGATGTTGCCCTGGTAGTTCATCAGGCCGAGCAGATAGAGCGCGGCCTCGGCGCCGACCTTGTATTCGTTCACCTGCACGTCGAACAGCGTGTGCGCGCTGGTGCCGCTCATCACGGTGATGACCGGAATTTTCGCGTCGGCCGCGGCCTTGAGCTGCGCTTCGCCTTCGACCGGCTTGCCCATGGCGACGATTATCGCGTCGACCTTGCGCTGGATCAGATCATCGAGCTGCTGCGCGTGCTTCGGCAGGCTGCCTTCGGAATTGAGCAGCTGCACCTTCCAACCCTTCGCGGCCGCGGCCTCCCTGGCGGCATTGGCGACGCGCGCGTGCGTTTCGGACGACATCTGAAACGCCACGATCCCAAGGTCGAACGCGAAGGCCGGGCTTGCGAGCGCGAGAAGCGCTGCCGCGACGATCAACCGTTTCATCTTGTCCTCCAGTTCTTTCGTTTGTGCGTGATCTTGTCCGAAAACCGGTGTCCACTTTTCGGGATCACGCACTACACCGCGAAGGCGGCGCGCTTGAGTGTCGAGGCCGAGAGCGCGACCGCGCCCACGATGGTGAGGCCGAGCAGGATGTCCTGCATGAAATAGGGCGCGCCGATCAGCACCAGCCCGTTGTTGAGCAGCGCCAGGATCGCGGCGCCGACGAGCGCGCCCGGCACATTGGCGTGGCCGGGCTCGAACATCGTCATGCCGAGCAGCACCGCGGCGATCGCCTGCAGCAGATAGTCGCCCGCCATGTTGGGCGCGGCCGAGGACAGATTCGCGGCGAGCAGGACCGCGCCGATGCCGGCGCAGACACCCGACAGCGTCATGCCGATCAGCTTCATGCGCGCGGTCGCAACGCCGGCCAGGCGCGCCGCCTCATCGGCATCGCCGGTTGCGGTCATGTGCAGGCCGAGGCGCGTTTGCTTGAGCATGAACAGCGCGATCAGCGCAGCCGCGGCGACCCAGAGGATCGGGGCCGGAACGCCAAGCACCGCGCCGCGCGCGAGCGACGTGAACGCGGTCGGCCAGCGGCCGACGAAGGCAACGCCTTCGGTTGCCCAGAAGGCAAGGCCGTTGGCGATCGCTGCGGTGCCGAGCGTCGCGATCAGCGAGGGGATTTTCAGCCGCGTGACGATCAGTCCGTTGAGCAATCCGCCGAGCGCGCCGACGCAAAGTCCTGCACCGACCGCAAGCGGGATCGGGTAGCCCTTGTGCACCAGATAGCCGGTCACGACCGCCGCGAGGCTCGCAACATTCGCGAACGACAGATCGAGCTCCGCGGTCACCAGCGCGAGCGTGACGCCGAGCGCGAACAGCGCCAGCACGCTCGCGTGCTTCAGCACGTTGAGCAGGTTTGTGGCGTCGAGAAAGCGCGGCGCGGTCGCGGCGAAGATCAGAAACAGGATCACGCCGGCCAACGCGGTGCCGTAGCGCTCGAGGACGTC
>Ga0081539_10006986_pt1 | contig 10485 bp, 4 predicted proteins | sample TabmetS4T2R2_FD_71023 | JGI IMG/M metagenome (GOLD analysis project Ga0081539, IMG submission 71023) | Tabebuia heterophylla rhizosphere microbial communities from the University of Puerto Rico - S4T2R2 | ecosystem: Host-associated > Plants > Roots > Rhizosphere ... | reverse complement strand
TTTTTGGGGGGGGCGGCCCCCCGGCCCCCCGCGGCGGGGCCGGCCGCCTCTACCAGTGCGGCGGCGCATCACATCAGCTCCCGCCGCTCCACGATGGAAATGCAATGGCCTGCGGGGTCGCGCACGAATAGCGACTCTTCGCCGGGCGTCACGCCGCGCATCCGCTCGTATTCCAGTTCCTGCTCGATCAGCTTTAATTCCGCGTCCGCCAGCGATTGCACCTCGACGACGACCGATCGGTAGTCCTGTCGCGGCGGTTGAGTCTCGACCACGTCAAATCGGAGGCGGGCGTTCTCGGCCTTGTAGATGACGACGCCGGTTTCCGCGGCGGGCTCACGCTCGAACTCGAGCAGGTCGACATAGAATACGTCGAGCCTTTTCTCCAAACCTGTGGCGGCCGGCAGACGTACGTCCTCCACGGCCAGCAAGCGCACGGGCGGCGGCTCGGGCATCAACGGCCGGCGGTCGGGCGCAGCCTGCGTAAAGCCGGTCGGCTCGGCCAGTTCCACCGGCGGAACGTCCTGAAACTCGGATGGTCTTGACGACATGGCACGCGCGCGGACGTGTGGGCTCGCGGCGGACGGCCGACCTGGGGTTGTCATCGGCCGCCGCCCGACCCATAGCCTATGGCCGGCGTGGCGTCGCATCCAGTGATTTCGGGTAAAAACGAGGCCGCCCGGACGCAACTTTTGCCCGCGGTCCGGTTAAAACCATTACGACCGATCGCGAGGCGCGCCGATCCGCGCCCGCCGATCGCGCGCGTGTGCCCCACGACGGGCGCTGCCGCGGTGACCCCGCGACGAGTGCCTCACGCGCGAGCGTCCGCATTTTCGCAAAGGACCCCTTTCATGTTCCGTCGCCGACCCCCGTTCGTCATCCCAACCATCTTGGTCTGCGCGCTCGTCGCGCTGGTTGTCGCGCCGATTCGCGCCGACGACAACGCCGCCGAGAAGCTCCCGCGCGACCCCAACAACGTCTACGGCCGCTACGACAACGGCGTCAGCTACATCATCCGCAAGAACGCCACCCCGCCCGGACGCGTCTCCGTCTGGCTGCACGTCAAGACCGGTTCCATCAATGAGACCGACGCGCAGAACGGCCTGGCGCACTTCATCGAACACATGGCGTTCAACGGCTCGGCGCACTTCAAGCCCGGCGAGTTGATCCCGCTGATGAACAAGTTGGGCATGGTCTTCGGCGCCGACAGCAACGCGCACACGACGCTGTGGGAGACCGTCTACAAGTTCAACCTCCCCGACACCAAGCCCGAAACGCTCGACGTGGGCATGAACATCCTGAGCGACGTCGCCAGCAGCCTGACGCTCAGCGACGCCGAGATCGAGTCGGAGCGGAAGGTGATCCTCGAGGAGTCGCGCACGCGCAAGAGCGCCGAGGAGCGCATCCACAAGCAGCTCATGAAGACGATCTTCGCCGGCACCAAGCTCGAACGGCACGACGTGATCGGCGACGAGGAGCAGATCAAGTCGTTCCCGCGCGCGGAGTTCGTTGATTACTGGAACACGTGGTACCGCCCGGAGAACGTGACGCTGATCGTCGTCGGCGACGTCGACCCGCAGCAGATCGTCGAGCTCGGGCGCGCCAAGCTCGGCACGTTCACCGCCCGCGCCGCGGCGCGCGAGCCGCAGAAGGCAGGTCTTCACCCGTTCGCGGCGCCCCGCGCGTTGATCTTCAGCGACCCCGAGCAGGTCGGCGGCGAGATGACGCTCGCGGCGCTGGGCGACGCTCGCCCGCCCGTCACGACGTTCGAGCAGTTCCGGCAGGAGTCGCTGGAGAACTTCGGCGAGTGGATCGTGAACCGCCGGCTCGGCGACCTGATCGCGCGCGGCGGCGCGCCGTTCCGCTCGGCGCGCGTGGACTCCCGCGACCTGCTGCACGAGGCCCAGGACGTCAACGCGACCGCCGAGGGCGAGCCGCAGGACTGGAACAAGATGCTCGACGCGCTGGTCGCCGAGGTCGGGCGCGCGATCGACTACGGCTTCACGCCGACCGAGCTGGAGCTCGCCAAGCGCGGCACGCTGGCCGGCGCCGAGGAGGCGGTGCGGACCGAATCGACGCGCGACACGACGGGAATCGTCGCGATGCTTGCCGGCGCGGTCGGCCGCGAGACGCCGATCATGTCGGCCCAGCAGCGCCTGGAGCTGACCAAACGGGTCTGCGATTCGGTCACGGTCGACCAGATCCACGACGCGTTCGTGAAGAACTTCAAGCGCGAGAACTACGCGTACGTGCTGACCGTCCCGTCGAACAAGGACGGGTTCACCGCACCGAGCGAAGGCGAAATTCTCGCCGCCGCTAAGGCAGCGTGGGCCAAGAAGACCAAGCCGCCGGAGGAGACCAAGCTCGCCACCGCGCTGCTCGCCACCGAGCCGGTGCCCGGCAAGGTGGTCAACAAGGAAACCGACGCCGACCTGAACATCACCACCGGCGAGTTCGCCAACGGCGTCGTCTTCCACCACAAGTCCCTGGACACGAAGAAGGACTCGGTCAGCATCAAGATCACGCTCCCCGGCGGCCGGCTCGAGGAGACGGCCGAGAACCGCGGGATCAGCGAGGTCGCGTCGCTCATGTTCGCGCGGCCGGCGACGAGCCGCTTCAGCTCGACGCAATTGAACGACTTGATGACCGGCAAGAACGTCGGCGTATCCGGTGACATCGGCACCGACACGCTCTCGGTCAACGTCAGCGGCTCCAAGGCCGACATCGACGCGGGCATGCGGCTGGCGTACGCGCTGCTGACCGACGGCGTCGTCGAGCAGTCGGCGATGGACGATTGGGCCAAGCGCCAGCGGCAGGCGATCGAGCAGCGCCGCAAGATGCCGGAGGGTCGGCTCGCCGAGGCGACCGCCGAAGTCGTCTACGCGAACGACCCGCGGATGAAGCCGCTCACCGAGGCCGACGTGTCGCGCCTCGCGACGCAGCGTCCCGCCGCCGAGGCGTGGGCCAAGCACATCACCGGAAGTGCCGCGATCGAAGTGACCGTCGTCGGCGACATTTCGCTCGAAGACGCGATCGCGACGCTTTCGAAGTACGTCGGCTCGCTGCCGCAGCGCACCGGCAAGTTCGACGCGCTGGACCGCTTCCGCAAGCTCGACCGCGGCCCGGGGCCGTACGCGAAGACCGTCCGCTTCGACAGCGTCACGCCCAAGGCGATCGTGATGGCCGGCGTCGTGAGCTGCGACGAGCTCGACCCGGTGCGCCGGCCGCTGTCGCTGGCGTCGCAGATCCTCAGCGACCGGATGAACGATCGCATCCGCGAGAAGGAGCAGCTCGTCTATTCGATCGGCTGCATGAACCGCCCCGGCAGCGCGATCCCGGGCACGGGGATGATGATGGCGTTCGCGCCCACCGACCCACAGAACGCCGACAAGCTCGGCGCGACGATCGTCGAGATGCTCAAGGACTTCGCGCAAGGCGGGCCGACCGAGGAGGAGCTGGGCATCGCCAAGAAGCAGCGCGTGCAGGAGCTGTCGCGCGAGATGACGCAGCCGCGGTTCTGGCTCACCCAGCTCGACGGCATGCGCTACCGCAACCGCCCGCTGGCAGACCTGAAGGGTTTGCCCGGCGTGTTCGAGACGTATAGCGTGAAGGACGTGCGCGACGCGGTCGCCCGGTTCGCGAAGGACGATGCGGTGATCAGGATCGAGATCGTCCCGGAAACCAAGACCGCGCCGCCGACGACCAAGCCAGCGGAAAAAGTGTCGATGGGCGGGTGAGCTCAGAGCGCCGTTTGCGCGGGAAACGCCGGGTCTGAGCGGTGCTCCGCGAAGACCCGGATCGGTTTCCGCACGAGCAGAAGAACGTCAATCGATCCTGAACCCCATCCGGGACTTCGCGGAATACCGCTCAGTCCCGGCGTGACGCGCGCGCGCGCGAACGATCCGCGCGCTCACTTCACTTCCTGCCAGTTCTTCGCCCAGCCGACCTCGACCTTTAGCGGCACGTCGAGCTTCATCGCGTTCGTCATCTCCTCGCGGACGATCTGCGCATCCCGTTCGACTTCCTTCGCGGGCGTCTCGAAGACCAACTCGTCGTGCACCTGTAAGAGCATCCTGCTCGGCCGTTTCTCTTTCTCAAGCCGTGCGGCGACGCGGTTCATCGCGATCTTGATCAGGTCGGCCGCGCTCCCTTGCACGACGCTGTTGATCGCGATCCGCTCGGCCGCGTTGCGCACCGAGATGATGCTCGACGCGATCTCGCTCACCGGCCGCCGGCGGCCCATGATCGTCTCGACGTAGCCCTTGGTCTGCGCCTCCATCACGCACTGTTCGAGGAACCGCTTGATGCTCGGGAAGCGTTCGTTGTACCGCTTGATCAGATCGGATGCCGACTGCACCGTGAGGCCTTCGATCCGACGAGCGAGGCCGAACGCGCTCACGCCGTAGATGATGCCGAAGTTGACCGTCTTGGCGTTGCCGCGCTGCTCGCGCGTCACCTGTTCGGGCTTGACGCCGTAGACTTCCGCCGCCACTGCGCGGTGAATGTCCTCGTCCGACTCGAACGATTTCACCAGCGCCGGCTCCTTCGTGAAGTGCGCCAGGAACCTCAGCTCGATCTGGCTGTAGTCGGCCGTCAGCAGCACGTTGTTGACCGGATCGCCCGGCACGAATGCTGAACGGATGCGCCGGCCTTCGTCCGTGCGGATCGGGATGTTCTGAAGGTTCGGGTCGTTGCAGCTCAGCCGCCCCGTCGCGGCCCCGATCTGGTTGAAGCTGGCGTGAATCCGCCCGGTCTTGGGGTTCACGTAATCGGTGAGGTTGTCGAGGTACGTGTTCTTCAGCTTCACCAGGCTGCGGTACTCGAGGATCAGCTTCGGCACCGCATGCTCGGACGCGAGTTTTTCCAGCACCTCGACGTCGGTGCTCGCGCCGGTCTTCGTCTTCTTGACGACCTTCAGCCCCAGCCGGTTGAACAGCACGTCGCCGAGTTGCTTGGGCGAGTCCGGGTTAAATTCCGTTCCCGCCTCGGTCATGATCCGCTTGCGCAGATCGACGATGCGATCGCCGAGCACCGCGCTCTGTTCCTTCAGCACCTTCGGGTCGACCGCGATGCCGTTCGTCTCCATGTCGGCGAGCACGTCGATCAGCGGCGTCTCGATCTCGTCGTTGAGCTTCCGCAGCTCCGGGATCTCGTCGAGCTTCTTCGAGAGAACGTCAGCCAGCCGCAGCGCGATGTCGGCGTCTTCCGACGCGTAGGTCGCAATCGTCTCCAGCGGCACGACGTCCATCGTCGTCTGGTGCTTGCCCTTGCCGATCAACTCGACGGTTTCGATCTTGCGGAAGTTCAGGATGTCCAGCGCGAGCTGATCGATGCCGTAGCGCAGGCGGCTGGCATCGATGAGGAACGCGGCGACCATGCTGTCGAGCACGATGCCGCGCACGTGCACGCCGAGCTGGCGCATCACGAGAAGGTCGTACTTGATGTTGTGGCCGACCTTTTCGACCTTCGGGTTTTCGAGGATCGGCTTGAGGTCCTTGAGCACGCGCTCGCACGACAGGTGCGCGCAGCCGAGCGGGCCCTTCACCGGGACGTAGTAGCCGGTGCCCGCCTTCCAGCTGAAGCTCATGCCGACCATGCCGCTGCGGATCGCGCCGAGGTCATCCGTCTCGGTGTCGAACGCGAACCGCTTCTGCTTCTTCAATTCCTTGAGGAAGTCGGCGAACTTCTCCTCGGTATCAACGAGCGTGTACACGCAATCCGCGCACGTCGCCGGCGGCGGTCCGTCGGCCGGCGCGGTGACCGCGCTCGGCTCCTTCGCCTCCTTCACCTCATCCGTCCCGCCGAACAAGCTCGGCTGACCGAGCGGCTGATACTTGGGCGGCGGCTTCGGCGCCGCGCGGACCGGCTTCGCTCCCGGTTCCTGGTCCGCGGGTTCACCGGTCAGTCGCGAAATGAGATTTCGGAAGCCGAGCTTCTCGAACGTCGGCACGACCGCTTCGACGTTCAGACCTTTGAACGCGCACGCGTCGGCGTTGAACTCGAACTCGACGTCGCTCTTGAGCGTCACCAGCCGCCGCGCCAGCGGGATGTTCCGGCCATGCTTCTGGAAGTTCTCGCGCATCTTCGGCGTCAGTTCGTCGAGGTGCTGCATCACCTTGTCGGCCGTGCCGTACTTCTTGATCAGCTTCGCCGCGGTCATCTCGCCGACGCCCGGGATGCCCGGGACGTTGTCGATCTTGTCGCCCATGAGCGTCTGGATCTCGACCGCCTCACGGGGCGAATAGCCATGCTTCTCTTCGAGCTTCTTCTCGTCGATCACCTCGTCGCCCTGCACGTCGTACATGTGCACGCAGGGCGTCAGGACCTGCCGCAGGTCCTTGTCCTTGGAGACGAGGAAGATCTCGTAATCCTTCTCGCAGAGCTGCCGCGCCATCGTCGCGATCAGGTCGTCGGCCTCGAAGCCCGGCTTGGCGAAGATCGGGACGCCCGCGTCGCGGACGATCTGGAGGATGCGCTGTTCCTGCGGGTGAAAGTCGTCCGGCGGCGCCTGACGGTTGGCCTTGTATTCCGGATAGAACTCGCGGCGGAACACCGTCTCGTCGCCCGAATCGATCACCATGCACAGGTAATCCGGCTTGCGCTGCTGCACGAGGTTCACGAGCATCTGCGTGAAGACGAACGTCGCCTTGGTCGGCTCGCCGGAGGCGCTGGTGAGGTCGCGGAACGGCGCGAAGTACGCCCGGTAGATGTGCGCGTGGCCGTCGATGATGTAGAAGCTCTTGGATTTCGGCATGCGTCTGGCGGCGAATTGTATGCGCGAGGGTCACGCTCCGCCCGCAACGGGAAGGCAAATGCGACCGCCGAGGCGCCGAGAGCGCCGAGGAAGTCGCCGAGAAGACAATCAGAGAGTTCTCTCGGCGTCCGTCTCGGCGCTCTCGGTGCCTCGGCGGTCGCATTTCTGTTCCTCGGACATGCGCGGGCGCGTTAGACTATCCGCCGTCGCAGCGTCCGTGTCTTCGGGGAGTCAATCCCATGTTTCATCGCGCCACCCTTCTGCTCCTGTCGCTCGTGATCGTCTCGACGTCGCTGGCCATGACCCCCGCGATGGACGCGATCCGCGACGGGGAGCAGCGGCAGCAGCAGATCCGGTCGCGCGTCGCGCAGGTCGCCTCGCAGCTCGACGCGATCATCGCCGAGTTCGACCGCAACGGCCTGGGCGACGGCGAGGACGTGCGCTCGCTGCGGGCGATCCGTTCGGTGCTCTCCGAATTGTCCGACCGCGACATGGAACAGGTCGTCGTGCTGCTCCGGCAAGCGCGAGGCGCCGCAGCGGGTGACGATGCGAAAGCCCGTCACGCTGCCGGCGACGCGTACGTGACGCAGCAGACGATCCTCGCCCGCCTGCGCGGGTTGCTGGCCGAGTTCCACCGGCAGCAGTCGCTCCAGCAGCTCGCGGCGAAGCTCGCGGCGCTGGCGACGCGAGAGGGCGCGAGCCTCAAGTCCACGGTTGACCTCGCCCGCGCGGTCGGCAGCAAGACGCCGGAGCAGTTTCCCGAATCCGCGAACGAATCGCTGCGGCTTTCGACGACGTCGCAGCAGACGCTGAACGCCGAGGTCTCGGACGCGCTTGAGGTGATGCGCTACCTTGCCGACAAAGCCGACGGCCCGGCGGCGCAACGACTGCGGCAGGCGATCGCGGCGGTCGAGGGGTCGAAGCTGGCGGACCTCCTGACGGATGCGTTGACGGACCTGCGCGGGGCGAACCTGTACCGCGCCGCGACGAACCAGAAGTCGATCCGCGACACGCTTCAGCAGGCCGCGGCGCTGTTGTCGCCTCAGGCGGATTCGGTCGCGTCGCTCCGCGCGGCGGCGGATGACCTGGATCATCTGATCGAACAGCAGAAGCAGCTCGCAGATCAAACCGCGCAGGCGAAGAACCGCAACGACCTCGCGGCCGCCGAATCGAAGCAGGCGCAGATCGTGCAATCGACCGACGCGGCGAGACAGGGCGTGGAGAACCGCTCGCCCGCCGCGGCACAGTCGATGGAGAAGGCGATCGACGCGATGCAGCAGGCGCGCGCCGCCCTCACCGATCGCAAGAGCGGCGCGGCAAACAACGCCGCGCAGAAGCAAGCCGCGGCGCTCGCCGAGTTGGAGCGCGCTAAGGCACAGCTCCAGGACCGCATCGCCCAAGCCCAGGCCGAGCGCGATCGCCAGGCGCAGGCGGACGCGAAGGACGGGAATCCGACGACGCGGAACGCGGCCGATGGCGCGACGACGCAGCGCGCCGAGTTGGAGCGGAAGCAGAAGGAGCTGGCCGGGCTGCTCGAGAAGATCAAGGAGATCCGCGCCAAGCAGCAGCAGCTCGCCGACTCGACCGCCCCGCCGTCGAGCACCCAGCCGGTCAGTCCCGCAGACGCCGGCCGGCAGCGCAACCAGGCCGCCGCCAACGCGCCGCAGCAGCGCGAACTCGCCAACGCCGCCCGCGCCGCCCAGGAGCAGGCCGCGAGCGGCGAGCAATCGCAGGCGGCGGCAGCAAAGGAACTGGCCGACGCCGGCAAGGAGATGGACCGCGCGGCCGACGCGATGGGCAAGCGCGACCCGGCCTCCGCGCACGAGGATCAGAAGGATGCCGACGCCGCGCTCGCCCGCGCGGCCGACGAGGTCGCCCGCGCTCAGCAGCAGCTCGCCGACGCCCAGCACGAGCTCGACCAGGCCGAGAAGTCGCGCGAAGCGGTCGCGCAACTCATCAAGGACCAGCAGGACATCAACCAGGCCACCGCGCAGGCCGCCGCGGCAGCAGAGGCGGCGCAGTCTGCGTCGAAACAGGATTCACCCTCGTCGCCGCCGTCTTCCGCGCAGCAGAGCCAAGACGCGCAGCAGCAGCAGAAACCGCGGGACAACGGTCAACCGCAGCAGGATGACGGCGCGCCCAAGCACGCCGGTCAGGAAGGCCTGCCGTCCGACCCGCCCCTTCCCGACCAGAAGGATGGGCAGCAGAAGCAACAGGGCACCAAAACCGACCAGCGGCAAAAGGACTCGAAATCCGACGGCGCTCCCGGCATGCCGCCGCCGCAAGGCGTGGGTATTCCGCAAGAGTCGGAGCGTCAAGCGCAGCAGCCCAAGTCCGACGGCTCCGGCGAAACGAAGCAATCGACCAGTGCCGACCAGAGCGGGAAGCAGTCGCAATCACATGGGCAATTGCAGTCAGAGAAGAAAGAGGCGCAAGCCGGACGCCAATCCCAAGATGGAGAGTCGAGTCAAGGTTTGAAGCAAGGCAAGTCTGACGGCAACAAGCCCGGCGCGGATGGAAGCGCGAGCGCTGGCGGTGGACAGAAGCCGGCGAACCAACCGTCGGCCGCGCAGAAAGCCGCCGCCGCAGCGGCCGCTGCCGCGGCGCAGCAGGCTGCGGCTCAACGCGCCCAGGATACGGCGAACAAGATGGGCGGCGGCCAACCGGGCGGATCGCCCGGCGGCGCTTCGGGCGCGGCCGCGAACGTCTCCAGCGCCGGCGCGAGCATGTCCAGTGCCGGCGACGCGCTCGCCAACGGCGACGTGAACGGCGCCCGCCCGCAGCAGAAGGAGGCGGTGAACGCGCTCGTCAAGGCCAAGCAGACGTTGGACGACCGCATTCACGATCTCAAGAAACAGCTCGGCAAGAGCTCGATGGACCCGCAGCAGGCGCAGGACACGGCGCAGGCGCTCGCCGACGCGATGAAGGAACTGGAAGAGGCGCAGCGCTCGCTGCGCGGGTCGAACGATCCTTCGCATTCCGGCCAGGCGATCGACGACGCGCAGAAGCATCTCCAGCAAGCCGCGAAAGCCGCCGCCGAAGCCGCGGCCAAGGCCGACGCCGCGGGGGTGACGGACGCGGCGGCCAAGGCGCTACCGGACCTGTCCGACGCCGCCGCCGAGGCGAGCGCGGGCGACGTGCAGGACGCGAGCAACCGCGCCGCGCAAGCGCAGCAGTCGCTCGCCGAAGCGCAAGCGGCGCTCGCGGTCGCGCAGGCTCAATCCGGCATGCAACCGGGCATGAAGCCCGGCCAACAATCCGGCAACGCGCGCGGCGCCGTCGCGCAACAGACCGACGAGCAGGCCGGCCCGTCCAACGACGTGCAGGCACCGGAGCGCGACGGCAGCGGCAAGGCCATGGGCCAACGCGCCGCCGACCCGAACGACAACGGCCGCCGCAACGCTGTGTCCGGCGCCGGCGCCTATCAAGGGCTTCCCGCCCGCGACCGCCGGTCGCTCCAGCAGAGCCAGAAGGACAAGTACCCGGAGGAGTACGGGCCGATGATCGAGCAGTACTTGAAGAGTCTGGCGGAGGAGGGGAAGAAGTGAGTCTTCGGGAAACCAGAATGACGAAACCAGAATGACGAATGAATGACGAAGCCCGAATGACGAATGACGCGCCGTCATCAGTGGCGCGGGGGGGCCCCCCCCCCGCCTGGCGCTTTAACCGCTTTTTCGTGGGGGGGGGGCCCGCCCCCCCCCTCTTGGGGGGCCTCTTTTTTTTTTCTTTTTTGT
>Ga0081539_10006985_pt1 | contig 10485 bp, 7 predicted proteins | sample TabmetS4T2R2_FD_71023 | JGI IMG/M metagenome (GOLD analysis project Ga0081539, IMG submission 71023) | Tabebuia heterophylla rhizosphere microbial communities from the University of Puerto Rico - S4T2R2 | ecosystem: Host-associated > Plants > Roots > Rhizosphere ... | reverse complement strand
TGCGAGCCGGCCCCGTAGCCCTCTGAAATGCCGTCTACAACCCCGAGCCCGAGCAATCCCGCAAAAGCTTCTTTGTAACGAGTGCCCTCGCGCTGATTCTGAAACACGAGTTCCTTGTCACCCATTTGGATTTGACCATGCGTAATCTCGATCAAACCTTCGTTTCTGCCGGTTGCCGTCCCCGCGCGTAGCAGAATCTCCACCTGGGTGGGCGACAGCGTGACTTTTGTTTCTATGCGAGTGGGTGCCGCCTCTGACATAGCGGACATAGCCGCGCGGGCGGTCGCATCAGGGTTCACAACGGACGGCAGTTTGCCCGCCGCGACGAGTGCATAGATCGCATCGCGGTGTCCTTTCAGTTCGGTAACGGTGAATCGTCTCGTGAATAGTGTCTCGGTATGCACGTCACAATGGCAAGTGAGGCATATGGCGATAAGGTTGTCGGAGTCGTCAGAACCGCCCTTACTCCGCTCTTCGATGTGGTGAACCTGAAGGTGAAGTGGGTCAAAGCGGCGGCAGATGCAACAATGCCGAGCGCATTTTACCAAAACGTCAGCCACGACGGCTTCGGGGATTGCCATTGGTCCGCCCTCATTCTGTATTGATGCTTCTACGCCGATGGATTTTAGTTACCAAAACGAAAAGGGAGTAGGACGGATGACCACCAAGGCACCAAGAATCACCACGAAGTTTGGCTTGGTGCTCCTTGGTGTCTTGGTGGTCATCCTTCCGCTGCGGGGTGACCGTTCATCCGAACGACAACGTGAGCTGCTCCCCCCGCGCCGGTTGCACCTCTCTCGGACGCAACCATTCCGACCGCGTGTACGGCTCGGCGAGCGTGAGCCGCTGCGCGACGCGCGCGTCTTGCGTGAACATCCGCCGCACGATCTCGGGGCAATTGCACTGGCGGCTACGATGAAGCAGCACGATGTGCTCGGGCAGCTTGCGGAACGACCGTTCGCAGCGGTCGAGGATCGCGCGGATCGCGGCGAACGCCTGCTCGTTCGAGAGGTGCCCGCGTCCGCCCATAATGCGCTGCTTGAGGAAAAACGGCCGCGGACTCGTTAACTGCATCTGTGGATCGTAGTTGCTCTCCAGCGCCAGCACGTTCAGCCCGTCGGCGGCGAAGCGCGCGATCAGCTCGTCGGGCACGTGACCCAAATCCGTCGCGAACCCGATGGAGCACCCGTGGCCGCGGATGATGAACCCGTGCGAGCCGGTGGCGTCGTGCGCGAGCGGGATCGCCTGAAACGTGACACCGTCGAGCAGCGCGACCTCCTTGCGCCCGAACGGAACGGTCTGCTTTCGGAACGCCTCGACGCGCGACTCGTCAACGTCCTCGCCGTACTTCGCGACAACTGAAACGAGGTCGTTCATCCGCTGGCCGTGACAGAACACGCGGATGTCGCGATTCAGGATCGCGTTGACCCACGTGACCGAGAAGTGGTCCGAGTCCAGGTGCGTGAGGCAGATCGCGCGGACGTCGCGGACGCTCACGCCGGTGCCGTCGAGCCTACGCGCCACGATGCGCGGCCCCAGCCCCGCGTCGATCAGCGCCGCTCCGGCCGGCGTGCGCAGGACCGAGCAGTTGCCGGTCGATCCGCTTCCCAAGATGCAGAGCTCGAGGGACATCAAATGGGACTTCCGTGTCACACCCGCGCGCAAAGACCGACCCCGCGCGCGCGTTTGATTATCGGTTGTACTCGAATCGTAGGCGCGGGTTCAAACTCAAATCGCACACACCTTTAGAGTGGGATCTTTCGGAACGGTTTCCGCATCGGCAAGCGATCGCGAAAGCCTTCGATCGCGCGGACGAGGTCGAGATAACCCTCGGTCGCGCGGATGCGGTCGAGATAGAGATTGCGCCGCGCGACCGCGTCGAGTCGGAAGCTCCAATACATTGACATCAGTGGGTTGATGTACAGCTCGCTGCCGACCGTGCGGTCGGTGGCGTGGTGGTCACCGTAATGCCCTTCGATCGCCGAGACGATCGAGGTGGAGACGATGCTCGCGCGGTCGGGGGTTCGCGCCAGCACGTATTGCAGGGCCGACGCGTACAGCTTCACCTCGGGCATCTCGCTCAGCAGCGAGAACGCGCCGAGGAACCCGCCCACGCGCGACAAATCAGCGACCGCTTCGAGCACGTCCGCGTGGCTTACTCCATGAAAGTGATCGACGCCGAACCCGAGGCACACGAGCAGCTTCGTCGGCACGTCAACGAGCGCGTGCGCGGCCACCAGTGAGGCGATGTCCTCCTGCGGCGTGCCAAGGCCGTGCTCGTCGCCGCGCATCAGGCTGTCGGTGCCGCCGTCCACGAGGATCACCGCGTCGAACGCCAGGTGCTTCGCGAGCGCGCGATACGCGTCGATCACGGGTCGGGCGCCGACGCGGTGGATCGCGTATACCGGCACCTCGCGGCCCATCTCGCGGAACCACGCGGACAGATGCTTCTCCGGGAAGTAGTTCGCGCTCCCGACAGAGTCGGCCGTCACCTCCACAAGCTCGGGCGTGAGGTGGCGCCCGGCGGTTTCCGGCGGCAGGTTCGAGAACGAGAGGTTCGCCAGGTGAACCTGCTTCCCCGAGTCGCGCAGCGCGAAGTACAGCGGCAGCCCGCTGAACACGTCGAATCCGCCGCCGGCGCCGGCGATCAGGACGTTGCCCGCGCGCTTGAACTCCGTCGAGATGGGCAGGGTGAACAGGTTCATGCTTCGGCGAGCGGCGCGCGCGTAAGGTCGCGTGTGATGTGCCACACGACGTCGCCTATCATACGCGACCGGATGATCCGATCCGCACAACTTGACGACGTGCCGACGATCGCTTCGCTCATCCGTGACCTGGCGCGTTACGAGAAGCTCGAACACGAAGTCGTGCTCGACGAACGGTTGCTGCGCGAACACCTGTTCGGTGAGCGGCCATACGCGGAGGTGTTGATCGCGGAATCCGACGCGCGCGAGACCGTCGGCTTCGCGCTCTTCTTCCACAACTACTCGACCTTCCTGGGCCGGCCGGGCATCTACCTGGAAGACCTGTTCGTGAAACCCGAGCATCGCGGTCGCGGGTATGGGAAAGCGTTGCTCACGCGGCTCGCGCAGCTCGCGGTCGAGCGCGGGTGCAGACGGCTCGAGTGGGCGGTGCTCGACTGGAACACGCCGTCGATCGAGTTCTACCGGTCGCTGGGCGCGGTGCCGATGGACGATTGGACGACGTACCGATTGACCGGAGACGCACTGGTTTCGATATCGCGCGGCGTGGTCGGTTAAGCGATCATGCTCGTACCGCTCATCGCCGCTCGACCAATCTCAACCGGACGAGCAACCCGCTCGACGCGTCGTACGCGACGAACGCGGCGCTCGTGCGGATCGGCGTGTTGGGTGTGCCGGCCCAGGGGCCGACGCCGATCGGGAGGAGCTGCGCCAGCCGCAGCGCGCGCACCGTGATCTCGCCGGGCGCGTGCAGGTCGCCCTGGTCCATCGCGACCCACGTCCTCGCCGCAGGCGAGTACGACAGCAACCCCGGCGGGCTCATGCGCACGTTCGCCGGGTCGGGCCGCGCGGAGATCGGCGGATCGATCGGGTTGCCGTCGGGCGCGAACAGCAGCACGCATCCCTTGAACGATTCCGTCGTCGTCGTGCGGGACGAAGACGCTTGCGCGAACAGGTCGTCGTTCACGACGGTTGGCACGGAGACGCCCTCGGGCAAGCCGACGAGCGACGCCAGCAGCGTCGCCTTGCCGAGCGAGTCGACGCGGTACAGCGCGCCGAGCCGACGGTCGGTGACGATCAGCTCGTCGCCGCCGATGCCGGTCGAGAGGTCGCAGTCCTCGCGCGTGAGGTCGACCGGCTCGTTCGTGTCGCCGCGACGGATGTCCGAGAAGCCCTGCGGCTTGCTCAGCGAGAGGTCGAGCGTACCGCTCGAGCCGACGCGGCGCGGCTCGAACGCGAAGATCGCGCGGCCGTCGGTGTGGCGCAGGAACAGGAGCACGCGCGTCGTGCCCGCACCGCTGTTGTCGTTAGGCTTCTGCACCAGCAGCGTGCCGCGCGCCAATTCGAGCGACCCGCCCATGCCCGTGGCGTCGGCGAGCTGCTTGGTGTCCGCGAGGATGCGGATCGACTCGGCGCCCCGCGCGCGCCCGCTTCCTCCGCCGCGCGGGTCGAAGCGGCCGAGGCACGCCTGCGTGACGTTCCCGACGCCGCCGACGAAGTAGAAGTAGACCTCGCCGTCCGGTCCGGCACAGATCGATTGAATGCTCCCGCCCGGCTTCTGCTTTCCCGACCCTTGGACCCTGAACCCCGACCCCTGTATCGCGGCCAGGATGTTGAACGTGGTCAGCGCCGTCGCGCGCGGCACTTCCGAAGCGACGGTGCCGACGCCGCTCGCCGGCGCCGACGCGTCGGGCAGCATGTACAGCACGTCGCCGCCGCCGCTCGTGCCGCTCACCGCACTACTCGTTGTGCCTTCCGTTTCCTGCGTCCAGTACAACGTGTTGCGACCGTCGACGGCCAAGTGCGTGACGCGCCGGGGCAGCGCCTGCGCGAGCGATTCGACCTGCACGTGCCGGGCGAGGACCTCGTCCGGCGCAGAAGACGAAGCCGCCGCCGGCGCGGGCGGCGAGCGGTCGCAGCCCGAGGCGGGCACGACGCTCGCAATGAGGATCATCTCGAACAGCGCGACGAACCGCATGCCGATGGAATCATATCGCAACGCCGGCAACCGCTCGACCAAAGCAGGGCGGGCGACCCAACCGAGTTGGATCGCCCGCCGGTGCGCTGTCGCGTTACGGGGCGCTTACAGGGCGTCAGTGACAGCCGACGGTCGCGCGACGCCGGCGGCGGCGAACCGCGAGCGCCAAAGCCGGCGTGCCGACCAGCGCGAGCGAGGTCGGCTCGGGCACCGCCGCGAGGAACGCGGAGGCGTACTCGCTGCCGAACTGATCGAGGTGCGCGAGCACTTCGCTCATGCCCGGAGAGTCCAAACCGGCGGCCGAGCGGTCGTCGCCGCTGATCCAGCCGACCGCACGGCCGAGCGTGCCGTTCTGCTGGTTGAACGAGATGTCGATCAGCACGTAGTCGTCGAACGTGACCGACCCGGAATAGTTGAAGTCGCCGTTGACCCAGCCGGTCAGACCGGTGTTGAAACCGGTGTCGATCTTGACGTAGTCGTCGAAGGTGACGCGGCCGTCGAGGTTGGCGTCGCCGGCCCAGGTGTACTTGACGAGCACGGCGGGCCCGTCCACCGACACGCCGCCGAACGTGCCGCCGACCAGACCGAGCTCCGAGGCCTGGGCATAGCCGATCGCGGTGTTCGGGGTGGTCTGCGCGTCGGTGCTGATGATGGCCGAGCCCGTGCCGTTCCACGCCCCGCCGTTGCGGCCGGTGATCAGGCGCTGGCGGATGGTGGCCTCGGGATCCGCGACCTGACCGGGGAAGTAGCGGACGACCAGGGCCTTGTTGCGGATGTTGTTGGTCAGCCCGGCGGTCTTGTAGTCGATCAGCGCGCTGGCCGCATCAAGACCGACGAACGACGCCGTGCCGACGCCGCCGACCAGCGAGTAGTAGTCCTGCGAGTTGTTGTTGCCCAGGTTCGCCAGGATGTTGCCGTGGGGCACCACGTCGATCACCGGCGACCCGATCGGCTGCGAGAACTCGCCGATGAGCAGGTTGCCGTTGACGTCGAACGCGATCTCGCGGGAGGTGTTGATCGACGTGCTGTAGTTGAAGCTGCCGACCTGCGCGTAGTTGTTGGTCGGGTCCAATACGATCAACCGGTTCGTGGTCACGCTGGACGTGAAGTCCGAGACCATGACGTACACGTTGGGCGAGAGCGTCGGCTCGTAGAGCATCGAAGAGAAGTAGTTCCGCCCGGTCGGCAGGCCCAGGTTGGCGACGGTCGCGTCCGCGAAGGCCGGACCCGAGACGTTCGTCTTGTGCACGACGCCGCCGTTACCGTGCTCCAGCGACAGGACGTTGTCGTTGTCGAAGAAGACGGCGCCGTGGGTCTGGCTACCGCCGGCGGTGAGGTTCAACCCTTCCTTGACGTTGCTCACAGAGGCGCCCGCCCCGGTGCCCGGCGTGGCGCCGTTGCTGTAGTCGGCAACGTACACCTCACCACTGTCGTTGCCGGTCACCGCGATACGGTTGTTCAGCGGGCTGACGACGATACTGCCGAGGCGCGACTCGAAGATGAAGTTGCCGGTGGAAGTGTTGTAATCGCGGATGTTGAAGATCCGTTGCGACGGGCCGGGCACGGTATCGTTCGGCGTGCGCTTGGTCTGCATGTTGTAGAGCACACCGCCGCCGGTCGCTAGCGTGCCGAAGTCCAACCCCAGCGCGTTCCCGGTGTAGTTGTGACGGAGCCCGTCGGTGTGATCGAACTCCATGCTCTGGATGAACGTGGCGTCCCAGGTGCTTCCCACGAGGGTGCCGTTGTTGAGCGTCGCGGGATTGCCGCGGACGTGCTGTGTCGTCTGCGCCGCGCTGCTCTTGCTGGTGGCCAGCAGGATGTCGTTGTAGGCGATCGGTTGCGTTGTCTGGCCGAAGGCGTGAACGGTTGCCAACGCCGCCGCGCAAGCGGCCGCCGAGGCAATGTGAAGCTGAGTCGTCTTTCGCATTCTCTTTCTCCCAATCTAGATATACGCACCACGGCCGATTCGCGGAAGGCGGTGGCATGGAGCGCCCGGAAAGTTCCCGGAGGGCTACATAACCGACCGGCTCGAAATCCGGTACGGCGAAAGTGGTAGGTTTGCGCGAAATCTGCGCAAAGTGATCATCAGCGCTACCCACGCCGCCGAAGTCGGCGGCCGGCGATCATTGAGGCTCCCGCCATAACCCCCACGGCAACGCTGGATGCCTCCGGCACCGCCGCCAGGAACGCGGCGCCGTACGCCGAGCCGAACTGTTCGAGATGTTGGACGACCATCCGAACCGCCGGATCGTCCAAGTTCGCCGGCGAGCGTTCCTCCCCGCTGACCCAATCGACCGCGCGACCGAGCGTGCCGGATTGACCGTTGAAGGCGGTGTCGAGCAGTACGTAATCGTCGTACGTGACTGAGCCCGAGTAGTTGAAGTCGCCGTTCGACCAGCCGGTGCGCCCCCCGTAATAACCCGTGTCCGTCCGCACGTAGTCGTCGAAGGTGATGCTCCCGCTGAAGTTCGCGTCGCCGTTGTACGTGTACTTCACAAGCGTGTCCCCGGACGACACAGCCTGACCGCTGAACGTGCTGCTGCCGGTGATACTCGTGTACTCTGACCCGCTCATGACGCCCAGCCCGGTGATCGAGTTGTTCTTGGCCGCGGTGCTGGTGATACCGCCGGTCGTGTCCCACGCGCCGTTGTGCCGCGCGGTGGCGACGTAGCCCTCGACGGTGGACTTCGACGTGGTCCGGATGATCGCGTCGTTGTCGTCGAGGTCCACGCTGCTTCCCGAGTCGATCGAGAGCGTTCCGGTGTTGAGCACCATCGATCCGTTGGTAGCGAGTTTCGCGACGGCACCGCTGGCGACCGACAGGCCGGCGAGATGCTGGTTCGTGCCGACGTTGAGCTTGGCGGTCGAGCCGCTGGCCTGGATCGACAGACTGGCGGCGGTGGAAGATCCCATGTTCTTGAGCAGCGCGACGGTGCCAGCGTTCACTTTGAGCAGCGAATTGGTGCCGGAGTTCACCTGCGCGGGGTTGATGACAAGCGTCCCCGAGCCGGTCTTCGTCCAAGTGGCGCCGGAGTCGATCGTGAGCGTGCCTACCATCGCAATGGCGCCGCTGGACGCGTTGAACGTGCCGCCGTGGATGATCGTCGGCATGTAGAAGTTGGACGTGCCGGTGCCGGCAGACTTGATGACGGTGCCAGTTGTGAAGTTCTCGAAGTACGAGCACGGCTCGGGCGGGTTCTTGACGACGTTGTAGTCACCTTGGAGAGCAAACGTCCCAAAATTGCGGATGATGAGACAATCATCTTCCGTAATCTGGCCGGCACTTGTCATGGTGAACGTAGCACCCTCGCCGATCGCGAACTGTCCGAAGTCTATGGTGCCACTCCCAGAGCCAAGCCCGACCGCAGCATTCACACTTGCCCCCGCAGAACCGAACGTGCCAACTGCTAGAGAGATTGCCCATGCTTCCAGCGAGTAGCTATGTCCGGGCACGGCAAGGAATCCCAAAGAGCCTGATTCAGAGGTCGACTCGATCTCGGAGTCGCCTGAGAGGCTGAATCCGGAACCGACCACAGTCGATGAGCCGTCATAGACGCCGAACCACGCATTCGCGGTGCCGCCGTTCCCGGTCCATCCGGAGAGGCTTGCATCGACGGTCAGGAGAGTCGGTTCGCTCACGGAGAAGCCGACGGATCCAGTGCCTTGACCTCCACTCGTTGCGAAATGCGCCTCCCCGTATTGCTCGAGCGCCAAGCCTTGCGGCCCCAAATTACCCTCGGTATGCCCGTACGCGGTGCTGTCGTGGCCGCCAGGATAATACGAATTCGCAGACTGGTTCCACGAAGCCGTGCCAGACCCGCTCCTGTAATCGTTTCCGCCAAACGTGTTGGCTTGTACCGACCAGTCGGCGTCCTCAACGATGATCTCCGGAGAGCCTAACACCTCAACACCGCCGACCGTGGCGAGAAGTGCGCTCGACACCGACGCAACGGAGAATCGAACTCGACGAAGCCCACGGCTGTTGAGAAACCGGCACATTGTTAGCCTCCATGCAGAATGGAATTAGAGTGAACAGCTCTTGGACAACGAGCGCATGTCCGCAGAGCCGTCACGGAAACTCTTGCGGGCATACGCCGGCAGGCAAACGACGAGCTCCTCGTGTAGGCGCAACGCGCTTACAGAGGACTAGAGTTCTGTCAGCATGCGATTAGGTTCGATGCCGTCGCCTAGAGCGAGGGGTGGGAACTGGCCATCATCATGCGAGATCAGTATGGAACCGTGATTTTCGAGTTTTGCGGTAAATTGTACTTGCGCATGACATCGTTATGAAACTGGCCTTGCGCCGTGCTCAGCTCGGTGCCCTTCGGGAACCAGAAGAACGGGTTCGATCCTTGGAGGTCGCCCAACGTTTCGACGTGGCCGTCGAAGAAACCGGCGTTAAAACGGAAAGAATCGGCCGCGCCGTACTGCTTGCCCGAGCCGTGGCGAAACGCGTAGATGCGGGCGTCGATCGGCCCGTCCTCGGAATCACCCGGTGGCGAGATATTGCCTGGCGCCTTCTTCCGGTCCCAAGAGCGCGAGAACCCGCCCGGACCCTGATCGCCAAAAGCACCTCCAAACGAGCCGTCACGGGTGATGTCCGAATCCGGCGCCGTCTTGGCGGTGGCGAAGCGCGAGCCGTCTGCGATGTAGATCTTGCGCGACGCGTCTCCGACCTTTGGCACGGTGACGTTGTACGCGTTGGGCGGTTGCCACTCCGTCCGGGCATGCGTCACACCGACGCGTCCGTTGCCCCCGTCCCATCGCTTGAGCAGAAACGCGATCGCCGTGTTGTACGAGATCATGCGTCCGGTCTTCGGCTGTGGCGACGAGTTGGAGTACGGCAAGGACAGGAACTCGTTTTCCGGGCAGACGAAAGGAGGGTACTCGCGCATAAACTCGAACCGCGCTATGCGGGAGGGGACAGATTCTCCTTCGTCGAACTTCCCGCCCATGATCTTGGCGATGGGCGACGCCCAGTCGAAAACTTGGATGATGGTCGGTTGATAGTTAGCCGGGAGCGTGACGTCGCCCCCTCTTGGGTCGCCCCCATACATGAACAGCGCCGTCGTCCAGGCGCTACCCGGGATCGCTCCCTTGTTCTGGGCCGCGTAGATCTGCATCCCCTGGAGGATCGACCGCAGGTTCGCCGAGCACTTCACCGTGTTGGCCGCTTTGCGGGCCTTGGCGAGGCTGGGGAGGAGGATCGAGATCAGCAGCGCGATGATGCCGATGACCACGAGCAGTTCAACGAGGGTGAACGCGCCGCGGCGGCCGTTGCGGCCGGCTTTTGTCAGCACGGAATGCCTCTTCATGGGCTTGTCTCCTTCGACCAAGCGTACGTTCCGCGCCGACTCTTTCGTCCGACAGACCGACCGATCAGCGTGATGTCCACTCAACGAAACGCGCGCATTCAGACGGGGCTCTCGTGAATCACTGACCGCGGCCTTCCCGTTGGCCGGGCTTGTGCTTGGTTGCGTACTCGGCCTCGGTCGGCGGGGGGGACCGCCCGGGGCCCGGCCTGGGATTGTGCCCGACCACCAGCCGCTTACAATCCGGGCAGAATGTGGGCCCGGCCTTCCCCGCCCATTCGTTCAGCAGGACGGGCGTCGGCTCGTCCTTCGGTTTTCCGTCGGCAGTCCAGTAGCACAGCTCGGCGGGGTACCCGGTCTCCTTGCCCGAAGGGGCGGCCGCCGGGATGGCCATGCCGGCCTTGAGCGACAGGTTGTACGGTTTGCCGGTGGTCGCGTCGATGAAAATCCGTTCGTTGGCGGTGGCCGCGTCTGTGTTCCGGAAGTTTGCCCA
>Ga0081539_10006984_pt1 | contig 10487 bp, 10 predicted proteins | sample TabmetS4T2R2_FD_71023 | JGI IMG/M metagenome (GOLD analysis project Ga0081539, IMG submission 71023) | Tabebuia heterophylla rhizosphere microbial communities from the University of Puerto Rico - S4T2R2 | ecosystem: Host-associated > Plants > Roots > Rhizosphere ... | reverse complement strand
GGCCAGTTGACGATCAGGCCTCGAAGCGCCGGAAGACGGCGACTGCGTTCTGACCGCCGAACCCGAAGCCGTTGATGATCGCGGTATCGACCTTGACCTGGCGTTTGACGAGCGGCACGTAGTCGAGGTCGCACTCGGGATCCGGGTTCTCGAGATTGGCCGTCGGGGGGATCCAGCCTTCGCGGATCGCGCCAACTGCCGCGACAGCGCCTGCGGCACCGGCAGCGCCGAGGAGGTGGCCGATCATCGACTTGGGCGACGAGATCGGCACGCGATAGGCGTGATCGCCGAACGCGGCCTTGATCGCGCGCGTCTCGGTGACGTCGTTCAGGGGCGTCGACGTGCCGTGGGCGACGATGTAGTCGACTTCGTCGGGCGCCACGTCGGCGCTCCTGAGGGCTTTCGTCATCGCCAGGGCGGCGCCGCGGCCACTCGGCTCGGGTGCGCTGATGTGGAATGCGTCCGCGGTGAGGGCCGCGCCGATGACCTCGGCCTGGATCGTCGCCCCACGAGCAAGGGCGTGCTCGACGGTTTCGATGACGCAGACCGCCGCCCCCTCTCCGAACAGGAAACCGTCGCGGTCCCGATCGAACGGCCGCGACGCATGGGCCGGGTCGTCGTTCCGCTTCGAGAGCGCGCCCATGTTGCCGAGCGCGGCGAACGCGATCGGCAGGAGGGGCGCCTCCGAACCACCAGCGAGGACCACATCGCACTCGCCCGAGCGGATCAAGCGGAGCGCATCCTGGAACGCGATGACGCTGCTGGCGCAGGCCGCAACCTGGGTGATGACCGGGCCCGTGATCCCGTACTTCATCGACACCTGCGCGGCCGCCATGGATCCCGACAATGCCGGGATGGCGAACGGCGAGACCTGGCCGGGCCCTTTCTCGCGGAGCGTGTCGGCGCCATCGGTGACCTGCTCCATGCCGCCCCCGCCGGTGTTGATGATCACCGCCGTCCGATCGCGCCGCTCGATCGGCCAGTCGCTGAAGTCGAGGCCCGCGTCTTCGACAGCTTCCTTCGCCGCCGCGACACCGAAATGGATGAACCGGCTCATCCGGCGAGCCATCTTCCGATCCATCGCGATCGTCGGGTCGAAGTCCTTGACTTCTGCGGCGATCTGCACGTCGAAACCCGTCGCGTCGAACGAGGTGATTCGCGTGCCGCCGTTGACGCCGGCCAGCAGGTTCGACCAATAGGTCCGGGCGTCATTGCCAATCGGCGTCACCGCGCCCAGCCCGGTCACGACGGCTCGGCGGGCAGGATCACGTTCCGGCAAGGGTCACCTCGAGGCTTGGCTCAGGCCGACGCTGGTTTCGGCCGTTCGTGGGCGTTGCGAATTCTAGCGATGGTTTGACCGCGGGCCCCCTCTGGCGTCCGGGCGACACAGGGTTGCATTTGTGATCACTGTCGAACGCATATTCCGTTCTATTTCGGGCCACCGGGGTCGATCCCCCGAACCACGGCGGTCGCGGCGGTCGCCGCGGCGGCCGCGGTCGTCGCGGTCGCCACAACCGACCGTTGAGCCGGCGATGATGGCCAATGCAGCCTCCGGAGATCGCGGATTGAGTCCTGGGCGAGTGCGACCTGCTTTCATTGGCCCATGACCTATCGGGTTGACCGATACAGCGACGGCGAACTCGACGCGCTGGCCCAGATCGGAAGCGCCATTCGAGAGGCGAGACGTCGGCTTGCCTGGAGTCAGCGGACTCTCGCCCATCGGAGCGGACTGAGCCAGTCGTCGATCTCGCGCCTCGAAGCCGGAAAGGCGCCAACCGTCCGGGTCTCGCGGCTCGCGCACATCCTGATCGTCCTCCGGGCCAGATTGATCATCGAGCTCTACCCCTAACCGCCGGGCCCACCGCTGATGCAGCCATGGAGATCACCAACAGACCCTTGGTCTCGCACGCCGTTCGGCGGTCGCCCGTCGGGCCCACCGATGATGCAGCCATGGAGATCACCGACGGATCGTTGTTTTCGCGCGGAGCGGCGGAACGGCCGCGGGGAGGACGACGAGCCTAATCTCCGTCGTACCGCTTGAAGATCACCGCGCCGTTGTGGCCGCCCAGCCCGATGTTGCTCGACAGCGCGTGGCGGATCGTCATCGGCGTTGGCTCGGTCACGACCCACAGGTCGCACTCCGGGTCGAAATCGCGGTAGTTGATCGTCGGCGGGACGCACTGCTGATCAACCGACATCACGGTCGCGAACGCCTCGAATGCCCCGGCCGCACCCATCATGTGGCCGGTCATCGACTTCGTACCGCTGATCGCGAGCGCGTGCCTGTCACGCGCGGCGCGATCCCCGAACACGCCCCAGATGGCTTCGGCTTCGCGCTTGTCGCCCAACGGGGTCGATGTGCCGTGCGGGTTGATGAGGTCGACCTCGTCGGCCGGCACGCCGCGCCTCTCGAGAGCCATCTTCATCGCTCGCGCCGAGCCGGCACCGTGCTCGATCGGCTGGATCATGTCCCAGCCGTCGGCAGCCGAGCCATAGCCGACGACTTCGGCGTAGATGCGCGCGCCGCGGGCCTTCGCGAGCTCGAGGTCCTCGAGGAACAGCCCACCGGCGCCCTCACCGAGCACGAAGCCGTCGCGGGTCGCGTCGAACGGCCGCGACACCGACGAGATCGGTTCACCGTCGCGTGGCGAGCCGAGGCCGCGCATGTTCCCGAACCCGGCGTGGGCGACCTCGAGAAGCGGCATCTCGGTCGAACCCGAGATGACGGCGATGCAGTCGCCCCGGCGGATCGTCTCGGCCGCCTCGCCGACGCAGTTCGTACCGGTCGAACAGGCCGTCACGACACAGATGTTGTGGCCGATCGCGCCGGTCTCGATCGCGATCATGCCCGACGGCGAGTCGACCAGGCCGTTGGCGATGAACGTCGGGGCGACACGCTGGGGACCGCGCTCGCGGAGGGTCGTCCAGTTCTCGATCATGAGTTGTTGGCCGCCCGCGCCGGAGCCAAAGACGACGCCGACATCGGTCCGGTTCTCGTCGGTCACCTCAAACCCGGAGTCGGCGAGGGCCTGCTTTGCCGCGGCGACACCGAAATGCATGCTGGACTCGCTGCGACGGACGGCCTTCGCGTCCATCCACTGAGCGGGATCAAAGTCCTTGACTTCGCCGGCGGCGCGATGCTCGTAGGGAGTCGTGTCGAACTTCGTGATCTCGCCGATCCCGGAGTGTCCGCGAACGAGGTTCGACCAGGCGGTCTCCTTGTCGTTGCCGACGGGACTGATGACGCCGAGGCCGGTGACGACCACGCGGCGGTTGTAATCGGGTGCGCGCACGGATCAGGGCTCCTTCAGGGACGGGTCAGCCGGCATGAGCCGGGACGAACGGAACGAGCAGCCGGTCGGGGGCCGACTGATCGTCGAGGGCAATGGCATCGGCATCGGGTGCGATGCGCTTGATCAGGCCGGTGAGGACACGACCGGGTCCGATCTCGATAAACGTGTCGACGCCCTCGCGAGCCATCCGCTCGACGGCGGCGATCCAATCGACACCGGTCGTCAGGTGGTCGACGAGCTCGGCTCGACACGCCGCGGCGGTGTCGAGCGTTCGGGCATCGGCGTTGGCCAGGAGCGGCGGATCGGGGTCGCGGAATTCGATCGGCTCGAGGGCGCGGTGCATCCCGTCGGCCGCGGCCGTCATCAACGGGGAATGCGCCGCAACCGAAACCGGCAGTACGACGGTTCGACGGGCGCCGAGGTCGCGAGCGATCGCTTCGACGGCCTCGATCGCCGGCCGTTCGCCGGACACGACAACCTGGCCCGGGGAGTTGCGGTTCGCCACTCCGAACGTCCCATGCGCCGAGGCGCGTTCCACGAGGTCCGGCAGCCTGGCGTCGTCGAGGCCGATGACCGCGGCCATCGCGCCGTCCACGTTCGCGCCCGAGGCCTGCATGAGGCGGCCCCGCTCACGGACCAATCGAACCCCATCGCTGAGTGAGAGGGCCCCGGCCGCGACGAGGGCCGAGTATTGGCCCATCGAATGACCGGCCGCGAACACGGGGAGTGGTGCATCAACCTCCAGGCGCTCCCACCGCTCACGCAGCGCGGCGAGGTAGGCGATCGACGTCGCGAGGAGCGCCGGCTGGGCATTCTCGGTTCGATCGAGCGTCTCGGCGGGCCCCTCCCACGCGAGCCGGCTGATCGGTTCGCCGAGGGCGTCGTCGGCTTCGACGAAGACCGCTGCTGCTGCGGGGGAGGCGTCGGCCAGGAGCTTGCCCATGCCCACGGCCTGGGAGCCCTGCCCGGGGAAGACATAGGCAACCGAGCTCATTGCCACGGATTGTCCCGCCGCGGCGGGTCTGCGAGCGTGGAATGCATGCGCAATTGCACAGACTCCCCGCTCCGCGCTAGGCTCCACACGTGGCCCTGGAACGCACGCGACCCGGTGTTCGACCGGGCCGAATACCCTCGCGACGGCAGATCGCCCGAACATTCGAAGCGGACCTCTCGGCGCCCGTCCTCGCGGCCGGCAGCCGGATCACGAACGTCCGCCAGATCTCCGAACGGGTGGCGATGGGCCGCGCACTGTGGCGCGAGCTCGTCATCGGCTTCGCCTCGCAGCTCGGCGAGTTGCGGCTCGGCTTCACCCAGCTCGCAGCACTCTACGTCCTCGCCGATGGCCAGACGACGACGGTCGCCGACCTTGCCGATGCGATCGGACGATCGCCCTCGGCGACGAGCCGCCTCGTCGATGGTCTGGTCCGGCGACGACTCGTCGAGCGCCGGCCCGAGACCGAAGACCGGCGCCAGCGGACCCTGTGGTTGACCCAGCGTGGCCAGGCCGTGTTGCGGGTCGTCGATCGGGCACGGGCCGACCAGTTCCTGTCGGCGATCCGACCGATGCCGACGGCGGAGCGGGCGCTCATCGCGATGGGCGTTGCCGCACTCGCGACCCATGCGATCTCGCGGCGCGGCCGGCTCATCAAGGTCCCGAAGGACTAGGATCGTCCGAACCGACGAGGAAGGCAGGAGGCCATCGTGACCGACGCTCGAATTCGCGAGATCGAGTTCCAGATCTCGCACCGTCACAACGACGGTAGTTGGGGCAGGATGGAGGAGCGTCCGGCTCATCACGACGCCGCCCAACACGACCCCGAACGGCGCTGGGGTCTGCGGCGGATCTTCGCGTGTACCTCGTGCGAGGAGACCGTCACGCTCATCCCCGGTGAAGAGGGAGGGCCCTCGGAGCGGCGCTGAGCCTGCTCCGCGATCCGTTACCGACTCGCCGTTCCGCAGAACTCGCGGACGGCGTCATAGAGGACCGGCAGGCCCCACCGGAGCGCATCCAGGCCGACCCGCTCGTCGACGCCGTGGAAGCGATCCAGAAAGAGCTCGTTCGGATCGAGGCGGAGCGGTGAGAAACCGTAGGTCGGGATCCCGAGGCGGGCCGTGTGCTTGGCGTCCGTGGCGAAGGGGACCATGCCCGGTACAGGACTGCCATCCGGGTCGTGGGCCCGAATCGTCGTCTCGAGGATGCGATATAGATCGGTGTCTGCGGCTGATTCGACCGGGGCACCGAAGATGACCAAATCGACGTCGGACGCCTCGGCAAGGTCGCCCAGGCGTGACTCGATGTCGGCTCGGATCTGCTCCTCGGTCGTGCCGGGCAGGACCCGGCAGTCGACGTAGAGTTCCGCCTCGCCGGGAATGACGTTGTACTTCACGCCGGCCTGGATGATGTTCGGCGAGATCGTGTCGCGCAGGAGGGCCCGGACCGCGCGGGCGTAGGTCGGTTCGCAGAGGGTGTCGATGGCGGCGTCGCTGAGGCGAACATCCGGGTGGGCGATCGTTCGCAGCAGGCGGCCCGGTTCGGTCGGCAGCGCGTCCGCCGTCGCGCCGATGAAGTGCTCCATGACCGGTGTCAGTCGTGGCCTGCCCGGGACCGCGAGACGGCGGATGATTTCCGCAGCCCGGACGGCGGCATTCTCCGGGCGGGGCATCGAGCCGTGCCCGGATGTGCCGTGGACCAGGACCCGGTAGACGGCGAAGCCCTTTTCGGCGACCTGGATCGGATAGATCCGCTGCCCTGCTGCGGTCACCGAGACGCCGCCGCACTCGGTCAGGGCACCCGCGGCCTGCAACCACTCGGGACGGTTCTCGACGAGCCAGCCGGCCCCACCGAAGCCGCCCGCCTCTTCGTCGGCCGTGACCGTGATCAGAACATCGCGGCTCAAACCGGGCACCGGGTCCGCCGCGGGATCGCGCCCCGCTTCGCGGGCCTCCGCCGCGAGGAGGCGGACGACGGCGAGCTGCATCGCGATCGTGCCCTTCATGTCGACGGCGCCGCGGCCGTACACGTAGCCGTCTGCCACATCCCCGCCGAACGGGTCGTGGGTCCAGCCCTCGGGTGGCGCCGGCACGACGTCGAGGTGGGCCAGGAGGAGCAGCGGTTCACCGCCCGTGCCGTCGCCTTGGAGTCGTGCGTGGACCGAGCCACGACCCTCGAACGGCTCCACCACCTGAGGATTCAGGCCAGCGTCGCTCAGGATCCCGGCGATGTAGTGGGCGGCCTCGAGCTCGCCACCGGCAGGTTCGGGCGGATTGACCGAGCGGATCCGGATGAGGCCCCGCAGCATCTCGACGAGCTCTGCCTGGGCGGCGCCCAGGCGCTCGTCCCCGATCCGGTCAGATGGCCGGCCGGCCTGAACGGTCATTCGGCGCCGACGGTGGCGAGGATGTTGGCGACGATGCCGAGCACGAAACCGGCCGCGACGATGATCGCGACCATGAGGATCAGGAGTCGCCCGTAGAAGCGCTCCTCGCGGAGACCTTCGTCGGGTTGCGGATCGCGGCCACCGGCGATGTACGGCGCCGCGAGGCCGCGGGCGCGAGCCGAGGCGGCACGCTCGTCCTCGGAGGGTGCGAACGGCCCGGGACTATGGGCCTCCGGGTCGCGGTTGGTGACGCCTGGATCCGTCATCCCGACACGTCGCGGACGGGCTGGGCAACCTCGCGGGCCATCGCTCGGAGGGCGTCCGGACCTTCGGTGCCTGGAACACCGATGATCAGGTGATTGGCCCCCGCCCGGAGGAACTCGAGAGCTGTGGCCCGGCCGTCGCGCAGCGAAGCCGGATCCTTCGAGACGGTCATCTGGCCGCCGAAGATGAAGCCGTCGGGATCGCGGCCGGCTGCCTCGAGTGCCCGTCGGATCTCGTCGCGCTTCGTCCGGAAGTAGGCGACGTTGCCCGCCTCATTGCCGGGCATCGGCCAGCCCTCGGCGTACTTCGTCGCGAGGGCGATGCCGCGACGCCGCTGGCCGCCCAGCCAGATCTGCGGGCCCTGGGTCCGGACAGGGGTCGGTTCGAGGGTGGCTTCGCGGAGCGGATAGAACGGGTCGTCCCGGGTAACGCCCGGCGGCTGTCGAGCAGCCTCGGAGAACAATGTCGCGAGCGTCGCAACGGCGCTCTCGTAGCGGGCGAACCGTTCTTGCATCTCGGGCAAGGGGATGCCGAACGTCTCGTGCTCGCCGACATGCCAACCGGCTCCCATACCGAGGATGAATCGGCCGCCGGTCACGTTGTCGATGACGCTCGCCGATTTCGCCACGACGGACGGGTGACGGAACGTGTTGGCGAGCACCGCGATCCCGATCCACTTGCCGGGGACACGGTGGGCGAGCGCGGCGACGGTCGTCAGCGACTCGAACGCCCCGCCGCCGCGCTCGCGGCTCGCGTCGGTCAGATGGTCGCTGATCCAGCCGGCACTGAAGACGTCTTCCTCACCCGCCGCGGCCCAGGTCGCATCGAGTGTCCGCCAGTCGACCCCCTGGCTCGCGATCGGCGAGATCCGGAAGCCGATCAGGCCCGGCCGCGTCAGGGCTTCGTCGGCCATGCTCAACCGGCCGGGGTCGCCGCCACGCCAGCCGACGACGCCGCAGCCGGCTCGCTCGAAGCCAGCGAGGCGCTCATCCGGGCTCCGGTGGTCACGGCACCCCGCGACGCGGAGCTCACCAGGGCCGCGTACTTGGCCATCACGCCGCCCCGATATCGAGGCGCCGGCGGTGTCCAGGACGCGAGACGCTGCTGGATCTCCTCCGCGGACACCTCGAGATCGAGGGCCTTCCGGTCGACATCGATGACGATCGGATCGCCCTCCCGGACGACCGCGATCGGTCCGCCCAGCGCGGCTTCTGGCGCGACGTGACCGATCATCAGCCCGTGCGTCCCGCCGGAGAAGCGGCCGTCGGTGAGCAACGCCACGGAATCGCCGAGGCCCTCACCGACGAGCGCCGCCGTCACGCTGAGCATCTCCTGCATGCCCGGTCCGCCGACCGGGCCCTCGTAGCGAATGACGACGACATCACCGGGCTTGATCTGCTGCGAGCGCACCGCCTCGTAGCACGCCACCTCGGAGTCGAAGACGCGGGCCGGCCCGCGATGCAGTCGCCGCTCGTGGCCGGCCAGCTTGACGACGCAGCCGTCGGGTGCCAGCGAGCCACGCAGGATCATCAGGCCGCCGACAGGCTTGATCGGGGTCTCGAGCGGCACGACGACCTTCTGGCCGGGCGTCTCGACCGCGGCCGCCGCGATCTCGCCGAGCGTTCGTCCATCGATCGTCGGCGCTTCGCCGTCGATCAGACCGCGCTTGAGGAGCTCGCGCATGACGAGACTGACGCCGCCCGCGGCGTACATCTCCGAGGCGGAATAGGAGCCCCCTGGCTTCATGTCGGCGACGATCGGCGTCCGCTCGGCAATCTCGCCGAACTCGTCGATGTCGAGCGGGATCCCGAACTCGTGGGCGATCGCCAGGAGATGGAGGACACCGTTCGTCGAGCCGCCGGTCGCCGCCACGGAAGCGATCGCGTTGTCGATCGCGCGACGGGTGACGATCGTGCTCGGCCGGATGTCGCGGCGGACCAGGTCCATGACGATCTCACCGCTGCGGTAGGCGGCCTCGTCCTTCTTTGGGTCCTCGGCCGGAATCCCGTTCAGGCCGGCCGGCGACAGGCCGAGGAACTCGAGGACCATACTCATCGTGTTGGCGGTGTACTGGCCGCCACACGAGCCAGCCCCTGGACATGCGGCGTTCTCGATGCCGTGCAGCTCGTCGAGCGTGATCTTGCCCGCTCGATAGGCGCCGATTGCTTCGTAGACGCTGACGACGTCGACGTTGCGGCCCTTGTAGACGCCGGGATAGATCGTGCCGTTGTAGAGGGCGAGTGCCGGGACGTCGAGGCGGGCCATGGCCATCGCCGCGCCGGGCATGGTCTTGTCGCAACCGACCAGGCAGACGAGCCCGTCCAGGAGATGACCGCGGACGACGAGCTCGATCGAGTCGGCGACGACCTCCCGGGAGATGAGAGAGGCCTTCATCCCCTCGGTGCCCATCGACACGCCGTCGCTCACCGAGATCGTGTTGAATTCCATCGGCGTGCCGCCCGCGGCACGGATGCCGGCCTTGACGTGCTCGGCGAGACGGCGCTGGTTGTAGTTGCAGGGCATCGTCTCGATCCACGTCGTCGCGACGCCCACGAGCGGCCTGGCCAGATCGTCGTCGGTGAAGCCGATCGCCTTGAGCATTGCCCGCGCACCGGCGCGCTCCGGCCCATCGGTGATCGCGGCCGAATGGCGTTTGGCGGGATCGCTCACATGCCCGTTCGTTCTATCACTCATCCAACTGCCACCCTCAACGTTGCACTGCCACTCGCTCTCCGAGGCCCAAGGCTGAGCTGCGTGACGCCACCGGCCCGAGGATTCGACTACCGAGGTTACGCGGTTGTGGGCGGTGTCGCTTCCCACGTATCCTCGCCATCCGACGTCCTGGCGGCGTCGAGGAGGCTCTACCCGAGGCGATGGACCGCAAGATCGAGCTGCTGCGCAGCGTGCCGTTGTTCGAGAGCCAGGGTCAGCGCGGGATCGACGAGATCTCGCGCCTGGTCCGCGTCGTTGATCTGCCGGCCGGCCGCCGGGTCGTGACCGAGGGCGAGCCCGGCCACGACTTTTTCGTCATCGCCAGTGGATCCGTCCGGATCGAACGGAGTGGCCGTCACCTGCGCACTCTCGGGGCCGGTGATTTCCTCGGCGAGATCGCGCTCATCGACGGCGGGCCACGGACCGCCACCGCGATGACGGAGACCGATGCCCAGCTGCTCGTCATCTCCCAAACGGACTTCGGTGTCCTCCTCGAGCGATTTCCCGAGATCCAGGAGACCGTCCTCCAGGCGCTTGCCCAACGGATTCGCCACCTCGATCCTGACGCCGCCTGATCTGGCCGGAGCGCCGTTCGCAGCCGGGTCTTGAGTGAGGGTCGCCCGCCGACTATGCTCGCGCGACGTCGAGGCAGGAGGGTGATCGGGCATGGATCGGAAGCTCGAGCTACTGCGCAATGTGCCGCTCTTCTCCGAGCTCGGCGCTCGGGAGCTCGCTGAGCTCGGGTCGCTTGTCGACGAGATCGACGTCGGCCCCGGCAAGGTCCTCTGCGAACAGGGCCGCAGCGGCGACGAGTTCTTCGTCATCGTCGACGGCCAGGTCC